>Ga0265294_10001428_pt1 | contig 32171 bp, 31 predicted proteins | sample MunlanPumphouse3_FD_192504 | JGI IMG/M metagenome (GOLD analysis project Ga0265294, IMG submission 192504) | Groundwater microbial communities from a municipal landfill in Southern Ontario, Canada - Pumphouse #3 | ecosystem: Environmental > Aquatic > Deep subsurface > Groundwater | place...
TACAGATGAAGGTGCTCCATACAAATTAGTAGTTGGACAAAAGGAGCCCGGTGATGTAAATAAACCTCAATGGGTTTCAAATATAGATGTAATTATTATTGAATAGGTGGAATTATGAAAAACAGATATATTCTGATTATTTTAATTTTACTAATTGTTGCGGGAACCTTATTTTTCGTACTTAATGACTCTTCTGAGGAAGAAGCAGCGGTAAGGGCATTTTATCCTGAGGCTAAAAAGGTTACATTAATTAAGGGTTTTGATGATTTATATGGCTCCTTATATTATCCTGCAGTAAAAAGAGCTTATGATATAGATGGAAAAACTTGTGCATATATTGTAAGCTGTGTGGGATATAACGGACCTATTGAAGTATTAGCTGCAATTGATAAAAATGACTGCTTAATTGGAATACAAATTTTAAATCATGAAGAATCGATGGATTATGCGGAGCATATAGAAAAAGATTGGTTTCTTAACAGGTTCAAAAATTTACCTATTAATAAATATTTAAATTTAGTTGTGCTTGATAAGGAGAACCCCGAAGATATAGTCCAAGTTACCGGAGCTACCATAAGCTCCCAAGCAGTAGTTAATGCGGTAAATGCAGCTATCGGGCATTATAACTATTGGAATTACAATATTCAAATGGCTAAAGTTCCGGATGTAGTACCACAAGAAATGTGGCAGCAGGATATTAACAGCTTTACAATTAACTGGGACGATGGCTCTATTCGTATAGATACAGATGAAATAAAAGAATATGACCAGTTGGAAATGGATGTAACCATAATAAACACTACAGGAACTGAAACAGATATGCATGTTGTAGGACCAACACTTCGTGATGTTTTGGAAAAAGAAGGTATTGATCTTAATGAATATGCAGGAATAGGTGTAACCGGCAGAGATGGATATTACACCATGATAGACAAGGAAAAATTAACGGTAAATGATATAATACTAACTTGGAAAGTAGATGGGAAAATTATCAAGGATGAAGAAAAACCCATACGAATTTCTGTTCCTTTGGAGCTTGGACCATACTGGGTAAAAATGGTTTCGAATATTGATTTATATAAAGAAATTTCTCCTAAGGATATTGAAAAAGTGCACATGTTCAATCCTTTGACAGAAGATATAGAGCCATATTATTATGAATATTACGGCTCAAAAGATAAGTCATTTGAAATTGGGAAAATACTTGCTAAGTTTGAAGAAGTTGATGAAAAGGGATTTTTTACAATGGCTGCAACAGATGGTCTATTAAAAAATGAAACAATTTCATTGGTAAGGCAAAGATATTTTCTAAAGGTTGAAGGAGACAATGCCCCGATGAATATTGCTCCAAAATTCAAGCTTGGGATGAATGTAAAACATATGACTCATTTTTCAACAACAAAGGATGCAGTAATTTTCCCCGAGAAAATGATTGAAGTTGTAAGAACAAAACCAATTATGGACAGTGAAGGAATGCTTTTGGAAGATGTACTTTTGGTAGCTGGAATGAGATGGGATGAAAAAGACAGTTTTACAGCTTTGAATAGAAATGAAGAAAAAATAGAACTAACCACTGAAGACATGTTGAAATGTTATTTGATTTATGAAGATGGACAAGTCAGCTTATATAAAGATAAAGAAATAATGACGGGGCTGTTAAGGATTGAAAAGAAATGAAGCTAAATTTAAGAAGCGTAATACAAATTACTGCAACCATCATAGTTGTATTGTCATGTTTGATTTACGGCATGTATATAAACGGTATAATTGAGTTTAGAATTCTCTCAATAGGAGATATGAATCCTTACGGAGGTTGGAGTGCTCTAAAATCTGCATTTATGGATTTATCATATAGATGGAATGGATTTTCAAGAAGTATAGCATTAACTACAGGTATAGCTGTTACGGCTTTATTGATGGGCAGGTTCTTTTGCGGTTATATTTGCCCTATTGGTGCAATGCAGGACTTTTTCAAGTATGTGGGAATCAAATTAGGACTTAAGGAAGTTCAATTTTCTAATAAGATTGAATTGCTTAAATATATTATTTTAATATCTGTGATAATTTTAAGTATACTTGGCATGGGAAACATAGTTTCTCCGTTTTCTCCTTGGCTTGCATACTTAAATATATTCATTGGAGCTAAATTTAAAATAGGAACAATAGTTTTGCTGTTAATTATCATTGTATCACTGTTTGGAAGAAGAATATTCTGTAGATATTTTTGCCCATTAGGTGCATTTCAAAGCTTGTTATATGCAGTAGGACCATTTAAAATTAAGAAATCAAACTGTGATTGTTCATATTGTTTAAGGGACTGTCCTGTGTCAGAGCAACAGAGATTATCTAAGAAAAACAGTGAGCTGTCGCCTGAATGTGTCAACTGTTTGAAATGTATAAACACATGCGTAAAAGGTACAGAAGGTTTTAGGCTTAATTTCGGTAAAAAACCAATAAGTAAAAAGACTTATATAATAATATGCATTTCAATAATTATAGGAGCATACATTTTGCTTCCCTTATTTAGAGGAACCTCAACAGCACAAGCTATTGATAAGGTTGAAAATGTAAGAGACGGAATTTATGTAGGGTCAGGTATTGGATTTGGCGGAATTATGAATGTGGAAGTTACCATAAACAATAAGAAAATTACAAATATTAATGTAGTAAATCATAGAGAAACTCAAGGTTATTACGAAGAAGTATTTCGTGAATTCACATATGAGATTACACAGTCTCAAAACTTAAATCCTGATGCCGTAAGTGGAGCTACATCAACTTGCAGAGGTTTTATAAATTCAATAAAGGATGCAGTAAGTAATTCAATACAAATTGATTAGAGGGATAAAAATGTTAAAAAAATTTTTTATTTTGATAATTTTAACATTCATCTTAACAGGCTGCTCTGAAGAAGAGCCTATATTAACCGTAAATACTGAGGGAAAAGAAACGGTTATTGATGCTGAAACTATTTACACTAACCAAGAAGCCATAACATTTCCTGCAGTTGTACGAAGCAGCGGTGAAAAACCTGTTGAAACTGAATACAAGGGTATTGAACTTAGTAAACTGTTAAAATCATTAGATATAGATATATCTAACTATAGCAAGGCAACATTCAATGCATCTGATGGATATAGAATAATTTTAAGTGTTGAGGAAATAAATGATCCTTTAAATGTTTATTTATCATTCGAGAGAGATGGCCAGCTGCTAAAATCTAAAAAACAGGGCGGAAAAGGACCATTTCAGCTTATTATAAGAAGAGACCCCTTCAGCCAGCGCTGGATTAAGCACGTGGATGAAATAATAATACAGTAGAGGAATATATGGAAAGAAGATTTCTTAAAAATTACTCAGTATTTAATTTAATTATAATAGCGGTAGTATCAGCACTTGGTATTGCAACAAAGCCAATAGTGGTACCATTGGTACATATTATAACGGGACCATTGTTTATACCTGGAGGAGCAGTAGCAGGTGGTTTTTATATGTTTTGGGTAGTCTTAGGTGCAGGAATTGTCAAAAGAACCGGTTCTGGTACCTTGATAGGTATTGTCCAAGGAATATTGGTGATTGCAATAGGAACAATGGGAACTCACGGCATCATGAGTATTATTTCTTACACATTGCCTGGAATTGCAGTTGATGTTATATTTTTATTTTCCAAAAACAAAAAATTCACTTCACTTCACTATGTGTTTGGCTGCATGGCTGCAAATGTAACAGGTACACTGATTTCCAACATTTTGTTTTTCAGGCTTCCCTTTGTTACAGTTATTTTAATCGTGTCAGCAGCAGCTTTGTCAGGAACTGTAGGAGGTCTTATTGCCTACAGTATCAGTAAAAGTTTAGAGAAATTGAATATTTTAGAAAAATAGTGTGGAAAATTATTTTTTATAATAATTATGCCTGATAAGATGGAAAGGAAACCATTTAAATGAAAAAATTATTATTATTATTTTTAATACTATTATCAGGTTGCAGTTGTAATTTTAATGAAACTGCCTCAGAAGAAATTGGAATAAACATATTTAGCGAAGATGAAAATTTAATAGTTAATTTTGTACCTACTGAAAAAACATCAATTAAAGAAATAACTGATGGAGATTTCTCACATGCCGCAATAATTAGTGAAACAGGTGAAGTTAATTTAATTGATTTTGATTTTTATATAGACAAAGAAAAATCAATATTTACAGCTGATGGTGAAAAGAAAATTGAAAATATTACAGGAATCTATTTAACAAATAAGTACAATAGTATTACCGATGCCTATTATGATATGGAAGAGTATTTAAAAAATGACGAAAAAGTTATGACTGTACTTTTAGACGGTTTTTCTTATAATCAGTATAAAAATGCCCACGAAAAAGATTATATTCCTTTTTTAAGCAAATACTTTAAGTATCCTGCACTAAGTGTTCTAACACCTGTTACAAATGCAGGCTTTGCTGCAATTATTACGGGACAAACACCTGATGTGAATGGGGTACATGACAGAAGCGTGCGACAAATGAATGTAGACAGCATTTTTGAATATGCCCTTAATAACAATAAAAACTCTATCTTACTTGAGAGTGATATAAAAATATTAAATACAGAAATTGAGCCTGAACTTCATATTGACCAAAATAAAAATGGGGATACAGACGATGAAATGTTTGAAAGTGCATTAAGAGCTTCAAAGGAGAACTTTGATTTGATTTTCATTCATTTTCACGGCATTGACGACAGAGGCCACAGTTTCGGGCCTTATTCGGAAGAAACTATGGGTTATATAAAAAAGCTTGATGAATATTTGGAAACTTTAAGCGAAATATGGGATGGTCATATTATATTAGTATCTGACCATGGTATGCATGAAACTTCTGAAGGGGGAGGACATGGGATGTGTTATCAATCTGATATGGTTGTGCCGTATTTCATAAAGGAAAAATGAAAAAAAGAGCTGCAATAATAATTTCCTTGATAGCAGTATTATTAATTACTATAGCTATTACTTTAAATTTTAACAAAATTTCCAATGAAAAACAAAAGGAGATTTTATCTAATGCACAAATTATTTTAAAGTACGATGATAATGAACTGTTATTAACAAAGGGCAACATAATGATTTATAATGAAAATTTTGAAGCAGTTCTTGATACATCTTCAGCTGAGCCGACCACACATATATACACGGGAGTTCAGCTAAAGGATTTATTAAATAATAATAGTATCAATTTTGATAACAAAACAATTATTATAAAAGCAGTTGATGGTTATTCAGTTGCTTATTCTCAGGAAGAAGTGTCTCAGGATAAAAATGTTTATATTGCTTTTATGGAAGATGATAAATATTTAGGAAGCAGGGACTCCGGTGGTAGAGGTCCCTATGAATCAATAGTGGTTTCTGATATATTTAGCAACAGAAGATGCAAGTGGATTACTGAAATTGAGGTTAAATAAATGAAAGCAGTTGAAGTTAAAAATTTAAGTTTTAAGTACAATAATTCAGAAGACTATGTTTTAGAAGATGTAAATTTTAGTGTAAATTCCGGTGAAACAGTTGCTATTATAGGACAAAGCGGCTGCGGCAAAAGTACCCTTTGTAATTGTATCAGTGGCTTAATTCCAAGAGTATACACAGGTCATCTATCCGGTGAAGTGCTTATTTACGGCGAAAATATTAAGAATTTAAGCATTGCCGACACTGTAACAAGAATAGGAATAATATTTCAAAATCCTTCAACACAGCTTTTTTCACCTACAATTGAAGATGAATTAGCTTTTGGTCCTGAGAATTTATGTGTTGACAGAGACGAAATAGGTATTCGAATTGAAAAAATATTAAAAACAATAAATATGGAAAAGTATAGATATGACAATCCAAATAATTTATCCGGAGGCCAGCAGCAGCTTATTGCCATTGCATCTGTTTTAATGCTAAATCCCGCAATACTTATTTGTGATGAAATAATGTCTTGGATAGATGATGAAGGAAAAGAAATTATTATGAATGTATTGTTAAAGTTAAAAGAAGATGGAAAAACAATAATCATGGTAGACCATGAACTTGAAAATATAAAAATTTCAGACAGAATTATTTATTTAGGTGGGCAATGAACAATATTGATATTAACAATATTTCCTATGAATATCACAGGGGAAGGCAGATTTTTAATAATTTTTCTTTGCAGTTAAAAAACGGTGAAACAACCTTTTTAACCGGGTGTAACGGCTGTGGAAAAACAACTCCTACAAAATTAATAATGGGAATTATTAAACCAACTTCCGGAGAAATAAAAATATTTGGCAAGAGAGCTGATTCACTTTCACTTGGCAGCATGGGTGAAATTATCGGTTATGTTTTTCAATATCCTGAAAGGCAGCTTTTTAGCAGCTCAGTTATGGATGAGTTGACTTTCCCTTTAATATTCAAAGGTTATAATAAAATAGAAACCTTTGAAAAGGCGAAAGATTTGCTAAAAATTTTTGATCTTGAAAAAGTTAAAAATTCATATCCTTCCCTTTTGAGTTATGGAGAAAAAAGGCGTTTAGCCATTGCCTCTGTATTAATGGTTGTTCCAAAGTATCTAATATTAGATGAGCCTACAGCCTCACTTGACAACCATAGAATTGATGCTTTATCGGATGTGTTAATTGAACTTAAAAACAGAAAAATCGGCATGCTAATAATTAGCCATAACAAGACTTTTATCGAAAAACACAAAGACAGAGTAATAAAACTTGAAGGGGGACAAATTTATGAATGATATTGACCCTCGAACCAAATTAATTCAAGTTTTAATTTTGTCAACACTTGCATTAATTTACAACAAATTATCATTGCTATCACTTATATTATTAGCTGCTATTGTAATTGCATTATTAAATAGAATAAATTTATTATCAATATTAATAAGATTAAAAAGGTTAGTAAAAATGATAATATTAATTGCACTAATTCAAAGCTTGTTAACAAAGACGGGAAATCCTATTTTTAGAATTGGTAACTTTACATTGCTAACAGATTATGGACTAATAAAATCACTTGAATTTATTTTGCGTCTTGGGATAATAATTGTGTCAGCTGCTATTATTACAACTTCATCAAGCAGGGAAATAATACAGGGACTAATTCAATGGCATTGCCCTTACGAAATAGCCTTTATGGTTTCAGTTGCAATTAGATTCCTGCCCATATTCAAAGAAGAGATGACTGATATGATAACAGCCATACAACTTAGGGGTATTGATTTACATAAAGTTAAGTTTAATAAAAAGATTCAAGTTTATAAATATATTCTTACACCCATAACTATTAATTCAGTCATTAAGGCAAAGGAATTGGCTGCAGCCATGGAGATGAGGGGATTCAGAGCCTATCCCCAAAGAACCAGCTACATGGTTTTGAAAATGCAGGCATTTGATTATATTATAATAGGTCTTAGCATTGCAGCAGCATTTTTGTTCTTTACTTTTCAATAAAGAGGTGGAATATGAAAGTTTTTTCAGTAATCGGAATAACTAAGTCCGGCAAAACTACAACAATAGAAAATATAATTAAAGAACTTCTCAAAAGAAACTATACTGTGGGAAGTGTTAAGGAAATTCATTTTGAGCAATTTAAAATGGATCCTGAAGGCACCAATACCTTCAGACATAAAACAGCAGGCTCTCAGTTAGTTACTGCAAGAGGAGCTTATGAAACTGACGTATTGTTTCAAAACAAACTAAGTGTCAATGAAATTTTAAACTTTTACAACCATGATTTTGTTATTTTGGAAGGGGTAAGAGATACTTGTGCTCCCAAAATAGTAACTGCACATGATGTAGAAGGAATTTTAGACAGAATGGACGAAACAACATTTGCAATATCAGGGCGAATATCAAATAAAATAGAAGAATTTGATGGACTGCCTGTTATTAACTCAATAAATGAAATTGAAAGATTGGTAGATTTAATAGAAGAAAAGGTGTTTGACAGACTTCCTGACATGAATGATGAATGCTGTCAACAGTGCGGATATACCTGCAGTGAATTAAGCTCAAAAATTTTGAAAGGTGAGGCAGAAAGGAGTGATTGCGTTTTGACAGAGCAAAGTATAATTCTAAAAATAAATGGGCAGGAAATTACCATGGTACCATTTGTACAAAATGTTCTTAAAAATACCGTTGAAGCTGTTGCAAAGGAACTACAAGGTTATACAGAAAACGGAGATATTGAAATATGCATAAAAAGATAGAATTACCGAGCAAAAGAAACAAGGTTATGCGTGTTGTGGGATATAATAACACATATATATTAAAAAAATTTGAAAATCATGAAAACTATATAAGAGAAAAAGAAATATTAAATATACTCAAAAATGCTAATGTTAATGTTCCTTTAATAATTAAGGCAGAACAAAGCTCACTATACCTTGAAGATTTAGGAGAAGAGACATTCCTTGATTGGTATGAGGAGTCGGAAAAACAAAACACATTGGATATAAGTATTATTTATAAGCTTAGCAGCTGGATTAAAAGTTTTTATGAAGCTGTATTTGATTGTTGCAATGAACAAATTGTTTTATATGATGTTAATTTTAAAAACTTCATTATTGTTGAGGGTAAAATCTACGGAATTGATTTTGAAGAGGTACAGCCAGGCCATATAGAAGAGGATGCAGGAAGGCTTACAGCCTTCGGTTTGACATATGACCCCCCAATGACAGGATGGAAAAATAATTTCAGAAATATGTTTATTGATATATTGTCTGAAAAATTAAATATTGATAAACGAAGAATAATTGAAGAAGAAAAAAAAGAGCTTAAGGCGATTGAAAAAAGAAGAGGTAAACAATATTAAGGAGGAGAATAATGAAAAAATCATTTGTACTGCTTTTGCTATTATTAATCCTGATGCAGACTATAACCGGGTTTTCATTCGAAACGCTGACGGGAGAGACTCACGAAAATACAACAGATCTGAACAATGATTTTCTTAAAAAAATCAACTGGCAGGGTGAATATGATGTGATTGTTGTGGGATACGGAGGGGCAGGCGCCACTGCCAGCATAGAAGCAGCTGACCAAGGAGCAAAGGTTCTTCTTATTGAAAAGGCTCCAAAGGGTGAAGAAGGAGGCAACACAAGATTTGCTTTACAGGCAGTTTTAAGCATAGACAAGGAAAAGGTGGATAAGGGTACAGAGTATTTTCAAAATCTTAGGGGCAAGTACAACACTCCAAGCGATGATATAATAAAAGCTTATCTTGAAACAGCAAGCGGAAACTACGATTGGCTTAAATATTTAGGTGCTGAAAATATTTATGTTTTCCCCTCTAGGGAATATGATTTGCCCGGTGGAGAAGTAATGGATGCCATGCTCATAGACGGAGAAATATGGACAAGTGCTTTTTACAGAACACTGCAAAAAGCAGTTGAAAAAAGAAAAGACTCAATAGAAGTATGGTATGAATCTCCGGGAGTTGGATTGATACAAGATCCTGAAACAAAGATAATCCACGGAGTTGTGGTGGATAACAATGGTACACTGTTAAATGTACGTGCTAAAAACGGAGTAGTTTTATGTACCGGAGGATTTGAAAACAATATGCAAATGATACAGGACTATTTGCAACTTCCTTATGCTTATTCAAAAGCAGCAAGATACAACACCGGTGATGGTATTAAAATGGCTATGGAAGCAGGAGCTAATTTGTGGCATATGAGCAATATTGCAGGTCCTGATTTAAATGTTTTAAACCCTGAAACAAACACTGCATTTGCATATGCAATACAGGGAAGAGAAGCTGCTGATTTATGTTCAGGTTTTGCTACTCAAAATGTAATATTTGTAGGAGCAGATGGAACTCGTTTTACTGATGAATCCTTTTTGCCAAATCACGGTCATGTGAATTTTCACGGCACATGGAAACAGATGCCCTTGTCTCTTCCTGCATTTGCCATATTTGATGAAACAGCACGTCTGTCACAGTCTGTCTATCCCACATGGAGTGAAGGAAATGTAGAAGAAATAGAAAAGGGATTGATTGTAAAGGCAGATACAATTAAAGAATTAGCAGAAAAAATAGGTGTTGATACTGCTAATTTACAAAAGCAAATAAGAGAATACAATAGATACTGCTTAAACAAAAATGACCCAATCTTTGGCAGAGCTAAGGATACTTTAAAATCTATTAAAAAAGCACCTTATTATGCAATGGAATTAGTTCCATCCTTCACCAACACTCAGGGAGGACCTGAAAGAAATGAAAATGGAGAAGTTTTGGATTTAAGAGGGAATTCCATACCTCATCTTTACAGTGCCGGTGAATTAGGCTCAGTTTTTTCCGGTATTTATCAAGGCTCGGGAAATTTAGGCGAATGTATTATTTTTGGACGCATATCAGGTAAAAGTGCAGCAACAGTTAAAAACGACATAACACAGGAATCCGTAATGGAAGGAAAAACACCGGTAAAACCTGTGTGGCAGGAGTTTGAAGAAATAATTCCCCAGTCAGGAGAATTCATAGGTGAGGACAGGGGTATCGGCGGACCTATAAAAGTATTGGTTACAATGAAGGATGATAAAATCTTCGGCATTGAAGTTGTGTATCACAATGAAACAAGGGGAGTGAGCACAAATGCCATAGATACGATAATTACCTCCATAATAAAAAATCAGACAACTGATGTGGATGCCGTTTCGGGGGCAACAGTTACAAGTAGGGCTCTTATGAATGCAGTAAAGAATGCTCTCGAAAATAAGGAATAATTGTTTAAGAAATTTTCCGGGTGGTATAATAGTATTATACAATAAAGGATTTGTTATCATGAACAAAGAAGAGTTCTCTGAGTACAGGGATTCTTCAAAATTATCAAACCAGGAGGAAGATATGTATAAAGAAGAGCTGGCGATTATTTCCCAAGCTGTTTTAAATGAAATGGAAGGCTACGAGTTCTATAAGATGGCAGGTGAACAGGCAAAAACACAGGGAAACAAGGAAGCATTTGCACATCTGGCAAAGGAAGAACTAAAGCATGCAGAATACTTAAAGAAATTATGGACCATACTCAGTGACGGAGGCGAAATAAAAATCGAAGAAATGCTGTCTTCGGGAATTGATATACCTTCACCGGAAATTTACCGATGGGACAAGGTAGATAAAGCATATGCAACACTAGAAATGTCCATATTCGGCATAGGAATGCAAATGGAAAAGAGCTCCATAGATTTTTACGAGGATGCTAAACAAAAATCAGGCTCTCAGCCAGTAAAAGACTTATTCGACTTGTTGATTAAATGGGAAAATGTTCATTTAGACCAATTCACCAATCAATACAATATGCTGAAGGATGAATGGTGGGCAGAACAACAATTTGCGCCATTTTAACATGATTATAAAATCTCCCCTTTGAGTTTTTTACGAATAGGGGAGATTTTTGTTGTAAATTTATAGTATTTAATTACTTATTATACATTGTATAAAATGGAAAAATATAGTATAATTTTATAACCTTAAATTGTTGGAGGTATTATGCTTTCAAAAATTAAAACATGTGTCCTTTACGGACTTGAAGGTTATGAAGTTGATGTGGAAACTGACTTATCGGGAGGTCTTCCTAATTTTAATATTGTAGGCTTGCCTGATATTTCAATTAAAGAATCAAAAGAAAGAGTGAGATCTGCCATTAAAAACAGCAGATTCGATTTTCCTGTAAGCCGTATAACGGTTAATCTTGCTCCGGCAAATTTAAAAAAAGAGGGAAGTCAAATAGACCTTCCTATTGCAGTGGGTATACTTACTGCTTCTAAGGTAATTAAGCCGGTAGATGATGAAACATGCATTATAGGTGAATTATCATTGGATGGAAGGATAAACGCTATTGATGGTGCTTTACCCATGGTTATTTCCATGCGGAACAATAGCTTTAAGAGAGCAATTGTGCCGGAAGATAACAAGGAAGAATGCGGTGCCATAGAAGGCATAGATATAATCCCTGTCGGAAGTATAAGCCAGTTAGTAAGTTATTTAAACGGTGAATTAACCATAGACCCCTTTATATACAAGTATGATTTTTCTCTCAAACAAGATTATTACAGTGAAGATTTTTCGGAAATAAAGGGACAGCCTGCCATGAAAAGGGCAGTTGAAATAGCAGCAGCCGGGATGCACAACATTCTCCTTTTAGGAAGTCCCGGCTCGGGGAAAACTATGATTGCAAGGCGTATTCCAACAATTTTACCGGATCTGACATTTGAGGAATCTTTGGAAGTTACAAAAATCTATAGCATATCAGGAATGTTGAGCAATAAAGGTTTAATAGTCAAAAGACCTTTTCGTTCACCTCATCATACTTCCTCCCGCACATCCATGGCGGGAGGTGGCACAAAACCACGACCGGGAGAAGTATCCCTGTCTCATTACGGAGTTTTATTTTTGGATGAAATTCCAGAGTTTCCTAAAAGTGTTATTGAAGTTCTTCGCCAGCCTATGGAAGACGGTAAGATTTCCATTTCAAGGGCAAGCGGTTCATTTACATTTCCTGCAAAGTTTATGATGGTCGCTTCAATGAACCCATGTCCATGCGGATACTTAGGGGACCCCACCCACGACTGCTCCTGCACCCAGAGACATATTGACAAATATTTAGGGAAGATTTCAGGTCCCTTGCTGAATCGCATTGACATTCAAATTGAAGTAATGCCGGTTAAATATGATGAGCTGAAAGATGATAGGGTAGAAGAAACCTCCGAAGAAATAAAAAAACGTATTGTGAAAGCAAGAAATATACAGAGGCAAAGATATAAAGATATTGGTATCTTGACTAATTCCGAACTTTCAACAAAGGGTGTATCAAAGTTTTGTAAAGTCAATAAGGAGTCGGAATTATTGCTTAAGAATGCATTTGAGATTTTAGGCTTAAGCGCCAGAGCATACAATAAAATACTTAAGGTGGCAAGAACAATAGCCGACTTGGAGAATTTTGAGAATGTTGAAACAAAGCATATAGCGGAAGCAATTCAGTACAGAAATTTAGACCGCAAATATTGGAGGTAGTATGGATAGTTTAAATATCAATCAAAAAACCTTATTATGGCTTTCATTAAGTGGAATTTCAAATGACAAGATGTCAAAGCTACTTGATTATTTTGGCTCAGCACATAACTTATGGGATAATTTTGAAAACGAGAAGTTAAATTTAACTATTCTTAAAACTGACATAATAGATAAGCTTTCTGAAAACAAAAGTGATTTTGAAGAAAAATTATTAGAGAAATTAAATATTAAAAAGGCTGAGATAGTAACTATATATGACGATGAGTATCCATCTAAGCTTAAACAAATTGAAGGTGCTCCTAATTTGTTATACTACAAGGGTAATTTGAATTTCATAAATGATATATCAATTGCAGTTATAGGCTCCAGAAAGGCTACAAGCTATGGTAAATGGGCTGCAGAGAAGCTTACAAAGGAATTGTCGGAAATCGGAGTAAATATTGTAAGCGGTTTAGCAGTTGGAATTGATACAATTGCTCATAAAACAGCTTTGAAATATAATGCTAAAACCTACGGCATAATCGGCTGCGGCATCAATGTTGTATATCCAAAGAAGAATTTGGAGCTTTTTAAGCAGATATCTGAAAATGATGGAGCAGTAATTACTGAATATCCTTTTGATATACAACCGGTTGCATTTAACTTTCATGCCAGGAATAGAATTATCAGCGGTCTTTCAGAAGGCGTATTGGTTGTTGAAGCTCAAGAAAAAAGTGGCACATTAATAACAGCCGGGCATGCTGCCAATCAAGGAAGAGAAATCTTTGCAGTGCCCGGAGGCATTAACAGCTTGTACAGCAAAGGAACCAATGCTCTTATAAGAGACGGGGCAAAAATTACATTATCAATTGATGATATTATTGAAGAAATTTTAGAATTAAAGGAAAGGGTTAAACTGCAAAATGCATTTATTGATTTAAGCACATTAACTGATGATGAAATAAGAATAATGGACAGTCTTAAATCCGGAAAAAATACAGTTGAAGAATTAAGGCAGGAAATAAAAATGGAAACCGGTGAATTGCTTGGTAATTTAACATTATTGGAAATGAAAGGTGCAATAAAAGTAAGTGCCGATAAAATTTCCCTTAATATATAATACTTTCCGGGAACTAAAAGGTCCGTCCCCAGAATTCTTTATGCAAATAGAAATTTCAATAAATACACGGAGACAAACAACAAGATGAATGAAAAAGGCACATACAGCCTGTATTCCTTATAGAGCTCCATGGTAGAAACATTCATATATTCAATTGTGAAAGCTTGACATAAGTGAATTGGTGAGAAAAAATAGCCTGCATATGAGCATGCAAAAGAAAAATATAGGTATATGTAAATCATATTAGGGGGCATATTAAGCTGGGAAACCATGGGAATTATAATTGCAAGAGTAGCTGTTTGATTCCCGGTTACTATTCCGAAAAATACGGAGGATAATAAGAATATTAATAAACTCGACAACATGCCGTTTTCTGTATTAAACATACTTTTGAAAAGTACTATAAGCTCATTCATATTTAAAATAATTTCTTTCATAATAAGAATCGCAGCAACCATTAATATAGTATGGTAGTTTATAGATTTAACCAATGTACCGAAGAATTGTTTTTTATCACATAATAAATAAACAACTAACACACTGAAGATTAGAGCAATGGAAAAAGGCAGACCGGTTACGGCATTAATAATTACACAAATATATATGGGTGAAGTGTACAGTAAAAGGTCTATTAAATTTCTTACGGAAAATTTTATTTTTAATGTATTATGATATTCTATATCTTTAATGTATAGAAAATAACCTGCAATAATTGTGGGAATAACATAAAACATGTTTAAAAAAATAAGTTTTGATATATTTACTTCTGGAAGAGCAGCAGAAATAACCAATAGCCCGGTTGAATAAGGCATTATAAACATTGCAATATGTCTGAATACCAAGTTGATTGCTGCCCGCCGAGGGGCAGGGATTTTCATTTCTTCGCCTATTTCATCTACAAATGGTGCAGATAAAAGGGCACCTCCGGGAACTATTAATACACCCATTAAAGCAGGAAGAACCATTAATATGACTTTTTTGTTTTGTATTATCTTATAGGTAGATTCCACTATTTTATCAAGAATTCCATAATGCTTCATTAAACCGCCTAAAATGCTAACCATCATAATTGAAATTATTGTGTTTAATGATGAAAAATCTGTAAAAATGCTTGTTGCTGATTGCCATGCAGCCTGCACTCCTATCCCTGACAGCAAAGCTAAAGCTCCGCATGATATCAAAAGAATGTAACTTAAATTAATCTTAAAACGGCTTAACAAAGGTATTATCAAAAAAACTATAAATACGATAAATAATTGAGTCATACGTCCCTCCGTGTGAATTAACATAATTATATATAATAATTGCGAATAAATCAATACTTTTAGTAGACTTTAGTAGGGGGAGGTTACATTCTGAGGGCTTTAGTCCGATGAATCTCAGGTTTTAAAAGATAGGATCCTTCGCTTTGCTCAGGATGACACCCATTGAGTGTGAACTGTAACAGGGGTAGAAATCATAATTAACAATGAATTTTTTTGTTGACTGAGATATTTATACATGCTATAATTAGACAAAATAATCTTTAACGCGGTACCGTGATGCCGTCAAGATTTAATATTCATGTGACTTATTGTGTATAATAATCCTTGACCATCCGGTTGAGGATTTTATTAATTACATGGAGGTAGTTATGTCAACAAAAAATGAGGTTTTCGGTTATTTACCGGACGAACGTCCGCCGCTTCTTGGTCTTATTTTCTTTGCACTGCAGCAAATAGTGGTAATGTTTCCCGCAACAGTCTTAGTTGCTCTTATCACAGGTTTTCATGTTTCTACTACAATATTTGCCAGCGGTTTGGCAACATTAGGATTTATTTTTATAACGGGAAGACAAATTCCTCTGTACTATGGTTCAAGCTTTTCATATATTGCAGCAATAGCATCAATCATGGGTGCCGAAGCATTCGCTGCATACTCTCTAAATGATAAAATTTCAGTTGCACAATTCGGTATTGTAATGTCAGGCTTTGTTTCAATATTTGCAGGATATATTATTAATAGATCAGGCAAAGATAAAATTGACAAAGTTCTTCCTGCAACTGTAACGGGAAGTATAGCAATAATTATTGGATTGTCTTTGGCAGCCAATGCTATGACAAATGCGGCATCCTTTCCTGAGGCGGCACAAAACCTACCTTTTGCCGGCAGCTGGGCATGGGTTATAGCAATAATTACTTTATTATCAACAATTATGTATTCGGTGTATTTAAGGGGGAAATTAAGCCAGCTTCCAATTTTATTCGGGTTGATGACAGGATATGTCGCTGCTATAGTAATAGGAGGTATTACAGGTATTCCATTTGTATCATTTGACACTATTCAAACAGCGGGAGTATTTAATCTTCCTATTTTTACATTTCCTAAACCTACTCTTACGGCTGTAGTGGCAATTATGCCCATTGCAATAGCAACAATTCCTGAATCAACGGCACATGTTTATCAATTAGATATATATGTAAATGACTTGGCTAGGAAAAAAGGTGTTAACAAAAAATATGATATAGAAAATAAATTAGGATTAAATCTTATAGGTGATGGAATAGGGGATATTATTTCAGGAGCTATAGGAGGTCCTGCAGGAACAAACTATGGTGAAAATATTAGTGCAATGGCAATATCTAAAAACTTTTCAATACATGTTTTGATATTAGCAGCTATATTGACAATGGTTATTTCCTGCTTTACACCTTTAATAAATATAATATATTCAATTCCAACATCAGTAATCGGAGGATTATCAATTTATTTGTTCGGAGTTATAGGAGCACAGGGTATTACCATTATGTTAGATAGAAATGTTGATATGTTCAGCGCAAAAAATTTAGCGGTAATAGCTGTAATTTTAATAGTAGGACTTGGTGGGAGCTTTGGATTTGAAGGCGGCATGATTCCTATGTTTGGCATTGAAATACCTGCCATAGCTACCGCAGCTGTAGTTGGAATACTTCTTAATCTTATGCTGTCAATAGGTGAAAAATAATAAATACAAAAGATAAGATTCTTCTGACCTTAAGAGGAATCCTTTTTTGAAAAGAGAATATATCCATAAAAAGTATATCTTACAAATGTATAATATTTACATTATGTATTATTATTTTATTCATTGATTGTTTTAAATATAACATATTTTTAGCTGGACAAACGAATTGCTATATAGTATAATTCATTAAAAGATACGTTTGCAAGACTTAATCATATTTTATACATTCATTTACATACAAATAATTATTAATCTATACATCATAAAACCTTATTTAATAATGGTATAATTTAATAAAACTTAAAAAAGATAGGAGGTTATTGAAATATAGTTAACAGAATATAATTATTGTTGTATTGCAGTCGTATCTTTAAAAAGGAAGGGAAGGTGCAAAATGGAACAAGATAACAAAAGAGGTCAGTGGGGCAGTAATATTGGTTTTTTGATGGCAGCTGTAGGCTCAGCAGTTGGATTAGGTAATATATGGGGATTCCCATACAAGATGGGAGCAAACGGAGGATTTGCATTCCTTGTTATATATTTATTAATGGTAGCATTTGTAGGAATTGCCACTATGTTAGGAGAGCTTGCATTAGGTCGTAAATATGGTATGGGAGTTGTCGGAACTTATAAATTAATTAGTAAAAAGTACACTTGGATAGGCTGGTTAGGTTTTCTTTCAGGATTTTTCATTTTAGGTTTCTACAGCGTACTAGGAGGTTATACACTTCGCTATACATTAGGGTTCTTGATGGAAATATTTAGCGCAGGCGCAGGCTTCGGCGGAATGGGAAGCGGCGAATTTTTCGGATCCTTTATAATAAATAGTGGCGGTAATCTTTTGTATCATGGAATATTTATGGGGTTAACAGTCTTAATAGTTATGGGTGGAATTTCCGGTGGTATTGAAAAGTTTACAAAGGTGGCTATGCCTGCACTATTTGCAATGCTTATTATAGTTATTATTAGAAGCGTTACATTGGAAGGTGCTTTTGTAGGTCTTGAATTTATGTTCAAACCAAACTGGAATGCTTTTTCTGAAATAGGGTTTATGAAAGTTCTTAAGACTGCAGCTGGGCAGATGTTCTTCTCATTATCCCTTGGTATGGGTTGCATGATTACTTATGGTTCTTATCTTAGCAAGAGTGAAAATTTAGAAAAAAATGCTCTGATTATTCCTATAGCAGATACAATTTTTGCTTTATGTGCAGGTTTGGCTGTAATGCCTGCAGTAGGTGCATTTATGCATCAAGGAGTTGAAGGGATTTCCTTTGGAGCAGGTCCTGGACTTTTATTTGTAACCTTGCATCAGGTTTTCAGTGTTGGTATGGGAGGACTTATTGGTAACCTATTTGGTGTTTTATTCTATTTCTTAGTGTTTATAGCAGCCGTTACTTCAGCAATTTCCCTTTTGGAGGTTTGTACTGCCTACTTTATTGACAAACGAGTTGAAAAGGGTCTAGATCCAAATCGTAAGAAAATAACTATTTTTACAGGACTAGCAATTTTTGCAATGGGTGCTCTTGTATGTCTTGACGGTCTTGGTTCAGGTGTAGCAGGGGGTGCAGCAATAGATCCTCCGGGTCTTATGTTTGGAATGGAAAATATACGTACTGCTTTTGCCTCATGGCTTGATTTCTATGACATGATTTCAGAAGGTGTATTTATGCCTCTTGGAGCATTATTGATGGCATTAATAATCGGATGGTCACTGAAAACAACTGTTATCAAGGATGAAGTGGAATCTTCTCCTAATGTTTTGATGAAGAGCTACAAGTTCTGGGATATTTGCTACAAATTCATTGTTCCTGTTGGTATGTTTTTTGTACTGATGGGACAGTTGGATGACTTCTTCGGATTAGGTATTTTCTAAGATATATAAATTTAAAAATGCTAAAAGAGCAGATGTCTGCTCTTTTTTTCTGCAAAATTAAGGGTTATAGCATAAACAACATTTTTAACCATAATATAGTATAAAGTTTATATTATGCTAATATTTATAGTGCAATAAATTATACTTTACAAAAATAATTCTAAGTAGTATAATAAATTTTAAGAAACGTTTTCAAAATATATTAAAGCAGAAAACGATAACATATTTATATAATAAGGCACAAAAATAATCCTTATTAAGCTAAACGAATAACTATCGCTAAAAGATTCTTTAATAGCAAGAAGGAGGTGAGTACAAAACCTGAGATAATGTTGCTTTAAAAATTAATTTTTATGTTATCATTTATTAGTTCATAATTTTTATGTTGAAAAGGAAGGGAAGGTGTAAAATGGAACAAGATAATAAAAGAGGTCAGTGGGGCAGTAATATTGGTTTTTTGATGGCAGCTGTAGGCTCAGCAGTTGGATTAGGTAATATATGGGGATTCCCATACAAGATGGGAGCAAACGGAGGATTTGCATTCCTTGTTATATATTTATTAATGGTAGCATTTGTAGGAATTGCCACTATGTTAGGAGAGCTTGCATTAGGTCGTAAATATGGTATGGGAGTTGTCGGAACTTATAAATTAATTAGTAAAAAGTACACTTGGATAGGCTGGTTAGGTTTTCTTTCAGGATTTTTCATTTTAGGTTTCTACAGCGTACTAGGAGGTTATACACTTCGCTATACATTAGGGTTCTTGATGGAAATATTTAGCGCAGGCGCAGGCTTCGGCGGAATGGGAAGCGGCGAATTTTTCGGATCCTTTATAATAAATAGTGGCGGTAATCTTTTGTATCATGGAATATTTATGGGGTTAACAGTCTTAATAGTTATGGGTGGAATTTCCGGTGGTATTGAAAAGTTTACAAAGGTGGCTATGCCTGCACTATTTGCAATGCTTATTATAGTTATTATTAGAAGCGTTACATTGGAAGGTGCTTTTGTAGGTCTTGAATTTATGTTCAAACCAAACTGGAATGCTTTTTCTGAAATAGGGTTTATGAAAGTTCTTAAGACTGCAGCTGGGCAGATGTTCTTCTCATTATCCCTTGGTATGGGTTGCATGATTACTTATGGTTCTTATCTTAGCAAGAGTGAAAATTTAGAAAAAAATGCTCTGATTATTCCTATAGCAGATACAATTTTTGCTTTATGTGCAGGTTTGGCTGTAATGCCTGCAGTAGGTGCATTTATGCATCAAGGAGTTGAAGGGATTTCCTTTGGAGCAGGTCCTGGACTTTTATTTGTAACCTTGCATCAGGTTTTCAGTGTTGGTATGGGAGGACTTATTGGTAACCTATTTGGTGTTTTATTCTATTTCTTAGTGTTTATAGCAGCCGTTACTTCAGCAATTTCCCTTTTGGAGGTTTGTACTGCCTACTTTATTGACAAACGAGTTGAAAAGGGTCTAGATCCAAATCGTAAGAAAATAACTATTTTTACAGGACTAGCAATTTTTGCAATGGGTGCTCTTGTATGTCTTGACGGTCTTGGTTCAGGTGTAGCAGGGGGTGCAGCAATAGATCCTCCGGGTCTTATGTTTGGAATGGAAAATATACGTACTGCTTTTGCCTCATGGCTTGATTTCTATGACATGATTTCAGAAGGTGTATTTATGCCTCTTGGAGCATTATTGATGGCATTAATAATCGGATGGTCACTGAAAACAACTGTTATCAAGGATGAAGTGGAATCTTCTCCTAATGTTTTGATGAAGAGCTACAAGTTCTGGGATATTTGCTACAAATTCATTGTTCCTGTTGGTATGTTTTTTGTATTGATGGGACAGTTGGATGACTTCTTTGGATTAGGTATTTTCTAATAGAAATAAAAACTAAGATATAAAAGGAGCGGGAAGCCGCTCCTTTTCGTATGTAATTTTGTTAATAATACTTTGTTCGTTTTACCCATGTCTTATTAATAAAACCATCATGGTGAGCTTAATTTCTTGCTCATTAAATCCTTACCAATAATAGTATTTGCAAATATATTTTCAGCAAATTTTTTATATTCTTCAGGATTCGGCATGGAAGGACTGAAGTGAGTCAGCCATAATTCCTTGACATTTGCATTTAATGAAATATTAGCTGCTTCTGAAAAAATCATATGCATTTTTGCAACAGCACTGTCAAACATCTCATCATTCCCGTACATTCCTTCACAAATAAACAAATCAGAATCCTTAACAACTTCATTTATAAGTTTAACAGGTCTTGTATCTGTTACATAAGAAATTTTAATGGGTTTTCTGGGACTTCCCAAAACCATATCCGGTGTAATTGTTTTATCATCTACAACAACCTCATCACCACCATGAAGAAGTCTCCATAGTTTAACCGGAATATTTAGTGTCTTTGCTTTTTCAGGCTGGAAATGAGGCTTTAAGTTAAGCTCAAAGCTGTAGCCTAAACAGTTTATATGATGTTTTAAAGGAATAGATGTTATTTTTAAACCTATTTGATTAAACTCTTGAGACTTTGTATCATGAAGCTCAGCAATTTTCACTTCAAATGGAAGATAACCGCAAACAACCAAAAGTGAATTTATTATTTTGGCGCTTCCTCTTGGTGCTATAATATTTATAGGATCTGTTCTGCCATTGTTTCCGATAGTTAAGAGAAGCCCGGGAAGACCTGTTACATGATCTGCATGACAATGGGTAAATAGTATAGTATCAATTTTATTCAAACTAAGCTTTCCCTTTTGAAGTGAAATTTGGGTACCTTCTCCACAGTCCACAAGGATTGCTTTTCCGTTATATTCAATATGACACGAGGCTAAATATCTGCCGGGCAAGGGAACCATACCACCTGTTCCCACTAAAGTTACGTTTATCATTTTTATCACCTTTTATCTTAAGTAATAATATTATACATAGTAATGCTATATTTTTCAATAATTATTATGTGACATAAAGCGTGAGACCATAATTCTTCCATGCAATCCCCGTTATAATGTGTAATTCATACTAAGATTAACATTTCAATGCATATTATAACCGATAATATTCCCTGTATAGACTTATAAAAAATGTAATTGCGAATATTAAAATCAAAATCATTTGTAACTGCAACAGTTTGAAAAATTACAGATATTCCTGAGAAACTGATAAGAAAATTGATTATTATAAGCTTTACATCTAAAGGAAGAGCAGAGGAGGCAGCAACGCTGCAGCCGTTTGATAGTTCTAATATACCTACTAAAACAGAATGTATTATATCACTTAGCTGTGTACTTAATGAAAGATATTTTGAAACTGAAATAAGAAGGTTGTCAAAAAAGTTGGAGAATACCGAAAATATAACGATTACACCTCCAATGGACAAAATGGAAGTAATTGATTTATAAATTGAAGAATTGAAAGCATCATAAAATGATATATATTTTTGGTTTTTTTGCTTCGTAAAAGTAGAAGATGCATTATCTTTTTTAACGAGCATCCCTATAAGTAATGCGCTTAGCAGGTGGGGAACAGCGATATATTTGGCTAAACTTAAATCACCAAGCATTGAAAAGGATACTGCTCCAGCCATAAATTGAAAGCTGCAGTTGTTTGTGAAAACTATCAAAGCATTTGCTTCGCTGCTGTTTGTTCTTTTATAGGAAGCCATTGTATTTATTGTCATTGCACCTGAAGGATAACCTACAACGAAACTGATAAAATAGGGGATGAATGCATAGTTGCTGTTAAAAATCTTATTGGATAAAAATGATAATTTCTCTGATAATCTATATAAGAAATTATATTGCAGCAATATATTTGATAAAATAGACATAGGAAGCAAATATGGAATCATGTTGTTAACCCATATTTTAAGGCCGTTAAAAACACCTTCCGATACTATGCCCGGTTTCATAACAAATAAACAAATAACAAACATTATGAAAACAGGAATAAAATTTCTTTTAAACATAAAAACACCCCCCTTTATTTTATTGTCCCAGAGTGTGTTATATGCTTATTGAATATAATATTATGTATCTCACAATCCTACAAATAATTGGGGACATTCCCCATACCCTAAGGTGTGTCTCCATACCTATATATCTACATAAACTGCATTTTCAGTATATTCGCTGTTCATTTTTCTGTTTTTCAAAGGAAGATAATAAATGTTTGATGACTTGTTTGTTATATTAAATCTTGCAAGTTTTTCAGGTGTTAAATTATACTTTTTATAATCAGAGTATCTATTTATCACTTCAGTTCCATTATTTCCAGCGTTTTTAATGACTTTTCTGCCGGTATTGTTAAAAGCCAACACTTTAACATAATTATTATTAGTTGACATAATATTAATTATGTCTACCTTTTTAATATCAAGCAGAATATTCAGAAGACTTCTTCTCAGCTTTGAATATGTATAACGTTTTGACTTAAGAGACATTATAAGTTCATCAATACTTTCGTGTTTGTAAACTTGTGATATGATTTTATTGTTTAATCCTTCCTTTATTTCATAAATTTTTTCTAAGTCATCACATGTTATTATTTTATAATACAAATAATCGGAATAATTGTTTAATGTGTTATATTTTTTTTGCTCCTTATAGAATTTTTCTATCAATTCAACGCTTTTTTCAGTAAGTTTAAGATTTTCAAAAGATCCTTCCATTAAGGAGTTTCTTATGGCAGAAGCACTGTAAAAGGATCCTGTAATTTCATTGTCATTGTGAGCCATTCCCACACGCTTTACGGGATAGTATTGAAGGTTTAAATTGAGTTTCATGGCGCTTTTAATATATTCAACAGCTAAGACATTATTAGGCGAGTATACAGCTTCTGCTTCATCATTAAGCACGGATTTAAGTGCATTAGACATGGCATTTGGATATGATAATCCTTTTTTCATTTCTTTCTTAATGTAGCTATTAAATCCTGGTGTTAATTGTATTAAAGCTATTTTTTCTAAAAGCTCAACATCGTCATTTTCACAGCCAAAACTTATGGAATCAATATGCAGCTTGCTTAATTCAATCATTGCGGCAAGGGCAAACATTTCAGCATTCTGGCATGAAAAAGGCATGGGAAGCTCTATAACAATATCTGCACCGCCATAGATTGCAGCTTCCGCACGTTTAAATTTATCTATAATTGCAGGTTCTCCACGCTGTACATAATTTCCGCTCATTACAACCGCAATACAATCACAGCCTGATAGTCTTTTAGCCATCTTAAGCTGATATTCGTGACCTGCATGAAATGGATTATATTCTGCTACAACACCGGTAATTTTCATAATTGCATCCTTTCGCCTTTTACATATATCTTAAATACAAGTAATCCCAAAGTCAACAAAATTTTGGAACGGAAAGAACCTTCCCCATAATTCCCTAAAATTCTTAAAATCATTGTTTATTTTTTGTTGAATAAATGATATAATGCTTAATGTTAAGGGTAAAAAATATTGAAATGGTGATATGATGAGTGTTATATTTGTTATTGGCGGTGCAAGAAGCGGAAAGAGCACATTTGCGGAATTAAAGGCAAAAGAGTATTCAGAAAATGTATTATATATAGCTACGGCAGCAGTAACAGACCAGGCAATGGCTGACAGAGTTAAAAAACACAAAGAGCAAAGACCATCGTCTTGGAAGACATTGGAGATGCACTTTGATTTTAAAACACTTATCAATAAAGCTGAATTCAGACAGTCAGAAGTAGTTCTATTGGACTGCATAACTACAATGATTGGTAATTTCATGGTTGAAAGCAAATTGCATTTTGACACATGCAGTGTTGAAGATGTTAATGAATTGGAAAATGAAATCACTGAAGAAGTTTTTTCATTAATAAATGTATGCAATAATAATAATAAAAAACTCATAATTGTATCTAATGAAACAGGTATGGGTGTTGTACCTTCTTACTATATGGGAAATTATTTCAGAGATATAAGCGGGCGGATTAATAATAAGATTTGTTTACAAGCTGATCATATGTATTTTATTTTTTCCGGAATACCAATTAAGCTTAAACATAAAGGAGAAATGGTAAAATGGCCTCAGGATTTTTAATTCTCATTTCTTTTTTTACTCGAATTCCTGTTGGAAGAAAAGTTGAATTTAATGAAGAAAACTTTATTAAAGCACTGAATCTTTACACGCTTGTAGGGGTAGTAATAGGTTTTCTTTTAGCTGTTACATATTTAATTTTTAACAATCAAATATCCTTCATCAGAGGACTGTTAATTACTGTTATGTACATTGCTATAACAGGAGGTATACATTTAGACGGCGCGGCTGATACTTCAGACGGCTTATTATCCGGAAGAACAGGGGATAGAATTTTTGAAATAATGAGTGATTCCCGAATAGGAACCTTTGGAGTCGTTACATTGATTTTAATTGTGCTTTCGCAATTTGTTCTATTTTCTTTCAGCAGCATTGAAACTGTTTTTATGATGCCTGTTGTAGGAAGAGCAAGCACAATAGCTTCTTGTTGGAATAAAAAATACGCTAAGAATAGAAAAGGTATGGGAACTGCTTTTATAGAAAATATAAATAGCAGGGTTGTAATTGTTAATTTAATAATATTATTTGTTTTTTCAATGTTTTCATGGTACAGAATAATAATATTTACTGCATGCTTTGCTGCAATTGCTGTTTCATATTTCATATCTACATTGATAGATGAAAAAATAGGCGGAATGACAGGGGATACATGCGGAGCTATTACAGAAATAAGCCAAATAGTTTTTATGACAACCGTACTTTTCTTAATGAGGTAGTTATGATATACTTAGTTCGCCATGGACAATCAGAAGCAAATGTTAGCAGGAGATTCAGCGGAATAACTGACGTTGAATTGACGGAAACAGGTATTTTGCAGGCAGTTAGTGCAGGCAAGAAATTAAAGGGTAAAACAATACATAAAATTTTTTCAAGCCCGTTAAAAAGAGCAAAAAATACAGCGGAATTAATAGCAGATGAAATTGGTTTCAATAAAAAAGACATAATTATTGAAAACCGTTTAACAGAAGTTAATTTTGGAATTTTTGAGAATCTTACATGGGAAGAAATAATTAAGATGTATGCCGATGAAATTGAAAACTGGATTAAATTTAAACATAAATATAAATTCCCCAAAGGGGAAGGCTATGATGATATAATTGACAGAGTTTCAGGCTTTATGGATAATGTGCCTGACAATTCATTAATATCAACTCATTACGGTGTAATTCAAGCGGTACTTTTATATTTCAAAATAGTCGATGATGTCACATTGTGGGATTATAAAATATCAAACTGTGATATATTTGTAGTAAATAACAAAAAAATAGAAAAAATTATTAGATGTGGATTAAAATCTTAAGAGATTTTATATAAATAAAACTATGGAGGAAGAAAATGAATGTATTAGTAATTAACTGCGGGAGTTCATCATTGAAATACCAGTTAATAGATATGGATGGTGAAAAAGTTTTAGCTAAGGGTTTAGTTGAAAGGATAGGAATTGAAGGCAGTTTATTAAAACATGAGAAAACAGGATTAGACAAATTAGTTATTGAAGAAAATTTAAAAAATCATAAGGATGCAATCAATCTTGTACTGAAAACATTGCTCGATGCGAAATACGGTGCAGTTAAATCATTGGACGAAATTGATGCTATTGGACATAGAGTAGTTCATGGCGGAGAGAAATTTGCATGTTCAGTAGTAATTAACGATGAAGTTATTGATACAATGAAAGAAAATATAGGATTGGCACCTCTTCACAATCCTCCAAACATTATAGGAATTGAAGCATGCAAAGAAATATTGCCCGATGTACCCATGGTAGGTGTATTTGATACTGCATTTCATCAGACAATGCCTCCTGTATCCTACATTTATCCATTGCCTTATGAACTATATGAAGAGATGAAAATAAGAAGATACGGATTCCACGGAACATCACATAAATATGTTTCTGAAAGAGTTGCCGATTTAACAGGCAAGAGCCTTGACGGTACAAAAATGGTTACATGCCACTTAGGAAACGGAGCAAGCTTAACTGCAATAAAGGATGGATGCTCATTTGACACAAGTATGGGAATGACTCCTCTTGAAGGTTTAGTAATGGGAACAAGATGCGGTGATATAGACCCTGCAATAGTAACATTCTTAATGGATAAGCAAGACATGACAGCTGAACAGGTTGACAATTTAATGAATAAGAAATCCGGAGTTTTAGGTATTTCCGGCGTTTCAAACGATTTTAGAGACATTGAGGCTGAAGCTGAAAAAGGTAATAAGAGAGCTCAATTGGCATTAGATAAATTTGCATATACAGTAAAAAAATATATAGGTTCTTATGCAGCAGCAATGGGAGGACTGGATTATATAGTATTTACCGCAGGCCTAGGTGAAAATTCTTCATCTGCAAGAAAAGAAATATGCGATGGCTTGGAATTCCTTGGAGTTGAAATAGATGATGAAAAGAACAAAACAAGAGGAAAAGAAGCTGAAATATCAAAGGATGGCTCCAAAGTAAAAGTATTTGTTATTCCTACAAACGAAGAAGTTGTGATTGCAAGAGATACAAAGGAATTTACAAGTAAATAATACACAAAAATATAACCTTGACAAATATTTTCTTTTCTCATATAATTAACTCTGCGAATTAAAAAGGGTGGTATTTATGTTGCTTAAAATAAACAAGTTTTTATCATCTGATAATGTGTCTTTGATAGTAAACGAGAATTTTGCAATAAATGATGAAAAATTTTTAGAAGAAACATGTATTGATAAAAATATTTCATTAATCGGCGAAATTTTCAAAACTGATGACAGTGTAATATTCTCAGGCAAAATAGGATATACTCTCACCGATGAGTGTGCAAGATGTTTACAGGAGTTTGACAATAAAATTGAAACCAAATTCCAAGCAGCAGTTGTACAGAAAGAGGATATGGAATCTGATGAAGTTCAAATGGTTATAAAAGATGGAAATATAAAAATGGATGATACAATCAAACAATTGATTTATTTATCCTTTCCTATGAAATCTTTGTGCGATAAAGACTGTAAAGGCATATGCCCCGATTGCGGAGCAAACTTAAACAATGAAAAATGTCAATGTGAAAACAGCTTAACAGACCCACGATTTGATAAGTTGAAAGACCTGTTGAAATAAGGAGGTGTAAAAATGGCAGTACCTAAGAGAAAAACTTCCAAAGCCAAAAGAGATTCAAGAAGAGCAGCTAATGCGAAATTAACTGTTCCTAATACTGTGGAATGCCCACAATGTCATGAACCAAAGCTACCTCACAGAGTATGCGCAGCATGCGGATACTATGACGGTAAAGAAGTGGTAGCTGTAGAATAGAAAAAGACTCTAAAAACCTTGGTTAAGGCTAAAAAAGTAGTGCTTTGCACTATTTTTTTATTGCAAAACAAATATTACTGCTATATACTGATATAAGTATATATGATAGAGGTGAATATGAAAATTGCAATTGATGCCATGGGTGGAGACAATGCACCTGAGGCAATTATAATAGGAAGTATACAGGCCAGAGATGAATATAATCTAAGCATAATCCTTTCCGGAAAAGAAATTGAAATTAAAAGAATATTAGAAAAAAACACATCAAACTTCAATAGTATTGAAATTATTAATGCAGAGGATATAATATCAAATGACGACAAACCTGTTTTGGCAATAAGGCGCAAGAAAGAATCTTCGATGGTTAAAGCTTTATATGCAGTAAAGGAAGGAAAAGCTGACGCAATAGTATCAGCAGGCAGCACAGGAGCATTATTAAGCGGCGGAACCCTTTTAATAGGAAGAATTAAAGGAATTGAAAGACCTGCGATAGGCTCATTGATACCTAATATATCGGGCGGATTTTGCTTATTGATAGATTCCGGTGCAAATGTGGATTCAAAACCGGAGTTCTTATATGACTTTGCAATTATGGGAGATATTTACTTGAAAAGAGTTATGAATATCAGCTCTCCAAGGATTGCCTTAGCAAATATAGGAACGGAAAAATCCAAGGGAAACAAACTAACTGTTGAAACATACGAATTGCTTAAGAATTCAAATCTGAACCTTAATTTTACAGGCAATATTGAAGCAAGAGACATACTTAAGGGAGAAGCGGATATAGTAGTATGTGACGGTTTTACGGGAAATATGATATTGAAAACTATGGAGGGTACGGTGCAAGAACTCATGAACGGCTTGAAAGAAGAAATTATGTCAAGCATGAGGTCTAAAATAGGCGGTATATTAATTAAGCCGGCACTTAAAAACTTCAAAAGTAAATTTGATTATTCAGAGCATGGCGGAGCTCCGCTATTGGGAGTTAAGGCTCCGGTAATAAAAGCACACGGCAGTTCTGATGCAAAAGCAATTAAAAATGCCATTCGTCAGGCAAAAATTTGCGGTGAAAGCAATGTAAATGAATTAATAGAGCAAAGCATAATGAGGAGGTGAATGTTGTGTTTGAAAGGATTAAGGAATTAGTGGCAGAGAAGGTTGGGGTTGACCCCGAAGACATTTCAATGGAAACATCCTTTGCAGACGATTTAGAGGCTGATTCGATAACACTCTTTGAATTGGTTATGGCAATTGAAGATGAATTTGACATTGAAGTTGATGATGAAAGTATTGAAAAAATAGAAACAGTAGGAGATATTGTAAAATACTTGGAAGATATAAATAATTAATGAAGGGGGACGCAGCAATGCGTCCTTAAAATAGTATGGGGAAATACCTCTTAAGTCAGGATAACTGGAGGAAAAATTGATTACAGATACAGTATATGAATTTGAAAAAATAATAAATTACATATTCAATAATATTGAAATATTGGAAAAGTCCTTGACTCACAGTTCTTATTCAAATGAGGATAAGGCATATAACAAAGTAAATAATGAAAGACTTGAATTTTTGGGGGATGCAGTCTTAAGCATTTCCGTAAGCCGATATATTTTTGATGAATTTCCTGATTATCCTGAAGGAGACTTGACGAAATTAAGGGCTCAGGTTGTTTGTGAGGATACATTAAGCTTGGTGGCAGAAAACTTAAATTTAGGAAAGTATTTGCTTTTAGGAAAGGGCGAAGAAGCTTCAGGTGGAAGAGAAAGAAAATCTATATTGGCAGATGCTGTTGAAGCTGTTATAGCTGCTATATACTTAGACGGAGGATACAAACAGGCTGAAAAGTTCGTATTGGATAATTTAACTAAGTATATTAAGCTTGCTGTTAAAGGAAAAGTAGTAACGGATTTTAAATCCTATCTTCAGGAATACTATCAAAGCAAAAGCCAATCATGCAAAATAAGATATGTAGTTGTAAAAGAAGAAGGACCTGACCACGAGAAGACATTTCATGTAAATGTGGTGGTTAACAAGAAAGTGGTAGGAAAAGGCATCGGTAAAAATAAGAAAATAGCTGAACAAGATGCCGCCAAGGATGCACTTATTCAAGAAGGCCGGTTAAATGAATAAGAAAATGAAAATTATTCCTATTTTTGTCCCTCATGTAGGTTGTCCCAATAACTGTGTATTTTGCAACCAAAGAAGAATTACAGGACAGAAAAATTCTGCTGTTGATGGACAATATGTTCATAATATTGTTGAAAAATACATAGCAACAATTGATGAGAATACTCATACGGAAATTGCATTTTTCGGCGGCTCGTTTACGGCAATCGATAATGAAATTCAGGAAGAATTATTAAGAGCTGCCAAACACTACAAAGACTTAGGAATTGTCAACAGCATAAGATGCTCCACAAGACCGGATGCGATAAATGACGAAATACTGCAGCTGCAAAAAAAGTATGGAATGGATATAATTGAGTTAGGAATTCAAAGTCTCGATGATGAGGTTTTGAAGATTTCAAACCGAGGGCACAATAAAAAACAGTCCATAGAGGCAAGCCGCCTTATAAAGGAGCATGGATTTATTTTAGGTCACCAGATAATGCCGGGGCTTCCGGGAAGCAGCAGGGAGAAGGACATTAAAACATGTATTGAGTCCATCGAAATGAAACCGGACATTGTGAGAATTTATCCCACACTAATAATAAAGGATACAGAGCTTTTTGAAATGTATGAAAAGGGCTCCTATAAACCTCTTTCTTTAGATGAGGCAATAGAAATATCAGCATATATCTACAGCTTATACAGGGTTAACGATATAAATGTTATAAGGATAGGACTTCAAAATACAGATTCCATTAACGAAGATGAAGATGTTAAAGCAGGACCCTTTCATCCCGCATTAAGGCAATTGGTAGAAGAAAGAATTTACTATTATGCATTGATGTCAAAGTTAAACAAATTGAATATAAAAGAGCTTCAGGGAAGCATTGTAATTCATGCACCTGACAATCTCATAAGCAATCTTGCCGGCCAAAAGAAGTCCAATATCAATAAATTGAAAGAAAAGTTTTCAATAAAACAAATATCCTTTAAAAAGAAAAAAGATGATATAATTGAAATATATCATAAAAACAATAGATTATGCAGCTTTAATAAGTCAGAAATATTTCAAAATTATCTGAATATGCAACAGGGGGATTTATGTATTTAAAAAAAATGTATGTAAACGGATTTAAATCCTTTGCTGAAAAAACAGAAATAGAAGTCGAAAAAGGAATTACCGCCATTGTAGGACCAAACGGGAGCGGGAAAAGCAACATATCCGATGCCATTAAGTGGGTTTTGGGAGAGCAAAGTGCAAAATCTCTAAGAGGAGGCAAAATGGATGATGTAATTTTTGCCGGAACAGCAAAGAGACTGCCCTTAGGTTATGCTGAGGTAAGGCTAATTTTTGACAATGAATCAGGTGCAATACCTCTTGAATACAAGGAAGTAAGCATAAGTAGGAAACTGTACAAGACAGGAGAAAGCGAATATTATATAAACAAACAGCAATGCAGACTTAAAGACATTAAAGAGCTTTTTATGGATACCGGAATAGGAAGAGAAGGTTATTCTTTTATTGGACAAGGCAGGGTGGAAGATATTTTAAGCCCTAATTCTGATGTTAGAAGACAAGTTTTTGAGGAAGCTTCAGGAATAGTTAAATTCAAGGTGAGAAAAGAGGAATCTGAAAGAAAACTTGAAAAAACAAAGAATAATCTGGAAAGAGCAGAAGATATTATATTTGAGCTT
>Ga0265294_10001429_pt1 | contig 32171 bp, 29 predicted proteins | sample MunlanPumphouse3_FD_192504 | JGI IMG/M metagenome (GOLD analysis project Ga0265294, IMG submission 192504) | Groundwater microbial communities from a municipal landfill in Southern Ontario, Canada - Pumphouse #3 | ecosystem: Environmental > Aquatic > Deep subsurface > Groundwater | place...
TTCAGAGATAAGTTCTCCTTCCCAACTAAGATGAGGGTAGTCATTATAATAGACCCAAATATCTTCAGTCCCATTATCAGTCTCGTGGGCAAAATCCCAGCCTGCAGTAAGATAAGTATTAATATCTTTCATCTCTGCAGTTGTTTTTCCTGTACCACCGGCACTAATTTCTTGTTCTGTTGTATCTATATCCCAGAAAGAATAAAGAACTGTGTTAGAATCGTCATCACTTATTAACCCTCCAACTGCTTCGCTTCCACTAACAAGACCAATTGCATAGCTTTTACTTATAGTTGTATCAAAAGCAATACCTACTAAGCCTCCGACAGATTCTATCCCGTTAACAGAGCAAGTTGCATAACTATTATTTATAGTTGTATCCATAGCAAAACCTATTATCCCGCCAATACTTCCACCTGTTGCATTAACAGAACCTGTAACATAAGTGTTACTGATAGTTGATAATTCAGCCGAACTAGCTAATCCTCCCACATATTCTTTACCAACAATTTGAGCATTCACTAAGCCTACATTGGAAATACTAGCTGAAAGAATATTACCAAAGAGACCAGCATCATTTGTAATTGGTCGGTTAATATATAGATTTGAGATTGTATATCCTTTACCATTATAAGAACCTTGGAAATTGATATTTAATCCTATAGGACTAAACCCCTTGCCAGCATTCCAAGCTTGTGTGTCAGAAGCATCAATGTTTGCGGTTTGTTCAATGTAAACGCCACTTTCCCAATAAGCAGGTGTTAGACTTAAATAAAGAAGATCATTCAAATTTGAAATTAAATAGGGCTCTGTTTCTGTACCTGTTCCAACTAAAATATTAGCATCAAGATTAACAACAGAAACTCCATAATGAAGCATATTAGAATAAGAATCACCCCAAGTCATGGTGTGTGTTGAATAATCCCAAGTATTCTTTATGTAGATAGTTTGGTTAGAAGAGTCATAACCAAAGCCAACCATAGTATGACCTTCAATATGAATTAAAACAGGGCGATTTGCATTAATTTCAGTCACATATTGGCCAAAAGTAAAGCCTATGGTGTTTCCTTCATAACCATGAATATACTGACTATAGCAGGCAGTTACATCATAACCACGGGATTCCATAAATTGTTTAAAACCATATGTGCCATCTTTGCGAGGAGGTGAATAGGATTCGCAATCAGAGAAGTTGTGAAGAGGAGAACCGTCTGTATCATAATAAAAAGTTGTGCTTGCGTCAGTATTACTCCAATATTTCTGATTAGTACCCATATAATCACCGGTACAATCACCTAAAACATGCTGTGTCCAGCCATTGCTTACATAAGGGTCTTGAGCATTTGAACCATACCCAATCCAGTAATCATCAACATGACCACGAGTAGCAAGTCCATCATAACCTTGGTGGGTAGCACTTAGTGTACATTCTCCACTTCCGCCTTCTCCACCAGAGCTTGCACCCCAAATTGAATTATTCAGAGGCATTACTCCACCATTGGTAGGACCTGTGTAGATGTTGTGATATCCATTTCGATCATAATAGGCAGCTATCATAGCAGCTGATGTTGAAGAACAGCCATAGCTCCAGTCAAACGCCGGAACATCATCAATCAGTACAATATTACGATGTGTTCTAAGTTTTTCAAGATCAACAGGTTCTTTTCTAACATAGTCTTTGGGTGGTCTTCCGCCCGGCACTTGAATACCAATTATTTCAGAGCCGTTAGGACCAACTTTCCTGTCAATAATGTATTTTTCCAAACTATTATCACCGTATAAGCCTACACAAATGAGAATTAACAAACTAATCATAACAATCTTTTTCATTTTGCCTTCCTAAAAACTTTATTTTAAATCTATTTACTTTTTATTGAGGTTGTTTGATTAAGCATAATCACTGATGGTAACACCTTTTAAAATACTTAATAACAACAAAATCAAATTTATCGTTAAGCATTATATTTGTCAAGATTTATAGAATCTGGCATTCTTTTTTGATGACAAGAGAATGTTCAGAATATCATTCAGCGTATCTAATAGTTTATGAATTAAAAATATTAAATACTTATTTTATACCCATAATAATCAGGGCAAATACAACGGTTTGCCCTGAAAAATATAGGTCATATGATACTATTTAACTAGAATAGACAAAATAGCCATCCGAGGTAATTGGATTATTATTAGAATCCTCTGTTACAGCATCCCAACTTAACTGAGCATTATTACCCGCTATTATTATTTGTAATTTGAGTTTCCGGAATCCAGAGCATTATCGATAATTTTGCCTATGATTGGGAGCTTGGCATTATTTAACGGACAACTCAAGCGTGCTTAAGCCGGAACAAAGAAGATATTCTCAGCTTTATATTCATCTCTATCTTCAGGATCTGCACCTACAAAATCACCCTTTCCGGTAACTAATTTTTCATATAGCTCTTCAAAGGCATCTGAAATGTATTTTAAAAAGACTAAACCCAACACAACATGTTTATATTCAGCTGCATCAATATTCTTTCTTAATTTATCTGCTGATTTCCATAATTGCTTTTCTAATGGTTCTTCTTGAATTTCTTTATCGTTAGCCATAAATAGCTCCTAGTTATCTCATTGAGAATATTTTATTAAAATTTTGCGAAACTATCTTGATGTGTCAAGTAAAACTATTTTTAGTTTGTTTGTTGAAGTTCTGAGATTTACATCTATTTAAACATCCTCCTCGAACTTTCACAAAGTATAATAGGTTTCTCCATCTAAACATAACTGTCTTAGATTTCTAACTACTTCTTTTAAGTCTTAGGCTTTACTCTAAATCTAAATCACTAATTGCTGTGAGAAGCACTTCTTAGTTAACCATATTTCACATTCCACTCAGGGCTATATCTATTAATCATTTCTATTTCAAGGTCTCGGGCTTTACTAGCTGCTGCTGAATCAGAACCTGTAACCATGATATAAATCTTCAAGCTTGAGGCATTTTGATTCATTAATTGACCCGATTTATGTTTTCTGCTACTATCTGATTCGCGAGTATAATCAGCTAATCTTTTTTTCAGTCCACCATTATTATATTCAATCGCTCTACCAATATAGACAATTTTGCCATTTAAAACAGCTTTATAAAGTCCTACCACATGGCGTAAATCACTACTATCAATATTATCAAGTGTGCCGACATACTTCCAGCTTAACTGCTGAGGTCTCTCTCTTGATTCTGGGAGATTACCGGAACTACGGATTTCGCTTCTATTATTTAATGCTTGTTTCTTTTGGATATCCTGATAAACATCCTTAGCTACTGTTTTGGCAATTGAACCAACCTTATTCCAAAAACTCATATTTAGCTCCTTATGAATAATAATTTTGAATATTGCCAAACTATCTTGATGTGTCAAGCAAATAAATGTTTCAATTTTTTAGATGAGGGAAAAGAAGAAAAATAGCTTCAACTTAATCCCCCTACCTACTATAGTGCCAACTTTCTTGAGTTTTGTTCCGGTTCTTGAATTTATCTTTTAATACTTCCCCTATTAGATAAATCTAATAGGCTGGCTATAAATATTTGTATATGTTATGCATGGCTAACAATATGTTTCTTCTAAATATAAAAAATATTATCCAGCCAATTTCACAGCATCTTAGGAGGACGTCAGGGGGTTGCTCGATGAGTTGTCGAGAAATATACGAGAAGGGAGTAGGCAAGCTCCTAATGTGAATTAGGAGGTTCATAGCCAATAATTGATTAAACGCATAGATTTAATATGCATTTAAATCGTATTAATTAGTGTAAAAGGTATTTTTTAAATTATTTCATTATTCATTAAAAAAATGGTTCCCCTGGCGCGATTCGAACGCGCGACCTTCTCCTTAGGATAATACACAACATGCTTTAACTTCATAAATGATAGTTGTTTATGATATATCATAAGATGCTTGACTGACAAATGACTGACAGAATAGGTGTGATTATTTATTCTTCCTACTAAAGTAATAAGTTTAAAATTAAAAATATTGACAGTTATTGTTGTATTATTTCTAATAAAACTTAGAGGGTTTTAACAGCGAGGATGACAACAGTCGCAGTCATTGCATATATCAAATATTTGTGTAATTTTAGTAGTAAGGAGAAGTTAATGAGTAGACTACAAGCAATAGAAGAAGCTTTGATAGGTATCAATGGAAGTGTATTTCAGGAGCTATGTGATAGATTACTAGTCAGAAGAAACGATAATTATAGAGCTGTTTCTCGGATTGGTAGCCAGAGTGGCAAACAGAAAACAACAAAAGGAACTCCAGACACTTTTTTTCTATTACGAAACAGTAATTTTATATATGTGGAAACGACAACAGATAAAAGTAATCCCCAAAAACTAGAAGGAGACATAAAAGCATGTTTCGACCCAAGTAAAACTAAAATTCCAATTGGAAAAATTGAAGAGATAATTCTGTGTTTCAATTTTAATATAGATCAGGATAAAATGAAACATTTAGATGATTTAGCGAAATCGTATAAAAATGATATAATAGTTAGTTATTGGTCATTAGATTCTTTAGCCTTAGAATTACATAATCATCATAGGAATTTAGTTCATGAATGTTTAGATTTACCTCTAGATACGGGTCAAATTGTTTCTATAGACACATTCATTTCAGAATATAATAAAGCATCTCAAGGTATTGCTACACCTCTTGATAATGAATTTATTTATAGAAAAGATGAAATTAAAGAATTATGTAGAATTATTACCGAATCAGATTTTGTCATAATCAATGGTGCACCTGGAGTTGGAAAAACAAGATTAGCACTTCAAACAATATCTGAATATGTTAAAGAAAATTTAGATTACCATGCAATGTGTGTGTCTTATAAGAGTCATACAATACTGGATGATCTTTATCAACATTTTGATAATAGTAACGATTATCTGCTTTTTGTTGATGACGCGAACAGAATTGATAAATTTAAGCAAATAATAGGGTTTTATAAAGCAAAAAAATCTGGAAATTTGAAAATTGTCATTACTGTCAGAGATTATGCTTTCAAAGAAATGAGAATGCTTTGCCAAGAATATAAGCCTGAATCAATGAAGGTCAAAAGATTTACAGATCCTCAAATTATTGAAATAATCAAAGGGAAACCTTTAGAAATCCTTAATCATGATTATCAAAAAGAAATAATAAGAATTGCAGATGGAAACCCAAGATTAGCAATAATGGCGTCTTTGTTAGCTAAAGAGAAGCAGAGCGTGTCATCATTATTTGATGTTTCAGATCTATTTGAAAACTACTTTTCAACTTTCATAAATGATAATGGCGAATTTGCCGAAGATTTAAATTTGAAATGTTTAGGAATTATTGCATTTTTCTCAATAATATCATTTGAAGATAAAGAAAAAACTGAAATAGTTTTAAATCAGTTTGATATCGAATATTCTAATTTTATAGATGCTATAAAGATACTTAATAAACTTGAATTAATTGAATTTCAATTCGGTTATGTAAAAATTACAGAACAGAATTTATCAACTTACTTCTTTTATAAAGCTTTTATTAAAGATGAATTACTTTCATTTGATTGCTTGTTGAAAAATTATTTCATAAGTCATTCAACAAGATTTACTGAGTGTGTTATTCCAGCAAATAATAATTTTGGTATGCAAAAGGTTATGAGCAAACTAAAACCTTCTCTGCAATCATACTATGGGGAAATTGACAAACAAGATGAATCTATAGTTTTTAAATTTCTATCAATATTTTGGTATTATTTACAAGATGAAACAATGTCATATATTTATGACCTGATTATTGTACTACCAAATGCAGGAATAGATAAATATAATGTTTCTTATAAAGAAGACAAGTTAGCTTATAACAGAAACGATGTAATAAACACATTAGTTGAATTTTTTAGGTTCGATAGAAACTTAAAAGATGCTCTTGAGTTAGCATTCGAGTATATAAGAAAAAAGCCTGAGCATCTACCAGAGCTCATTTTCCAAATGATAAATAAACTTTCTTTTGATAAATATGATGAGACAGTTAATTTTATAAGACAAAAAGTTTTATACGATGTGCTTTTTAATGGACTAAATAATAAGGACCCAATGTATGTCTCAACTTTCTACGAAATCACTAAAAATTTCTTGAAGCATAAATTTGAAAATACGGAAAATGGAAGAAAAAATACATTTTCTTGGTATGATTATTTTATTTCATCTACGTCAACAATGATGGAGTTTAGAAAAAATATTTGGACAGCAATAGATGACAACTATCATATTAATAAAGATAAATCTTTTGAATTATTACTTAGTTACTCTTTCGATGAACATGATACAGTTAAAGAGATAGTAGAGTATGATTTATTGTTTTTGGTAGGAATCATTGAAAGACACCTTACTAACGAATCTTTTGAACATTGTTTATTTGTTCAAGATATGATTCGAACATTAAAGAAAAATAACGTTACTCATAATTCTTTTTTATCTCTCTCTAAACAATTCACTAACAAGTTATATGAATTGTTTCTAATTATAGATTATGATAGGTTAAAAAACAAAGAAATGTATGAATTTGATAATCCAGATGGATATTTAAGGTTAAAAGAGAATAGAATAAGAGCATCTCTTGTTTTTAGAAACAAGACTGATCTAAATGAATTTTATAGTAGTTTTGTTTTTCTACAACAAAGGACTTCAAAAAAATGGAAATATAATAAAGTATTGGATATCGTTATTGATGAAAATATCATACATGATTTTAAAATAGGATTTTATTTTCTAGAATTAATAATTCAAAATAACGAGCTAACTAATTTTATTCCGAACCTTATTTTTCGAAATCACCTTATAGAAAAACATAAAACCGATTGTATTTGGGAACTTATTGAATCAAACTCATTTTGCTGTAAATTTCATTGGAAAATATCTTATCTATCCAATATAGATGATTCTCTAATCAATGTTGATCATCCTAAAGCTATTATTGAAGCAATAAAAAACTTAAATGAAAACGTTACAATTTTTGTTGATAATTTTGTTAGGTACTATGATTTGTGTCCGAATCTATTTAGTGATATTCTGGAAATTGTATTAAAGAAAAATGATGAAGATAATATGAACATAGTAATTTGGAAGCATTCATTTAGTAAATATATTGCTAAAAGTAAAGATGATATTGAGATTTTTAAGAAAACCTATCTACAACAAAAAGGAATTGATTATTCTTTTGATTATGATAATAATGGGATGAAAAGAATATTAGAAATTAAACCAGAATTTTTAATACAATATGTAAATAGCCTATATAATGTAAGAGATAATAGATTTAAAGAACTTCATGGAGATTTTGATTTTATTTGGGAAGTAGAAAAAATTGAAATTCAATTAAGCAAAGTCTTCAACATCGTAGCAGAGAAAGAAAGATACTATCCAATTTCGAAATGTTTTGCTAATGCTTTTTTTGTAGGAATCAATAAATCTTTTAAAGAAAAAGCTGATAGCTTTCTCTTTAAATATGTTGAAGTTAATTATAATAATTCATCAAGAATGAATATAGTTATTGATATTGTAAGAAATTCAAAAAAAGAATTATTTGAACAAATGTTGTTATTCTTTTTAACCTTAAATCAAGACTTAAATGTGTTCTCTAATATTTATTGGAGAGGAGAAAGGGCTTACCACGGTAACGAATCTTATGGAGAGATACAAGCATTAGATTGGAAGGACATATTAAATATTGTTGAAAAATCTGAAGTAGGTGTTAAGCTTATACCTATAAAAAGCTATATAAACAGTCAAATTGATGATTGTCATCAATTTGCTGATATAGAAAGACGTGATAGGTTTTTAAGAGATGAATAGGAAAATGAATAAAGGTATAAAAAAATATTGCGTAAATAAGAATGAACTACTTTATTCTCTAAATAATATCAGATATTAATACTTTTAAAACTGGAACGATTGTAGACTCAAAAAGAAAAAATAGTAGCTAATTAAAATTTATATTAGATGTTTCATCTTATATGTTGCTCACCAATACTGCTTTCTTATTTTGATTGCTTCCTCAATCCACTGTTGGATATTATTAGCAATATAGCAGTAGACAGCACTGCTTGTAGTTCTTGGAGGATCGTAAGTTTTAGCTATTGCTGATAACCTTTGGTTTGTTAATGCATGACTGATATAATATAGAGGGTTAGCTCCTTTGGAACACTGGTTTTCAAGTCTATCTGTAATATTATGTATATATATGACTAAGACTCCCATTCCTTTGTCCCATGATCTCATTATCTCATAATTTGCCCATTTTCTATTAGCAGTGTTAGTTCCAGCAAGAACAATAGTACAAGAACATTCTTTTAACTGATCATCTATCCATTTTTTGATTTTTTGATCTCCTCCTGCTTTAATTGTTTTACAATCATTATCTGATGCAGCTCTGTTGCTTGATATAACGCAGATATTTCTTATTTTTGATACTCTTCAGTTGTCAGGTTGATAATGAAAACTATAAAAATATCTTTTAGGCATAACTGTCTCCTTTTAAATTACATAATTCACTTAATATTCCACAAGTACTAATATCATAAATGCAAATATAAATATAGTGAAATACAAAAAAAGATGATTGATAAATATAAGAATAAAATAGTTCGCGACTTCAATACATTGAGATAAGAGTATTTTTTATTGTCCGCTTTTGAATATAAAGTTGGGTTCATTTGGAATATCTTTGTTGTTTTTGGATTTTCAGATAAACCTGCAACATCGTTATATATTCCCGTAAATTTTCGTTCTTGAAGAAGATAATAAGCATCCAAGAACCAAAAAGTTAAAGTAGGTAGAATAGCAATAAGAATAAAATATTCATTTTTAGTTGAAGTATATACAGCAAGAACTGCAGCAAGCACAGTTATGCACCAACCTTTTAATTTAAATGAATTATTATTCATTCTTGTAATAACATCTTGTATAAAAGTTAAATGCAGTTTTTTTTCGTCATTCATTATATCTCCTCAAATTGATTTATTATTTCTTTCGCTGGATAAAGTTTATACAGTAAGTCTAAAGCATTCTGATCAGATTCATAACTGTCTTTCCATTTGTCGAGATCAATAAATGTTATTGGAATTAGATGGTCAAAGTCTACCATATATGACACTCTAAAGTGTTCTAACAAGTTAGATTTTTTTTGACCCCTTTTTATTATAACATGTGATCTGTGTGATTCTTTGCTTCTCTTCCTGATTAAGTTTGAAATCAACAATTCTGAATAAATCCACGGTGAATAAGTTCTTTTTTCACCAAATATTTCATGAGTAGTAATGGATTCATTTGTCTCAATGATTATAAAACATTCTGTACGGTCAATCATTTTAAGTAATGCACTATTTAACATCATGTGAATATGACTAGTTGATATATTTCGTTGTTCATATGAATATGAATTATTTTTATCTTTATTTTTACAATATTTGTTATCAATGTTTTTTAGTAGTTCATCTGAAAATCCCCAAACATAAGAGTCAATAAATGCTTTTAAACCGAAAGTCTCAGATAACCATCCAGCAAGAGTTAGGGCATATAGTTCGTTTCTGTGTGAGTGTGAAATAAATATATCAAATTTTAGTTGAGGAAACCACTCTTGTTCCAATAATGTCCCATTTATTTCACTATTTAATGTTAGGTTATCTAGAACTCTTCTAACAAGCACTTTAGTGTTTTCATGTATTTTTTTTCCAATACTGTAGTAGTGCTCATTACTGTAAGTATATGCAAGTTTAAATCCTCTATACATCTATTCCTCCAAAGTTTTAACTATGTTATAGTCATTTTTATTATCCATAATATATTTCGCAGTTTCAATATACTTATGTATTTCATTAGTGAATTCACTCCACTTAACACAATGTATGTATGAATGTAACCCTGTATATATAGTTGAACCATTGCATTCTCTTGTATTTGGATATTTTAAATTGAACATGTTTTTTGCCAATATAGGAAAAAGTTTGTCAGTGTGATATGTTGTACTATTGCATATAGGATTATCTGTCATGAAATAATCATATCTCCCATATTCATCAGGAATAATAACTGCCAATAGTGCATTAGTTTTACACGTTCGGCCAGCTCTAGATTGTTCTCTTAATGAATATGAAACTTCCCAAGGTATCCATTGTTTATTCTCAGGTATGTTGTCTTTCATTCCTTTTGAAATCATAACTACAGTCACACTACTATCAAATATTTTATCCCCTAGTTTTGATCTAATTGTTGGATCTGATAAGGAACTCATATCTTCACCATCAATTTCACCTTTATTAATATGATCATCATAGCTTAACAAATCCTGGAGTTTATTTACATAACTTCTTACAGTTGTATTATGATCGCAGTCAAGTTTCTCAACTAGAGAATCTGCATATTTATATGATACAAATATTTTTCTGCCCATTATCTCTCCTTTACATAATTATCAAACAAACTATTGAACAAAGCCAAATATGTATAACTATCATTCAAAATATTAAGTTCACTATTATCTAACTCAGTATATATCATTCTTGCAGCAGCTCCAGTTGTAGCTAGTGGTATCAAAAGAGCTTCCGGATGCTTATTTTTAAATATTTTGTATTCGTCTATAACACCCTCCATACCACCAATAAAAACACCAGCAACAAAATAATTATCACATATCATTTGCTTTCTCATATGTAATAAACTACTCTCACGATCTTTTTTAATACCAGTCATAACTATATTCCCGAAAAAAGCATTATCTTCAGGTAAATCCTTTTTAAAGAATTCAGATTGATAAATTTCAACATGGTCTTGAATATTCCCATCTAATGATTCTACAACAGATCTAACTAATGGAGTTATTGAAGGATGTCCTCCCCAAATTAACTTATAACTAGGAATAATAAATGTTGCTAAAGCTCTAACTGCATCTCTAATAGCAATAATATCAGCTGTATAATAGAATTTGTCATCCCTATCAGGTAATGGGATACTAGCAGATAAGAAAATATTTTTTAGCTTTTTAGCCATTCTTTAACCTCAACAATTTTGATAGCTTTTACAGGAAGATAATTGTCCAACCAATCTAAATGTTCTAGCCAATTCTTTAGAACATATCTATTATCATATAGTAGATATGCTACATCAAAAGAGCTTAAACTTTTATTTGAAAAAAAATTATGCGACTTATAATATACTTCTGATTTAGGAACTCCTACAGTTGGCAAAATTAATATTTTTTTATTATTCTTTTCCAAAGTCATATTCTGTTCTGGTTGTAAATCAACTTTAATATCTAGATCTTTAGCCATTTGGATGAATTCATTTACGATGTTAGTTCTTCGAGAAACTAAGCTTCTAGCTCGTAAACTTTCAATTTTTTTAACAATATCGATTATGACAGTTTCGTTTATGATACTTAGATCATTATTCTGGTCAACTTCAATATCTTTATCTTGCAGTTTATATACAAGGCTCAATTCTGCCCTTGAATTTAAATGAACTTTTGGCCACAATATATGCAAAATACAAATTGACATTGAATTAGCTCTTGCCAATTCCATTTTTGTCCATTTACTTTTAAGAAAATTAGGTGTGTTTACTATTATTACCACATCAGAATCTGTCATTCTGTGCCAAAGAACATCTTGAAAAGGATCTCCAGGTTTTATACTATGTGTGTCAAGAAACACATCGAAACCATTCTTCTCTAATTTCTCATAAAGTTGTATTGCAATTGAACTTGATTCACTACGCTTGTAACTAATAAATACACGTCTGCTTTGCCTAAGTAACCCTAAACCTTCAAGTGTAAAGTTTACTATGCTATTAATATCATTTTTAGATTCTAACAAAAAACCGTTTAGTTTATGTAAAATTTCAGGAGTATATTCCATAAAAGATTCTTTATGATAATAAATAGGTAATATTAAAACAGACTTATCCAAAAGCTCTTTAATAATTTCATCATCAATTTGTAGTTCTTTTTCCGATCCAAAATATAAAGAAAACGATGGACTTATAGGGCTATACTGACTAACAAAACTGTCTCTATCAATAAATATGATATTATCTTCATGAACTCCTAATAACGAGATTTGTTCCATAAAGCAAGACTCTATTTCATTTCTGTTATCTTGACATTGACCAAGAATAATTATTTGATACTTGATATCCATCTTATTTCTCTAACCATAACTTTAAAGGAGTAATTGAATACTTCCCATTAGCATTTTTGAAAGGATCTCTAACATAGTAGCCATCAGAACAAATATTACTGTTCATTTTATAGATAATATAAGGATAAATTTGTAAATACTCATTACCTTTATACTCCTTGTCTGAAGCATTTTTTTCTTTCATAGGTAAGATTGCAATATTTTTTTTATATTTATGAACATCTCCAAATCCCAACTCCCAATTACACCAATAAGATTCTATTGCATCATTAGTAGCTAGAAATATAAATTTATTACATTTTTTAATAGACTTTCTTATGATATTAGCTGTCTCACCAGAAGTTATTGAAGGCATTCTATTATCTCGACTATCAATATAAGGTTTAACTCCATACTTCTGTAAAAGACCTATTATACCTTTAAGATCTTCTAAATCGCTGTGTTTATGCGATAGAAATACTGTTATACTATCAGTTTGCAAAAAAAATAATATATCCATTGATTCATTAATTGATTTCTGAATGTTTGATTCGTTAATAGAATAATCATCAAAATGCCCCCTTGAAAAAATCATATCACCCCTTGAAAAAATCATATCACCTCTTGAAAAAATCATATCATCTCCTAAAATTAATACAATTACACCTTATAATTATATTTGTGCGTAGTCTATTTTCAATGTATATTTATTAAAATAACTCATATAAATCATTATTATCGATAAAATTGCTTTATCTTAATTAAGTCAATACAAATTTTATAAAATTGAATTAGTATTTATTCTAACTCTTAAGAAACTCCACTTTCCCACTTTTTACTTTACACAATGCACTTAAGTAAAGTAAAACTCAACATTTTAAGTATATATTATATAATCGATTAGATGTATCTAATGCCGAATTTGATATTCGCATCAGACTTTTTATACAACACAACGAGCCTATGGACTCACTAAGTAATCTAAAGGGATATAATATGAATTTTGTAGAGCCAATAAGAGATGTTAAGAAAATTGAAAGGATGAAGAAGTTAATGAGGAAAGAAGGGAAGCTAAAAGAGTTAGTTCTATTTGAGCTTGGTATTAAGACAGGGCTAAGGGTTTCGGATATCCTTAACCTGAAATGGAGCTCTGTTTTTAGTGGGGTAGGGGAGTTTCCAAGCTTTAGAGAAGTAATTACTATCAAAGAACAGAAGACAAGGAAATCTAAGCGGTTTCACTTGCCTGATAATGTTAGAAAGGTGATACTGGAACTATGGGAATCTAATAAACTTAAGTTCGAGGATTACATCTTTCTTTCAGAGTCCAATAATGTAGTTAGCAAATCTCAGGCATGGAGCAGGCAATATGTATGGCAGTTTCTAATTGATTTTACTGTTTTATATTGATGTTTCAGTTTATGTCATCTCTTGGGTTTAAGAATTTCATTGCTTTTGCAATGAAGCACTCAGGGATGAGTGCGCTCCCAGTAAAGAAGTTGCGTGTTTATCTTAATTCGTGAAATTTGCACAAATTCGTGTTAATTAGTGTGAAAGAGGGTAACCACAAGGGATTACCACTACGAAATTTAATTGCTAATTACTCATTGCTAATTGAAATGAGTGGTAGCCCCGGCGCGATTCGAACGCGCGACCTTCTCCTTAGGAGGGAACTGCTCTATCCAACTGAGCTACGGGACCACTGATTTCAAAAAGCAGAGCTCTTGTTTAGTGTCAAGAATTTTCTCAATTTATGAACAAGGTGTTAATTTAATTAGCTGCTTAAATATCAATAAAGTCTTTAAGGTTTTCCTCTATACTACCGCAATTAGCTGTGATAACTCTTTTCATCCATTGGATAGCAGCGATAGGATGTTTGCCAATAGTGGTTTCATCTGAAAGTGTAACACCGGCAGCACCTTCAAAAACAGCATTTGCCACATCAGATATTTCAGCTCTGGTAGGGGAAGGGTTGTTGATCATAGAATCCAGCATTTGGGTAGCGACAAAGAAGGGTTTGTTGTGTAGCCTACACTTGCTTCCAATATATTTCTGGAGGGAAGGGAGAGCCGGAATAGAGACTTCGATCCCTAAATCTCCTCGGGCAATATAGAGATAATCGGAGATAGCGATAATCTCGTCTATGTTTAATAGTGATTTGGCATTCTCGAATTTAGTTAAAATATTAGGCTTATGCTTAAGATTAAGTGTTAATTGGAAGTCAATAAACTCTTGAACATCGGTAGCAGAGCTTACAAAAGAGAGGGCAAAGAAATCCGGGTTAAGATTAGCGGTTTGATTGATTATCTCTTTATCGGCAGGTGATAAGAACTTGAGATGTAGGGACTTACCCGGTATGGAAAAATGGCAATTGTCTCTTAGGATATTATTGTTTTCCACAGTAAGTGTTGCATAGTCGCCACTTATTTCTTCTATGAATCCGCGAAAATCACCATCTTGCAGGTAGAATTTATCACCTTTCATTATAGCCTCTTGATGAATTGAAGTTGAGAAATAGGGGTTTTGGGCATGGGGCTGAAAATAAACTTTAAAAGTAGAATTAGCTTGAAGTTGCTGTGAGTGGGGGAGATTGTATAAGCGAATTTCAGGACCCGGCAAGTCTATCATAATCTTCACCGGTTTAGCAATATCTGTAGCTATTTTTCTAATTTGTGGCACGATAGAGTTGGCTGCAGTTATTTCTGCATGAGACATGTTTATTCTAAAGATAGTTGATCCGGCTTTTAACATCTCCTGCAATAGTTTAGCTGTTATTGTCTTAGTGTTAATAGTGGTAATTATCTCTGTCATATTCTTCTTTTTAGAAGGGGGTAACTTCTTTATGACGCAGAGTTTTAAGATTATCCAGAAGCTCTTTTACCTGTGGCTGTAAGTCTTCTATAGCACCATCATTATTGATTATATAATTCGCCTTAACTTCTTTGACATAATTAGGTAACTGACTATTTATCTTGAGCATAGCTTGCTCTTCATCTAACTTATTACGTGCCATTAATCGTTTGAGCTGAATATCTTTGGTTGTAGAAACAGTGATAATATAGTCGAAATGGCTTTCTAAATTTGCTTCAAAAAGAAGAGGAACTTCGAAGAAAATCTGTTTCTCAGTGCAATTTGAAACAAGTTCTTTCATCATTAAAAGAATATAAGGATGGGTGATAGAATTGAGTAATTTAAGCTTTCTCGGATTGCCAAAGACAGCATTGCCTAACTTAGTTCGATCAACTTGATTATTGATAACAATATCACCTCCAAATTCCTCAACTAATCTCTGCTTAACAGTGAAAAGATTGAGTACTCCATGACCTAACAAATCTGTGGAGTGAATCTTAAAGTTTTGTTGCTGAAGAAGTTTTACTAGCTCTGATTTACCGGAGGCAATACTTCCTGTAATCCCGATTATAAGTGGTCTTGACATGATTTAAATCTCCATAGGAGCAGTTTCCACTGCTTTTAATAGTTGTAAAAATTGGACATTATCTTTGACATTATGGACTCTTATTATATCTATTTTCTTCTGAAAAGCTAAGGCGGTTGTAGCCAATGTTCCGGGTTCTCTATCTTGTGGGGCAGAAGGATATATCTTGTTGATGAAGCCCTTGCGAGAAGCACCAAGCATGATAAAACAACCCAGAATATGGAGTTCATCTAAGCGTTTTAGCAAGGTAAGATTATGTTCTAAGTTCTTACCAAAACCGATTCCCGGATCTATTATTATTCTGTTTATAGAAATGCCATGGTTGCGGCAAAACTCAATTCTCTCTATAAAGAAATCAATTACCTCATTCATGACATTAGCATAAGTGGGGTTTTGTTGCATTGTTTCAGGGGTGCCTTGCATGTGCATTAAGCAGATTTTGCTGTCAGGAAAATCTTGCAAGACTTTTATCATTTCCGAATCTCCCTGTAATGCTGTGATATCGTTAATAATATTGGCTCCGGCGGTTAAGGCTTGTCTGGCAACTTCTGCTTTATAGGTGTCAATAGACACGCAAGCGTTGCTCTTGATTTTGATGCCTTCAATAACAGGGATTATCCTTGCCAACTCTTCTTCTAAAGAGACTCTGGATGAACCGGGTCGGGTAGATTCACCACCGATATCAATAATATTCGCTCCTTCGTCTATTAAAAGAAATGCGTGCTTAATTGCTTCAGCAGTATTAAAATGTTGCTTCCCATCAGAAAAAGAATCAGGTGTTACATTAAGGATACCCATTATTTTGGGCATGTAATCTTGACCTTTATCTTGCAGACTCCAGTAGAGAAGTTGGTTTCTGAATGTATGAAGGTTAGAACGGATTTCGGGAAGTCCCATTGAGGTGTAGTGTCTCATTCTGGTAATTAGTGAAAGTAGTTTATTTGCCCCACCCATAAAGAGCAGGTTGGTCATCTTCTTTTCACCTTCTACTATGCCCTTGCTCATTGCTACATCTGCCCCAATAATTAGAGCTTCTTGTTTGAGAATATTGGCAGCACCGGTGGGTATGTTGTGAAGAAGAAGTGAGCGTCCGACTGCTTTAGGTGCCATGACTTCAATGCCTTGAGAAGATACACCGATTTGTCTTAAGATATTGCGAGCATCCTCAATGGTGTTTATCGTAATGATTCTATCTTTCATTTAGTTTCTCCCGAGTTCTATATTTATGTCGCCCCTGCAGGGCTATTTGTAACTATCAATCTTACAAGGGGCTTGCTCCCCTTGCTGACAAATGTCGTTCTTTCAGAACTTTAAGAGGTTTAGTCTCATTATATAATCAGCATAAATCTGGGTAATCTGCGGACAAATTCTTCATTCTTATTTTTTCATCCGTGCTTATCAGTGTTATCTGTGGCTAAAACTCTTTATTTCTATTGTTGATTAATATCCACTAACTTATTCTTATATTCTAGGACATAAACCCCTGACTTCATTGCTTTTAATTTACCATCTTCATCAGCTTGTTGTAAAATATCTATTACCCAGATGGCAAGTTCGCTATTGCCTTCTATGTTTTGTAAAGAACCTTTAATTTTGCCATCGCGAATCTCAAAGTAGATTTTACACATCTGCGAAACTTTCTTGGACGGGTCAAATTCTTTTCCGGCAAAGAGGTTTCGAACTAGGGAGTCATCGCCTCCGAAGCTGGTATCTTTGAAGAAATCGCTAGTTCCTGTAAAGGAGATAAAGATTGTATCTTGTTTAGTTTTGCTAAACTTCTTAGTATCTATTTTGATTGGATCGTTATCCCCGAGAGATTCATGAATATCGTGAACATCATAGTCGATAATATGAGAATGCGGGGCAACAACATCTCTGTTACGCTGGGCATAAGTTGAAGCAGTGTGAGTTCTCTCTTGGAAGCGCTCCTGATCATCATCGTCAAATAGATTAAAGCTAAAATCTTCATTGACATCAGATTTATCACCCTCATCTACAGTAGGGGTCATGAATTGATCAATAGGAATAGAAGTCGCTTTTTTCTGCTCTATTTGGGCAGTTTTAGCTTGAACCTCCGGTTCCACAACCATTTTCACAACTTCCACTTTCTCAACTTCTATATCTAATTCTTTGACTTCATACGGTTGATAATCAGGTATCTCCATACTATAAAGAAAGAGGAGAGCATGGAGCAGAATAGATACTACTAAGGGTATTACGAAGTTCTTTTTCATCTCTATTCAACTGCGAATCTGGTTGGGTAGGAGATTCTTTTAGCTCCTACTTCAGTGATAATATCATGTACAGGAACAATGTTTTTCCACTGCACCTCTTCATCTACCCAAATTTCGACTTTTGATTCTGGTTCTATGATTAATCTTTTTCTCATTTCATCAGTGAAGTCAACCTTATTAAAGCGTTTATCTTTATTATCTAAACAGATCTCATTTTCTTTATTGAGGATTACTTTGATAATATTTCCGGAGGGAAGCTTGCTGGTGCTTACAGATTGAGGCAAGGTAACGCCAATCGAGTTGATGTTGACAAAGTTAGATGAGAGAAGTAAAAATATGATTAAAAGAAACACCACATCAGTCATGGAAATAAGTAATGTTGAGGTTATCTTCTTCTTTTTTACATCTAATTTCATGATTATTTCCTGTTACTTTCTCTATGTTTGAGAATAAGGTGATGAGCAGTCTCTTCAATCTTACCGGCTGTTCCTTCTATTAAAGAAACAAAATAGTTATTAAAGACCAAAGCAGTAATGCCGACAACTAAGCCTCCAATGGTAGTTAACATCGCTTCCCAGATACCGTTAGCTAACATACTGATATCAACCCCACCTTGGGAAATACCAATATTCATAAATACTTTCACCATACCGGAAGCTGTTCCTAAAAAGCCAATAAGCGGAGCAATAGCAGAAAGAGTAGATAAAACACCAATATGCTTTTCTAAAGTTTTAATCTCCATTTTTGCTCTGTTCTCCATCTCTTCATTCGCGTCTTTTTCTCCATAGGTAAGGTACTTTATCCCTACCTTTAAGGTGTTAGGAAGAGGTGAATCAATTATAGTAGAATCTACATATTCTGTAATGTCTGCTATGCTGTTTAAAGCTTCAAACTCTCTTATGAATTCATCATCTTTCTTTTTTGCTTTGTGAAGTACAAGAAATCTCTCAATTATTACGGCTAGTGTTATTACCGAAGCAAACAATAGCACATACATCAATATTCCGCCACGAGTTATAAACATTAAAAATCCTCCGAAATTTATATTATTTCCAACTATTTTAATTCACTGATAGAACTAGAATTGCACTCTTTTAATATTAAACGTTAAATTTTCTTTATGTTACCATCAACATCTAAAGGTGCTTGAAACTCTTGTTCTTCTAACTTTTCCATCTCTGCTAAAGCTGAATTTAACATTCTGACTCTTTCACTATAAGGAATAAAAGCAGACTTAAAACCATTGATAATGATATTCTTGACATCCTTGTAAGAGATGTTTAACTTGTCAATAACAAACATAAATTCATCGGTTACAGTAGTGTTAGAGACTGTTCTGTTGTCTGTGTTTAAAGTAACTCTTAATCCATAATCAAGGTAGAATCCAAAAGGATGAACATCTAAAGAAGGAACCGCTTTGGTGTGGTAGTTGCTCTTGAAACAGATCTCTAAAGGGATTCTATGATCATTAACATAGTTTAGCAAATCACCATCTTCAATTAATCTGGTTCCATGTCCAATTCTGTGTGTTCCACAATAGTGTAAAGCTTGATGAATGCTGTCTGGACCATACGCTTCACCTGCATGAATTGTGATGTTGAGGTTATTGCTTAAGGCTAATCTAAAAGCTTCAGCATGGTCTTTGGCAGGGTAGTTATATTCCGAACCAGCTAGGTCAAAACCGATCACGCCTTTATTCTTGTAAGCCACTGCTAACTCTGCTAAACGGAGAGATGTAGCAGGATTAATATTTCTGATTCCGCAAATTATGACAGCAGTTCTGATATTATACTTTTTCTCTGCATTACGTAATCCACGCAGTACAGCATCGGAAATTTCAGTTAGTTTTAAGCCATTATTAGTGTGGAGAATAGGAGAATAACGCACTTCAATATAACGCACATTCTCTTTAGCTGAATCTTCTGCTAATTCAAAAGCAGCTCTTTCTAATCCTTCTATATTCTGTAACACTAAGTTAGTGATATGAAAACCTTGCAAATATTCATCTAAACTCTTGCATTCATCGCCACAGGAGATCATTGCCAAAAGCTTGGCTCTATCCATTGTCGGTAACTTTATATTATTCTTTTTCGCCAGGTCTAAAATCGTGTCCACTCTGACGGAACCATCTAAATGAACATGTAGGTCTGTCTTAGGTAACTTCTCTATAAATTCTCTAGTTAATTTCACTTTTCCTCCCATAATTATCTTAATATGTAAGTATAATCGGATGGCGTATATTTGTCAAAGAAAATAATATTAATTAATAATTAACAGTTAATAATTAATAATTGAAGAAAAGACTTTTACGCGAATTAGCACTAATTGAAGCGAATTTCAAGAATTAAATGCATGTTGAATTGTTGATTTGTTTAATTGTTTAATTGATTGATATCGGTTTTGAGAGCTCCTAAATCCCCTTGGGGATATATAGTTTAGCCCGGTGGTTGAATCCTTGTATTCGAGGATTAACCCCGGGTACAGATGCATAAAAAAAGATCTATCCCTGAAGGGGATTAATAGAGCAAACAGTAAGACTATTTAGGACTGGATATTTGCACGAATTATTAGCAGACTGAGACCTCTTGAAAATCCTCATACCTCCTTTGTATTCAGAGGGTTTCAAGGAGGGTGGTAGCGGAACTGACTGTTAAGGTTTTAATTGATAAGACGCAAAATGTTGTGTCTTTACAAATCTAATAAAATAGGTAAAACGCTAAATAAATTCAAAAGAACTAAGATTTATCTTGACATAATTGGCAGGGGTGTTAAGTTAGGATAATAAGAAAGATGTGAAAGCATCTACCTAGCGATTCTGCCCTTGTAGATATTGTGTAGGTTTGAATATTAAGAGCAGTTATACAGATGTATAATTTATAATAGATTAAGGGCGGATGTAACAATCCGCCCTTATTTTTGTTAAACCGAAAAAAACTAAATTAAAATGGAGGTTTCTTATTATAAGAATAAGAAGAGGAAGTGCCAAGACGAAAGAAGTGGTACCTAAGGAAGCAGTTAATGAAGAGATTTCTGCAAGAGAAGTTAGATTAATTGACGCTGATGGCCAGCAAGTTGGCATTGTAAGTATTGCGAAAGCTCGGGAACTCGCCGAGCAGTCGGGAATGGATGTTGTGGAGATTTCTCCCTCAGCCAGACCACCTGTATGTAAGATAATGGATTTTAGTAAATACTATTATCAAAAAGAGCGTAAAGCTCGTGAAGCAAGAAAAAATAGAGTGGAAGTTCAAGTCAAAGAGGTCAAATTTGGACCTAACACAGAAGAACATGACTATAACTTCAAGAAGAAGAACGCAATTAAGTTCTTACTTGCTCATGATAAAGTAAAGTTTACTGTAAGATTCAAGGGTCGTCAGATGGCTCACAAAGAGATAGGTGAAGAGTTACTTCTTAAGCTTATGGCTGAATTAAAACCTATAGTTGATATTGACCAACCGATAAGATCAGAAAGTAGAGTCATGTCTATGGTTCTTGCTCCTAAGAAGGATATTGAGAAACTAATTGACTTACTCGACCAAACAGATGACGAAAATGTTGAAACTGATAATAAAGAATAATATATAAAGTGGAGGAATAATGCCTAAGATTAAAACACATAGAGCTGCTGCTAAAAGATTCAAGATTACCGCAAGTGGTAAGATTAAAAGACATCATGCAAAGTCTGCTCATATTAAAACTAAGAAAAGCCCAAAACTGAAAAGACACTTGAGAGACTCTGCGATCGTCAGAGAATGTGATGTACCAAGACTAAAGAAAATGCTTAGCGGCATGTTTTAAAAAAGGAGTTAAAAAATGGCAAGATCGAAAAATTTAGTTGCTTCAAGAGCAAGAAAAAAAGGCAAACTTAAGCTAGCGAAAGGATACAGAGGTTCCAGACATAGGTTGTATAGGATTGCAGCCCAGACTGTGGAGAAAGGTTGGGGTTACGCTTATAGAGACAGAAAACAGAAAAAAAGGAACTTCCGTAGATTGTGGATTACTCGTATTAATGCTGCTTGTCGTATCGAAGGTATCTCCTATAGCAAATTCATCAATGCTCTTCATAAAGCAGAAATTAATGTTAACAGAAAAGTGCTTGCTAACTTAGCATGGCATGATAACGAAGCTTTTGTGCAATTAGTGGCTATTGCAAAGAGAAACTTGGAAGCTTAAATGAAAGAGAAGCTTCAGCAGATAATAAAGAAGGCAGAATCAGAGCTAAATTCTATTGTTAAAAAACATGAATTGCTAAACGCAAAGTCTCAAATAGTCGGCAAGAAGAGTGAACTTAACTCTTTGATGAAGAATATTAAAGATGTTGCTCCTGAGGAACGCCGTGAATTTGGTCAATTAGTCAATGAAGCAAAAGATTATCTGCAAGATTTGATCGATAAGAGAAATCAGTATATCGATGAATTAGTATATAAAGAACAGATTGAATCTTCCCGCCTTGATTTAACAATGCCGGGAAGAAGAACTGTTCAAGGTGGCTTGCACCCTCTCACCAAAATCTGGAGAGAAGTGGAAGACACCTTTATTAGTATGGGATTTGAAATTGCTGATGGCTATGATGTGGAAGATGAGTTTCACAACTTTGATGCTTTGAATACTCCTAAAGACCATCCTTCCCGCAATTTAGCAGATACGTTTTATGTAAAAGATGGTGTTTTGTTAAGAACCCAAACATCAACAGTGCAAATTAGAACAATGGAAAACTATCAACTGCCGATTAAGATAATAGCTCCTGGCCGTTGCTATCGTAATGACAAAATGGATGCTTCGCATTCTCCTGTATTTCATCAGGTTGAGGCTTTAGTAGTTGCTGAAAATATCTCCTTTGCTGATTTGAAAGATACCCTAAATATCTTTGTTCACTCCATGTTTGGTAATAATGTAAAGTCACGCATCAGACCTCACTTCTTCCCATTTACTGAGCCAAGTGCAGAGATTGATATCTCCTGTGTCAGCTGTGGTGGAACCGGTTGTCGGATCTGCAAAAATAGTGGTTGGTTAGAGATGGGTGGTGCAGGTATGGTTGACCCAAAAGTGTTAGAAATGGTCGGTATTGATTCTGAAAAGTACACGGGATACGCATTTGGTTTAGGTATTGATAGAATTGCGATGCTTAAATATAATATCCCGGATATGAGAATTCTCTTTGAAAATGACCTAAGATTTTTAAAACAATATAAATAGGGTTTATGAGGAAATAATGAAAATAAGTTATAAATGGTTACGCGACTATATCAATATTGATGTAAACCCTAAAGTATTAGAAGATCATTTAACATTTGCTGGTATTGAAGTTGAAGGTATTGAAGAGATTGGTGAAGATTTAAAGCAATTTATCGTTGCTGAAGTGTTATCAGCCAAGAAATTAGAAGGTTCTGAACACTTACAGGTTTGTCAAGTTAATGATGGAACATCCGAAGTAAAGCAAGTTGTTTGTGGAGCTCCTAATTGTCGCACCGGTTTGAAGGTAGCGTTTGCTCCTATCGGGGCAGTGATTGGTGGTGAATTCAAAATCAAGAAAGCTAAGTTAAAAGGTGTTGAATCTTACGGTATGATCTGTTCAGAACAAGAACTTGGTCTTTCTGAAGAGCATGATGGTATTATGGAACTAGATGCTGATGCAAAAGTCGGTACTAATCTTGCAGAATATTTGAATTTAGAAGATATCGTGTATGATGTTGAGATTACTCCCAATCGTCCTGATCTCTTAGGAATTATTGGTGTAGCTCGCGATTTATCAGCACTTTATCACATAGAACTAAAGCTCCCTCAGGTGCAAGCTTGGAAGCGTACCGGAAATATTAAAGATTCCTTAAAACTTGAAGTGCGGAATAGTGCAAAATGTTCTCGTTATATTGCTACAGTGATAAAGAATGTTACTGTTACAGAATCTCCTGAATGGCTCAAGCAAAGACTTCTCTCAGTGGGTTTAAGGCCAATTAACAATATTGTCGATGTTACTAATTTTGTTCTCATGGAAACCGGTCATCCACTTCACGCTTTTGATTATGATAAACTAGCTGGTCATAAGATTATTGTAAGAGATGCTTTCCCGAATGAAGCTTTTCCTGCCCTCAATGGCGAATCATACAAGCTTACTGAAGATGATTTGGTGATTGCTGATGCTGAAAAAGCCGTTGGCTTAGCAGGTGTTATGGGTGGTGCCAACTCGGAAATCACAGCGACTACTAAAAATATCGTGATTGAATCTGCTTGTTTCGATTATTCAACTGTCAGAAGAACTTCCCAAAGACACAAGATATTCTCAGATTCATCTTATAGATTTGAAAGAGGACTTTCTCCGGAAACTCCCGGATTCACCAAAGATAGAGCTATTGACCTGATTCTTGACTTAGCCGGTGGTGAGCTACAGGGTGATTTCTTGGATATTTATCCTGATAACAGTGTGAGTACAAAGAGTGTGATGCTCAGACCTGCCCGCGTTAATTCATTGTTAGGCACAGAGATTCCTCTTCCGGAAGTTAAATCTTATCTAAAAGCTTTAGGTTTAGAACTGATTGCTGAAGATGATAAGAAATTAGAATATAAAGCTCCCCATTTTAGAGGTGATTTACTAAGAGAAATTGACCTAATTGAAGAGATTGTCAGGTTGCATGGCTATAATAAGATTCCGGTTAAAACAGTGGCTCAAGGGATAATGAATAAAGAGATTTTTAACTTTGCCAGAAAACTGCAAGACCTACTAGTGCAAGCCGGTTTATTTGAGATTATAAATATTACCCTTTTTGATCCGGAAAACCTGGACAAACTTAACTTGGCAGAAGAAGACTACCGACGAAACTTAATTAGACTTAAAAATCCCCAAAGCTCTCTGTTAAGTGCAATGAGAAGCACTTTAATTCCGCATGTGCTACATTGTGCAGCTTATAATCTTAATCACGGGAATAAAGATATTAGAATATTTGAGACAAATAAGATAATTCTCGATTCTGAAGTTAATTACTCAGAAGAGAGAAAGTTTGCTACCATCTTATTGTCCGGAAATAGATATGACAACTATTGGAATGGCACTAAATCTAAGTGTGATTTCTTTGACATTAAAGGTATAGCCGAAGACATTCTTGCTGCAGCCAACCTTGATGTTACTTACGAACCTTCACAAGAGAAGTTCTATACTACTAACCTTTCTTTAAATATCTGTTACCGTAAAGAGATAATTGGTTCAATGGGACAAATTGACCCGAAAATAGCTAAAAAATTTGACCTTGATACTGCCGAATTAAAACAAGATGTTTATGTTTTAGATCTCGACTTAACCAAAATGTACACATTAATGGGCTTTAAAGATAGAGAATTTACAGAACTTAATAAGTTTCCTAATGTCCAAAGAGACATCTCTTTTAATGTGGAGAATACTATAAAAGTCTCGGACATTTTACAAGCCATAGAAACTGTGAATAAAGCAGTTATAAAGAGCATTTCTCTCGTTGATGAATACAAAGGTAAAAATATCCCGAAAGGGAAAAGAAGCTTAACATTTAGTTTAACTTTGAATTCTTCAAATAAAACATTGACAGATAATTTTGTTGAACAATTAATGAGAAAAGTGATTCAAAACTTAGAAAAAAAATATAATATTGAAATGAGGTAAAAATGAATCAAGTAAATATGACTATTATAAATCAGAAGATACAAAAGCTAATTGAAAAGTACCGTGCTTTGGAAGCTGACAATAATAATAATTTGGAAACTATTTCTAAATTAGAACAGATTGTTGATGATCAGAAAAGTAACATTGCTCATCTTACTGATAGCTCAGAAACTAAAGATTTGCAAATAATGACCCATGAAGATACAATCAAAGATTTAAATCAGAATATTGATAATCTAAGAGCCAGGAGAACTGAACTAGAAGATAAAATTACTGAACTCCAAGCCTCTCTTGAACAAATTGGAAATGTAGCAAACGAGATTGATTCTAATCTTGCAGACATGTTCCCTGATTTAAACCTAACTGAAATAGATAATATCTAAAAATGAAAGAAATCCAATTTGAACTCCTAGGTAAACACTTTAGTGTTAAAACCGATGATCCGGAAAAATTGGATAGAAGTATATCTGACTTAAAGAGATTCTTACGAGAGATGACAACTGAGTACAGAAGTTTAGACCTTGATAAATTCTTACTCTTCTGTATGTTGAAGCTGACTGATCAAATGATCACCATTCAAGACCAACTCTCTCAAGTTGATTCTCAAATAGATAACATTGATATTGATTCCTTTTTAGATGAATAATTTAATTTCTGCAATATTTGTGATCTTTTTTTGAAAAAGAACTGAATAAAAACAGGGAATCGAGCCCTTAGCTGCGCCCATGCCATCTTAGTTATGGACAGGTAAAGCTGAAAAGGCAGATGCCCACCTTGAACATAGTTCTCGGATTCAATGCGGACACGGTATTGCGGAAATATTTTCTAATTAGGTAAGAATAGATCTTCTATATGAAGATATAATATAGATAAAAAGAGGATTTAATGACACCATTGTACATCGCTATTGGCATAATTATTGGTATAATAATTATGGGTATTGTATATTTTACCCTGCGAAATAAAGCATTTAGTCTAATCAGTAACCAAAAGGTTATTGCTGAAAAAATAATTCAAGAAGCTGAAGATAGTGCTAGAACACTTAAAAAAGAGAAAGTTTTAGAAGGCAAAGAAGAGTGGTTCCAACAGAAAAAGATTTTGGAAGAAGAGATCAAAGAACGCCAAAAAGAACTCAGAAAGTTAGAAAAAGCTTCTAATGACCGTCTTACTTCTTTAGATAGAAGATTAGAATCTCTGGAAAAGAAAGAGATAGGCTTAACACTATTAGAAAAAAAGAATCGAAAATATGAAGAAACTATAGCTAAACGGGCTGAAGAAGTTGAAATATTGATCGACGAACAAGTCAAAAAATTAGAAGATATAGCCGGAATGACTCACGAAGATGCTCTTAATCAACTGAAAGCAGAATTAATTGCTTCAGCTAAAAAACATACTGCCGGCGAAATTAGACAAATGATTGAACAATTGAAAATAGATGCTACAGAAAAATCAGCTGAGATTCTCGCTACTGCAATTCAAAGAATGGCTGTAGATTATGTTTCTGAATCAACTGTTTCCGTAGTCTCTCTCCCCTCTGATGAAATGAAAGGCAGAATTATCGGAAGAGAAGGTAGAAATATTCGTTCTTTCGAAAAAGCTTCCGGTGTGGATTTAATAATAGACGACACTCCTGAAGCTGTTGTTTTATCTTGCTTCGATCCTATCAGACGTGAAATTGCCAGGTTATCTTTAGAGAAATTAATTTCCGATGGCAGAATTCATCCGGGTAGAATTGAAGAAGTTATTGAAAAAACAGGTAAAGAGATGGATGAGCATCTAATTAAAGTGGGTGAAAAAGCCTTCTTAGAAGCTAATATTCATAATATTTCACCTAACATCGTTAAATTGCTTGGTCGCTTAAAATACAGAACCAGTTATGGTCAGAATGTACTCCAGCACTCAATTGAGACAGCTTGGATTGCAGGTATTATGGCTGCGGAATTAGGACTTAATCAAGAAATGGCACGCCGAGCCGGTCTCTTACATGATATCGGAAAAGCTATAGACCATGAATTTGATGGTTCTCACGCTGTAATAGGTGCTAATGTAGCACGCAAAAATGGTGAGTGTAAGACTGTGATTAATGCTATTGAAGCCCACCATGAAGATGTTCCGGCTGATACTGTTTACGCAGCGTTGATTCAAGCATCTGATGCTATTTCCGGAGCTCGTCCGGGTGCCAGAAGAGAGATGTTAGAATCCTATATGCAAAGATTGAGCAAGTTGGAAGAGATTGCCGGTTCTATTGAAGGTGTTCATAAATCTTATGCTATCCAAGCGGGTAGAGAACTCAGAATAATCGTCGAGCCAACTAGTGTTAGTGATGAGAATGCAGCCTTTATCTCCCAAGATATTGCTGCCAAAATTGAAAAAGAAGTCCAATATCCCGGCACTATTAAAGTTACCGTAATTAGAGAAACAAGACAAATAGCTGTCGCTAAATAGATGAATATATTATTCCTTGGAGATATCTACGGAAAGCCCGGTAGTGAGCTTCTGAAAAGAAATTTGAAGCACCTGATCAAAGAGTTTTCTGTAGACTTCTGCATTGCTAATTTTGAAAACCTCGCCGATGGCAGAGGAGTTACAGAAAAATGTGCAAAGCTGGCATTTTCAGCAGGAGTTGATTTTGCTACCGGTGGCAATCACCTGTGGGATAAGGCTGATTCTTTGACCTATTTAAAAGAAGAGAAAAGAATCTGCAAGCCGATGAATTATCCCAAACCGGAGATTGGTCAAGAGTTTATTAAGATAAGTTGGAAGGATAAAAACTTGATAATTGCTAATTTAGCAGGTCAAAGTTTTATGCCTCCCGCTGATTCTCCTTTTGAAACAATAGATGCTTTCTTAGCTGATAAATCCCTGGATAATAATATCATTATTGTTGATTTTCATGCAGAAGCAACAGCAGAAAAGAGAGCGCTTGGATGGTTCCTTGATGGCAGAGTCTCTGCTCTTTTAGGAACTCATACTCATGTGCAAACTGCTGATGAACAGATACTTCCGCACGGCACAGCTTACATTACTGATGTAGGTATGACCGGTGGGCATGATTCAGTCATTGGGGTTCAGAAAGATGTAATATTAGATGCTATAAAAGATGGGATTCACAGACCTTATATGGTTTCCCAACGCGGATTAGAGATAAACGGTGTCGTCATTGAACTAGATGATATCACAAATAAAGCCATAAAGATAATAAGAATTAGGAGATGCTTTGATGGAGAAAATTCTAAAAGCCAAACCTTTAATTAAACATAAATATCAAGAATTAAAGCTTGAATTTGAAAAGTTACCAAAACCTTTAGTCATGAAAGTTATAAGATTGGGACAAGATCCTGCCTCTGCTTTTTATGTTCAAAATATTGTAAATCAAGGGAACAAATTAGGCGCAGATGTTGAGCTTGTCACTTTGGATGAAACTACTACACAACCTGAATTAATAAGATTAATTGAACAGTTTAATCAAGATGATTTTGTAGATGGTATTATGCTTCAGAAACCACTGCCTAAACATATTGATGAATCTAAAATCAATTATTTGATTAAACCTACAAAAGATGTTGATGGTTTTCACCCTATTAACCTTGGAAAACTCTTATTAGGAGAAGATGGTCTTTTCCCTTGCACAGCTACTGCCTGTTTGACAATGATGGAGTATTACGATATTGACCCATGTGGGAAGCATATTGTCATTCTGGGAAGAAGTAATGTCGTGGGTAAGCCTCTTGCTAATATGCTTTTGCTCAAGAGAAAAGCAGGGAATGCCACAGTTACGGTATGTCATAGTAAAACTACTAATCTAAAAGAAGTTACTAAATGTGCTGATATCTTAATTGCTGCGATTGGCAAGCCAAACTTCGTAACGGATGAGTATATCTCCGATAGCTGTATTGTCTTAGATGTGGGTATTAATGAAGTAATTGATTCTGAAGGCAAAATTAAATATGTGGGTGATGTGGATTACAATAGTGTTTTTGGTAAAGTAATTGCGATAACACCTGTTCCTAACGGAATTGGCTCAGTTACTACTTATGAGTTGTTTAAGAATCTGCTAAAAGCTAAAATTATCTCATAAAATGAAAAATACATTGACTAAATTAAACAAACTACAAAAGTTAGCTTAAATATTATAATATTAATGATCTTGGGAGGATGTTAATGCGTAAAGCTTTAAAAATGAGTTTACTTTTAGGAACTATAGCGGTTCTATTAGCTCTTACAGCATGTGGAGTTGATGGAGATTATAAAAGCAATAGTGCTCCTGAAATAAGAATTACTTCATGGGAAGGTGTTGAGACTGGCACTTCAGTATCTGAAATAGATAGTTTAGTGTTTCAGCAAAGAATTTATTGGAATGCTAATGATAAAGATGGCATAATTGCAGGTGTAGCTTACAGAATACTTGATGAAAATGGAACGCCTATCGCAACTCCCGGTAATGCCGTGATTGACGAAATAGGTGATATTGAATCTATAAATTATCAAGGAAGTGATTTAACAGGCTGGGTTGTGCATTACAAAACCGGTGCTGATGAAAACATCCCTTTAACTTCACCGGACGCTAAAAGAACTATCTGGTCTAAAAGACAATATGCTGTGATTAATTTCCCGGCAAATGAAGATGGTCACGCAACAGAAAGAATTAGTAGCTTCGAAGTTATCTGTATTGATAATAGAGGAGCTGTGAGTAATATTGCCAGAAAGAGTTTTAAAGCTAAATCTTCTTTACCCGGCTGTATTCTTTCTACCTCAAGAGGTAACCCGGGTGGAAAACAAGTTGGTACAGGTCTTTATCTTACCTTCTCAATGAGTACTCCTGTGGGAGACCCATTCTCCGTTCCCGGCGCTGACTATTTTGAATATAAAGTTGAAAAAATCAACAAAGCTGATTCAACAATTATAAGCACAACTGAATGGTTTAACACAAAACTTGAAGCTAAAGTAAATGAAGTTAAGCTTACTAAATTCACTAATCCTGCCTTATCTCCTGATTTTGCAGAAGATGGTGTTACTCAAGAGACAGTTACACGCGTTACTGCTCATGTTTATAACTTAGCAGGCGTAAGATCAGGTGAGTCAATTATTGAATTCGCCGTGAAAGAGGGTTTTCACCCTAGAACATTAATTTATCCGGAAAAAGTATATGCTTTGGGAAATCATCATTATAGAGATTATGTTGAACCAAACGATTTAGAAGTTTACCCATTTATTTTAATGAGTGATTCAGCAGATAGATATGCTACTCGTTTCTTCAGAGATACTCAAGGTCGCAGGACTGCTATCAACTCTTCTAACTTGAAAGTATATGCAACTTGGGGATATTGGGGTCAATTCGGTACTCCTCCTACTTCCAGTTCAGGTGCTACAGTGTTCTCTGAAAGCCCTTATGATACTGAAGTTGGTCATGTTTTAAATGATGCAGATAATAAAGACTATTACTCTGAAATTGTTGCCTTTGATATTCGTTTTGATGGTGCACCTTATGATTTCTATGCCTTATCACAAGATCCGGATAATATGGTTACTCACAGAGATGGTACACAATGGCTAAGAGTTCCTAAGAATAGTGTTTGGTCAATTTCTAAAGGATTAGAAGTAAATAACCTTTCTTCAGGCTTGCACACATTAGAAGTTAGTGCAGTTGACTTGCAAGATGAATATGATCCTGATCATGCAGTATTAGAGTTTTATTTAGTTGATTTTATTCCGGAAGCAGAAAGATCAGGTGTTATGGTAATTGAAGCTTCTAATTTCCCAACACCTAACAATATTAACTATACTCAGACTTATGTCGATTCTGTTTATCAAAGCGCTTTAAGTGGCTTCTCAGGTGTTGATTTCTTTAATAGAAAAGCGATAAACCAAGTTTTAGGAGTTTCTAAAGATGGTTGTAATTTAGCTTATTCTGATTTGCAAAGATACAAAACAGTTATTTACCGTGAAGAAATCGCCGGAACTAGTTACTTTACCAGTGATTATGATGCTTTTAAGCTTTATGTTAATGATGGCGGTGACATTTTACTTAGTGCTGCTCAAAACCTTAAGAGTATCAATGACATGATGATTAACCGTGGTAGAAATATGTTTAGAAATTACTTTGGTATTGATTACAGACAAGCTGCTGTAATTGGTTTAAAGCAATCTCCACCAACACCATATTTCATAGGAGCAACCCCAACAAATGCGGTAGCAAGCTTACCAAATTTACCGGAATTAAATCTTGATTTAAGTGAGCCTCATAACTATGTTCTTAATTTAAGACAAGGTATGACTGATATTTCCTACTTTGCAGAAGATTATGCAACACCGGGAGATAATCAAACAAAGGTTCTTTATAGAGCTAAGATTAAAGATATTAATCCTGCTACCGGTAGCTTTGCTCCAGCTGACCAAGAAACCTATGATTTGTATAATAACCTACCTCTCGCTGTGGCAAAGGTTACCCCTAAAAACAAGTGTATTGCTTTTGGGTTCCCAATTTCCTTTATGCATGAAGCAGAGATAATTCAATTATTTCAGAGTATCTTAAACGACTAAATAATGATAAAATTATAAACTAAAATGGCAACCTCCGGGTTGCCATTTGTATTTAATGAACTAACTATAAAATGGAGATAAAATGAAATTAATAAGAAACTTAATTGGATTTGTAATGTTATTACTAATTGTTGTTGGCTGTAGTAATAAATCAGCAAC
>Ga0265294_10001430_pt1 | contig 32133 bp, 28 predicted proteins | sample MunlanPumphouse3_FD_192504 | JGI IMG/M metagenome (GOLD analysis project Ga0265294, IMG submission 192504) | Groundwater microbial communities from a municipal landfill in Southern Ontario, Canada - Pumphouse #3 | ecosystem: Environmental > Aquatic > Deep subsurface > Groundwater | place...
AATGGTCTTTTTACAGGCTTGGGGGAAAAAGTTCAAAAAGATTTACTTCATTCAATAAAAGGTCTTGAGAATGCAAGGTTTATCAGATATGGATATGCTATAGAATATGATTATATTCCGCCTACTCAGCTTAAACATACTCTTGAAACAAAAAAAATCTCAAATTTGTTCTTAGCAGGACAGATAAATGGTACTACAGGATACGAAGAAGCAGCAAGTCAGGGAATAATAGCTGGTATAAATGCTGCTTTGAAAGTTTTGGATAAAGAGCAGATTGTATTAAAAAGAAATGAAGCATATATAGGTATACTTATAGATGATTTAGTTACAAAAGGAGTTGATGAACCTTACAGAATGTTTACATCTAGAGCTGAATACAGGCTGAGCATACGAAGTGACAATGCAGATTTAAGATTAATGGATATCGGACATAGAATAGGTTTAATTTCAGATGCTATGTACAAAAAATTTGAATTGTACAGACAAACTTTAACAGACATGTATACCAAAGGAACTCATAGTACGCCTAGTGATGAAGAATTATTTCCTTGGAACATACAAAAAGTTCAAGAAGAATTTGAAATATCTTCAAAATACAAAGGATATATAAATAGACAAGAACTCAATGCAAATAAAATTGCTAAATATGAAAATAAAAAGATTCCAAAAGGTTTTGATTATAAAGTCATATCTTCTTTATCAAATGAAACAAAAGAAAAATTAGCAAAAATAACACCTGAAACTTTGGGACAAGCTCACAGAATACCGGGTATTACTCCAACTGATATAGTGTTCATTCATATTGCTATAGAAAAACTTGCAAGGATCCAAAATGAAAAACAAGAATATTAATATTTATGTTTTTTCAGGTACAGGCAACACACTTTTGATAGCAAAAAAGATATCTGAATTTTTCAACAACAATTATTATGTTTCTACTGTACATAGATTGGAAGCAGTCAATCCTAAAACTATAAACTTAGATTCTACAATTGGTATAGGGTTTACAGTCGCTTGCTGGAATACTTACCCATTTGTTAGAAAATGGATTGATGATTTACCAAATGGTAATGGCACAGAAATTTTCTTATTTAATAGTATGGGAGATAGCTCTTTAAAAATGATATCCCATATAAGTAAAATCTTACAAAAAAAAGATTATATAGTAATAGCATCTAAAGAATTTGTTATGCCTAATAATTTTTTACTCATAGAAAATGACAAGAAAAAAGAATTAAAGTTAAATAAAACGCTGCCAAAAGTTAAAGATTTTGCAAAATCAATTGCAGAAAACAACTGTTCAGTAGTAAAATCAAATATTATATCCTCTATATTTTTTATAATAACAACATTCATAATTTCTTTATGGGAAATTAGAATTTCTCAAAAATTTATAAAATTTAAAATAGATAAAAGTAAATGCAATAAGTGTAATGTTTGTATTGATATTTGCCCGGTTGAAAATATAAGCATGAGAAATTATCCGGAATTTTCTATGCACTGCCAATTCTGTCTAAGATGTATTTCTTATTGTCCGCAAAAAGCAATTCAAAGCCATTTACTCTACAAAAACAAAACTCATACCGGATTATCTTTAGGAGATATAAGATGGAAATAATTCTTATAGAAATTTTAGGTTATATTTCTGCGACTCTGACAACTATAGCTTTTGTCCCACAGATTTTAAAAACTCTTAAAACAAAATCTGCAAAAGATGTATCCATGGGAATGTTTGCTCTTTTTACATCAGGTGTATTTTTATGGATAATATATGGTTTATTAACTGATACAAAACCTGTTTTTATTTCCAATATTATCATTTTGTGTTTAGCTTTAACTCAAATAATTTTAAAAATCAAATATGACAAACAAGAAAAATCAAAATAATTAATTTTCTTGTTTTTAAATTATTTTGATTTTAAAAAAATGTTTGTATAAAAAACAAAAAATTATTATAATTATTAAGATATATATTTTATAAGGAGGATTAAATGTTAGTTTATAATAAAATAAAAGGAACTCTTGAATCAGAAGAATATAATTATGAGCTTCAAGATGTTAAAGAACCAAATTTGCTAAGAGAAACTTTTTCTTATACTGATGTTCCTAAAATAGGATTTAATAATACTATCGTTCCTATGAATCCACCTAAAGATATTTGGATGACAGATACAACTTTTAGAGATGGTCAGCAAGCTTTTCCTCCATTTAAAGTGGAACAAATTGTTCATTTATTTGATTTAATCCATAAACTTGGCGGACCAAAAGGGATGATAAGACAAACGGAATTCTTTCTTTATTCTGATAAAGATAAAAAAGCTGTAAGAAAGTGTCAGGAAAAAGGATATAAGTTCCCTATAATAACTTCTTGGATTAGAGCAACAAAGAGTGATTTCAAATTAGTAAAGGAAATGGGTATAAAAGAAACTGGGATTCTAACTTCATGTTCTGATTACCATATATTTTTAAAACTCAAAAAAACAAGAAGACAAGCTCTGGATATGTATCTTGATGTAGTAAAAGCATCTCTTGATGAAGGAATTATTCCAAGATGTCACTTTGAAGATATAACTAGAGCAGATTTTTATGGTTTTGTTGTTCCTTTCGCAAGGGAACTTATGAAACTTGCAAAACAATCAAAAACTCCTATTAAGATAAGAGCTTGTGATACATTAGGTTTTGGTGTAGCCTATCCGGGAGCAGCATTACCAAGAAATGTAAATGGCATTATGTATGGACTAAATCATCATGCAGGAGTTCCATCAGAATGGTTAGAATGGCATGGTCATAATGATTTCTATAGAGCTCTAACTAATTCAACATTTGCTTGGTTATATGGATGTTCAGGAATAAATGGAACACTGTTAGGTATCGGAGAAAGAACTGGAAACACACCTCTTGAAGCATTAGCTATCGAATATATAGCATTGAGAGGAAGTCATAATGGTATGAATCTCCCTGTGATTACGGAAATAGCAAGATATTTTAAAGATGAATTGAAATATGATATACCAAATATGCAGCCTTTTGTTGGTCCTCATTTTAACAGTACTAGAGCTGGTATTCATGCTGATGGACTTCTAAAAGAACAAGAGATCTATAATGTATTTGATACACAAACTCTTTTAAATAGACCTCCTGAAGTCGCAATAACAGATAGAGCAGGTCTTGCAGGTATTGCCTATTGGATTAATACTCAACATCCTGATTTTAAAGATAAGAAAGATAAACTAGATAAAACTCATCCGGGTCTTCTAAAAATACAAAAAATCATTGATGAACAGTTTAAAGGAGACAGGGTAAATCCTTTGACACCAAAAGAACTTTTAGAATTGACAAAAAAACATATACTCAAAGATAAGTAAATTAAATAAAACAAAAAACTACCGGTAAAAGAAAAATTAATACCGGTAGTTTTTTTATGTTATCAAATTTAATTTTATACTATCACCAATATTAATATTATAAACTTGGTTTGAAGGTATTTCTAAAATATGAACAATATCTTTTTGTGGAAAAATGAACTTAAAAGACTTTAGGTTGTTCAAAATTTTAATTACTTTAAAATTTTTATCTAAACAAACTATATTTATATTATATCTCATAAAACATGTATGAATAGAATTACAGTTTTTAATAAGAAGCCCATATTGTCTGTCGTTAGGATTAAACATTAATCCTTTTAATCTTTCATAAAAAGTTTCTGCAATATAAACATTATCATAAACAATATTATTATTAATTATAATCTGATATCTATTTTTCATTTTTTATTAAATAATTTAAAACAAAGAATTGTATGAAGTATCCGCAAAATATGAACTTCTAACATATCTTCCGGCTACACAATTTTTCAATCCGGCATTTAATGCTTTTTGCTTTAATTGTTCAAATTCTTCTTCAGTATATTCTTTCACAATAGAAATATTATCTTTTGTCGGCTGAAGATATTGTCCAATTGTTAAAATATCACATTTAATATTTTTTAAATCTTGAAAGACCTTTAATAATTCTTTTTCTGTTTCACCTAATCCAAGCATAATACCGGTCTTAATAATAAAATTATTTTGTTTAGCATAAGATAAAACATCTAATGACCTTTGATATATTGCATTATTTCTAAATTTATATAAAGATGGCACTGTTTCTATATTATGAGAAAAAACATCTATATGTGATGAAAAAACAATATCTAACGAACTTTTACAACCTTTAAAATCCGGCACTAATACTTCTATTTTTATATCCGGTATATTGTTTTTTATTGATTCTACTACATTTTTAAAATGTTCAGCTCCACCATCTTGTAAATCATCTCTAGTTACAGATGTTATAACAATATACTTTAATTTTAAATCTTTTATCGTCTGAGCTATTTTTTTAGGTTCATCTTTATCAATGATAACAGGTTTACCATGAATTGTCGCACAAAATGAACAATTTCTGGTACAAATATTACCTAATATCATAAATGTTGCAGTTTTATTTTTAAAACATTCTCCAATATTCGGACATTTTGCTGTCTGACAAACTGTATGTAACCCTTTACTTTGAAAATGTTTTTTTAAAATATCTAAATCTGCTAATGTTATTTTTTTCTTATTCATTTTTTTATACCAAATAATATATCCATGGAATTTCTACAGCTTTATCATATTTTTTTGAAATTTCAAAATCTCTTATAAATATTTGTTCTACGAATTCATCAACAAGTATTTTATCATAAAAAGCTATATTTATCTCTCTATTTTTAAACATGCTGAGACGATTGAAATTTGCACTTCCTAAACATACCCAGTTATCATATACAGCTGCTTTTACATGTGTCATTCTAGGATAAAGATATACAACTATACCATTTTCTATCAGGTAATTAGCTATTTTAAGATTTACCTTATCAAAGAACATCATATCATTGACTCCAGGTAAAATAATCCTAACATCTACACCTCTTTTTTTAGAAAGAATTAATTCTTCAATTAAAGTCTTTTCACTAAAATACGGACTTTCTATAAATATTCTTTGTTTTGCTCTTCTAATAGCTTCTAACTGTGCATCATATATTTGATAATCTGATGCACTAGTTGTCAAAAGTCTAACATCAATCATATCATCAGTTTCTTTTGTAATATTCCTCTTTGACTTTGTAAATAAGCTTCTCCATGCTACAGAAAAATCTCCACCTAATCCGGCAAAAGACCATGCTTTATAAAAATTTTTTACTATTATTGAAACTATTGGACCTTCTAAAGATACCATTAAATCATGCCAACCATATCTGTATTCATTTGCTATATTCATACCACCAATATATGCTTTTTTTCTATCAACTATGAAAATTTTCCTATGATCAAAAGTTAACCAAGTATTAGGATGAACTCTAACAGCAACTTTTGAATCTTTTTCCAAGAAATCAATTATACTATCCGGAGATTTATAACCACTCGTAAAAATATTATCTTCTATTGCAGACTTTGATTCTCCTGCCCCGATTCTATCAATTAAGACTCTAACATCAACAGTTTCTGAACACTTTTTTAAAAAATTAGATACCTCGATAGAAAATTCATCAGTCTTAAAAATATGTGTTTGTATAAAGATTGAATGTGTAGCTTTTTTAGCAGAATCTATAAAATCTGTAAAAAAAGATTCTCCATCTATTAAGAATTTTATTTTTGCTTTATATTCTTTTGTTCCTTTCTCTTCATCAAGATATTCATTAAAAGAATTCATATCCATAATATGATTTTTATCTTCTATAGTTGTATCACTAAAGGGCTCATTGATATTTGTAGGGGAAAACTCTAAAAGTGAAGTCGAAAAAAGAGAAAACAACCTGTAAGTTGATGTAAATGGAGACTTTATAACAGGAACTATATGATTTTTAACTATAAATGAATATAAGAAATCAGTACTAGTTTCTATGGGATTTTTTTTAATTCCTTCTTTTTTATATGGCGGTAAAATCAATGGTGCCATATAAATATTTTCAGTATCAATATAAAAATATGTAATTCTGGGCATATTTCTTGATATAAATATAAATTTCTTATTTATAATATCATATTTTTTTATTGTGTTCATAAAAGAAAGAAATAATTTACTAGATAATTCTCTATCTTGTTTGGTTTCTATACTTTTCGATTGCTTTTTGTTTTTCTTATCTTTTTTTGTGATAAATTCGTCATAGAATTCATCATAACTTCCAAAATCATTCTTATAAGAATAATGTAAAAAATGTTTCTTATGTTTTAGATCAAATTCAATAATGATTTCATTAATAACTTTTTGGCATATTTCTTCTGACATAACGACAACATCTTTAATTCTTTTAGATTTATCTTTTAACTTTTCTGTATCTAATTTTAATCTAATAATTTCATTATTATGTTTAGCATATGATTTTTCTTTAGGTAATTTTGTTGTTAAAAATATATACTTCTCACCAAAATTCAAATACAGTTTGTTTTTTACAATAAAGACTTTTGTTGGTTTAATTGTATAATCTGCAATTTGAGATAAATCTATACCGGAAGAATAGGAAATGTTAAAGCAAAAAAACAAACAAATAAATAGAAAATATATTAATTTCATGTATTATTATATCAATTCTAGATAATTTAATGATATTTAAAATTATCTACGAAAAACTTTTACTAAGAATATAATACAATGTTTGTATTATATATATTTATATAACACTATTGTAACTTTTATAGTACAAACAGAATTATTTATATAAATTTAGCTGTCAAATTAATTAATGCTTAAAATGTCTCATTGATGTAAATTGCATCGCAATATTTTTTTCATTACATACATTTATAGATAAATCATCTCTTATAGAACCACCCGGTTGTATAATTGCTGTAATGCCTTCTTTTGCCGATTCTTCAACAACATCTGGAAATGGGAAAAAAGCATCAGAAGCTAAAACTAAAGGATATTTATTTTCATCTAATCCATGTTTAACACTTCCCATTTTTCTAACAGCTATATTTAATGAATCTATTCTACTCATTTGCCCTGCACCAATACCAACTGTTTGTCTTCCTCTAACAAGAATTATTGCATTTGATTTCACATGTTTACAGATTTTCCAAGCAAATTCTAATGCATCTATTTCTTCTTTTGTCGGTTCTCTTTTTGTTATTGTTTTAATTTCTGATAATAATTGTTCATCTCTTTCTTGTACAAGCATACCATTTGACAGCATTCTATATTCTATAGATGTTATAGGTTTTGTATATTTATTTGGTTGTTTCAACAATCTAATATTTTTTTTAGCAAATAAAATTGCAGTTGCTTCTTCTGTAAAATCCGGAGCTATAATACATTCAACAAAAAGTTTTGCTAATTCTTCTGCAACAGTTTTGTCAACTACAACATTAAAAGCAACTATTCCGCCAAATGCACTGACAGAATCACAAGATAATGCTTTTAAATACGCATCTCTAGCATCAATACCTTCTGCACAACCACAAGGATTATTATGCTTTATAATCGCACATGCTGTATTATCAAATTCATGAACAAGTCTCCATGCTGATTCTAAATCTAAATAATTATTATAAGATAATTCTTTTCCATGAATTTGTTTTGCTGATATTGCAGAACAAGAATTTTCTTCATTGCCAAAGCTATATAACGATGCTTTTTGGTGTGGATTTTCTCCATATCTTAAAGATGCCAATTTTTTTAATGGTATAGCTGCTTGTGATGGGAAACTCTCATAAGATAAATAATTTGATATCAAAGCATCATAATATGCTGTATGTCTGAATGCTTTTCCGGCTAACTCTAACCTAAAATCGTTTGTTATTGTTTTATTCTTTAAGTTTTCAATAATCGTTGAATAATCACAAGGAGAACAAACAATCAAAACATCTTTATAATTTTTTGCACCGGCTCTAATTAATGTCACTCCGCCTATATCAATATTTTCAATTATATCTTGTGCAATTTTTTTATCTTCTGGTTTTTGAATTTTTTTTGCAGTTTCTTCAAATGGATATAAATTAACAACAACTATATCTATTTGTTCAATATTATATTTTTTTAATTCTTCTATATGTTTAGATATATCCCTTCTTGCAAGGATTCCACCATGAATTTTTGGATTTAATGTTTTTACTCTGCCATCAAGCATTTCAGGAAAACCAGTAACATCTGATATTTCAGTACAATCAATAGAATTATCTTTTAAAGTTTTTGCCGTTCCACCACTAGAAATAATATCATAGCCTAGACTTCTTAGCTCTTTAGCAAATTCAACTATTCCTGTTTTGTCACACACACTCAACAATGCTGTTGCCATTTTTTTCTCCTATATTGTAATATTATTTTTATACTCTCTAAAAGCTTTTGCAATATCCTCTGACTTAAAACCTCTTCTTAAGAAGAAGTAAGCAACTTTTTTAGTTTCATTTGCATCTTTACCATTAAATTTAGGATATTTCTTTTTTATTAAATCAATTATTTGTACATATGGTTGAACATCTTTAAAGATATCTGATAATATTTGAGAGATTATATCGTCATCAATATTATGATATTTTAATTCATTCTTTATATAGTATGTCCCTTTTGATTTATTTTTTAAATATTCCGCTAAACTTTTAGCATATACTTCATCATTTAAATAGTTTAATTCAATAAATCTAGTAACAAGCTTATCAATGTCTTCTTGTAAAAAGCCCTTATTTATTAATTTATCTGTTAAACTTTTTTTACTATAAGATCTTTGGGAAATAAGATATAATGCATAACACATTATTCTGTTAGCACTACTATGCTTAAGAACTTTATCAAAGTCTATATCACTAATAAATAAATCTTTTTTTAAAGCGAATTTTACAATAGTTTCTGCATCTATAATAACAGATGAATCATTATCAAAGACTATTTTAAAATTGTCTTTAAATCTTGGATATTTCTTTATTTCTAAAATTTTTGGCATTTTTACTTCTCTGTTTTAAAAAAGTATTTTAGCATTTTAATAATAGAAGGACAACTTAAAATATAATTAAAAATATGAACGAGTTATATAAAAAAACCTCATTCAATTGAAAAACTTATTTAATAATTAATTGTTATTTTTATTAACTATACATACTAATGGCTTATTTTTATATTCATGTAATATAAGATTAACATTTTTCAATAACCCATTAGTATCGGAAGTAGAAACAATAGAAAACTCAGCTTCTTGCTCAGTACCTGGAACAAATACAGCAAAATTTTTAAAATATGAATTAGTTCTTGCATCTATATCTAATTCTTTATTATATGACGATTTATCAATTGGCATATAATAATTATATTCTACATAATAAGCTTTTTCTAATTTAGCAATTGAATACATCATAGACTTGCCTTCAATAATCATTGCATATCGTATATGTTTTAAATAACTAAAAAACATAATAATAGTCAATATGAAAACTATAACCAACACCATAATCAATTCTAATGAAATATAAACCTTTTCTTTTTCCATAAAAATCCTTAAAATTAATAATATGCTCTTATCTTATCCCATATTTTGAAAAAGATGTCAAATTGAATCTGATATTATGATGATTTTTTTGATATTAAATAGTTATTGAATTATATGAAGTTTTAAAAATCGGATCATATTGTCATTAATTGTTTTATGTAATTTGCATAGAAGGTCATAAATATTAATGCTAAAATACCAACGATGATAAGTGTAACTATTATCCCAACTAAAGTGTAATCTTTCATCGTTTCCTCCCTGCTCTATTTCTCCCTATATATACTTTAGCCTATAAAAATATAAAATCAAGGACTTTTTCACAAATATTTTACAATTTATATATAATTTATTTTTCTATTATTGATATTTTTTTAAAAAATTTTACTATAATTTCACATATGAATTTTATTTTTTAGATAAGATTTGATATGAAAACAACTTAGCAATATCTTGCAATATGATGTTTTTAAATTAAGTTATAGGTGGGGGAAAATCATTAAATTACTATTGATTAGTAATTCACTAACTCATAATCTATTGAACCAATACCAAGCTCAGTCGCATATTTAAATTGTATATTATAATCAATCTCCGGAAAAATATGTTTACAGAAATCTTTTCCAAAATGTTTATTAACCATATCAACGCTAGCCTTATCAACAGCTACCGGGTCAGCACCTGCAATTATACCAATATCATCCATAAGGACTTTACCTTTAGTAGTATAACAATCACAAAATTTTGTTATATGATTTAAAAAATTAATACTAAAACTTTTTTTATTTTGTAAAACTCCATAGCAAAACTCAATAATTTTTTCTTGAATATTTTTAGTATTTTCATTCCAACCTAATTTAAAAACATTTTTTGCACAACTTAAAACACATTCTCCACAACCTATGCATTTTTTCTTATCGAAGGTAATTTTTTTATCATTAATTTTTAAAGCATTTGCGGGGCACCACTTTATACAAGCACCACACCCTATACATTTTTCAATATCAAGATCCGGATTAGCATTATGATGCATTGCATATTTACCTGCTTTACTACCACATCCCATACCAATATTTTTTAATGCCCCTCCAAAACCTGTTATCTCATGTCCTTTAAAATGATTTAAAAATATAAATGAATCTGCATAACAAATATCTCTCGAAATAGAAACAGTTTTGCAATGTTTTTTATTTATCTCAATATCAACAGCAGTATTACCTCTTAACCCATCAGCAATAATAATAGGACATCCGCAATTATCTATTGTAAATCCATGCTTATTCGCGAGTAGCAGATGATGATATGCATCAGACCTTTTACCAACATATATTGTACTTGCATCTGTTAAAAATGGAAATGCTGTTTTTTCTCTAGCTATATCTGTTAAAGTTTTTGTATATTCCGGTTTTATATATCCTTCATTACCATCTTCACCAAAATGCATTTTTATAGCAAGAAATTGTCGTGCTTTAACATGATCAAACGCTCTGGCGGTTTTTAAAAATTGATATAACTCATTTTTTCTATTCCAAGGTAAAAAATAAACTTTGCCTGCCATACAATCAACCTCTTTTATTATACTTTCTTAATTGTTTTAAAGTTATATTGATATCATCCGGTAACAATGATTCAAAAACACTTTTAGTTTTTTTGTCCGGCAAAAACAATTCTATTTTTGATAAATGTAAAGGTAACCTTGATAACAATGGTTTTTCTTTATCAACACCTTTATATCTTCGTTTTAAAGTTGATAACAATATAGGTTCCGAACTGGCATAAACTTCATCTATAGCTAACGGATTACCAATAGACCAAAAATGTGCTCTTATCTGATTTTTTCTTGTTGTCATTGGCATTACTTCAATAAAAGCAAAACTTTTAAACTGCTCTTTAACTTCATATTTAGTAAGAGAATCTACCCCTTTTTCACTTACAACCGTATTATGTTTATCAATTAAAAGAGGTTTATCTATTTCTCCTTTGCCATCTTCTATAATACCATTTACAAGTATTTGATATATTCTTTTAACTTTTCCTTCGTTGAATTGTTTAGATATAAAATCATAAGTATCTTTATTTTTAGCAAATAATACTAGCCCAGAAGCACTCACATCAAGAGATATAACAGGAAAAACTTCTTGTTTAATGTAATTTTTTATTTGCCACAATAATGTGTTTTCTTCAGGCTGATCATCTTTTGCAATAACACATATACCAGATTTTTTATTTACTACTAAAATATTACTATCTTCAAAAATTATATCAAGTTGATTTATTTTCATTTGTTAATTAATTCCTTAAATTCTTTTTCATTTAATATTTTTATTCCTAAATTAATAGCCTTCTGATATTTAGAACCAGGTTCATTGCCCACAACAACAAAATCTGTTTTTTTACTTACAGCAGATGTTGTTTTACCTCCAAGAGATAATATATAATTTTCCGCATCTTTTCTTGTAATAGTTGAAAGTTCACCAGTTAAGACAAAAGTTTTATCTGCTAATGGGGAAAAAGATTTATCTTTTTCAGGTTCAATTGCATTAACTCCAAGTAATTTTAACTCTTTTATCATTGATAAAGTTTCTTCATTTGAAAAATAATCCAAAATTGATTGTACAAGTATAGGTCCTATTTCGTTTATTGATAATAACTGTTCTTGTGTCGCATTGATTAAATTATCAATATTAGTGAATTTGTCAGCTAATATAACAGCAGATTTCTCACCGATGTGTCTGATACCTAAAGCAAATATAAGCTTATTTAATGGGTTTTGTTTGCTTTTAATGATAGATTGTATTAAGTTGTTAGCTTTTTTTTCTTTAAATAAATCTAACATCATTAAATCGTCAAATGTAAGTTTGTATATATCTGCAAATGTGTGTAACTTATTGAGTTTTAATAATTGGTCAACAACAACTTCTCCAAACCCATCAATGTTCATTGCATCCCTAGAAACAAAATGTACAAGACTTCTTTGAAACTGTGCAGGGCATGATGGATTTACACATCTATAATAAACATCTTCTTCTGTCTCTTTTACAATTCTGCTGTTGCAAGATGGACAATGTAATGGCGGAAGAAAATGTCCTTGGGAATTTTTATTAATTATTTTAACAACTTTAGGTATAACATCGCCGGCTCTTTCTATAATTATATCATCACCGACATTTAAGTTCAATCTTTCAATTTCGTCAAAGTTATGTAATGTTGCATTAGATATTGTCACACCTGATAAACTTACAGGTTCTAATGAAGCAGCAGGAGTAATAACACCTGTTCTGCCAACTTGTAACTTTATTGATAACAACTTTGTTTGGGCTTGTCTAGCCGGAAATTTATATGCCATTGCCCATTTTGGACTTTTATTTGTATATCCAATAATCTTTTGTGTTTTATAATCGTTAACTTTTACAACCACACCATCTATTTCATAAGCTAATTTATCTCTATTTTCTTGTAAATATTTTATAAAGTCTAAAACTTGGTCTATACTTTTACAAACTTTTATATCTTTCTGTACTGCAAAACCAATCTTAGAGCAGAAATCTATAAATTGAGAATGCTTATTAAGTTCTATACCACTAACTTGCCCAAAAGAATGTACAAAAAAACTTAACTTTCTTTCAGCTGTTACTTTAGGATTTTTTTGTCTTAAAGAACCTGCAGCTGCATTTCTTGGGTTAGCAAACTTTTGCATTTCTGCATCTACTAAATTATCATTTAGCATTTGAAAATCTTTTTTGTTAATATAAACTTCGCCTCTTACTTCACAAACTGTAAGTTCTTCTAATGGTGTATTTATATCTTGTGAGCCAAATTTTGGTGAATATCCTTGATTGTATATAAGTTTTAACGGTATATTTTTAACTGTTTTTAAGTTCTCTGTTATATCTTCTCCATATTCTCCGTCACCTCTTGTGCAGCCTATAACAAACAAATTATTTATATAAGTTAAACTTGCACTGAGACCATCTATTTTAGGTTCTACAATAAACTCAATATCATCATCACTTATATTCTTTTTAATTCTTGCATACCATTGCAAAATATCATCAGTTGAATAAGAGTTATCTAATGATAACATTGGCACTTTATGTTTAACTTGATTAAATGTCGATGAAACAGAACCTGAAACCCTTTGTGTTGGGGAATCTTGTGTTATAAATTGAGGGTTTGAATTTTCTAATGCTTGTAATTGTTTAAATAGATTATCATAGTCAAAATCAGAAATTTTAGGATCATCAAGACAATAATAAAAATAATCGTGCTGTCTGATTTGATTTCTTAATTCTTCTATTTGTTTGGCAATATTATTTATATCTTCTTGCATCAAAAGACCTTAATTATTTTTTTCTTTCATCTTTTAATTTGTCTAATATTCCATTAACAAATTTGCTTGAATCTTTATTTGAATATGTTTTTGAAATTTCTACAGCTTCATCAATTATAACACTTATTGGGGTTTCTTTCATATAAAGGATTTCATAAGCTGCAATCCTCATAATATTTCTATCTATTGCAGACATTCTTTTTATTTCCCAATTATCTGCAAATTCTTCAATAAGGTTATCAATTTGTTGTTGATTTTGACAAACACCTCTAAAAATAACTATCGCAAATTCTCTATAGGGAATTTCAACTGGTAAAATTTCATCAAAACATTTAAAAATATCTTGTTCTAACATACAACAATTATCAAATGCATATAACATCTGTAAAGAACATTCTCTAGCTTGTCTTCTCGTTCCCATAAAAAAAAGATCCTTTGATATATATATAACTGGCATTGATTATATATTTTTTATACTTTCTTTTCAACAAAAAATCTTATTTCAATAATAATTTTTTAAAAATTAATACAAACAACATACATTTGTATTTTCTATCTATTCTTTTATTAAAAAACACTAAACTACATAATTTAAATCCATAAACTCATAAAAATACTGATTTTTCAGCTTTTAAGGTATAAACCCATTACCAAAAACGAATTTGCTAAATTAAATTTTGTTTAAAAGACTTAACTAATGAAACAAAAATACTAAAACAACAAAGTAAAATAATAAATACTCCCGAATTTTACTATTTCACAAGGTATAAAACCATTACCAAAAGTGAATTTGGGGAAAATTTTATCAATTAGAAAACTTTCCTGACCATAAATTTACCAAATAAAAAAAGCAATATCTCTAATTTTATTAGTAGGATAAAAACAACATGTGAGTGCTATTGTATAACAATTAAAATAAAATATAAATCACAAGTATTTTTATACTTATAAATATATAAAAAAAACGTATATTTAATATTTTACTTTAATGTTAATGGTTTATTAAATCATATATATAACTTAACATAATATATCTTATCGGAACTTGATAAAATAAGAATTTTGACAATTATTTCGTGATTTTTTCCATTTTTTAAAAAATTTTAATTTTCCCAAAAAATTTAAAACTTACTAAAATAATACTTTTAATTTTTCTCTGAATTTTTATTAAAATTTCTTTGATTGGAAAATTTGGAATTTAATTTTTCAGTTTATATCAGCTTAAATACTCAAAATAAAAATTTACGCTATTAAACAAAAAACTAGCCCAAACAAATACAACTTAAGAAAAAATCTCTTTAAAGTAACTTATTTAAAAATATCCCTCATTAAAACAGGTTATCCAATAAAAAACCTCTCTAATATAAAAATATTAAAGTTTTCGACAAAAAAAACCTTGAAGAGAAAAATAAAGAATATTTAAGCCAATATGAACATCTCTTTTAATATTAATATTCTGTTTTTGATTAATTTGATCTGAAATGTTTGAAAAAACGAACAATTGAATTGATAAAAATATGAAAACAAGTAAACTAGATAAAATAATAGCAAATCTTAAGTTGTATAAAAAACAATAAGATTTGCTATTACAAAATTATAAATGATTATGAAATGCTATTAAATTTGTTCAAATAAACTGACCATCTCAATAGCAGTTACTGCTGCATCTGCACCCTTATTACCAGCCTTTGTACCGGCTCTTTCTATTGCTTGCTCTATTGTATCTGTAGTTAAAACACCAAATACTACCGGAATTTTACTAGATAAGCCAACCATTGCAACACCTTTTGAAACTTCTGAAGAAACATAATCAAAATGTGGTGTAGATCCCCTAATAACGCATCCAACGCATATAACAGCATCATATTTAGATGCTTCAGCTAATTTTTTAGCAACTGATGATATTTCAAATGCCCCCGGAACCCAAACTACTGTAATATCGTCTTCTTTTGCACCATGTCTTGTTAACATATCTAGTGCACCTGCAACAAGCTTATTTGTTATAAACTCGTTGAATCTTGAAACTACAATAGCAAACTTCTTACCTGTTGAACTTAGTTGACCATTAATTATTTGCATTCTTAACTCCTTGCCTACATATTTTTAACAACAATATTTAAACTTTTTTTAATGTATGTCCCATCTTATCTTTTTTAGTCTTCAAGTATCTTTTATTTACAGAATTTGGCTGAACTTCAATTTGCAACCTTTTACTTACTTTTAAACCATATCCTTGCAATCCTACAATCTTTCTAGGATTATTTGTCATAAGCCTTATGCTCGAGATACCAAGCTCGCAAAGAATTTGAGCCCCTATACCGTAATCTCTTAAATCCGGAGCAAAACCAAGTGCAACATTTGCCTCAACTGTATCTAAACCTTCTTCCTGCAACTTATAAGCTCTTAACTTATTTAGTAAACCAATTCCTCTGCCTTCCTGATGCATATATAGAACCACCCCTGTTTTTTCTTTTTCTATCATCCTTAATGCATTTTCTAATTGTTCCCCACAATCACATTTCAAAGAATGAAAAATATCACCTGTTTCGCATGAAGAATGAACTCTTACCAATACATTCTTTTTGTTTCTGACATCTCCTTTAATAATAGCCAAGTGATTCTCTTTCTTAATTGTATCTTCAAAAATAGAAAGCTTAAAAGTTCCGAATTTTGTAGGAAAATTAACAGAAACCATTTCTTTTACCAATTTCTCATTTTGTCTTCTATACTTTATTAAATCGGCAACCGTAACAATTTTAAGTTTATGCTTCTTTGCAAACAAAATCAAATCGTTTAATCTTGCCATTGTTCCATCATCTTTCATTATTTCACAAATAACGGCAGAACTATCTAGTCCGGCCAGCCTTGCAAGATCTACAGAAGCTTCTGTATGCCCTGCTCTTACCAAAACACCGCCTTCTCTGTATCTTAATGGAAATATATGTCCAGGTCTTACAAAATCATCTGCTATACTCTTATGGTTTGTAATAGCCTTAATAGTTTTCGCTCTGTCGTAAGCTGATATTCCTGTAGTTGTTCCTTTTTTATAATCAATTGATTCTGTAAACGCACAACTTATTTTCTCGTTAGTTTTTACACCATGCTTCCTTTCAACAACATCTATCTCAAGTCTATCCAATGTTTTACCGTTTACAGGAACGCAAACCAGTCCCCTTCCATATTTTGTCATAAAATTGATTATTTCAGGCGTAACTTTCTCAGCAGCACAAACCAAATCTCCTTCATTTTCTCTGCTAGGGTCATCAACAACAACAACCATTTTACCGTTCTTTATATCCTTTAGAACTTCTTCAATTGATGCAAATTTTGACTTTGTTTCCATTTTTACCCTCTTAAACAAATCCATTTTCTTTAAGCATTTGTAAAGAAATATCTGTTTCTTTATTATTTTTTATATTGTTTAGCATTTTTTCAACATACTTCGCTAAAATATCCAATTCTATATTCACAATATCATTCGCCTTTCTTGTTTTGAATATCGTTTTGTTAAAAGTCTCCGGTATCATAGTAACATTAAAATATTCATTATTGCATTCAGATATTGTCAGACTTATTCCGTCAATGGCAATAAAACCTTTGTCTACTATATATTTTTTCATTTTATCATTTATACCAAAATCTATTATGTAAAAATTATCAATTTTTTTTATACTAATAATTCTTGTAGTCGTATCAATATGTCCATAAACAATATGACCTCCAAGCCTCGAATTAAACAGAAGAGCCCTTTCCAAATTAACAATTGAATCCTTTTGAAGCTGCGATATATTAGTCAATTTACTTGTAGTAGGGCTGTAATCAAAATCAATCAATCTTCCGGCAATTTTTGTAGCCGTTAAACATACTCCGTTTACAGCAATGCTGTCGCCAATATTTATTCCGTCAAGATTAGTTTCTATTCTTATGGCAGAATTTTTTAAATTCACAATTTTCCCGATATCTTCAATTATTCCGGTAAACATTAAATTTTTCCTGTGAGCAAAATATCATTGCCAAATCTTTTTATTGTTATTTTTTTAAGTTTTAACGAATCTGTTATACAATCATTCCCATCACCTTCAACAAATGTTTTTGCATTCCTTCCACCTACGATTAATGGTGCTATAAAAAGCATTATTTCATTTACTTTGCCTGTCTTTAGAACTGAAGCATTTATTTCCCCGCCACCTTCTACAACAATTCGTTTTAACGACATATTATGAAGTTTATCTATAATAACATTAAAATCTTTTTTTACAATTTTAAAATCAACAGGTATCAATTTAACAAAATCTTTTAAAAAATATTCAGGTATGTTTTTTAGATTCTCATCATAAAAAATCATTGTAGGAATTTTTGAATTGATTATATTATAGTTAACTGGGGTTTTAAGTTTTTCATCTAATATAACTCTTATTGGATTTTTACCTTTATTATGACTGGATAATACAGGATTGTCTTTTAAAACTGTATTAGTACCAACAAGTATTGCATCATACTGTGTCCTAATTTGATGAACAAAATTTCTTGATTTTTCATTTGTTATCCATTTTGAATCACCTTTACTTGTTGCTATTTTACCATCAAGAGAAACGGCTGTCTTAATGGTTATATATGCTTTGACTTTTTTTATATGATTAACATACTCTTTGTTTAAGTTTATAGATTTTTTTTCTAGAACACCATTAATTACTTCTATTCCATTATCTTTTAATTTTTTAAAACTTTTACCACTGGCATGCGAATTTGGATCGATCATAGAACATACAACTTTTTTAATCTGTGATTTTATTATTAAGTCAACACAAGGTGGACATTTGCCCCAATTATTGCATGGTTCCAAGTTTACATACAAAGTCGATCCTTTTGCTTTATCACCTGCATTTCTAATTGCTTGAGCTTCTGCATGTTCTGCACCAAAAAACTTATGATATCCTCTAGAAATTACTTTATGATTTTTGACTAAAATACACCCCACCATTGGATTTGGATAAACATATCCTTGTCCTTTTTTAGCCAAATCTAATGCTAATTGCATAAATTTTTTATGTTCTTGCATAAAATAAAAAACTCCGAAATAAAAAAATAATTTCGGGGAAAGTTAAAAACTATATAATATCTTCTATTATCCGGACTTTACCGTCGGCATCTGATTTACACAGATTCAATCCACTTTAAAAAGCAGACTCGTAGGCTTGCTAAAATTAATAGCTTCACTACCGGTAAGGATTTTCACCTTCCCCGAAGATTTTTAATCTATGTTATTTTACATTATTTTATAAAAAAAATAAAGTATATGTAATAAATTAAAAGATATACCCCCATTGTTTTTTATTATATATTTAGTATAATAATAGAATTCAAAGTTTTATAAAATTTATTTATATTATAGAAGGGTTAAAATGTTTAATTATCTTTTTAAGTTATTTTCAAATGATTTAGGTATTGATCTTGGGACAGCAGCAGTACTTGTATATGTTAAAGGACAAGGAATAGTATTGACAGAACCATCAGTAGTAGCAATGGACAAAGAAACAAAAAATGTTTTAGCAATAGGTACAGAAGCAAAAAAAATGTTAGGTAAAACCCCTGCTAATATTATTGCTGTAAGACCATTAAGAGATGGTGTTATTGCAGATTTTGCTGCAACAGAAAAAATGATTAGATATTTTATTAAAAAAGTTAATAAATCAAAAAGATTATTACATCCAAGAATAGTAATTGGTGTTCCATCCGGAATTACAGAAGTAGAAAGAAGAGCTGTTAGAGAATCTGCAGAACAAGCAGGAGCCAGAGAAGTTTACATAATAGAAGAACCTATGGCTGCAGCTATCGGTGCCGGAATTCCAATACAAGAAGCAGAAGGTAATATGATTGTTGATATCGGTGGTGGAACTACTGATGTTGCTGTAATATCTCTCGGTGGAATGGTCGTATCAAAAGCTGTTGATATTGCCGGAGATAAGATGGATGAAGCAATTGTTCAATATTTCAGAAGAAAATATAATTTGCTAATAGGTGATAATACTGCTGAAACTGTCAAAATACAAATAGGTTCCGTTTTCCCTATGGCAGAAGAATTAAGTATGGAAGTAAAAGGCAGAGATCAGGTAACTGGTCTTCCAAAAACAATAGTTGTAACCTCTGAAGAAATTCGTTCTGCTTTGTCTGAACCTGTAAAAGCAATAGTTGAAGTTATAAAAGATACTCTTGAAGAAACTCCTGCAGAATTATCAGCAGATCTAGTTGACAGAGGAATTGTTCTTGCTGGTGGTGGAGCATTACTAAGAGGTCTTGCAGAACTTTTAGCACAAGAAACAGAATTGCCGATTAATATTGCTGACGATCCTTTAACTTGTGTTGTTAGAGGAACTGGAATATATTTAGAAGAACTAGATAATATAAAATTTGCTCAGAAAAGAAATATTATCTAACTTGTTTTATATTTCTTTTATAAATTATGACTTTTAATATTAACAACAATAAATCACATAAACATGCTAATAGACTTTTTTGGGTATTGATTTGCATTTCTTTATTAATGATTTCAGCGAGACTTACACCAACCATTCAAGCTATGAAGTATTTGGCATATTCTGTATTGTCCCCTACTTTAAAGCTCACATCTGATTCTTTTACGGGAACAAATAATCTTATATTCAATATAATCAATATTATCAAAGTAAATCAAGAAAATATAAAATTAAAAAAACAATTACTTGATTTATCTGATCAACTTAAAGATTATCAATCTTTAATTAATGATAATGTAAGACTTAGACAATTATTAAATCTTCCACAAAAAAATCATTCTACAACTATATTTGCAAATGTAATTATTAGAGAACCTTCGCAATGGTATCAATGGATGATCATAAACAAAGGTTCAGAAGACGGTATTAAACAAGATTCTCCTGTTATAGCAATTGTGAATAATTCTCAATATTGTGCATTTGGCAGAATCGTCGAGATTTACAAATCTACTTCTAAAGTTGCTTTATTAACAAATTCGCTTTCTTCAATACCTGCCCAAATTAAAAATTCTCAAATTGATTGTTTAGCTGATGGGTACAATTCTCAATATTTAAAATTAAATTATATTCCACAATTTGTAGAACTAAATATAGGTGATGAAATCATCACAAGCCAATTAAATTCTTCTTTTGATAAAGGTATTGATATTGGGAAAATAGTTAAAATATCAAAAACTAATTCCGGAGAATATAGTGATGTAAGTGTAATGCCTTATTCACAAATGGAAAGAGTTTATGAAGTTGTTGTGTTGGTTCCAAACGAGGAAAACTAATTATATGTATTCTTTTATAATATCTTTTATTTATTACTTATTTTTAATTATACTACAATTTGTGTTATCAAAATACATCTCTTTTAGTGGAATATACCCTAATTTTATTTTAATGTTTATCGTTTATAATGCTTTAAATAAAGGACCTCTTAAAGGTGAATTGACAGGTTTCTTGTATGGCTTAACTTGGGATATTTTATCCACAGATATTTTTGGAATTCGAACTTTGACATTTACAATAGCAGGATATTTAGCCGGTAAATTTAATAAGAAGCTAAATAAAAATCAACCTTTAACTCAAGTTATTGTAATGGGCATTTGTTTAATTGTATCACAATTTGGAATCAGCTTAATTTATATAATAATGCCTAATGACATAAATAGCACATCTTTTGAACTAACACATTTTGTATGGTTATCTGTCATATTTAATTTAGTACTTACACCTTTTGTATTTAAAATACTTTCTACAATTGATAAAAAATTAAATTATTTTCATAATTAGTTTTGATTAATAACTCTCATACTTTTCCACTTACCGGTTCTATATCTCAGAAAAAATGCAATAGCCAGAACAACAATGTTTGTTGTAAGAATAGACCAACTTGTATATAAACCACCTAATTTAAAAAATAAAACTATTAAACATAAAGGAATTATAATAACACATATAACAGATATTACCAATGTTTTCATAACAAAAGCAGTATCACCTGCACCTTTTATAGCAAAAGAAAAAATTATACAAATTGGATCTCCAATCGCATATACAGCCAAAAATTTTAGTAATGTTATACAAATTGGATATATTTGACTATACATCTCTGTTGTATACTCTTTTAAAAATGGTGCTATAAAAAAATCTGCCAAAAACAAATAACAACTTATTACTATTAAAACATGTATCATAGCTATATGTAAAGCAGAATATACGCTTCTTACTGCCAGAAAAATATTATTCTTACCAATATTTTGAGCGACCATAATAGATGTTGTCATCCCTATGCCTAAAACAGGCATAAACATCAACATATTAATATTTAATACTATTGTGCTTGCTATAAGTTCTACTGTACCAATTTTGCCTATTACAAACACAAAAAATGTAAATCCAGCCATATCAAAGAAAAATTGAATACCATTGGCAAAACCATAATTCCACAATCTTTTTAAAAATCCAAAATTTATATGGATATTTCTAGTATTAAACAACATATTATTGTTTTTAGAAGTAATCAAAGCGATATATATTAACATCATTATAATAGATGATATTACTGTAGCAATACCTGCACCTTTTATCCCCATATTAGGAAAACCAAATTTACCAAAAATCAAAATATAATCTAAAATACAGTTTATTGTTATAGTTATAATATTAACCAATACAATAATTTTAGTTCTGCCTTGTCCTGCATAAAATCCAGAAAGACTGGAATTAGCAAGAGTTGGAAATGCTCCATAACATAATATTTTAAAATAATCTATTTCTTTTTGCATAACATCTTTGGAATGATTTATTATGCTAAAAATATTTGTTGAAAAAAATGCTATTATTAATAATACAATAGCACCAAATACAGATAAATAAACTCCTTGCCATACAGCGGGTCCTATTTTATTGTAATCTTCTTTACCATAATATTGTGCAATAAAAACATCAACATAACTAACCGTTCCTACAAACAAGCTCATAATTGCAAAATTTAAAACACCTGCCGGAAGTGATGCTGCTAAATCAATTTGAGAATGCCAAGCCAGAAACATTCTATTAATAAATTGTTGAATAGATATTATGCCTGTACAGATTATAAGAGGGATTGCGATACTTAAAAACTCTCTATATCCTGCTTTACACTGATATCGTTTAATTAATTTTAAAAATATTTTTTTTATCATATAAATTTTATTTTTTTAGTTTTAGAGGAAAGTTAATAAATGTAAATCGTGTTGTATACTAACAGAATTGAATACTACACATAAATCTAAAGTTATAAAGCTTTACTCTTAAGTCTAGGTCGTTGATATTATAATATTTAAAAAATTTTGTCAAATTAGTTAAATAAATATTTATTTATTAACCATAATAAAAATTTATGAGCATACTTTAATTTGATTTTTAACTTTAGAGAAAAATTTGTATATTAATGAAATATTGCAGAATAAAGTTTTTCATGTTGTTTAATCATATAATCTATAGAAAATGTATTATCTATAGAATCTTTAGCTTTTTGTCCCATTTGCTTTCTTATGTCAATATTATTTGCCAACAATAATATTTTTTCAACAGCAGTTTTTATATCATAAGGTTTAATTAAAAATCCTGTTTGATTATCTTCAATTATTTCAAGCTGTCCATCAACAGCATTTACTATTGGAGCAAGACCACAACTCATTGCTTCTATAGTTGAAATAGGTAACCCTTCCCAAAGTGAAGTCATAACAAAGATATCACTGGAATTAAGAATATTTGAAATATCTTTTCTCCATCCTAATAAAATAACATTATTTGATATATTAAATTTTGCTATTAAAATTTCAAGATCTTTCCTGCCTTCTCCATCTCCAACAACAATAAATTTAAAGTTCTTATTATTTTTTATTATATTATTTGCTATTTTAATAAAATCAGTTAAATTCTTTTGAGGTTTAAATGGACCTATTGTTGTTACAATAACATCATTATTTTGTAATTTTAATTCTTCTCTTAATGAAGGTTTTAATTGATAATTTTTAAAGTTATCAATATCTATTCCAAGTCTTATATATCGATACTGTTCTTTTTTACCTATATTATTTTTCAAACCTTTATTTATATTTTCTATACTCACATGTATTAAATACTTTGATATTTTTGCTCCTGCTCTTTCAAAAAAAATGAATAACTTCTTTTTTAATATTCTTTGTGTATCATTAAAGCTAAAACCATGAATTGTATGAATTATGTTTGGAACACGTGAAAATTTTGCCCCAAGTCTTCCTATAATACCTGCTTTTGAAGAGTGTGTATGAACTATATCAGGTTTTTCTTGTTTTAATATCTTATATATTTGAACTAAAGCCTTAAAATCTTTTAAAGGACTAATCTCTCTAACTAAATCTCTTATAAAATAAACTTTTATTTTCCCTTCAATTTCTTTATCTAGTATCCCCCCGCAGCCACAAATAAGAAATGGCTCGAATTTATTCAAATTTATTTTTTGACAAAGAGATATGGCAACTTTCTGAGCTCCACCAAGTTCTAATTTTGTAACGATTATACATAATTTAATTTTTTTCATTTTTGATTAGTTAATTTAAGTGCGAGATTTTTTGCATCTACAATATTTTTTTCTATAAAAGAATATTCCCATGCCCCATATCTGCCAATAGTATATATATTATTTTTATTTAAGAATTTATTTATATGTTCTAATGCCTTTTTTCTTTTTTTATCAAAAACGACATATGCATACGGCATATCAACAACACTTAGTGCTACAATTTCATCATCAACATTCATTATACCAGCTTGTTTTAAATATTTAACAGTATCTTCACATTGTTCATAGCTGTTATTATTGCTAGAAAATTCTACATACAGAGAGTAACATTTTTTAGGTACTAATTTTGGACTTACATTTGAATAAATACCAACTCGATAAAAAGGATATTTATCTTCCGGAAAATATATCCAATGTTTATTCTGAATTAGTTCAGGAATATCTTTCTTATATCTTATCCCGATATTTATACATCTGACTGATGTAACTGAAAGATTCTTTAAACTTTGCAATATTTGTTTTGGAGGATTATGCAATTGTTTTATAAGTTCAATTAATGGTTGTGTTGATATTAAATTATTATATTGATACTTTTTATATCCTGCATAAATCATTTTATTTTTCCAATCAATATTTTCAACTTTTGTATCAGTTAATATAATATCTTTTAATTTTTTGAATAAACTTTCAGCAACATCTCCGCAGCCATTTTCTGGTGGATAATAAAATTCACTATTATATCCATAATTTATACTATTTATTCTATAAGCAGCATCTATAATACTTTGGGCTGTTGGTTTTGGAACAAAAGGAGCAGTCCAAGATGCTGTTAATTTTTTTAAGTCACAACTCCAAAGTTTTTGATTATAAGGTTGCATAAAATATTTAGTTATTCCATCGCCAAACATTGCTTTACTCCAATCAATAAAAGGCATATCATCATAAATTTTAACATTTTTTCTATTCTTAACACCTTCTATACATTCTTGTTTTTCTTTTTCATTAAGATAATATAAATTTGCTTGAAAAGGAAAAGGGATAGATATCCCTTCAAAATATATTGAAGCATTCCTTTTAACTTTTAAAAGTTTTTTGCCAATTATTTTTTCTAATAATTTTTTTATTTTTTGATCTTTTATATGTATGAAATGACCTGAATAATCGAATATAAATCCACTATCTTTAATAGATTTACACAGTCCACCTGCAATCGTTTCTTTTTCAAATATAATACATGACTCTTTCGAAAAATATCCGAAAAACAAACCAGTAATACCTGCCCCAATAACAATATTATTACCCATAATTAATCTACTTTTATCTTTGATAACTTAATTGCAAAAAATATTAAAATTATTATAATTATTGTAAAAAGAATGAGAGCTAAAGATTGAGATAAGTTGACTGTTAAATATGCAGCGATTCCTAAAATAGAGCATGCAATATAAACAAATATCAGGATTTGTTTCCTTGTATATCCTATTTTTTCTAATCTAAGCGGGAAATGATCTTTACTTCCAAGAAATGGATTCTTACCTTTTTTTACTCTTATAATACTTACAAATATAGTTTCATATATTGGAACAGATAAAATTAATAAAGGAGCAAACATACCTATAGGATTTATTTTTGTATATGATGTTCCCATAGCGATTGTTGCAAGTATAAAACCAATAGATAAACTTCCGGTATCTCCCATAAATATTTTTTTAGTTTTTGATAAATTATAAGGCAAAAATCCCAAACAACCACCAACAAGGGCAATAGCACAAAAATTCACATAAATCATTTCACTTGGTAAGGCTATAAAGAAAAAGAACAAAGAAGCGATTGTTGCAACACCACAAGATAAACCGTCCATAATATCTATAATATTAAATGCATTTGATAAACCTATTATCCATAATATACTTAATACAACAGATAAAGTATAATTTTCAATAAAATTTATTCTGATATCAAAAACTACTACTACAACTATACAGGCTATTATCTGTATAAGAAACTTAAATTTAAAACCTAGCCCGCCTTTTTTTATATCATCAAATAATCCTAACAATAAAAGTAAAAAAGAACCTATAAGCAAAGATCTGATATTATTTAGAGTACCCGTTGGAAAATGAGTAATACATCGTATAATAAGTAAACTTATTATCCAACCACTCCAGATAGCAATCCCACCCAAATAAGGAGTACTTACTTTATGAGTTTTTACATCGGTAATAGGTCTATCATATATATTTAAGTTCATTGCAATATACCTAAATATAGGAGTCAATATAAGAGAAATTGCATAGGCTATTATAAAAGTAATAGAATACAAGAATTCATTTGTCATTTTAAAATAATCCATTCCATTGCTCAGTATTATATTTTGAAGATGCAATAATACCTGCATCAAGAATTTCTTGTTTTAATAATTTATTAACTTCAATATCACAATTTAAGCATTTTGAAATATTTTTAAAGAATTTACTAGCAAAAATATTTATTTGTTCATCTGTTAATTTTATATGTATAGAACCTTCAACTAATATTCTTTTTCCCCTTCTTCTTTGGCAAGACCCTACAAGCTTTTTCCCATTTAAAAAAACATCATCTTTATAAAAAGTTTTAATACAAGATATATCTTTATGAGATGTATCAATTTTATCTACATTATCACATATTATCTTTATATCAAACAAAGCTTTTTTTATTTCATTATGAATTATTTTATAAGTTTGTTCTTGATCATAAATATAAGGCCAAATACTATCCGATACTATTAAAGAATACGATAAATCCATATCATGTAATACTGCCAATCCTGCTGTCATTCTTCTAATTATTGGATAATTATTTTCATTTTTGATATCTGATTTTTTTTGAAAATATCCTATTGTATACGATGGTTCTGTCCACATATAAAATCTTAAAATAGGAACAAACTCGTCTTTGATAAAAAACATTTCATCTATTGACATATTAATTTGACAATTCCTAGGTTTATCAATAACACATCTTAATTTCATATAGTATTCCATATCAAATAAGTTTTTTTAATTTATATTTCATTTTTTGATACTGCTTCGAGAAAGGCATCAACAACTGCTGGATTAAATTGTTTATTTTTATTTAACTCTATTTCCCTAATAACCTTATCTTTATCTATCCCTTTTCTGTAAGGTCTATCACCTAACATAGCATCATAAGCATCTGCTACGGATATTATAGTTGCAATCAATGGTATATCTTCACCAACTAATCCGTAAGGATACCCGGAACCATCATATTTTTCATGATGAAATTTTACACCTAAAGTTGCAACCTGAAACTCACTTATTGGCTCTAATATTTCTGCTCCCATAGCAGGATGTTTTCTAACTAAATCTATTTCATCATCTGATAATCTTGTCGGTTTATTTAAAATATCTTCAGGTATTCCGATTTTACCAATATCATGTAATAATGCTGATATTTTTAAAGAATCCTCAAATACTTTTAAATCAGCAATTAAATTATGCGGAATATATTTTACTAAAGCCATCGAATATTTCATAACTCTTTCTGCATGACCATGAGTATAAGCATTTTTTATATCTATTGCTGTAGCTAAAGTTTCTACAGTATTTAATAATAATTGTTTATTTACATCTAATTGCTGTTTTATATCTTCAAACAATTTTGCATTTTGAATAGCCATAACAACATCAGAAGCAAGAACTGTCAAAAACTCTATATCATCATCTGTAAAATCTTGATTTTCTATTTTGCCACCTATAAAAAATACAACCATTAAATCTTTTCTAAAAAACCCAGGAACAATAAGTTCAGCACGATATAAAGAAAGTTCATTTTCCAAATCTATAAGCAATTCAATAAATTCTTTATTGAATTTATTCTCTTCTTTTATCTTTTTAATCTGAGATAATAATAAATATTCTCTATTATTTATGGATAAATTCTGATTTAGAAAGAAATTTATTATTGGATTAGTATTTCTGATTTTTGTAAAACCAACAGGAATTTTAAGTCCCTTCTTACCACGAGAAACCTCAATTATATATTCTTGGTTAGTTTTGTTGTAAAGGAATAAGCCCGCATGTTTAACACTTAAACTTCTTGTAACTGTTCTGATTATTAATTTAGACAAAAGATTAGCATCATGAATTAAAATCATCTGTTTAGCTACTCTAGATAAATAATTTTTAAAATCTTTTTCTTGTTTCATAAATGGATTAAATATAATTTAAAATTTTTTCTTTTAAGTCTGCTAAATCTATAGGTTTTTGTAAATAATCTATTGCTCCTAAATCTAGAACTTTATCTCTATTATCAGAACTAATACTTCCAGTAATAACTATAACTTTAGCATTAGGATTTATTTTCTTTAATTTTTTTAATACATCTATGCCACTGATTCCACCTAAATGTATATCCAAAAAAACACAGTCAAATTTATCTATCTGATAATATTCTAATGCTTCTTCACCGGAAATAGCTGTAACACTATCTATATTTAATCTTTTTAAAAATCTAGCCATAAATGCTACTATTTCTTCTTCATCATCAACTATTAAAACTTTTTTATTCACAAATTTTCCCCAATATTATATATGCTTTTTTAGTATAACATAAGATTATATATTTGGCAACTCAATAATGATATCTGTTCCATGCATATAAGTTGATTCTAACCAAACTTTGCCATTATGGTTTTCAACAACCATTCTTTTGACTATATACATACCTATTCCTGTTCCTGACTTAGATGATGCTTTTGTTGTAAAAAAAGGAATAAATATCTTTGATACATTTTCCTCTTTTATCCCAATACCATTATCAGAAATTTTAAAAACATTAGTTTTCTCTTTTTTAATTAAAAATATGTCTATTTTAGGGACAAACTTAAGCTGTTCATCTTTTTTTAACATAGAAAATTTTTCATCTATAGCTTCATAAGCATTATCCATTAAATTATAAACTACTTCCATCATCTGAGACTTTATACCAAAAAAAACATCATGATCTTCAAAATGGCTAATAATTTTTAATTTTTTAGATAAACGATGTTTTACTTTTAAAAGATCATATGATAAATCAACAATCTCTTTTAACTGAAAAACTTCAAACATTCTATATCTTGACTCTATTTTTGCATAATCTAATATTCCTTTTATAACATCATCAGTTTTTTCAACATTATTTTTCAAAGACTCAGATAACTCATCGATATAATTAAAAGTATTTGTTAATTTTGTGTTACTATCTATTACATTTTTATTTGATTCTTTAAAATCTTTAATCTCATATTTTAACTCTCCTGAAATCATAGAAAATTGATTTAATCTATTTCTAATTTGATGAGCAATACCTTCAGCAAGTCCACCTATTGAAGCAAGTTTTTCTGCTGTAAAAATTTTTTCTTGAGCTTGTTTATATTCATCAAAGAATAAACAATTTTCCATAGCAAGAGAGGTTTGTCTAGCCAACATTTTAAAAATACTAATATCATCTCTTGTAAAAATATCTTTATTGTTTTTTTCTCCGATTACCATAAAACCCTTAACACCTTCAAAAAAAGATGGAACCACCAAAGCTGCCCTAAATGGTAAAATAACAGAATGAGCTATATATTGTGGCATTTCATCAAATAAGAAAGGTGCTTCTTTATGACGAACAAAATTTACAAAAGGATGTTCATAGTCATAAGAAAACATAAGTTCACTTGTCTTATTTGAAAAAGATCTTAAAATTTTTATCTCAAAATTTTGTTCTTGTTTGTTTTCTAAAAAAATAGCAACAAAACTTACTTTTATTGTTTTTAAAACTATAATAGCTATAAGTTTTAATAAGCGTTCTAAATTGTGTTCTTTTGCCATACCGCTAGCTGCATGTATAAGCAAGTTTTGATAATGTCTATTTTGTGCAAGTAAAACTTCTTCTGTTTTAATAATAACCTTTTTATATACTAAAAAACATCCTATTGTTAACATAAAAGATAGGAAATTTGAAATATAGATATTTGTTGATGATACTAAAATATAATTTGAAAGTATTAAAACTAAAAACAACATAAAAATAAAAATTAAAAATTTAATTAAAGTAACTTTAACGTTTGTTAAATTATAACTTGAAATAATTATTGTAATTGAAACTAAACAAAATAACGTTGTTAAGTATAGTATTGGTTCAAAAACGAAAATATCATAGAAAAATAAATTATCAAATAGGAATAAAACCAATGATAATAAATATACAAGCATCATATATATAACTTTTTGTTTTTTTATAGATGTAACTTCATTATTTTGAATATATTTGTATGAATTATATATAGGGAATAAAATCATTAAAATGCTATACCCAATAAACAAAATATATAATTTTCCTGCATGGGGATAAATTCCCCAAGAATTAGGAGCTACTTCTTTTATAACTAAATCAGAAAATATTGCTAAACAGATAAAAAACAAAACAGGAATAACTAATAATAAATATTGACTCTTTTTTAATTTAATATCAATAAAAGTAAAAATAAACAAAAACACAGACAACGGGAAAAAAGCAATACCAATAAAGCCTATTTTTGCCCAAATAAAAGCTATATCTAAATTATAAGTTCCTGACATCTGTGCATATGAAAAAAGCAGAATAAATATTGATAATGATAATGATAAAAAATTAAATGAAATTTGAGATTTTTTATTTTTTATAAAAACAAATATGGATAATAGAATAGCTATAATTGAAGAGATATAAAGAAAATTTTGATATAAGCTATACATATTTTCCCTTAAATGTGTTAATAACTATAAATCATTTTGAAATTATAAATTTTAAAATACTGCATTATTCTTATTTTTTAGGTTTAATGATATCAAATCCTGTATATTTTCTCAAAACTTCCGGAATAATAACAGACCCATCTTCTTGTTGGTAATTTTCAAGTATTGTTGCAAAAGTTCTTCCAACAGCAACACCTGAACCATTTAATGTATGAACAAATTCTCTCTTTTTTGTAACATTATTTTTAGATTTTACATTCATTCTTCTTGCTTGAAAATCTTTAAAATTTGTACATGAAGAAATCTCTCTATAAGTATTTTCTGCACTCATCCATGCTTCTATATCATAAGTTTTTGATGAACCAAAACCAATATCTCCTGTACATAAACAAACTACTCTGTACGGAATCCCTAATAATTGTAAAACATTTTCTGCATCAGCCGTTAATAACTCCAATTCATTTGCTGATTCTTCTGGCTTCACAAATTTCACTAATTCAACTTTATTAAATTGATGGTTTCTTATCAAGCCTTTAGTATCTTTGCCATATGTACCTGCTTCTCTTCTAAAGCATGCAGAATACGAAACATATTTTATTGGTAATTTTGAATCATCAAGAACATCACCTCTGTGCATATTGGTTACAGAAACTTCTGCTGTAGGAATTAAATACATTTCATCATCCAAACACCTGAATAAATCTTCTTCAAACTTTGGAAGTTGTCCTGTCCCTTTCATAGAGGCCTTGTTAACAAGATATGGTGCCATTATTTCCTGATAGTTTTTTTGTTTATGTGTATCAAGAAAAAAACTAATAATAGCCCTTTCTAAAGAGCACCCTTCATTTTTTAATATGGCAAATCTTGAACCGGAAATTTTAGAAGCTGTTTCAAAATCTAAAATTTCTAATTTTTCTCCAATTTCCCAATGGTGTTTAGGTTTAAATGAAAACTGCGGAATTGTTCCA
>Ga0265294_10001431_pt1 | contig 32103 bp, 31 predicted proteins | sample MunlanPumphouse3_FD_192504 | JGI IMG/M metagenome (GOLD analysis project Ga0265294, IMG submission 192504) | Groundwater microbial communities from a municipal landfill in Southern Ontario, Canada - Pumphouse #3 | ecosystem: Environmental > Aquatic > Deep subsurface > Groundwater | place...
AGGTCAATGAGATCTGCAGTGACCTGCCTATGATGCCGGGTGCAGCTGAAACCGTAGCCGGGCTTAAAGAGAGAGGTTATACGGTAGTCTGTTTCTCCGGCGGCTTTAGAAATGCGACAAAGCCTGCCTGTGAGAAGCTGGGTATTGATGCAGATTTTTCCAACTTCCTGCATGCAGAAAACGGTGTACTTACCGGACAGGTGGGCGGTGAGATGATGTACTCTGATGCCAAAGGAGATATGATCGTTCGTATGCAGGGATTGCTCGGCATAGGACGCGAAGATACTTTGGTAGTGGGTGATGGAGCCAATGATCTGAGTATGTTTGCCCATGCCGATACACGGGTGGCATTCTGCGGGAGACCGATACTCAAAGAGGCGGCGACTCACTGTGTGGATATCAAAGATCTCAGAGAGATCCTGAAAGTAGTAGACGCACGCTAATGCAACAGAACAGCTGCAGCATCAAGGGGATCATCAAAGAGTTGCTGCAGCACAAGAAAACGCTGATCCTGGGCAATGTCATTGCCCTTTTATCAACACTTCTTATCGTGATGATCCCTCTTTTTATTCCCATATTGGTAGATGAACTCCTGCTGGATAAGCCTCACGGGTATATCGCCTGGATAGAGGCAAACCTGTGGGAGAGCGATATCAAAGGGTATATTTTTGCGACCTTGATGCTGATACTTCTGCTCCGTCTGCTCAGTGTACTTCTGGGGATTTGGCAGTCCAAGATCTTTGTGACGATCTCGAAAGAGATGACCTATAAAATGAGACAGGCGCTATTGAAACACCTCAGGCATGTTTCGCTCAAAGAGTATGAGATGATGCGGGTCGGGGCAGTGACCTCCAAGCTGGTGACCGATGTTGAGACGATAGACAGTTTTATCAGTACGACGATCTCCAAGCTGATCATCGCTTCGCTTACGTTGATCTTCTCTGCAATTGTTTTGCTTTGGATCCACTGGCAGCTGGCGCTTTTTATCCTTATCACAAATCCTCTGGTAGTATTTTTTACCGCCAAACTCTCAAGAAATATCGGAAAGCTGAAAAAAGAGGAGAATCGAGCGGTTGGTGTTTTTCAGGATGCATTGACCGAGACCCTGGAGTTATTCCATCAGATACGTGCAGCCAACAAAGAAGCGTATTTCTTCGGGAAGGCTGAAATGAAAGCCAAGGAGCTTAAAGAGCATGCCACTGCCTATGGCTACAGGAGTGATGCTGCGATCAAGTTCTCTTATCTTGTATTTCTGGGCGGTTATGAGATCTTCAGGGCGGTGAGTATTCTGGCGGTGGCATACTCCGATCTTTCCGTGGGGTTGATGCTGGCGATCTTCTCGTATCTGTGGGTGATGGTGACGCCAACCCAGGATATTATCAACTTTCAGTATGTGCTCTCTACTGCCAATGCTGCCTGCGAACGTATCAACACTATCTTTGAACTGGGTCAGGAGAGACGCATAGAAGAAATAGAAAACCCGTTTCAAGGATGCAAGACACTGGGGATCAGGGTCAGGAACCTCTCCTTCAGCTATAGGAAAGAGAAAAATATATTAAAAAATATAGATATGGATATTCCGGCCGGTTCCAAGATCGCATTGGTGGGTGCCAGCGGTTCAGGAAAAACAACGTTGGCAAATATTCTGGTCGGTTTTTATCCTTTTGAGGAGGGAAAGATCATCTATGGGGATATTCCGCACACACGATTACAACTTTCTACAATCCGCGAAAATATCCATCTGATCTTGCAACATCCTAAACTCTTTAATGATACAATGCGCTTCAACTTGACACTTGGTAAGCACTACAGTGACGAGGCGATTATTAATGCACTGCGTATCGCACAGCTTGATACAGTGTTGGCCGGTCTTGAAAACGGGCTGGAGACACTGGTCGGGAAAGACGGTATCAAACTCTCCGGCGGACAAAGGCAGAGGGTGGCGATCGCACGTATGATACTGAGCGATCCAAGGGTAGTCATCTTCGATGAATCTACGTCGGCACTGGATGTACATACCGAGGAAAAGCTTTTTGAAGCACTGCATGAGTTCCTCCGGGAAAAGACAGTGATCACGATCGCGCATAGACTGAGTACGATCAAGAGTGCAGGGTACATCTACGTGCTCGAAGATGGCAGCGTGGTTGACAGCGGTACCCCCAAAGAGCTGTTGGCCAAAGATGAGAGCTATTTCAGCTCGATGATATAAGGAACGGTTTTTGGATATTATTCAGGCGATCATCATAGGAATTATCGAGGGTTTTACGGAGTTTTTGCCTATCTCTTCGACGGGACACATGATCGTGGCCAGTAAGTTCATGGGAGTCTCCCAGGATCATCTTACCAAAGCCTACGAAGTGATCATCCAGTTTGCGGCGATCATGGCGGTCCTTCTCATGTATAAAGAGAAGATCTCCTTCAAAAAAATCTCTCTTTGGCAAAAACTCCTTGTCGCTTTCCTCCCTTTGGCCGTTATCGGCTTTCTCTTCAAAGACATTATCAAAACGCTTTTTACCGTGGAGATCGTAGCATGGATGTTCATTGTCGGCGGTATTGTCTTCCTGATCGTAGAAAAGTTCTACAAAGAGGAGAGTTCCCATACCTATGATGTCGAACAGGTAAGTATGAAGCAGGCATTATGGATTGGTTTTGCTCAGATTTTTGCGCTGATACCGGGAACAAGCAGGGCGGGTGCGACGATCATCGGCGGGCTTTTGGTGGGACTGGACAGAAAGAGTTCAGCAGAGTTTTCATTTTTGTTGGCGATCCCCGTGATGGCAGCAGTGAGCGGATATGACCTGCTCAAACACTACAGCGAGTTTGCCGATGCCAACTGGGGAGCGTTTGTTGCAGGATTTGTCACGGCATTTGTGGTGGCTTATCTGACGATCAAACTCTTTTTGGTCTTTTTGCAGCGTTTTACATTTGTGGCATTTGGATGGTATAGGATCATACTGGGGATCCTCCTGCTTATGATGATCTAGTTTGAGTTTATTGAGTCTCTTGGGAGAGGCTTTCATAAGTTCAAAAGATTTTGGACAGAGAATAAGGTAAAAAATATGACATTTAAAGATTTCAATTTTCACAAAGATCTTTTCAAAGGTGTGAAGATCGCTGGTTTTAAGGAACCGAGCCCGATCCAGCAATCCGCAATACCAATCATCGAGAGTGGTGCTGACCTGGTCGGCCAGGCACATACCGGGACTGGAAAAACCGCTGCTTTCGGTTTGCCTATGATGGATAAGATCGCAAAGGGGGAGTGTGAGCGAGCACTGGTCATCACCCCGACACGCGAATTGGCGACCCAGGTCAGCGATGAGCTTTATCATCTTGGACGTTTCGCGGGTATACGTACCTTAACCGTTTACGGTGGCGTAGGGTATGGCAGGCAGATTGCCTTGATCCACAAAGGGGTGCAGGTCGTTGTGGCTACACCCGGCAGGCTTAAAGACCTTTACCGTAAAGGGAAGATCGAAACATTCAATCCCGAGATTGTTGTACTCGATGAAGCAGATGAGATGCTGGATATGGGCTTTCTTGATGATATCAAGGAGATTTTTGAGTATATTCCTCAAAACAGACAAACGCTCCTCTTCTCTGCAACGATGCCCGAACCGATTAAGGCGTTGGCAGAAGATATCCTCTACCAGCCTGAGTTTATCTCGGTGGTCAACGAAGAAGAGACAGCCAACAATGTGATCGAACAGCGCTATTATGTGATAGAAGAGAGCCAGAGAGACGATGCGATCGTGAAACTGCTTGAAACCGAGAGGACAGACAAATGTATCATCTTTTGTCGTATGAAACGAGAGGTGGACAGGCTGACCGAACACCTTCAGGCACTTGGTTTTAATGCAGGGGGACTGCATGGCGACCTTGAACAGGAAGAGCGGGAAGTGATTGTCAAGGGTTACAGAAGGGGGGAGACGAAGATCATGGTGGCTACGGATGTTGCGGCAAGAGGCCTTGATGTTAAAGGTGTCAGCCATGTTTTCAACTATCACATCCCGTTTGATCCCCAGAGCTATGTCCACCGTATCGGCCGCACAGGCCGTGCGGGTAAAAGCGGACAGGCGATTACATTGGTAACGACCGAAGAGTTCAAGGAGCTTCAGCGTATCCAAAAAGAGGTCGGCGCACAGATGCAGCTGGCTACGATCATAGATGATACCGGGATCGACAGAGCGGATATGGAGTATCTAGCTGAAAAGGTCAGAAAGGCTCCGTTGAACCCTAATGCTTCGAAACTGCTGGCGCATCTTCATGAGATGGATCAGGAGGTACTGCTAGAAAAACTTCTGTCGCAGCTAATCGATAGGGAACACTCCCACATCAGTACACAGATAGGATTTGACCAAGAAAAGGTTGATGACATGATGCAGGAGTATGAAAGTGAACAAAAAGAAACACGCAAAAAGAATCGGAGCCGAAAACGTCGATAAATTAAGCATTTTTACCTGATAAAAAGCTAATTTATTTTAAAATTGCATATTACTTATAAAGTGAGACAATGATGGAAACAGAAGTAAATTTATTGGTTGAAAGTATCAAGTTTATGGTCTTGGGGATGGGAGTTGTTTTCCTCTTCCTTTATATACTTGTACTGGTCGTTAACCTTCAGGCAAAGATTATCTCAAAATACTTCCCTGATGAAGAGCCTTCTGCAGCTCCTGCAGCTCCTTCTTCTTCTAGCAGTGATGAGTCAGCGCGTGTCGCTGCGATTATCGCTGCTGTTACTGAATTTCGAAAAAACAAATAATCAAAGCAAGGTATCGTAAATGGCAAAAAAATATATAGATATTATGGATACAACTTTCAGGGACGGATTTCAGTCCGTCTTTGGAGGTCGTGTACTTATGGATGATTTCTTTCCTGCTGTAGAAGCTGCAAAGCAGGCAGGTATTACGCACTTTGAGTTTGGCGGCGGAGCAAGGTTCCAGTCACTCTTTTTCTATCTTCAGGAAAATGCATTTGATATGATGGACGGATTCAGGGAGATTGTCGGGAAGGATGCAAACCTTCAGGTACTCTCACGCGGTATCAACACAGTGATGCTCGATACGGGCAGTCGTGAGATGATCGATCTTTTTGCGAAAATGTTCGCAAAACACGGCACGACAACGGTAAGAAACTTTGATGCGCTCAACGATGTGAACAATCTGATGTACTCATCCGAATGTATCAAGAAGTACGGAATGAACCATGAAGTGGTGGTAACCATGATGGACCTTCCTCCGGGATGTAAAGGCGCACATGATGTCGCATTCTACGAGAAAACACTGAGAAACATCCTTGACAGCGGTATCGATTTTGATTCTGTCTGTTTTAAGGATGCTTCAGGTACTGCCAATCCCCATAAAGTCTATGAGACGATCTATATGGCAAGAAAGCTACTGGGCGAAGAGGTGCACTTGAGACTCCACACGCATGAGACAGCAGGTGTATCGGTAGCTGCATATCTTGCAGCGCTTGAGGCAGGTGCGAACGGTATTGACCTTGCAGCTTCTCCGGTAAGCGGCGGTACATCGCAGCCGGACATCCTTACAATGCTCCATGCAACCAAAGGTACAAACTTTAACCTGGGTGACCTGGAGCTCAGCAAGGTACTTAAGTATGAAGAGAGACTCAAGGAGTGCCTGGCTGACTATATGGTTCCGCCTGAAGCAACCCAGGTTTCACCGCTTATTCCATTCTCTCCGATGCCTGGCGGCGCATTGACTGCAAATACACAGATGATGAGAGACGCAGGGGATCTTGAGAGGTTTGAAGAGGTGATCCTTGCGATGAAAGAAGTGGTTGAGCGTGGCGGTTACGGTACATCCGTAACGCCTGTCAGCCAGTTCTACTGGCAGCAGGCCTATGCCAATGTCATGTTCGGGCCATGGAAGCAGATCGCTCCTGGATACGGGCGTATGGTACTGGGGTACTTTGGTAAAACTCCGGTAGAGGCTGATCCTGAGATCATCAAACTGGCAGGCGAAAAACTCAAGCTCGAGCCTACAACGGAGAACCCGCTTGATATCGCTGACCGCGACGAGCATAAGTCTGTTGCACACTGGACGAAAGTGCTGGAGGATGAAGGGCTTCCTGCAACGGAAGAGAATATCTTTATCGCAGCATCATGCGATCAGAAAGGTATTGCGTTCCTGAAAGGCGAGGGGGCTCTCATGGTCAGAAAAGGTAAAAATAATTGTAGTGGAGATAAAGAAATGGCAGGAAATTATACAGTAGTAGTAGACGGCAAACAGTACAGTGTACAGGTAGCAGAAGGCAATGCGGATATCCAGGTGACACCGGCAGCAGCATCATCTGCACCGGTCACTGCAGTGGCGGAAGCAGCGACACCTTCGGCAGTAACGGCGGGAGAAGGTTCACTCCATATCAACTCGGAAACTCCGGGTAACGTATGGAAGATTCTTCTAAATCCGGGTGATAGCGTGAAAGAGGGAGACAAGATCATGATCCTTGAAGCGATGAAGATGGAGATCGATATCGTTGCGCCGAAAGACGGGAAAATTGCTACGATCAACGTAAAAGTCAATGATGCGGTTGCCGACCAACAACTTCTGGCTACAATGGAGTAATCATGAGAATCAAACAGATCCTACTCTTACTGCTTTTCAGTATCGTAGCTGTGACATCTGTTGCCCAGGCCTCACCTGTACAGGAAGTGCCTGCAGCCGCTGAAGAGAAGCAGGAAGAGCAGTATAAACCTAAAAGTGTAACAGAACTTGTGGCAAGTTTCTGGAAGACGACAGGCCTGAGTGCAATCATCAATGTCGATGACGGCGAAATGACTGCGGAACCACACGGTGAGGGAAGATTGATGGGCGCTTTCGAGTCCTCGGTCGGCCGTTTGATTATGCTTACGATCGTATTTATCCTTTTCTACCTTGCAATCGCAAAGAACTTCGAACCGCTGCTTCTTATCCCTATCGCATTCGGGGGCTTGCTGGCCAACATTCCTCTGGCAAACATGAGCGGTGAACATGGGATGCTCGGTATCATCTACAATATGGGGATTGCCAATGAATTCTTTCCGCTTCTGATCTTTATGGGGGTCGGTGCGATGACGGATTTCGGACCTCTATTGGCTAACCCTAAAACTGCGATCCTCGGCGGTGCGGCACAGTTCGGTATCTTCGGATCGCTGATCGGTGCGGTTGCGATCGGCTTCTCACTGCAGGAAGCTTCGGCGATCTCTATCATCGGCGGTGCAGACGGCCCGACTTCGATCTTTATCGCAAACAGACTGGCTCCTGAGATGCTGGGTGCGATCGCAGTCGCGGCATACTCCTATATGGCACTTGTGCCGGTGATCCAGCCGCCGATAATGAAGGCACTTACCACAAAAGAAGAGCGTCAGATCAAAATGACACTTCAAAGAAAGGTACACAAAAGAGAGAAGTTGATCTTCCCTATAGTGGTCATTATGCTAACGATGTTGATCCTTCCTGAATCAGCACCGCTGATCGGTGCATTTGCATTCGGTAACTTTGCAAAAGAGTCTGGTGTGGTGGACAGATTGAGTGATACGATGCAAAATGCATTGATCAACATTGTAACCATTTTCCTCGGTCTTGGGGTAGGTTCGAAGCTTGCGGCGGACAAATTCCTTGTATTGGAAACGCTGGGTATTATGATTATCGGTCTTTTGGCGTTTTCTGCCGGTACAGCCGCAGGTGTCATTATGGCAAAGATCATGAACAAGTTCAGCAAAGAACCTATCAATCCGCTCATCGGGGCTGCAGGTGTGTCAGCTGTACCTATGTCGGCGAGGGTCGTCAATAAAGTAGGTATGGAGGCAAAACCTGGTAATATTCTACTAATGCATGCCATGGGCCCGAATGTGGCAGGCGTGATCGGTTCTGCAGTTGCAGCAGGTGTATTGCTGTCAATATTTAAATAAAAAAAGAGGCAAAAGAAAGTATTATGGGTAAGAAGATACCAAATGGACTAGAAAAACTAGGACTGAAAAATATTGGAGAAGTCTATTATAATCTCAGTTATGATGAGCTCCAAGCACATGAAGTGAACCGTGGAGAGTGTAAGATATCTACAACAGGTACAGCGATGTGTGATACAGGTATTTTTACCGGCCGTAGTCCAGATGATAAGTATTTTGTAGATCAGGCACCGTCAAACCAGAATATCGCCTGGGGAGATGTGAATAAAAAAATTGATAAAAAAATTTATGATGAGCTTCTAGAGCTTTCGATTTCTCAACTTTCAGGTAAAAATATTTACGTGATGGATGTATATTCGGGTGCCAGTATAGAGAGCAGACGAAAAATAAGATTTATCTCAGAAGTGGCTTGGCAAGCGCATTTTGTAAAAAATATGTTCATCCGTCCTACCGAAGAGGAATTAGAGGATTTTGAACCTGATTTTACTGTATACAATGCATGTAAAGCAGTGAATGAAAAATACAAAGAGCATGGACTCAACTCTGACGTTTTTGTTATCTTTAATATAGAGGAAAATACGTCGATCATCGGTGGTACATGGTACGGTGGAGAGATGAAAAAAGGTATCTTCTCTATGATGAACTACTGGTTGCCGCTTGAGGGGAAACTTTCAATGCATTGTTCGGCAAACGTAGGTAAAGAGGGAGACGTTTGTCTCTTCTTTGGACTTTCCGGTACAGGGAAGACGACACTCTCCACTGACCCTAACAGAGCATTGATCGGTGATGATGAACATGGTTGGGATGACAATGGTGTCTTCAATTTTGAGGGGGGTTGCTATGCCAAGGTGATCAACCTTGATGAGAAGAGTGAGCCGGAGATTTTCGGTGCAATCGTCAAAGATGCGCTACTGGAGAATGTTGTCGCTGATGAAAGCGGCAAGGTTGATTATGAAGATGGCTCGAAGACAGAGAATACACGCGTCTCTTATCCTATCGAACATATCGAGAACCATAAGGCTGACCTGCAGGCGGGTCATCCGAAGAATATCATCTTCCTTACTGCAGATGCCTTTGGCGTACTTCCTCCTGTCTCCAAGCTTAGCAAAGAGCAGGCGATGTACTATTTCCTCAGCGGTTACACGGCGAAAGTTGCGGGTACCGAGAGAGGTATTACTGAACCTCAGGCAACATTCAGTGCATGTTTCGGTGAAGCGTTCCTGCCATTGCATCCGACTGTCTATGCCAAGCTTCTCGGAGAAAAGATCGATGAGCATAATGTAAACGTTTATCTTGTCAATACCGGTTGGACGGGCGGTCCATACGGACAGGGCAAACGTATGAGCATTAAGGATACAAGAGCATGTATTGATGGTATTCTCAACGGTTCTATCAACAATGCCGAGTTTGATACACTGCCGATCTTTAATCTCCGTATACCAAAAACACTTGACGGTGTGGAAAACAATAAAGTATTGAACCCAAGAGAGACCTGGGAGAACAAAGAGGAGTACGATGCAATGCTGAAAAAGCTTGCAGGTATGTTCCAGAAAAACTTCCACCGTTATGATGGAAATGGTGATGAGTTCGACTTCGCTTCTGCAGGTCCGCAGCTCTAAATCTTTCAAGACTCCTCTCTCTCAGGGGTCTTTACACTCTCAATTTATTCTAAGATTACTTCAGTATAGTTACAAAAATAATTATATAAGGATATTTTATATGAATTATAACAAAATCAGAAGATTCTGTCGTAAATTTAGAATTGTTATCGGTGTTGCACTGATCGGTGTAGGTTTCTATACAGGTATAGCATGGTTCTATCTTGGAATTATCCCGTTGATTGCAGGTTTGGTAGATTTCTGTCCGCTCTGTATGATCACAAAAAAGTGTGACCTACCTGAAGAAAAAAAATAGCTATGGCACCCTCCGGGTGTCAAGCCACATTTGACACCATCCCTATTAATCATTCATTTTATTAAACATATCTCTTTTAAAACAGAGTATAATTGCATAATCTAACGCTAAAAGGAGATCTTATGGATAAGTTGACAGAGTATCTTAATGCCCATCGTGAAGATGAACTGCATCCCTCTGAGATCGCCAATCTTCTTAAAGATCTTGATGAAAAGAGTTTCGACGAAGCGGTACATTCGATCCCGAAAGAACTGATCGCCGATGTTGCACTGGAACTGCCTGATAGATATTTTGGTGATATTATCGAGTCATTTACTGCCGAAGAGATCGCTGAGTCGGTGAATGAACTTGAATCAGACGACCAGACGGACTTTATCCAGGAACTTGAAGAGATCGATGAAGAAAAAGCAAAACAGGTCTTTGAAGCGCTTGATGAAGAGTATCAGGCCGATATTCTACAGCTTAAACGTTATACGGATGAAGAAGCCGGCGCTTACATGCAGACGGAGGTTTACACGGCAAAACTTGGGCAGAATGTCCATGACGTGATTCGCGATTTTGCAAGGTTGCGCAGAGAAGACGAGCTGGAAAACGTGACCTACCTTTTTGTTACCGACGAACATGAAAAATTGCATTACGGGGTCGGACTGGATCATCTTCTTATCTTTGACTTCACAAAAACGTTGGCTGATAATATCAATGAAAATCCGGAGCAATACAGGCCCATTTTTGCGACTGACCATGATGATATCGATGATGTTGTACAGAAGTTCCAGAAATACGACCTTGCCTCTATGCCTATCGTCAATGAAAAGGGAAGATTGCTTGGACGTATTACATCTGATGATATTTTGGATATCATCAATGAACAGGCTACCGATCAGATGTACCATCTCGCAGGGGTCAATGATGATGCCGAAGAGGATGAAAATATTTTTAGAGCAGGTAAACTTCGGGCAGTATGGTTAAGTATAAATCTGATCACGGCGATTGTAGCCTCCCTTGTGATAGGTATGTTTGAGTCTACCCTCCAAAGTATTGTTGCGTTGGCGATATTGATGCCGATTGTTGCTTCTATGGGTGGTAATGCAGGTACGCAAACATTGACAGTAGTTGTGAGGCAGCTTGCATTGGGTGACATCGCGAAACATGATGCATTTCGTACCATTAAAAAAGAGGTACTTCTTTCGCTTGGAAATGGATTATTATTTGCACTGGTTATGGGTATTATCGCATCGGTGTGGTTTGATGTAGGAATGTTGGGCGTGGTGATAGGACTCTCGATGATCATCAATCTGCTGATTGCAGGCTTCATTGGCTCGGTTGTGCCTTTGTTGCTGAAGAGAATGGACGTTGATCCGGCCATCGGAAGTACGGTCATACTGACCACTGTGACGGATGTTGTTGGCTTCTTCAGCTTTTTAGGTCTGGCGACATTGATTTTATTGTAAAGGGTATATTACACACATGGACTTATTGATTTTATTTTTTCTTCTCGCTGTGGGGATATCGTTCCTCTGCTCTGTTTTGGAATCTGTACTGCTTTCGATCAACATGCCCTTTGTTTCGGTCATGGAACGAGAAAGTCCTAAAACAGGCGCTTTGCTCCGAGATCATAAAGAGAATATCAACAAATCGATCGCATCTATTCTGATACTCAATACGATAGCGAACACACTGGGGGCAGCAGCTGTAGGAGCGCAGGCAGAAAAAATTTACGGTTATGAAGCGGTTTTTTATATCTCTGCGATCATGACTTTTGCGATCCTCTTTTTTTCTGAGATCATTCCCAAGACGATCGGTGCAGTCTACTGGAAACAGCTTGCTCCTGTGGCAGCGTATATCATTCGGTTTTTTATCTGGTTGACCTATCCAATCATTTTGCTTACCCTGTTTGTAACAAATCGTATTAAAAAGGATGCGTGTAAGACCGGTTTCAGCAGGGAAGAGCTGCTTGAAAGTACCTGGATGAGTGAAGATGAAGGGGTTCTGAAGGAACAGGAGTCCGAAGTGATTGAAAATATTCTGCAGCTGGACCGCATCAAGGTCGAGGAGATCCTTACGCCAAGGACCGTAGTCTACGCACTCGACAGTTCCAGGACCCTGAGGGATATTATAGAGAATGAAGAGGCGATCTATAAATTTTCACGTATTCCTGTTTATGAGGGAAGTATAGAAAATATTACTGGTTTGGTGATGACCAAAAAGATATTCAAGCATGCACACAAAGATGATACTCAGACATTGAGCGAGATACAGAAGAAGATATTTAAGATCTCTGAGAATATCCCTGTCTCCAAAGCGTTGAATCTTTTTATCAAACGCAAGGACCATATGTTCCTGGTCGTTGACAGCTATGATCAGACAGAGGGGATTTTGACGCTGGAAGATTGTGTAGAGACGATCCTTGGGGTTGAGATCGTTGACGAAAGCGACAGTGATGCGGATATGCGTGAAGTGGCCAAGCAGAAGATGCGTCTCAAACGCAGGCTGGAAGAGGCAGAAAATAGAAACGGAACCAAATAGAACAATGACATTTTCTGATCTACATCTTAAACCATCACTGCTGAAAGCGCTCGAGAAGAAAGCGTATACGGATCCAACGCCGATACAAATAGAGCTTATCCCTGCGATATTCAAAGGCGGGGATATACTGGCAGGAGCACAGACCGGTACGGGCAAAACAGCTGCATTTGCTCTCCCTATACTACAGGATCTTTCCGGAAAACACCAGGAGGGACAACACTATCCCAAAGCGATAGTCCTCGTACCGACACGTGAACTTGCCAAGCAGGTGCACCAGAGTTTTGTCGAATATGGAGCGTTTCTTCCTCTCAGAAGTGAGGTGCTCTACGGCGGCGGCAATTTCAAAGCACAGGAAAATAGGCTTAAAAAGGGCGCTGATATTATTGTCACGACGACAGGACGTTTGCTCGAACATATCGGGAAACATCATCTTGATCTCAGTGCCGTGAAGTTTCTTGTGATGGACGAAGCAGATACGATTCTGGATATGGGATTTCTCAAGGAGGTCTCCCAGATACTTCAATATCTTCCTGAAAAAAGACAGAATATTCTGATCTCAGCCACGCTCTCCACACCGTTAAAAAATCTTTCACGCCAGATTCTGCATAAGCCCAAACGTATCGAGGTAGACAGTATGGGGACGGCTGCTTCTTTGGTCAAGCAGATTGTCTATCCTGTTGAAACAGAGAAAAAAGCCGAACTTCTCTCCTATCTTATCGGCTCAAGAAACTACACGATGGTCATGGTTTTTGTGCGCAAAAAAGCCGAAGCGGACATGGTGGCTGAAGAGCTAAAACTCTCCGGACTGAAAACAGCAGTAATCCACGGGGATAAGAGTTCGGGGGAACGAAGCAGGGCACTGAATGATTTCAAAGAAGGAAAAATCCGTGTACTGGTTGCAACAGATATCGCTGCACGTGGTTTGGATATCCCTGATATGGAAGTGGTCTTCAGTTATGATATTCCTCATGTCACACAGGATTATATCCACCGTATCGGACGTACGGGAAGGGCAGGGAAGAGCGGGCTTGCGATTACGCTGATTTCTCCAGGCGAGATGGTTGCGCTTAGAGAGGTTGAACGTATGCTGGGCAGGCCGCTCCCGCAAGAGAAGCTTGAAGGGTATACTCCCAAGGTTATGGGTATACAAAAGGGAGCAAGAAAGAGTGAAAAGAAAAAAAGCATCGAGGGTGCTTTTGGAAACAAAAAGAAAAAATCAACGACTTTCTCCAAAACCAAAAAACGCAAAACGACAAAACGTGACGGCTTCAAAGTCTATGATGCCGATAAGAGCGGCAAGGATAAGAAAAAAGGAAGAAAATAACGGCTTTTATGCTATCGATTCTATCTTTTTATCAATAATGATTAACATTCTGAAGTAACTTTCGATATTGGCGGTATTTCCAGTATAATAATCCTATGATGGAAGTACATGAATTCTTTTTAACCCTTTTCCTGATCCTGGTCGCTGCAAGAATACTGGGTGAACTCTTTGCTAGGATTGGTATCCCGTCTGTACTGGGTGAACTCAGTGCAGGGATATTGCTGGGAGGATCTTGTCTTGAAATCATTGAAGTAAATGCTGTCTTGAAGATCCTGGCGGAAGTCGGGGTTATCCTTCTGCTCTTTGAAGTAGGCCTGCATACCGATCTTCAGCGTCTCCAGGCAGCCGGAAAAGAAGCAACGGTGGTCGCACTCTTCGGTGTCATTACACCGTTCATTATGGCATTTTTACTCTCCTATTATCTTTTTGACCTCTCTGCAGAGGTTTCTCTCTTTGTAGGCGGTACACTGACCGCGACAAGTATCGGTATCACACTGAGGGTACTCAAGGATCTGAGACAGGAAAACAGCAGTATGGCTCAGGTTGTCATCGGGGCAGCAGTACTTGATGATATCATGGGTGTGATCTTGCTGGTCTTTATCTATGATTATGCACTGCATCAGGAGGTCAGTCTCAGGCATACAGTGAGCGTAGCAGGATTTATCATCACCTTTTTGATCATCGCACCGTTTTTGGCTCATCTCTTCTCCCTGCTCCTGAGAAAGCTGGACAGGTTTTCAACGGTACCGGGATTCATCCCGACATCGATCATCTCCCTGATCGTTTTTTTCTCCTATCTTGCACATCTGGCTGGCGCTCCTGAAATACTGGGTGCATTTTCTGCAGGTATCGCACTGTCACGCAGGTTTATCATCCCGTTTGGTGCAGGATTGAGGAGAGATGAGCAGTTTTTGGAGCGGATCAGCCAATCGATCACTCCCATTATGCATATGTTCACACCGATCTTTTTTGTCACCGTAGGACTCTCCGTAAATCTGAAGGTGATCGATTTTGCTTCATTACACTTCTGGATAATGAGTCTTTCGCTTTTGATAGCAGCAATATTTGGAAAATATTTCGGCGCATTTTTGATCAAAGGCCACAGTTTCCGCTATCGATCAATGATCGGTGTATCAATGGTACCGAGGGGAGAAGTGGGGCTAATCTTTGCGGAGGTGGGAAGAGTCAACCAGATCATCGGCAACGAGATCTATGCGGTATTGATCTTTGTGATCGTTTTGACGACTCTAGCTCCTCCCTTTGTCTTGAAGTGGCTGTGCAGGCACGAAAACGGTTAGAGGCCGACCATCATCTCCTGTTTCAGTTTTTCCTGGTTCAGCTTTTTGATCAGTTTGGTCGAGAGTTCCCCATATTTTTCTTCATCCAGATGAAGCTGCACCATAAGGTCTGTATGCGGTGTATTGTCCGCCCATCCCTGAAGGAGTTTTAGCTCTTTTTTGGTCAATCTGGCCTTGAGCACCTCTTTTAGTTCTGTTTCTTCTTTGAGGGGAAGGATAAGCTTGCGAATATGTTTTTCTGTTTCTTCTCTAAGTGTTGTCACGTTGTTGTTCCTATTTTGTAAAATTTAATACCATCAGATAACCCACTCCTGCAAGCAGGATGGTTCCAAAAAGATTGAGTGCCATATTGGCAAAGGCCTGCATATAATGTCCAGCTTCAAGTAAAAAGAAACTTTCTATCGCAAAAGTAGAGTAGGTGGTCAGCGCACCGAGTATCCCTGTAACCAGAAAGCTTTTCAGGTGAGGCGGAAAAGTACTATTTTGGTGAAAGTAGGCGAAGAGCATACCGATTAGAAGACTTCCTATCAGATTGACCGCCAATGTACCAAGCGGAAGTGCGTGAGCAAAATGCTTATTGACCATGCCGTTAATGAGGAGTCTCAATGTGGCACCGATAGCACCTCCGCTAGCGACTGCGATGATGGTGATGGAACTCACGGTCTATCTCCTTTTGCATCTGTTCATGCAGCGCTTCAAACCAGTTTTCCTCTGATCTTCCCACATTGACAGTCGGCAGATAGATATATCTTACCGTACCGCTGTGGCTAGTTCTGTTGTGCTCGTTGAGTACCCATTTGCTTCCCGTGATCACTACGGGTTGAACTTTCAGTTTCATGTTCTCAGCGATAAACTTAGTACCCGATTTGAAGGGAAGCAGCTTTTGGTGTGTGGCACGTGTACCTTCCGGGAAAATCACAACTTTGCGATGCTTGACTTCCAGAGACTCTTTGACATCCCTGATCATCTTTATGAGTCCCTTTTTATTCTCTCTGTCGATAGAGATCATATCCCCGTTTTTAAGCAGATACCCAAACCAGGGAGTATCAAAAAGCTCTTTCTTCGCTACCCACCTCAAGTGTTCTTTCTGAAGTGCTTCCATACCGATGATATCGATAATTCCCTGATGATTCATGACGATCATATCCGCATCGGGATCTACTTCGCCTACCTGCTCCACTTTGGCACCCATAAGAAAGAGAATGACCCTGTTGAGATAGTGCATGATCTCTCCTTTGTGCGAACGAAAGATTGTGATCAAAGGGATCATAAGGAGTGCAACAATAAAGGAGATGACAAAAGCACCCCAGTAAAATCTAATTTTCGCAAAGATCTTCATCTTTTACCCATCCAATGACTCCTTCTTTTGTCTCTACTTTCAGATACTCTTCACGCTCTCCCAATAAAGGTGCCTCCAGTCTCTCATCCAGGTAGGTACTGACGGTACTGCTGTGTGCAGGGAGGATATAGAGCGGCGCACCCTGTTTGATACATATCGTTTTGTGCGGGATATAGAGTGTAAGCAGGGTGATAAATGAGACGACACCGACGACCAGGAAAAAGAAATCTCTTTTAAAGAGAAACATCACAAGCATAAAGAGTGTCAAGGTCCCCAGTGAAAATTTTTTGAGCTGTTCAAAGCTGTCTTCTTTGGGGTTGAGCTCTGCTTGGGTAGAGACTGAAGCATCTTTGACATCTACAGGAATCTGGATCGTAGTGTATTGCTGCTGGATTGTATTGAAGTAGGTAAACTGCAGTGTTTTTTGATTCATAGGCACAATGGCATAGAAATCCCCATAGACTTTGGCAAATTCTCTGCGAATCTCTTCAATTCCGCTCTCTTCCACAATGTTCAGCTTCATATCTTCAAGGTTCGCTTCATTCGCCTCGATATTGAGTGTGACGATATGATTTGTCTCATCATAGTTGGAAACCTGAGAGTTTTTTATCTTCATATCTGCGGCGATCACCCCGCAGAAATCTGTCCGCTGTTCGAGTTCGGCAAGCGGGACAAACCCGGAAGGCAGTACGGTATAGTCAGTTGCTGTTCGGATGCGCAAAGCCGGGATACGGAGGCCGCGATCTTTTGCCTTAAAATAAAAGGTATAAAAGCTGTCGCTGTTGTTGTTGATCACAAGCGGCTGGTTGCTGAGCGGCTGAATACCGCTGCCCGGATCAAAGGTGAACTCGGGTATCTTGTCGCGTGTGCTGTTGATGCCGATCACGGTTACAGGGAAAACCTGGTTTTTATAGATCTTCTTTGGGAAGTAGCTGTATTTATAGACGCTCTCCGCATCAAGATGCAGCGTTAGAGCAATGAACAGGCTTGCAAGAAGCCCAAGAGAGCGCAAAAAATACAGCATTATGCTTCAAACCCCTGAAGCATTCTGATACCGTCTTCCGAACCGAGGATCACTTCCATCGCCCGTTCGGGGTGGGGCATAAGGCCAAAGACATTTTTGGTTTCGTTACATACACCGGCAATAGAGGTTACCGAGCCGTTCACAACCGTACGGTTCCCCTCTGCATCAGAGTAGCGAAGAAGGATCTGGCCATTGGCTTCCATCTGTGCAAGACTCTCCTCGTCGATATAGTAATTCCCGTCAGCATGGGCGATAGGAATATTGAGCACTTCACCCTTTTCGCACTTATTCAAAAATGCGTTGTCATTGTTTACAACGCAGAGGGTCTGGTGTTTTGAGATGAAGTGCAGGTTATTGTTACGCTTCAATGCGCCCGGAAGCATACCCGCTTCGGTGAGGATCTGGAACCCGTTACAGATCCCCAGTACTTTTCCCCCATTTTCTGCAAAGGCTTTGACCGCCTTCATCACCGGGGCAAACCTTGCAATGGAACCGGATCTGAGGTAATCACCATAGCTGAACCCTCCGGGTACAACGACAAGCTCGATACCTTCGGGGAGAGTAGTCTCTTCGTGCCAGATAAGCTCAGTCTCATGACCGAGCTTTTCAAACGCATACTGCGTATCAAACTCACAGTTTGTTCCCGGAAATCTAAGGACTGCTACTTTCATTATGCGATCTCTATAGTGTAGTCTTCAATAACAGTATTTGCAAGCAGTGTCTCTGCCATCTCTTTAACCTTTGCCTCGGCTTCCGCTTTATCCGATGCATCGATATCCAGTACGATCTGCTTGCCGATGCGTACCTCATTAACACCTTCAAAGCCAAGTGAGTGAAGTGCATGGTGTGCAGCTTTACCCTGTGGATCAAGAACTCCCTCTTTTAGAAATACGTTTACGATTACCTTCATTTCAACTATCCTTATCTGTTTTTAATTCTTTCTAGAACTTGTCTGTAAGCCTCTGTAAGACCGCCTAATCCCTGTCTGAATCTATCTTTGTCAAGCTTCTCCTGTGTTTTTGTATCCCAAAGTCTGAAGTTGTCCGGACTGAGTTCATCGATAAGAATGATATTGCCATCTTTGTCTCTGCCAAACTCCAGTTTAAAGTCTACCAAGGTGATATCAAGCTCTGCATAGAATGCACTGAGGATCTTGTTGATACGTCTTGCCATATAGCGGATATATTCCAGCTCATCCGTACCGTTGACAAGGTTCAGGATAAGGCAATGCTGATCATTGAGTTTCGGATCACCTAGTTCATCGTTTTTATAGTCAAATTCGACGAGGGTAAACGGAAGCACAGTCTTCTCTGCTATGCCAAGGTTGCGGCTCAGGCTTCCTGTAGCGATGTTGCGTACAATGACTTCGATCTTGATCACTTCCGCCTTTTTATGGAGCATATGGTTCTCATCGATCGCATCTACATAGTGCGTAGGGATGCCTTTTTCATTGAGATATTTGAAAAGTTCAGTGGATATCTCGTTGTTGAGGGCACCTTTGCCGGCTTCGCTTGATTTCAACTCTCCGTTAAACGCTGTTAACGAATCTTTGAACTCAGAGATCAAAAGATTGGGATCTTCTGTCAGCCAGATCTTTTTTGCTTTACCTTCGTAGAGCAGTTCAGTTTTTGTCATTACTACTTTCCTTTATTTGTGATGATTAATGCTTTGAGGATATCCACTGCACTTTTGAGCTGTGCATCTTCATAGAGCTGTGTCTCTGTAATGATGGAGTCATCCGCTTCGGTTTCATTGTTCTCTTTGTTTTCAGTAAGCGCTTTTTTTGCCGTTTGCTCTTTTTTCTTGCCGTTGATCTTGTCAAGTTCGTTCGTCAAGTGCTTTTTCAGCTCTTTTTCTTTGAGAAGGACCGGGTCTTCCATATATTCTATTTTTCCTAAATGGACAGTGATATCGGGAGTTACACCCTCTGCCTGTATGGTTCTCCCGCTTGGAAGGTAGTATCTTGCTACGGTCAGTTTGACAGCTTCATCCGTACCTACCGGCATCACCACCTGTACTGAACCTTTGCCGAAGGTTTTTTCACCCACAACGATCGCACGTTTGAAGTCCTGCAGCGCACCGGAAACGATCTCTGAAGCCGATGCCGAACCTCCGTTGACGAGGACGACGATCGGTGTTTGGGTATCACTATTCTTTTTTGTTGCTTTATACTCGATGTTTTCTATCGAAGAACGTCCTTTTTGCGAAACGATCACTCCCTTTTCGACAAAGAGGTCAACAAGGCCCACCGCCTGGTCCAGCAAGCCGCCGGGGTTATTTCTCAAGTCCAGGAGAATACCCTGGGTATTCTTGTGCTCTCTGATCGCTTTTTTGACATCCTCGACCACTTTCTGGTCAAATGAAGCAACATGCAAGTAGAGTAGGTTGTTTTCTACGGTTTTGGCATAAACCGACTGAATTTTGATGATGTCCCGTGTGATCTTGATCTCAAGCGGTTTGATCTCTTTTTTTCTGATGATCATCAGTGTGACATCGGTGCCCGGTTTCCCTCTCATCAGTTTGACCGACTCATCGATATCCATACCGATCGTTGCCTTGTCATCGATCTTGAGGATGATATCCCCGGCCATCAATCCTGCTTTGTGTGCCGGAGTGCCCTCAATTGGGGCAATGACAGTGAGCGCACCGTCCTTCATCCCTATTGATACACCCAGCCCGCCAAATTCTCCTTTGGTCTGGACATTGAGATCCTTGTAAGCTTTGGTATCCATAAATGTCGAGTGGGCATCAAGGTTGTTCAGCATTCCTTTGAGTGCTTTGTCAACAAGTTCGGTCGTATTGACTTCATCTACGTATTGCGTCTCGATGACATTGAGGATCTGGGTGAATTTGAGATAGGCTTCCAGCTTCTCTTTTGCAGAGGATTGTTTCGGGCTGATATCCGCATAGGCGAATCCTCCCACAAAATAACTACCGATCAGGGTAGAAAGAAGTCCGGCTGTAATGACTTTTTTACTTTTTTTTATCATAATAGTAGTCTGTTCCTGCGCAAAGAATTAAGTGTCATATTTTATTCAAAAATCACTTGAATATCGGTTAACCTTTTGTTCCAACACTGAAAAGATCATTTTTAATCAAAAGACTAAATAAACTTGACATAAAGTGACTAAAGTTTGTATAATTAAATCCAATTGCATTAAGAGGAGTATAGCAGATGAGTATTTTAGAAAAACTGACCAATCAAATGCAGAGCACGATAGAGTCCGGAGTCTCTCTGGCTCTGCACAATAAAAATCAGGAAGTGGAGCCTATCCATCTGATATGGGCACTTTTGACAAACACCCAATCGATATTGCACCAGGCACTCAATAAAATGAATGCGGACAAAGCGGCGATCGAGCTTGAAGCAAAGAGCCAGGCAAAGAAACTGCCGGCAGTATCCAGCGTAACAAAGGAGAATATCAGGCTTTCGGCGAACCTGGTACGTACATTGCAGAGTGCAGAGGGGGCCATGGCAGCGCAGGGTGACCAGTACCTAGCTGTGGATATATGGCTGACGGCCAATGCCAATGAGAGCTTTATGAGAGAGGTGATAGGAAAATACCTTGATATCTCCGAATTCAAAAAGACACTGGAGGCGATCCGCGGAGGCAAAAGCATTGATTCTCAGAGCGGTGATGAGACACTTGAAGCGTTGGCGCAATACGGGATCGATCTGAATCAGAAAGCGCTCGACGGGGCACTTGATCCCGTCATCGGCAGGGACGAAGAGGTGCAGCGTATGATGCAGATCCTGATCCGGAAAACCAAGAACAATCCTATCCTGATCGGTGAGCCGGGGACAGGAAAGACCGCGATCGTCGAAGGACTGGCGCAGCGCATCGTCAACAAAGAGGTGCCACTGAGCCTTCAGAACATGCGTGTCATCAGCCTGGATATGAGCAGACTGATTGCGGGCGCGAAATACCGCGGGGAATTTGAAGACAGGCTCAAGGCGGTGGTGGATGAAGTCAAAAAAGCGGCAAATATCATCCTTTTCATCGACGAGATCCATACCATTGTCGGCGCAGGAGCGAGTGAAGGAAGTATGGATGCGGCCAATATCCTTAAGCCGGCACTTGCACGCGGGGAACTGCATACGATCGGTGCAACCACACTCAAAGAGTATCGAAAGTACTTTGAAAAGGATGCGGCACTCCAGAGACGTTTCCAGCCGGTCAAAGTGGATGAGCCGACGATCAATGAAGCCTTGCAGATCCTCAGGGGGATCAAGGACAAGCTTGAAGCGCACCACAATGTGACGATCACCGATTCGGCGCTGGTCGCTGCAGCAAAACTATCGGACCGCTACATTACCGACAGGTTTCTGCCGGATAAAGCGATCGACCTGATCGATGAAGCCGCAGCCGAGTTGAAGATGCAGATCGAGAGTGAACCCACGGATCTTGCAAAAGCAAAAAGGGATATCTCGACACTGCAGGTAGAGAAAGAAGCGCTCAAGATGGAAGAGAGCGAGAAAAATACAGCACGTATTGCAGAGATCGAAAAAGAGCTGGCTGACCTTGAAGAGCATAAAAGAACGCTTCAGAACCAGTTTGATAACGAGAAGCAGACCTTTAATGATATCGCGGAGGTGAAGAGTCAGATCGATGGACTCAGAACACAGGCAGAAGCGCTGAAACGTGAGGGAGACTTCTCTAAGGTCGCAGAGATAGAGCATGGACAGATCCCCGCACTCAGACAGCAGTTGTCCGCACTGGAAGAGAAGTGGACCATGATGATGAAAGAGGGTACGCTGCTGAAGAACTCCGTAGACGAAGAGATGATCGCCAGCATCGTAAGCCGCTGGACAGGTATCCCGGTCAACAAAATGCTTCAGAGTGAAAAAGAGAAGATCCTTCATATCGAAGAGGTGCTCAAAGAGGAGGTTGTAGGGCAGGAAGAAGCGCTGAAGGCTGTTGCAAGGGCGATCAAGCGCAATAAAGCAGGGCTGAGCGATCTCAACCGTCCGATCGGCAGCTTTATGTTCCTCGGTCCCACAGGGGTCGGTAAAACACAGGTGGCAAAAACGCTGGCGAAATTCCTCTTTGACAGCGAGAAGGCGCTGATCCGTATCGATATGAGTGAGTATATGGAAAAACATGCCGCATCACGCCTGGTCGGTGCACCGCCGGGGTATGTAGGGTATGAAGAGGGCGGACAGCTGACGGAGGCAGTACGCCGCAAGCCATATTCTGTAGTGCTTTTTGACGAGATAGAAAAAGCGCATCCGGATGTATTCAACACACTGCTGCAGGTACTGGATGACGGACGTCTCACGGACAATAAGGGTGTTACGATCGACTTTAAGAATACGATCATCATCATGACGTCAAATATCGCTTCAGACAAGATCATGACGATCAGTGATCCGGTAGAGCGGAGAGAAGCCGTTCTGAGTGAGCTTAAATTGCATTTCAAGCCGGAGTTCCTGAACCGTTTGGATGACCAGGTGATATTCAACCCGCTTGACCTGAATGCGATCACAAGTATCGTTGATATTCTCTTCAGAAGCATTCAGGCGAAGCTTGCAGAACGCGATATAACGATCTCATTGACGCAAAATGCCAAAGCGTACATCGCTGAAGCGGGGTTTGACCCGGTCTACGGCGCAAGGCCGCTCAAGCGCGCACTCTATGAAGTGGTCGAGGATCGATTGGCTGAACTGATTCTTGAAGATAAAGTGGTAGAGGGAAGTTCGGTGGCATTTGATGTTCAAAACGGAGAAGTAATAGCCAATATCTCTTGAAAAAAGCAGAGTTATTGCTCTGCTTTCCCTTCTTCTCTTCTGCAAAGAGCCAGAAGAGATACTGTTATACTTTGGAGATCTCGATACCCTGAAGTTTGAGTTTCATATCGCTTACAATCGTTGCATTTTCAAGTGCGGTTTGTTCCGTGATAAGCCCCTCTTTGACAAGTTCCAAAAGCGCTTGATCAAATGACTGGGAACCATAGACCTGTTTTCCCTCTTCGATCGCATCAAGAATCTCTTTATCTCTCCCCTCGGCAATCAGGGTTGCGACACGCGTCGTGTTTTTCATCACTTCCACTGCGACTACACGGCCGCCATCCTTGCGTCTTACAAGACGCTGGGAGATGACACCGACAAGTACGGAGGAGAGTGTCAAACGTATACGGTTTTGATCGTTAACCGGGAACATGTTGATCAGACGGTTGAGCGTCTCTTTTGCATCCAGCGTGTGTAGCGTTGAGAACACCAGGTGTCCTGTACTGGCTGCATGAAGCGCCGTTTCCAAACTCTCCAGGTCACGTATCTCTCCTACAAAAATGACATCGGGATCTTCTCTGAGTACTGATCTGAACGCTTTTTTGTAAGATTTTGTATTGTCTCCGACACCTCTTTGCGAGATCAGTGACATTTTATCGTGGTGGATGAACTCTATAGGGTCTTCTATCGTGATGATGTGTTTTTTTTGCGTGGTATTGATCCTGTCGATCATTGTTGCAATGGTTGTGGACTTCCCTGATCCCGTTACCCCGGTCACGAGGATCAGTCCGCGAGGCGTATCGGCAAGTTCTTTGAGTATCTCTGGAAGTCTCAGCGCTTCAAAGGAGAGTATCTCCATGGGAATCAGACGGAAAACGATACTGAGCCCGTCAATATGATAGAAAAAGTTGACACGAAAATGACTCTGCGCATCGTAGGTATAGTTCAGATCAAGCTCTTTGGTCTCATGAAGGGTCTGGAAATCTTTTTCTGACAGAATAGACTTGGCGACATTTTCTATATCCTCTACGGTACATACCTCGGTATCCAGACTTAAGAGGTCGCCATCTTTTCTATAATGGACCCTTGAACCGGATTTCAGGTGGAGGTCACTTCCATGATTCTCAATCAAAAAACATAGATATTGATCCAAATCTATTTTCATCTTTTATCCTTCCGTACAGTATTTATCTGATCATAACTTATAAAAAAATAATTTGCAATAGTTTGATGGATTCGGAATGGGAAGAATACAATCTTAGGCACCGAAAAGTGGTTTTGTTACGTTGGTAGTCGTCTCGATAACATTTTTTTAAAAGGAGGAAGAATAAAAAGTCTTCGGCACCTAAGATGTAAAGTAATTATAGCTAATTAAGATAAAATTAGTCTTAATTAAAATAACTTTCAATGATTTTTTTTATAATTTTTGAAAATCTATCTCAGACCAACCAATGCTCAAGAGAGAAGAGACCTATAGTAGCGGGCATTGCATGCCATCCATTGGCTTCAAGATACATCATTTTATCCCCGAAATACCCTACGATATACTGCTCTTTATAAATTGCAAAGGCACCGGAAGCAAAGGTTTCAAAGATCTTGTCATAACTTTCTGCCGTTTCATAGTGCCGAAAGTCCATACTGTGAAGCGCAATGATAGCACTGTGAAGATAATCGTTGTTTAACATACTACTGCTGAGATTATAATAGGCCGGATAGGTGACCAGGGGTGTATCCAATAGATCTCTCACGTAAAGTTTTTCTTTTTTCTTTCTATACATAAGAAGAACTATACGGAAAAATCAGGAGTAGAGGGGAAAATATTTCAGATTGTCATATTTTTTCCGGATAGATGAGGAGATACGGGGAGGCTACCAGGAACCTCCTCCACCTCCACCACCACCTCCTCCTGAGAAGCCGCCACCACCGGAAAAACCTCCGCCTCCGGTATTGTTCGAAGGGGGTGTTGCAGAACGATCCACTGATGAACTGAAGCTGCGCAGGTTGGCAATGTTACCATGATACCAATGGGGTGCAGCTACACTGAGCAATCCGTAGAAAGAGAGCCAGTGTTTGGTCTCGCCAAACAGGACTGCATAAGGAAGCAGCTTTTCCAGGTAGAGAGGATCCTCTTTTAAACGTCTTTTGATCTCATCCTCTTTCACTCTTGAGATAAACTCCTGCAGTCCCAAAAGATGCTTGCGTGTATAGGCCCCTTTTTGCGTGAACTTTCCTATTTTTTTATAGGTATAGATCAGTGCCGGGAGCAGTATGATCAGGACCCCTAACGGACCGGTAAGGAACGCAACAATGCTTATATGATGTTCTGTAAAGAGTGCAATCAGCGGTGTCATCCCCATGCTTGCAAAGGCAAAACCGAATAGCTTGTTAAAGATGTTTTTCCCCGAAAGGGCGATGGAGAGTCCAGCCGAGCCAAAGGCGAGGGGAAAGAGCATAAGAAAGATACTCTCAACGCCATAACGGCTGTAAAAAGTATAGAGAAGCAGGGCGATAAACGGAAGCAGAGAGAGGATACTCTTTATCAGGAAGTTTTTTCGAACGCGTTGCGGGTTTTCCATCATATACCCATCCGCCACTACCCAACTGTAGAGTTTTTCATTGATCTCTGAAAATCCTTTTTGCAGTGTCTCGGCTTTGCTTCGAGAACCTTGGGTGAAGGTGAAACTCTCTGAACCTTTAAACAGTATATGATCCAGCATGTATCTCTGGTCCATGCCGAGTCCCTTGCTCTCCTTTTTTGTACGTTTCAGCACAGGATCGGATGCATCGCTGTTTTGATAGATCTCCAGATATCCTTGTTCTGCCAGCTCCAGGACGGCTGCGGAGAAGTCTTTATTGTCTGCAAACTTGTCAAGTACCACTCCTGCTTCCAGGATAGTGAGTTCTTTTGGCGGATAATACTGTACAGCGACAGCACGGTTGTCCATAAAACCGGTATGTTTATCATATGTTTTTTTAAAGTAAAACAAAAAGCCTGCCAGTGCACCCCAGTGCCAGTATTTCAAGATCCAGTCAAAAAATGAAGGCTCCAGGTTCTCTCGTCCGTTTTGATCCAGTCTGTCGGCGGGATATGCCAGTTCAACCGTTAGACCCTCGTAAGGGTTCAAATGCGGGAGATTTACCTGAAGATGCGAGGGCGTGATCCAGTGTGTAGAGGCAGAGGAGGTGGTCATACCGTACCTGCCTGTGTAGGTAGAAAGAGAAATATCGTGGCTTGGCAGTGAGGCGGGAAGATAAAAGTTGGCCTGGATATGATGGATAGGGATTTGCCATCCTGTTCCGACAACATTCCACCTGATCGCATCTTCATCGTTATGTTGTGATGCGGGGAGTACGCCCAGCTTTACCCGGTATGAGATGGTATAGGTATGTTTACCTGTGACATAGGTTGAGGGCGAACCTATCTTGAGACGTATTAGCTTTCCTGCTTTTTGGGAGTAGTGTGAAGACTCTTCCCAAGTGACATCTCCTCCGTCTTTTTCTACGTAGAACTGATAAAGGCCGATATCTTTGGTGACTGAGCCCACTTTAATCTGGAAGGGGATATCTCGGAATATGCCATGCTTTGAAGCGTTTTCAAAATCATAGACGATCGTTTCGGTAACGGAGAGTTCACCGCTTTGTTCTACGGTGACATCGATCCTGTAGTGGTCGATCTTCTCTGCAAAGAGCGATGTAAAGCACCCCGACAGAAGCAGGGTGATTACAAAAAAACGTTTCATGGCTTTCAGAGATCAATTTTGGGCATCGTATTGACTGCCGCTGCTTCACTTTCATCCAGCTCGAAGTAGTCTCGCTCTGTGAAGTTGAATTTTTGTGCGACATAGAGATCCGGGAATGAGTGGACTTTGGCATTGTAGTCCCGTACGATGGCATTGTAGTAGCGTCTTGCATTCTGTATCGCATCTTCGATATGGCTCAGCTGATTTTGCAGATCAAGAAAGTTGGTGTTGGCCTTGAGATCGGGGTAGGCTTCCGCCAGAGCAAAGAGTTTTCCCAGTGTTCCGGTCAGCATATTGGCTGCGGCTGCTTTCTCTTCGATACTTTTGGCTTCAAGCCCCTGTTGTCTGGCTTGAATCACTTTTTCAAGTGTCTCAGCCTCATAGGTTTTGTACCCCTTGACCGTATCAACCAATGCAGGGATAAGATCGTAACGCCGTTTGAGCTGCACATCGATATCTGACCATGCAGCATCGATACCGGCTTTGAGCGAGACAAATTTGTTGTAGATAATGATCAGGTAACCGACCACACCGACGATAATAAGCAATACAATATTTCCAAAACTCATGTCTACTCTCCCTTCGGAATAGTGTCATTTATTATACTATAGTATTTGCTTTTTTGCGCACTTTAACCGAAAAGTTTTTTCATCGCGGCAAAGAAGACTTTAAAGAGTCCCTTGTTTCCTACTACCTGATCGATAAACTCGTCATAGGAAAGCCTCTTTTCCTCAAGGAAACCGACAAGGTATTTTTCTGCTGCCTCCATTCCTGACTGGGCTTCGATCTCCAGAAGCTTCTGATAGAGAGGTTCAATTTCCTTTATGGCATTTTTAGTTGCAGCCTTTCTGAATGCGGTATACCCTTTGATCTCATTGGTCAGCGTGTCTTTCTTGGACTCAAATTCTGTGATGACCCAGTAGTATCTTCCGTCTTTGGCCATATTTTTTACGAGGGCCATGATCGATTGTCCCTTCTGGATACGGTCCCACATCAGTTTGAAGATGACTTTGGGCATATCGGGATGACGGATGATATTGTGAGGTTTTCCGATCAGCTCGGCTTCCTTGTATCCGGATATCTCAACAAAGTAGTCATTCCCATAAGTGATCAGACCTTTGGGATCTGTTTTACTTACGATATATCTTTTGGGATCAAGGATGATCTCTTCATTTCGGGGGAGAGGTTGATGCATTTTTTTCCTTCTGTGTATGAAAATAGCTGTTTTTTGAAAAAAAGGATTATACCCAAATTTAATTAATATTATTATATATTAATTAGTAATCTTTATTGAAGACTCAGAAAGCGATACACTATTTATGATAAAATTTTATTACGATGATTCTCAGGAGGAATACTATGGGTAATAAGGAAGAGCTGATCGATGAGCTGAAGGCGTTTAACTTGCATCATGACAACAGTTTGAGGGTGATGACAAAAGCTGTGAAGGGGTTGATACCTCCGGAAGAAGCGTGTGTCAAGCTTTTTGACTGCCCCATCCATAAATGGATGGAGGAGAGAAAATCTTTGCTGAACAAAATTTACGGAACCGAAAATATCAAAGCTCTGGCTGCGCGTCATGCAGAGTGGCATGAACATAGTGACAAGATCTGCGGGATTATCTCTTCAAGAAGTGAAAAAAGTGTCGGTTTGCTGGGAAAGGTTTTTGGAAAAAAACAGGATATTGACGAAGGTGAGTTGGATAAGGCGATGTCTTATGTCTCGGATCTGAAAGAGCTTACGGAGGTGATCGACTCTACTTTCGGACGGATGATCAAAAGAGCCAATGCGATACAGAATGATATGTTTGAAGAGAAGTGATCCATGGCATATGATCTGAAAGACAAGCTGGTCATCGCTCTCTCCTCTAGGGCACTGTTTGATCTGGAAAAAGAGAATCGGATCTTTGATGAAGAGGGGCTTGAAGCCTATTATGACTATCAGCTGAAGCATGAAGAGAGACCTTTGGAGGTCGGTACGGCATTCCGGTTTGTTAAAAATCTGCTTGCAATCAACAAAAGTTTTGATGACAAGCTGATCGAGGTGATCATCCTCTCGCGCAACAATGCCGCGACAGGGCTTCGCATCGGACGTTCTATCGAGCATTACCGGCTGGATATAGAACGCAGCGGATGGACTGCGGGGACACCGGTGGCAAGGTATCTGGATGCATTCAAAGTCGACCTATTTCTCTCTGCACACTCTGAAGATGTCCAGGATGCGATCAATGCGGATGTAGCAGCTGCCACGATACTGCCGCATAAACCCGGTGCTCATATCGAATCGGATATGGTCAAGATCGCATTTGACGGAGATGCCGTGATCTTCGGTGATGAGAGCGAGAAAATATATCAGGAAAAAGGGCTTGAGGCTTTCCTGGCACATGAAAGAGAGAATGCCAAAAATCCGTTCAGCAAAGGCCCTTTCTTCAAGTTTTTGAAGGTCATCTCCGATATCCAGAACAGGTTTCCGATGGAGAAGTCACCGATACGTACGGCACTGGTGACGGCACGCAGTTTTTCCACGCATGAGAGGGTACTTCGTACGCTCGATGCCTGGGGAGTACGTGTCGATGAGGCATTTTTCCAGGGAGGGGTACAGAAGTATGAAGTGATCAAAGCCTTCGGAGCGGATATCTTCTTTGATGACCAGGATACGCATCTGAACTTCACGACCAAAGATACACCTTCGGCGAAAGTACCCTACAGGTGTTAACGTTTGAACCACTGAAGAAGATGAAAGCAGTAGGGTGGTAACAAAACAAAAAATAATATAAATTTTTAAAATTTTTTTAATATCTCCTTATCCTCCTCTTTTGAGGGGGGGAAGAGGGGGGTTTCTCCTCAGTATTAAACAAATAAACGAACCAGTTTTCCCACAGCATCCTCATCAGTGTAGATCTTGATATATCTGATACCGTACTGCATGAAATGTGTCTGCATCGCTTCATCATGTGCTTTGAGTCTGGCTAAGTAGTGTTGGATGGCGGTAGTACCAAAGTCGGTATGACGGCTCTGTCTATTTTTGGGATTGTCCAGTATCACTTCCCCCAGCTTTTTGGGCCTCTCCTCTTCCCTGTGGCGTACGATGATGGCGATCACTTCATGCTTTTGTGCCAGCAGCGAGAGGTCGATGGGTTCCAGAAAATCACTGATGATAAAGAGCAGGGAGCGTTTGTGGATATGAGATGAGAGTGTTTGTATTGCCTTGGTATAATCCAGTGCCGTATGCAGCGTATCCAGTTCAAAGAGCGCTTGTGAGAAGTTTTCTATATGGTAGAGCTGTTTGGTGGGCGGGGTTACGCTATGTTTATCATTATGAAAGCTGAATCCTGTGAAGAGGTCGTTGTTGTGGTGTGCAGAGTAGCCGAGGATCGCAGCGATCTCAGTAATGGTATGCTGTTTGAGGTTGTCTTCCCCAAAGTGAAGGCTCCCATCCATCATTGCTGCAACGACTACCGAGAGTTCACTGTTGGCATGGAGCTCTTTGATATAGGGACGGCCGAGTTTTGCCGTGATGGTCCAGTTTATTTTCCTGACATCATCGCCGATCTGGTACTCTCTGAGTTCGCTGAAGTCATACCCCTCTCCATGCATTTTCGAGAGATTATTCCCCGCAAGCAGGGTATAGACCTGATATCGGGCTTTGAGCTGCAGGGTTTTAAATGCGAGTGACATTACGGTATGGGTACTTCTTGAACAATTTTGGAGATGATCTCATCACTACTCATCCCCTTGGCCCTGGCTTCATAGCTGAGTACGATACGGTGACGGAGTACATCGTGCAGGACAAAACCGATATCGGCAGGAGTGACATGGTCATTTCCTCTGAGGAACGCTTTGGCCTTAGCCGCCTTATAGAGGTCTATGGAGGCTCTGGGGCTTGCACCGTACATCAGGTTGGTTTTTATACTCTCCAGGCCAAATCTCTCAGGTTCCCTGGTCGCTGCGATCAGCTGCACGATATAACGCTCCACTTCCTCATCGACAAAGATATGGCTGACCGTATCTTTCAGTGCCTGCAGCTCCTCTTTGTAGAGCACCGGTTCTATCTTTTCAAAACTTTTGGTGGCAGCCTTGCGCATAATGGTCAGTTCATCCTCTTCACTGTTGTGCGTCACCACCAGCTTCATCATAAACCTGTCCAGTTGTGCTTCAGGCAGCGCGTAGACACCCTCCTGTTCGATGGGGTTCTGTGTCGCCATCACCAGAAAGGGAGGTTCGATCCTGAAGCTCTCATCCCCGATCGTTACCTGACGCTCCTGCATCACTTCAAGCAGTGCTGATTGTACTTTGGACGGCGCACGGTTGATCTCGTCTGCCAGCAGCAGGTTGGTAAAGAGCGGTCCTTTTTTGATACCGAAGTCATTGGTCTGAGGATTATAGATCTGCGCCCCGATGATATCCGAAGGGAGAAGGTCAGGGGTGAACTGGATCCGTTTGCTCTCAAGCCCGAGTGCTTTGGAAAGGGCATTGATCGTTGTGGTTTTCGCAAGACCGGGGACCCCTTCGACAAGGATATGCCCGTCACTGAGCAGACCGATCAGCAGACCGTCTATCATCTGCTCCTGTCCGATGACGGCTTTGGAGAGTTCCTGTTTGAGTACCTCTATCTTCTTATGCATTGAGTTCCTTTTTTATCGCTCTGAGATCGAGCGGTTTTTTTCTGTAGAGATGTGCTTCAAGCTTCTCTATGGCTGATGCAAACTTCTTACTGTCTTCGGCGATCAGCAGGCTCAGCAGTTTTTTGGGATCATTTGTTTGGCTGATCTGTTGGATGAATGGATCAGTCTTAACCTTCTCTTTCTTATGCCATTGTACACTCTTGGCTGTTAAAAAACCTGAGAAAAAGACCACGATATAGCCCATCAGCGTACCTATCCAGGACCAGTCTGAGGCTTTCAGCGGTGCCGGAGAATCCACTTTGTCCACCAAAACAGAGTGCGCAACAGGATTGATTCTAAATTTCTGTTCGGGTATGCTGAGGATGTAGCTTTTTTGTGTGGTCGGATTGAAGGATTTGATCTTTATCGCATCCAAAGTAAAACTTTTTTCAGCGCTCAGGGTCAGTCGCCACCTTAAAAACCTATTAAAAACTTAACAATTCTACCAGTTTTTATAAAAAAATCAGAAAGGTTATTCTTGAGAAACTCCTGTGGCCTTTTGATATTTTTCCTGATCATAAACCTCTCCACTTTTATACAAAGAGTAAGCGATCACCACAAGTTTTCTCATCACTGCAACCTGTGCAGCCGTAGTATGCTTTCCATTGTTTTTGAGCCTTTCATAAAAAGCCTTCATTTGA
>Ga0265294_10001432_pt1 | contig 32063 bp, 54 predicted proteins | sample MunlanPumphouse3_FD_192504 | JGI IMG/M metagenome (GOLD analysis project Ga0265294, IMG submission 192504) | Groundwater microbial communities from a municipal landfill in Southern Ontario, Canada - Pumphouse #3 | ecosystem: Environmental > Aquatic > Deep subsurface > Groundwater | place...
GACGACCTGATCGTCCGCAAATACGCCAGCCCCGAGCCGACTTGGGGGGCTTGGGGGGCGGAAGAAGAAATTGTTCCTGTCGGAACAGGGGATGGTCCGGTAGGAGTCAAGACCTGGAATGACATCCCATCGGCAAGCATAAAGACCTGGAACGATATTCCCTGGAATACCATCAAAACGATGAACTAAAAGGAGGTGGCATTAAGCATGGAAGCAGTTCAAGTGGTAAGTTGCATCGTTGGAATTATTGTGGTTATTGTTGCGGCGGTTGGTGGTACCTTTTTTGCTATGGCTAAGTGGGGCTTCGTTTCCAGCGATGAATGCCTCCTTCATCGAAATGAGTGCCATAATACTTGTGCCACCGTTACCAGTAAATCCAAAGAAGCTCTGGCTTACAAGCTGGATCGCATCTGTGAAGAGTTGGCAAAGCTCCGGATCTTGATGGATAAAGATAGTGAACGGTATATCACTCTGAATCGGTTTCTCGGCAAGGTAGAGGAATTTATGGAATCCCATAAAGGAGGGTGAAATGCCAAACAAGCACATTATCATCGTTTTAACGATTTTAAATTTAGTAATATGGGGAATCAATGTATTTTCGTTCACCCATTTTGCTGGTTAAAGGAGATTTGAATGGGCAATTTTATGATTGGTAAACTTTTACGTTGGCTTGGTGGTAGATTTGATGGGTATAAAACGTATGCTGGCGGAATAAGTGCCATTGTTCTTGGAGCATTGGGTCTGCTTGGGTATATGTTTCCTGATCAAGGTCTTCCTGAAATAGATATTGAACTTGCCTTGGGTGCGATAAGTCTTGGGTTTATGGCACTTGGTAATGGTGGGAAACAGGAGAAAACTAAAGATGAGCTTCAGCGAATTCTTGAAGAGCTTCGTACCAGACCGCTTAAGTGAACATCTGGCAAGTGGTAAACGGGTCACTGTTGGTATTACAAAGGTTTGTAATTGGGATATATGGTTAGTTAATTTATTTAAACGATGGAGGAAAAGATGAAAACATTTCTGGCAATTCTGGCAATTATCCCTGGTTTGATTGAAGTGATTACAAGTGTGGAGAAAGCATTCCCACAAACTGGTAAGGGCGCTGAGAAACTGGCGCTAATTAAGTCAATCATGGCCGAACTCTATGCCGGTATAACCGAGCAATGGGGTACCATTGAAAAAGTGGTGAATGCAATTGTGGCGTTTGCAAACAAGATCGGCGCTTTCTCAACTAACAAGTAAGGCACTGGCAGTTGTACTTATCTTTATTTGCGGATGTGGAACAGTAAAGATGGAATCTCCAACTCTTAAAAACTTAGTTAGTGCCACCAAGCAAACCGAATCCGATATTGGTAAGCTGGAATTAGTAAACCAGTTTTTCAATAATCGGATTCGGTATGACTTGGACTCGAATGTATGGGGCGTTAAGGAGTACTGGGCAACTCCGGATGAGTTGATTGAAAAAGGAGTTGGTGATTGTGATGATTATGCCCTTGCTAAGTACTTCATTCTGAAAGATGTGGGGTTGGGAAGGGTTCTTAAGCTGGTCTATGGTCGACTTCTGACAACCAGTGAACCACCCTTATTTTTGTTATATGATGGCCCTCAGTCATTAGTTTTAGATAATAAGATTGATTCGATTCTTACTTTGCAGGAACGGAGTGATCTTTTACCGATACTTGGGTTTAATCATGTTGGGTTATGGACTTTTCACCGAGGCACTTGGGAATTACTTACTACCAATAGCAAACGATTGGTGCAATGGCGTGAATTGTTAAGGCGATTAAAGGAGTAATATGGATTTGGATGATGTGACTAAGCCGATTGATTTATCTTTGTTTGATGCTACTGATATCGTTTTTATGGCACTGGTTCTTTGGCGGGAGGCAAGAGGAGAATCAAATGAAGGCAAGATAGCAGTTGCTCACTGTATTATGAACCGGGTATATCACCCTAAATGGTGGGGCAAATGCGTAACCGATGTTCTGTTCAAGAAATGGCAGTTTTCATCAATAACAGATCCTCATGATAAACAATTAACGGCATGGCCTTTGAGCACTTCCGCAGTATGGCAAACTTGTCTGAGTATAGCTAAACGGGTTATAAATGATGAGTTGCCTAATCCGGTACCCGGGGCTGATTCTTATTTTGATATTTCTATTCTCAGTCCTGACTGGGCTACTTCTAAAACGTTTGTTAAACAAATTGGTCGACTAAAGTTTTATAATACGGATGCCAAATGATCAAGATTGATTTGTTAGATAAAGCCGTGGCATTAATTGCCGATGCAGTAATTCCGGATGATAAAATTATTGAAGCTTTTCCGATTGCCGCTGAGGAAAGGCTTGAGCGCGGACTGGCTTATGTATCTGGGAGAATTGCAGGAATTCGGCAAGCTTATTATCGGGATCATGTATATACCAAGACGGGATAAGAAAAGCCCGGGCAATTTCTATCCCCGGGCTTTTCTTTATTCTGATTTTGCCAATAAGCATTTCAAGTATTTCAAGAGTTCTATCTTCGGGCCATATCATCCCCTTCTCTTATTTTTTTGAATGAAAAACCGCTCGCATTATTTAAGTTTATCTAACTTTTTAAACTGAATTAGTTTTTCCATTAACTTTTCGGCCAGGGTTTGAATTTCTCCTCTTAAATTACCTTCTATTTTTTCAAAGTCTGCTGCCTCTAAAGGCTCAGGTACGTTTAGTTTATTAAAAGGATATGATTCTTTTTGCTGCAAAAAAATATGACATAAATGATCAGCAAGAGTTATAGTATCTATATAAGTAAATTCCTTCAAATCCATTATGTCTTCTGATTTTTTAACTTCTGGCACTTCAAATTTACATAAAATCTCAGTAGCACAAAGATTAGTAGAATTTTTACTTGAAAGAATCAGCCCTACCCGCCTTTTAGGTAACAAAACTGCTTTTCGTATTTCACATTTTTCAGGTAGCCAAAGATGATATGTGTGAGTTAAATTTCCTGGATGCAAAGCTTCTACTGATGGTAATTGAATTAATTGCCATTCAAGTTTATTCATTTTCTCCTCCTTTGCTTTATATGCGCAAAAATAACCGTCTGAATCTAAATATACTAACTGCCCTCTGTGAAGTGGTTCTTTGCATACCCCATAAGCCATTATAGGATTCATGTTACTTATTCCCTGGTTGAATTTTATTTAACTCTGCCAGAAGAAGTTCTATCTCGTCCAGCATTTCCCTGACCTGATTAATTGCTGAACCAAGTCGGACATATCGGGTGTCGGTAGCAACCTTATTCCACACTGCACAAGATGTTATTTTAAATTGTATTGCATGGATGCGCTCCCTTATAGCTTTAATGGAACCATCCATTTTCAACTGTTCAATTTCACGTATCTTGTCAGCCATTGCCATTCCTGTATTTGTTTCAGTAAATTTACATTCTGAAAGTGACTCATTTCCTCCACTTATTTCCTTTTCGATCCTTCTATTCGTTTCGGCGTCGTGGCTGTGCGGCCCTCTTTCACCACAAGCGCATTGGTCATATTCTGGAATAGTCATTTTGTTCTCCTTTTTCTCAAAATCTGGGGGTTCCGGTGGTTCTCCAGGGTAGCTTGGAAAGTTGGTAACAATATTACTATAACATGATCCTTCTGGGGGAATATCCTTTTTTCCCTCCGAAAAGATGCTCGATAAATTGGGTTCATATTCTTTAGTAAAAGTAACCTTCACTTCGATTTCTTCGGTATAATCTGAAATTAATACTTGCTTTGTAATACCATCACGAATTGAAAAATCATTCTTACGAGACATTGAACCTTCAAGTTCGGCATACCCATTTTCTGGGACATTCAATTCAAAAAATTCAATGAGTTCTTTTTTATTAAGAACCATTATTTACCTCCCTTGCTTTTGGTACTTCTTCCAGCAACACTTCTTAAACATCTTGCCACTCCCACAGATACAGAACCCACCCGCCAATAACCTTTTCCGCATTCTATTTGAAAGCGGAGCCAATTCTTTTGCATGGGCATCGGTTAACTGGACCAGCTTATGTCCAAGCTCGGTCTCAATTTCTCTTAGTTCAACGTTATCCGATATAGGATATATTTTACCGGTTTCAATGTCCATCTGTCTTCTCCTTATTCAAGGGTTTGCGTTTTCTCCAAATAATATGCCCAAAGTTTCATACTCCTCCGAATTTTCCTCTATCAGATCAATCCCATCAATAATCTGTAATGGATCAACTTCTCGAAGCAAGCCAGCAACTATTTTCCAAGTATCAATTTTATGCACATCCCCTTCAATAGCGGTAAGGATCCTAGTAATGACTCCGGCTAAAGATTCAGGTTGAATATTATATCCCCGTTTCAGGAATTTAATCACCCGCATCATTGAGCCACCAGGGCTTTCTTCTCTGGTTGGGAAAGTATAAACCAATCGCCTTGCCGCAAGATCAGCATAAAAATTATCATCAATACAAGAAGTCCAAATATTTCCTAACTTACAAATTGCCGCTTTACAAACGGTGAAATCAAAACTTTGAATGCAATCTGAAAAAGCACCAAAGGTCCACCGAGTAATAAATTGAATTGGCATTCTTGGAGGACTTAGAACCGTAATAGCATTAGGAGTTTCATGCATTCGGCCTTTTCGCTCAGTGGTAAGCGTTGCTGCCATTCTCTTTTGAAAATCAATGGTAGGTCCAAATAAATCAATGTCTGATGGTTTTTCTCCGGATATAGTTGAACGAATGAATCCCCCGGCAAGAATCAGTTCAGAATTAGAATTCATCAACTTCTGAACATCTTTAGGAAGTCTTGAAATTACCAATCTTAGGTCATTATTTAGTAATGTTTTCATTTACTCTTCCTTTGTTTTTATATCATCAAAATTTGAATTTCTGATTTCTTTTCATATTGATACTTTTCTTTAACTTTTGATAATCTGGCACCGGCTTCTTTAAGCTGGGATGTCAAATCTTCAAAATCATCAGCGGACAGAAAAGTGCCTGGCTCAACGGTCCGATTAGTATGGGTGCTTAGATTGCTCAAAGCAATGCAATTTGGATTCGTTTGATGACTGATATAAAATAGGCCACCATGTATATACTCTTCAGTGGCATTAAATCCCAGTTCTTCCACAATTTTTAGATAACTGGCAGCATGCTTTATTTCTAAAATAAGAATTGTATTTTCAAGCACTTTCACATGTTTAATTTCAGTTGATTTCATTTACTCTTCCTCCTTCAATAACCAAGTTTTGATTGCTTTCCGAACCCCTTTTCTTTCCTTTTTTTGATCTTCTGTTTCTTTCATATCCTTTTTAACAATATCAGCACATTTTGCTTCAAGCCGCCTAAGCCAAGGTTTGTCATGTCTTCCATGGGTTTTCCATTCTGATATTTCCCAAGACCTCTTTTTAAGAATTCGCCTCGCTGTTTTTGCTTTCATTATTTCTCCTGTTTCTTGAATTTAATTTCAATGGTGACTCCATCAAACAATTTTTGAAGGACTTCAACGAACGCTTTAATCAAATCAGATGAAGTCGATTCCTGGGAAGATTGGGAAGGCGGGGATGCTTCAATCCATCCTTGAACCATTTCAGGGGTTTCTTGACTTTTAGGAATATCAATAAAGCCACCATCTTTTCTAAGTTTCCGAGCTTTTCTAACCTCACCAAGTGCCTTGTACAGGTCACTTTTTACTTCTTCTACTGATTTATCAAGAGGAATACTCCAAGTTTTTCTTCGGTCACCAGCTTCAACCTTTTCACCTTTTATTACATAGGGAAGCATTGAAAATTGATTAAGAGAAGTTCCTATCGTGGCTTTATTCGGGGATTCTTTCAGTTGTTGGCAAAGATATTCATAAACTTTTCTTTGGGTTATTGGGCCAAATTCTTTGACGGTCCAAATAATGTTTTCATTCAATGTGCTAAATGGCTTAGCACCGAGTCCTTCTTCCTGTCTAATTTCTTTATCAGTTAGAATCTTCACTCTGGAACTCCTCTCTGATTTAGTTTTTAATTTTATGACCGGTTGATGATACAATTTATGCTTTTCAATTTCTTCTGCAAAAAGACTTTTTTCATCTTTCATTGCCAGCATTTAATCCCCCTGCCTTGGTTTTAATTATAAAGCCCCTTTATTCTATTATAAAGAAATAACCCGTTTTATTTAAAGCCTTTTAAAATTAATCAATTTTTGAGTTTTTAAGTTCATTTTTTAATACTTCAGTGGCATGGTCAGACAGGGCATCTACTTCCTCAATATGGACAGTGGTCATTTCATTTTCAGGTATTGGGGAATATCGATTAAGCACGGTATCAGTATGTCCGGCTTCATATCCACTATTGTACATCCATACTATAAGTTTGCCCAGTGCCGCTAACCCTTGCATAAATCCTCCTCATATATTTTAATCCAAGCATTAAGCATTTGAATTCTACGTTGCCGAATTTCAGTTAGTAAAGGGGATTGCCGTTCTGGATCCCGCAAAGAGAAAAATCCAAAGAAAGCAATACAGTCTACCGGCAAATCCTCAGTTCTGAATTTTTGCCATTGTCGGATCCAACTCATACATGGGTTTATTCCTTTTATTGATTGTTGATAATAAAATCGGGTCCATGGGCATTCTTTACAATTACCTCCCCGAAACATATTACATAATGAGCAAACATGAACTTTAGAGGAGAATGGATAAAATCGATATGGATTAGTAATAGCAAACTGGTACTGATTGCGTAACTGTTTTAAAGCATCAATTATTTGTTGGGTCATTTTATTTCCTCAATTTAATTTATTAAGCCGGGCATGGCAGACCCGGCTTATAGGTCGAAAGGGGTGCCCCATGCTGCCCCATGGGAAAGGCTTTTCTGCCTCAAGTCTTTGCCAAGTGGGGCTTCTGCATTTAATAGGCACTTAGCTTTTACTTCCTCTGAAAATATGGGCATTTTTGATAAGTATCCCTATGTCGATCTAAATATCCCCCACTTGGTGATGGGGCTTCCCCACTCATTGAATGCCATTGTCGACATACCGGCAGTAGCGGCACTTTATATACATATTTACAATGCCCTTCTCCAGATCGATGCAAATGGCACTTCGCATCTTTCCGCCACTCGGCATATCGACATTCAAGACAAATTGTTTTCATTTTATTTTCCTTATTTATCATCTATAAACTCATTATGCCCATTATCAAGGCAGAAAATATAAACCCCTTCTTTCCAACATTCAGCAGTTAGCTTATCACAATCCAGAGAATCGAATTTGTAGGTATAGACTAATCTTGGGTACTCAGAGAATGGGACCACAAACCCACCCGGCAGGTATTCAAATTCAAACTTATCTAGTTCCTTGATTTTGCGAATTACGAATTCTACATTTTCAGGCTTATCAACATATATTCGACCATAGCCTTTTCGTTCAAAACATTTCATGATTCATCCTCCGTATAATATTGATCAACTTCATGAACTTTTGGTGGTTGTAAAAGTTCTTGAATTTTCTTTTCTAACTCCATGATTCGGAATCTTTGTTGCCCGATAGCATTGGCCATTGCTTCTATTACGGCATTATCAGTTTTGTTAAAACTTTTATATTCGGCAATAATTTTTCTAGTAGCTTTAAATGTTCTCCCTTGAATAGAAGCAGTTTTTGGACCTAAGAAATCCATGTTTATTTTCCTTTTATCATATCAGCAATCAACCCTGCCGCATTTATGGCATTTGAACTGCCATAAAAATCACCACATCGATGACAAGACGCTTCAGCATTAACTTTTATAGGTTTATTCACTATAAAAAATAAATGAGGATACCCGCTAAGTTCTGCCAAAGTTTTGGCACATGCGCAGCAATAAGTTCGTTTATCTATTTTAAAAGCTAATGCTTTCATGGCATAATATCTTTAAGTCTTTTTATAAATGCCGGTAACATCTGAATTGCCGATTGGCATAAACTCTCTTGTATTTCCGGACTTGTTTGTGTCACATATCTTCTTTGCATCATTTCAACAAGGTGGGTAATACATAATTGACTTGCCGGGATATGCTCAGGAATCTTTTCACTACGAAGTAATTCACACAAGAAACATTTATCATTATACTCAATGACATTAGTTTTAAACTTTAGAAAATCTACTACTCCATTCTCGAGTTCCATAATTTTTCCTTTTATTTAGTTCGTTTTAGTTTTTGAGGTTCTTTAGGATTTTCTTGCCCGATTAATCCTTCAAGCCGTTTAAATTCTTTTTCTTTGTAAGCCCAGTAATTATCACATTTGCATTTACAATGTAATTCACAAGCATCCGGATGTTTCCTAGGATTCCCTTTTTTGAAACATTGAATAAATGCAGTAGCCTTTTTCAACAAATTAACTGCGTTTTCTTCAGCCTGAAGCATTTCATCTAATCCATGTATCATTCGTCACCCTCCGAAATTTTACACCCTATCCCAGCGACAAAAGCAGCCAGTTGAATAAGTTTTTTTGCTATCCCCAAACGAATTTTTGCTTGCTTCATTCCAGTTATTTTTATATTTATAGTTACTGTTTTAATTACTTCACTTGCCTTAATTTTTATTGGACTTGCCATATTATTTTCCTTTCCTGCCAACGGGTGGCGGCGGAGTATCCCATTCTGCATCTTGCAGTGAGGATCCTTTCGGCCGTTCCGTTGGCGGCCCAATATGGAGTTTTGCTATCTTATATGCCACTTCTTCAGTCGGAGCGCATTCACGGCAAAGGTATTTCAGCCCACCGCGCGCGGCGTAAAATGGCCCGGTCCAAAACTGCCATCCACGTTCCCGCCGGAAGTCCTGCCCGCATTTGCAGCACCGTTTCCACTCGAAGAGAGTAAACACAGGGAAAAGGCCATCGTATTTTGGCTTGTGATCTCGTTTCATTTTTCTTTCCTTTTCATACCGGGGGATCATTAACTGGTTTTTCACCCCAAATTTCATGAGTAGCTTTATGAATTTCACCAGCAGTTCTTGGTACCATTGCTACCCGTTTTTCAGGAAAAAGCCATTTAGCATCAGCAGTTACCATGGCAATCTCATGAGTTACCTTTTTAATATTCTCAATTTCTTGAATAATATTTGTTACGTTTAATATAATAAACTCATAATCATTTTCGACAGCATCCCTACTTTCATATTGAACAATTGAAAAACTACGTCTTATTGCTTCTTTTAATTCTCGAATTGTTCCGGTCTTTTTTATGTTACTTAGTGCTTCATCTGAAATGGGAATTGATTTACTGTGAATTTCTGAATTCATTGTTTAGCTCCTACCTAATTAATTGACTAAGTTTATCCAACAATATTGACCAAAAAATGAAAGCTCCCCCAAGTGAGACTACTATTTTTATCAAAGTTTTCCCAGGGTATCGGGTCCCTAATATCAACAAAGCTAAATTCCATAAACCCAACCATGCTGAAACAAAAGCACCAATGATAATAATAGCCCCCCAAATTTCCATAATTTTAAATCCAGCCCATATCCATGTACAGGCATAGCCTTTCACCAAAATGGGAAACTAAAATATGGTTAGAAGGATCAAAGAAATCAATGATAGTTACTTCCAATTTATCTTTGGTTCTTCTTAATCCTCTGCCGATAGTCTGAATAATTGCTCTTTCTGACTTGCCTTCCGCCGCATTTATCAATACATCCAAGGTCGGTATATTCACTCCTTCTTTCCAAACTGTGGTAGCAATGATGCAGGGTATTTTCTTTTCATTAAGCAATTCCCTGGCAATTTCCCGATCTTCCATAGTAGAAATGCCTCGAATGAATTTAACCGGAACCTCTTGACTTATCATCTTCAATAATACTTCACCATGTTCGATTCTTTGAACATAAATCAATACTGATTTGCCATTTTCAACATATTCTCGCACATATCGGGCTATTCTGTTATTTTTTCTGGAATTATGAATAATCCCTTTATCCATTACGGTTTTCCATGATTTATATGATAGTGCTCGATCTACTGGCAACTTGATGATTCTTAGTTTAGGAGTTGCCAAGTATTCTGCTTCGATAGCATGCCGCATCGTAATTTTATCAATCTGAGGACCAAGCCAACCTTCCAAAACCATTTTACCTTTTCCTGATTTGGGTATGGTGGCTGATAAACCTATTCTTATCGGGGCATCACATTTTACCAGGCATTTGGCATACATTCCTCGGGTATCTGAAATATGATGGCATTCATCCACAATTATGATATCAAATTGTGATAGAAACTTTGCCGTCTGCCTAAACATTGAGTGAACTGTACTTATTACCACCTGCCCTTTATGACTTTTGCCTTCACTACTAACCGTTGATACCGTTCCTATATTATATTTGTTAAATGCCTTTTCTGTCTGGGAAATCAAAGACAAGGTATGACATAAGAATAATACTTTCGCTTCAGGATATGCCGATATGATTCCTGCCGCGATTACGGTTTTGCCAAGCCCGGTCGGGGCTTCAATCACGCCTCTTTTCTTTTGTATGGTAAGTTCAATAACTTGTTTCTGTTCAGGGGTGAAAACAATGTTATCTAATTTAGGTTCCCGGGTGGCATTGCATTCCCTAAGACTTTCCCAAACCACGGTATATGGTCTTTCAGTTTCAGTTAAGAATTTTTCAACCATCGGTAAAAGCCCGGTAGGGAACGTCCCAAGTGGGGTCATCATGGTTTTTTCTACCCGCTTGATAATTGCCCGCTTAGGTCGCTTTATATAAACTTCCTCACTATAAGTTAGCGCCTTTTTCAGAAAGGGCATTGGCTCGGTTTTACAAATGGCTTGATTTGCCATAATAACTAATTTATCCATTTTTACTTCCTTCAATTTGCTTTCGGGCATATCCGGCTTGATAAGCTACTTCCATCATCTTTGCTAAAATCCAGAGTAGATCAGTTTTGGAATAATGCCCTTCATTATAACTTTCCACCACTGATATGATTTCAGTTTGTTGGGCATTTATTAACCACTGATCTATTTCTTTTTTAACTTGAGACTGCCCGCACATTTGAAATTCCTTTTTGCATTGATACCGTAAATACAGTATCTCCGGTTTCAGCAAGTTCCTCTGAATGAGTCACCATGATGATTTGTAATTTCAGCTTTTTAGAAATTTCATCTAACATTACCCCTGCTCTTGCTAAAAGATCAGTGGAAAGATGTTTAAAAGGTTCATCAAGTATAATGGTATTTCTTGTTCGAGGATTCATCATTGCCCAGGAAGCAATTCGTAAAGCAAAAGATGCCACATCGATTGCTCCGCCTCCAGATGCGGTGATAGGATCTACCCGTTCACCATTGCGTTGAAAAACCAAATCACATTCAGTCTTATTTCTTCTATGCACAAAATCAACTATCAATTCATAAGGATCTGGAAAAACTGCTTCAAGAGCAAGACTGGTAATATCTGAAATATGATATTGCAATTGCTCTTGAGTAGCAAGGCCGGCAGATCGAATTACTTCCCGGGCTTGTTCATGCCAAATCAGATTTTGTTTTTGTGCTTTTCTAAGTAGCCTTATCCTTTTTATCGTTTCAGATAATTGTTCTTGCTTACCTTGAAGTCGAGTTAACTTTGTCCGAAGTTCGGTAATTTCAGACATTGTATTTTCCTTTTATTTCATTTACCAGTTTTTCAATGTTCTGGTCCATTGCCGATATTTCTTCGTCCATTTCTTCAAGTTTTTTTTCGGCTTCCTCTAAAGAACCACAATCCCAGGTTTCTTTAAGTTGCTCCTGCAGATATTTATACTTACCTTGCAATTCAGTGGCTTTTGCCTTCGCATCTTCAATGTTCTTTTTAAGCCGTAAAAGCTCTGATTCTTTCATAATTTTTCTGCCCCTATATCTTGATATCAATTTGAAAAGAACTCTTCATTTTGAGCGAGTTTTTCTTTCTCAAACCCCCGTTTTTATCATATTTAATCGCTATCATTTCATCGATTGGGATTGCTCCCGAATCTATATTTATAAATCGGACATTTTTTATTCTGACATGCTGTAATCATATTCCGATCACCACCCATACAAATTAAACATTGTTCACGAAATAATCTAATTTTAGGACGACCATCACCAAGACGAAACTTATAAAATGGGCAATTAGAACTTCCACAAGTTCTAATTTCTATGCCATTCCCACCAACGCATTTTTTACAAAATTGAAGCATTGCTTCTTTTGGGGTATTGGCAATGGTTCTTTGCATTCCCGAACCACCTTTAGTTCGCTGCATTATCTAAAGCCTTTCTAATAATTCGTTTGACTTCTGAAGGAATATTAGAACTATGTTTTGCCAAATTGGTTTCAAAAGAAGCCCCAATTTCCCAATCTTCACCAAGTTTTTCGATAAAGGCGGCAATTCGATTATCCCGATTTTGTTTTACATCAATATGGGCTCTGGATATTACCCCGGTTTCGATTGGAAGGAATATTTGGGTAAGTGAATTAGTGCTGATCCTCCAAATAAAGACTGAAGGGCGGTGGTCTATTTGATCGGCGGCTTGTCTGGTTAAAGATCCCGGGTTTAGCAAGATTCTCCCAGACTTACTTTCTTCCTTGAAAGTTTTATGATTATGCCCGGTCAATATCAGGCAAGGTCCTTTTGTATTTTCTAACAAAGTTTTTGCTTCAGGGTCAGGGCATCCCGGCCAAGGAACTTTTCCTTGCCAGGTCATTACATGCCATATAACGATTGGTCTTTTGATACCAGGAATAACTATTTGCTTTGCTGGCAATCCCCAGTGGGATCCATTAAGCAGTTGAATTCTATCAGTTTGCAAAAGAGTATAAAGTCCTGACTTTTCTGCTAACTCTAAGGAATGCTGGGGTAGATCATGATTTCCATAAATGGTATAAAATTGATCAGGAAGGTTTTGAATGGCACATGAAAGTAAATAAGGACTGGGTTTCCAATGGTCAAAAAGATCCCCGGCATGAATTACCGGGCATTGTAATTGCTTCTGAAGTTCAGAAATATATAAAACTTTTGCCCACTGGGTGGCTATGAAATTATCAGTTCGACAAACTGGGATAGATTCCCTAAGGTGCCAATCCGCAGTTAAAATGGCTTGGTCACCAGGATGAGTTTCAATTGTTGCCTTTTTCGTTCTGCGGATCATAAAAGCCCCTTTATTCTATTATAGAGAAATAGCCCATTTTATTTAATGGCCGCCCCGCAAAATGGGCAAATATCTGGCATTTGGGAAGATAGAGTGGTGACTTCTTGAAGAGTGGTGGCAAGTTGTTTATTGGCAGTGGTGATGCCTTGAACCAGATTTGCTAACTTCATTTGTTGCGTTTGCACTTCTTTTCGTTTTTCAAATAATTGCAGAGCTTTATTTACCACTGACTCAGCTTGAATTGATTTCTTTATCTTGGCTAAGACTGACATAGTAGTGGCATAATCAATAACCAACTTTTGCAATTTCATTTGTTGGGTTCGTGCTTCTTTTTTAACTGACAAAGCTTCTAAAGCCTGATTTACCAGCTTTTCCAACGGAAAAATTTCTTCTACTTGACTTATTTGTTCTTTCACATTTTCAATTTGCTTAATGTGAGTTTTCAAGCCCCCGGCTCGTTTCTTTTCGGCAGTAACTTCTATTTCTAATCGTTCAACTGCCGCGATTTCTACTTCCATTTCTGAAAGATAATCTAATTCCTTTAAAGATTGCCGGGCATCTTCCAATTGTTGATTGGCAGCTTTGATATCTCCTTCAAGTCCTCTTATCCAATGCTGAACATTAGATACTCCTTTATCAATCACATCTAAATGGGCAACCCGATTAAAATGCCCGGCAACTTCTCCGGCCGATAAATCAAGTAAATATGGGCGATCTAATTGCTGCTGTATATTTATTTCTGAAAAGTTTATTGCCCGTTGAATTTCTTCAGGAACATCAGTTCCCATTGCTTTGAACTTGGTATCATTCAAATAATAAGTAGCAGATTGTGCCCGGGTTTTTGTTATGATCGCATCTGATAAATTTACTTTAACTTCGGTTTCCCCTCCCCACCAAGACTTAATTGAGTTCCCACCAGGGCGATTTTGAAAAACCCATTTCAATGCCCGTATAATCGCAGTTTTCCCGGCATCACTTTGCCCTACAATTACATTCACCCCGGGTGAAAATTCTAAGTGAGATTTTTTATGACTTTGAAAATTCCATATGTCCATAGAAGTAATCATTCAATAACTCCTATAACTATAAGAATATACGCAATTAAAATTACAATAAGAACTCCAAAAACCCAATTCATTATTTGGTCAGGACCTTGTTTTTTCATTTAGTCCTCCTCAATAATTTAAAAAAGGTTTCAGCACTTATTATCACGACTGGGGATTCATTCCGCCTCTTACATACCAATAACCAATCAGTATTTGCCATCTGATTAGTCATTGCTTGTTTTATCCAACCAGGGATCGCCCAGTTTTCTTGAGCTTTACATTCTACTGAAAATGGAAATTCAGCAATCACCTGACTCTCTAACCGAACATCACACCCATTCTGCCCCATAGGCCGGGATTCAATCGGGCAATCTGGACCCCAAGGAATCCCGGTTAATTCACTTATTTTTCGACATACCCATTGCTGAAGCCGTCGACCTTTAGCTTTAGCAGATTGTACCGTGATCCTTCTTTTTAGTTCTTTTGCCATTTCTGCTCCTTAGAAATATAAGTACCAATCTTCCATTCCTCTAAGATTCCGAAATCCATATTTTTTACAGACCCGCTCAAATTCCATTTGGGAAAATTGGTTTTCATCTAAAACAATCCGGGACAAGCCCGGCAACGGCAGTTGAACTAATGAAAGGTTTTTATCTATCAATTCCTTATTGGCATTTTCAATAGCTCGCCCCTTTGCTGAATTTTTATCTAACTTTCCTAAAAGATATTTAGCAGCCGTCTTTTCACCAATGCCAGAAATCCCAATGACATTATCACTACTACAGCCTGCCAATGCTTTTACCCGGGACCATTGAATTGGTTGAATCCCCCACTTATTTATAAAATCTTGTTCGGTAATATACTCTTTTTTAGCTGGGTTATAGATTTTGGCAAATGATAACAACTGGAATAAATCTTCATCACCAGAACAGATAAGGCATTCATTTTGATAAGCCAATACTATTTGAGCAATCAAGTCATCAGCTTCATATCCTGGTCTAATGAAATTATTTACAATTCCTATGCCAGGAATAATTTTAGTTCTAAGTAAATCAAACTGGGCATAGGCATCGAGCAACTCTTGAGTGGGTTCTTCATTCTTTCGATTGGCTTTGTAAGTACTAGTGATTTTCTTTCGGATAGATTCCCGACTATCCCAACAAAATGCCACATTAGATGGTCTGAATCTTTCTACCAGAGTAAATACTTGATTAAAGAATCCATAAATCACCCCGGTAGGCTGGTCTTTATGGCGGAATTCTCCAGTCGTATGATAAGCCCGATGACAAAGATAATTTGAATCAATTACCAGAGTTGGTGAATGCATTATCTCCGCTTTCTTCTGTCCTGAGTAAACTTGTTTTCGATTTGTTCCCATAACTGAATTGTTTCCTCTTTAAGTTCGGTTTCGAGACCATCCTCCTCAACTTTTTGAATTGCCACATCTAAACTTCTATCTAATGGAGTTCCTCCGATAGAATAAACCGTATTACTGGTATAATCTTTTATAAATTGAAGGTTTTGCCTAACATCATCAATGCCATAATCAAACAAAATAGTTAGTGGGGCAGTTCGATATGGTTTCCAAACTGATGATTTAAATACCTCAATTTCAGTTTTTATTCCGATAACCCGGGTGACTTCTTTCCCGGCCATTTTTACTTTGTCTTTAATCTTTTCGGGCTTCATGCACCGCAACCTAAGAGAAGAGTAAAAACCAATAGCTTCTCCTCCCGGAGTAGTAAATTTCTGCCCATAAGGACCGGCATCAAGGTTTTGCCGAATTTGATTGGAACAAACCAACAAGTAATTTTTATCAGTAAGAATCCGACAGGTCTTTCGGAGTTCTTCACTGAACTCTTTTGCCCGTCGCATTCCCATTTTATCCCCTTCCTTATTTTCCATTTCCATATTGGTTGAAAGGGCGGCAAGAGAATCGGCGAAAATGCCATGTGGACCATTTCCTTCTGGTTCCCAACTTCGAACTTTACCAAATACTTCGGGAATGGTATTTGGTACGGTATAAGAAATGGTGGTCAAATCAAGCCCAAATAATTTAGCAAATGCTTTATTTAATCGTGCTTCTGGATCATGAAAAAGGATTTGCCCATGCCGTCTTTGGATTGCCCCGGCTATTTCTGATAAGATCACGGTTTTGCCGGCCCCACTTGGGCCAAATATTTCAACCATAATCCCGCAGGGAATTCCTCCCCCATGAAATCGACCCCCTGATATTGCTAAGTCTAAAAGGGTGGACCCAGTGCTGATGGTTTTATCAGTCCCATCATATTCCTTTTGGGAAGTTTTTCCCTCGCCTATCCTTCTTTTTAATTGATCACCTAAAGAAGTAGTTCGTTTCATCTTCCATCGCTCCGTTTTAGAATTTCAGCAATCACCGTATCGTTCAACCCTCGTTTTTTCAATATTTCACGTACTTCTTCCAGGTATAGCAAGAATTCTTTTTGTGGTTGTTTATCAGAATCCCACGTCATAGTATTTGCTATAAACTCCCACTTTAACTTAATCCTTCTTGCCGCTTCCTCAATCAAAGTAACCATCGGCATTTTATTTTTAGTAAGCACCCCAGAAATTGCTTTAGTTAATAAAGCTGCTCTGGAAAGGTCTTTTACCAATGCTAAAAGGGCGAACTCCTCGGCAACATTGACCGGGAGATAGGCAGTAATCCTGACCATCTCCCGGTCTGATCTTCTGGGAGCGTTGCGAACATTAAATGGATCGCAAACGCTTTGTTTCATTATTCAGCATCCTCCTTAGCGGTCATGCAGGCATCCCACTCATCACATTCAAAGCACTCATCATGCTCCTCGGTATCAATCCCGAATTTAAAGCCATGGGGGCATTTATTCTTATTTTGCCGCTCCCCAGTTCCGCCACATGCCCGGCAAGGACCACCTTTAGAATTCTTTCCAGTTCCTTCGCAAGCGATACAAGCAATGATGCTTCGGCGCTTTGCTGGCTCTAGTTTTTTGCTTTTCTTAGGAGGTTCCGGTTCTTCCTCTTCCTCAGGTTCCGGTTCAGGTTTTCTTGCCCGTCTCTTAGGAGGCTCGGGTTCTTCCTCTTCCTCCTCGGGTTCTGCTTTTTTACGCTTCTTAGGACGTTCTTCCTCCTCCTCTTCAGGCTCAGGTTTTCTTGCTTTTCTGGCAGGGCGTTCTTCCTCCTCAGGCTCGGGTTCATCTTCTACCGGATCAATTTCAAAGAGCTTTGCTTCCAACTCTTTTGCCGATAGAATATTCAATACCTCGTCCAGACTCGGGATTTCATCCAAAATAGCATCATTATATCCCTTTTTTCGTTCTTCAAAGTCAATTCTGGATGCTTCGGCAAAAGGTTTGCTGCCGCCAATAGTTTTAGAATCAAACCGAACCCGCAAAGTCAATCCTTCCTCCAGATCAGGAAAGACTTCATACTCTTCATTTTCTTCAAGCTCATCAGTCAAAAGATTCTGAAAAAGGAATTGTGAAACATCCCAAATATGGGGCTTTTCTTCATATTTCTTATCCTTTTTCGGAATAATGATGTACAAATTTCTTTGACTGGTTTTCAGGGCATCAGTGGTTTCTTTTTCGGCCCCTTCTTTTATCTGCAATGCCCGGTATTCGCAAATCGGGCACCGCTTGCCTGCTGAACTCGGGCAGACCACCGTTTCATTGGTTGCCCCGATATTCCGGTGAGTCTTGAAAGGAAGTTTCCACCACAATGACCCTTTGACCGCAATTTCCAAATCTTCATCCCGATCAGGATGCCGGCTATTGGTTACCACATAAGGCATAATATCGAAACTATGCCGGCCACCAGGTTCCGGGGTAAATACATTCACTCCTTTGGGTAGATTCAAATACCCATATGCGGCACCAGAAGTTTTCTGTTTTTGCGCATTTGCTCCTACCTTACCTCTAAAACTGCTTTTCTTTGCCATACTCTCTATCCTTTCCATACAGTTTAATAAAATAACGAGTTCCTTGCAATCTTCCCAATACCGCGGCTTTGCTCATAAAATAAGTAAGTATGGGAAGCAGTATTATAATCAATCCCCCAAGTGCCACCCACTTCTCCATGCTCATGATATCCTCCTTTTTAAAATAGCCTGGTATTCTGGGCATCACCGTACTTCAATAGATTAAAAAGATAACAAGCAAAATGAGCGATCTTTAGGCAGTCCCTAATTTCTTCATCTTTGCCTCTTGCCCCCTTTCCAATTCTATCAACATATGCTTCAAGTTTTGCTTGTATTTTCACGATATCATACTTAGCAATGGTTTTATCGGGAAAATCCCCATACTGCTTACTAGCATATTCGGTGATATGCTTAATTACATACTCTGAAAACATTTCCCATTGTTCAATCTTTTTCATTTCGTGGCTTTCTTTGCATTGCTCGCCCAACTTTGCGATCTATTTGTTTCTGTTTTTCTTGCTGTGCCTTTGCATATACCTCTGATAGGTTTCGAGGAACTGAAGGTCCTGCAAAATATTGTTGCCCATGCAAAATCACTAACATTTCAAGTGCCTTCTTTCTGGTATAGCAGATTTCATTTTTTGCCACTTCAGCAAATTCTGCTTCTTCCTGGGCTTCCAAAAGATTTACCAAAGTCCTTTTATACCGGGTATGATTCCGATAATATGCTTCAAGGTCGGCAGCATTCGGTTTATCTTTCCCGATGGTTCCTTTCGGATCTTCATTTGCCTCTAAAATGAGTTCCGATCTTATGGTCTTCTTTTCTTCCTCTAATTGACGAACCCTTGCTGCCGCTTTCACCGCATTTTTAGCATACTTAACCGCTAAAGAGGTTTGCTCCAACCATTCAACATCAAGTGCTGATTCGTCAATTCTGATATCTTGTTCAAAATTCAATGGTTCATTACCCATATCAGTCTCCTTCAATCGCCCGATAACATGCCAGAGTTAGCCCGGGCTTTCCTGAATCAAAAAAGTTATCTATAAAACTTTCTAACACTCTTCCTGCCTGAATATTACTTCCTTTCAATAATACGGCTTGAGCATACCCCATGACTGCTCTTCTTATGCTTTCCGGTTCCTGATCTAATTTACTCAGAATGCCGGCAACCTCCTTCCATCCGGCACGCTTGATTAATGCCCGGCAAAGCTCAATAGTTTGTGATTGTTCCTCGGCGGTTCTTTGGGCTATTTCAAGCCTTTTATCTTCTGATACCGCCAATACCTGTTCTAAGATTTGAAGCGCGTTTCTGGGATGCCCAAGGCTATCATTAACGATTTGTTCATAAAGTTGCCGAGTTAAAGTTTGCCCTTCCTGCTTTACCACGTTTCGCAATAAGGTCATCATTTCTCTATCAGATAAGGTAGCCACCTGATATTGAGAACAACGCCCTTTCACAGTAGGAAGCAATTTCTGGGGTTCGGTGGTGCAGAGAATAAAATAAACGTGACTCGGGGTATCTTCCAGAATCTTCAACATTGCATTCTGGGCGTCATTTGTCATTTTATGAACTTCATCAATCACCCATACCCGGCAAGGTCCTTCTAATGACCTGAATTGGGATTGCTTTCTTATTTCTCTAACAGTATCGATTCCTCGAAAATCGGCAGAGTCAACTTCCCGATAGTCATTCCCAACACATCCCAACTGGCCGGCAATGATTCTTGCGATTGTAGTTTTGCCACATCCGGTTGGTCCATGAAATAAGAAAGCATGTGGCGGATTCTCTTTATTTAGAAGTTCTTGAAGTGCTTCTATCAAAGCAGAATTGCCTTGCATTGCTTCAAAATTTTCTGGTCGATATTTCAAGTATAAGCTCATAAAATCCCCTTTATTCTATTATAGAGAAAATCATAAAAACATTTAAGGCAGTGGGAAGAAATTTCTTTCACCCCACGACTTATCAATTTCTGACGCTTCAGCTTCAACTTCAAGCGGCACGGTTATCCAAGGCCATGCTTCCCGAATTCTGACTTGTGAAATATCAGCCATTAATTTAGTCATCACTTTAAATTCTTCTGGATGAACATCAGCGGTTACTTCATCATGAATTTGGGAAACCAATCGGGAATATAACTCTTGATATTGTATTTCTTTATCAATTTCTATGAAAGCCCAAAGCAGACAATGAAATGCTGATCCTTGAAATGGATAATTGCCAACATCTTTTCGATTCATTAAACCAGAACATCTAAACCCGGTCTTCATATCAATATAACCCTTGCGTTGATATGATGCCCATTGTTGATCTTTCCACTTTGAATAAGTCTTATATCGAACTTTCCAGAATTGATTTTCTACATTTTTAACATGATCGAAAAATTTATCAGAATTAACAAGGGTTCCATTTTTATCTAACTCTACTAATCCTTTATTTTTTAAGTGAACCAAAGCCGGGGTATCGTCTCTTAAATAAGCGGTCTTGGTCCATTTCAAAAGATTCGGAGCACATCCTCCCCAATAATCACCATAAAATTGAGGAAAAACAAATCCGTTCTTAGCCCCTTGTCGAAGCACTGTTTCACCGGGGTGCCTTTTATCTAAACTATCTAACATGTATAATTCCACGGCCATATCTTTATGCATATCGCCATGCAAAGTATCATATGTTAGCTTTTCATCCTCAGTATATATGCATGCCATTCTGACTTCAATTCCGCTATAATCCATTGAAAGAAATTGATGTCCTGGTCTGGGATATAATGCCCCTCGGCAAATCTTCATTGCCTGCTTATCCCGTTTTGGGATGTTTTGAAAATTAGGGGAGTCTGAGGAAGAACGAAAAGTTTTGACTAAATGCAAATTAAAGAAAGGATGAACATATCCATCCACTTGTTCTCTAACAAAGGCATCAAGATAGGTATCCCGAACTTTCCTTAGTTTCCTCATTTCTAACAACATATCAAGTTCAGGTATATTTAATTCTGATAATGCTTCTTCATCGGTGGAAGGGGATCCTGCTTCAGTTTGCCGAGTTGGCTTATATTTCTTTATTTGATAAAGGAATCTCCCTAACTGAGAATTTGAATTCAAATTTAATTTCCCACCAGTAGAATGTCGCCAATGTCGCCCAAACTGACTTTGCAAAATCTTCTTTTCTAATCGATCAGCTTTTTTAGTCAACCATTTCTTTTGCTTATCGCAATATCCCACATCTACCCGCATCCCTGCTCGTTCTGCTCGACCTAAAGCAAGAATTCCCTCGTGAAATAATTGATATGCTTCCTTGGTAGTCGCTGTTATTTTCATAATTTTACGCTCGCAAAATCTAAGTCAGCCGCCCGGGCAGATATTCTTGTATGGCATTCCGGGCAATAAAATCGATTAAAAGTTTTCTTACCACATCGCCGGCACTTATATAATTTCTTCGGTTTCGGTACGTTTTTTGAATCTTTGGGAACTTCATCCATATATACTCCTTTGCTGCTTCATTGCCAGTCGAAACTCATATAATGAATCCAACCCACAGTATTCCATTAATTTCTGGGCACCATTAGAAGTAGATATCAACTCCTGAATTCGATTTAGTGAATTCGCATTTTTTGAATCAACTCCTTTCAAATAACTTTCTATGTCTGAGTCATAGTCAATCACCCCAAAATTAACATATGCCTGAAATTTAAGACCAGAAACTCCTGGTCGATTATCAAGTATATGTGCCGCTTGCATTGAATCCCATTTCCAATTCTGTACTGGCTGATTCAAATATACTGCTGACCAGGTATCTTCAAATTTCATATTATGTGCCATTTTCCCAATTTGCTTATCTGCTAATAAGCTAACGAACCGTTTAGCCGCTTTCGGTTCTGGCATCATAAAAACTTGAACTTTATTTTCATTATAGGCCACCGAAGCACAAATTATTTTATGTCCCGGGGCATGCGGTTTTAGCCCGGTGGTTTCATAATCAATAGCAACCAATTCAGGGAATAGATCAAGTTGACTTGGGGATTCTATGATTTCTACTAACTGATGCTCATCTTGCCAAGCAGGAAAAGGAACTTCAAGCATTCCTAAAGCCCTTTCCAAATCTTGTCGCCAAATAGTTTCAACCTCTTTACCATCTGTTTCTTGAACGAAAGAAGGATGCCAGACCGGGCAAACCCAAGCATTAAAATCCCGATCAGGAATAGTCCAACCACGCCATTTTGAAATTCCAGCAATATCTTTTTTCCATCGATGCCCAAGAAAACTGGCAACCGCGGCAGCTCCGAAAAGTACAATCACTTTTGGCTTTTGCTCAGTTATCACTTTTAATACTTTAGAACGACAACTATTTATTTCTTCTGGAGTTGGGGGTCTGGTTTCTCCTTTATCAGAAAGGACCCGACCAATCCCAGTTTTTTCATTGACCGGCCGACAATTAACTGCATTGATATTTAAGCAATCTTCAAACAGATCAATCCCCAGTTTTCGATACATCTGCTTCAATAATCGCCCGGCTGCTCCCTGCCATGGTTTTCCTTTTTCGTCTTCTGTTTCTCCCGGGGCTTCTCCGATATTTAGAATACCCTTGCTAAAATTACCAAATGGTTTCATTCTTGGAGTTGAAGCCAAGCGATGTAACCCACAAGAAGCGCATGAATACATTTTGCCATTTGGTCTTGAAGCACTTTGAACTTCTGAAGCTGAAAAGAATCCCATTACCGCGTCCTCACCAATAGGGCAACTATATGCTGCCAATTATCTCCTTCAAACTTTAAAACTCGATCCCCTAAAATACAGGCTTGAGTTTTTTCACAAATTTCTTTTAAAAATGCCGGATTCACTGAAAAGGATGCTTGTTCATGGGTATACCGGATATTTCCTTCTGCCTCGAACCACCCAGCATCACTTTCAGTTCGCAATTTCATTTTATTATCTGCTAAGGTGATCGTGGTAAGTTGATCGGATGAAAAATCACGCTTGGCAAAGATTCCCGCCTTATCCAGAATATCTTTTAAGTTTTTAGGAAGTTTCATTTCAATACCTTCAACATCAAAAAACTTATTGGTATCAGGATAACTATCAGCAAATACCCGGCAAGAAAAGACAGTGCCTTCCGTGGTTTTCAAATGAACCCACCCTGCCCCTTCAGCAATTTCAGTTATATTCAAATTCGTTAAATGCATCGCGGAAGAAACGGGGATTAATAGGGTCTTTACCGCCAAAGGCTTAATCTTATACCGGGTAATTCGGGAATTGTCACATCCTTCTATGATGCCATCTTTTCTGACATGTACGCAAGTAAGCACTGGCTTGGACATATCTTTCGAGCAAGAGAATGCGCAGAATTTAATAGCCGTCAATAATTCAGGATCTACTGAATGCCATTTATCAGGCAGGGTGAATTCATCTAATGGCAGTTTGATTTCTTGTGCTAAAGTGATCCCGGCTCGTTCTTTCCCGGCTGAAATTTGAATTTCATTATCAGTCACTACCAATTCAATTTCAGCTTTCTTTGACTTATTTAGCAGTTGATAAAATTCTTGTGCTCGAATTGCCCCGGTGATATTCAAACCTTTAACTGGGTGAGATATGCTGATTTCATCATTGTAGGTAACTACCCGGTCACCCATAAAGGCAAATGAAGTTGATTGTTCAATGATTTCTTTATTTGCCAATCCCGGTTTAACTACTTCCAGAGCAGTTAACAATTCTGCTTTGTCAATTTTCATTCTATTCTCCTCTAATGAATTGCCGGCAATCGTCAATAAAATCATCCCTTTGTCTGGGCAGATTATACCCCATGGTTGATTTTAACATTCGGCTTGCCTGGTTATTAACCCACCTATTTTTATTTCCAATGCTATCAGCCTTTTCCCAATGTCGACGATGCATATACGGGTTTTTCATAGGGATCACGGCTACGTGAAAATTATTATCTACCCCAGGATGAATTGAAAACCATAGCGGATTCAGTTCGGCAAGTATATCAAATCCTGATAAATCCCTTACCGGGGCTTTCCAATACCAACCTCGTTCAGGGTATCGAACTTCTACATACTTAAACTTATGCGGGCACTGCTCATCCCAAATATATAAGGAATGTCCCATCATAGTTGAAAGTCTATTTATAGCGGCAGGGAATCGCTCAGAAAGGGAATTCAGAAACTTACGAATCTGCATATCGGTATAGATGGTTCCATCCCCGGGCTTATCGATATGAATCCCGCTGCCATTGAACACCCGTTGCAATTTAACCTTATCCCGTTCACGATCTTCATGTGCCCGTAAACTATCTTGTGCTCTTTTATTCTGCCTTCTTATTTTTTCTATGGAAAATAGTTCAACCATTTTCAGCCCCCTTACCAGTATTCACATATTGTTGAAAATCGGAAAGACTGATATTTTGTGCTTTAAGAAAGTAAAAACTCGTAAGCCTTCTACTTTCTTCACATTTAGTCAATGCTTCACCTTGAGCACGTTCTGAAAGCCAGGTTGCTAAATATATTTTCACTTTGTCCTCTTTTTAGAAAAATGCAATTGCCCGGTCTGACAATATTCTCTAAATTGTTCATTTAATTCTTTTAACTGGGTTTTCAAAAAGAAGAAACTCAATAGTTGAGCTTTTCCTCCGGTCTTTGCTAAAGAATCCCCGCACGATTGATCTATTAACCAAGTGGCAAGATATATTTTCATAATCCTAATCCTTGGGTGGCTACCGGGGTAAACTGCCAAGGCCATTCTGGCAAAGACTTTTCAAGATCCAAATAAAAAATAATATTCATTTCATCGCGGAGGTGGTATTGATTGCAGATCCCCGGTTCTTCAATACATTCTACTTGCCTTTTAGCAGCCTTATCGGCCGGCTTTTTTTCTGACCATCGTTCATTATCTTTTAGTTGATAAGTTTGGGGTTCTTTTCTGAAAGAAGAACTACCGAGTTGATACCCTTTTGAATGGATGTAGGAAAGGAAAATTTCTTTTTCTTTTGGGGTCAAAGTGGTGATATGCTTGCCGGCTTCTTTTGATGAAGGACTTCTATTAGAAACCGCTATCTTCCAAGCCAATTCGTCATAGATCCATTTCCCTCCCCGGTATCGGGGTATATGAATTGAACCAAGCCGCCCAGTGATTACCCACGAAGTAGAATCAACTGAATACCAGGGATACCGAATCAGCAAAGGAAAAGAAGTAAGCCCAAATCCATGCACCTTTACAATTGGCCACCCTTTTTCATCACAAATATAATCCTTGAATATTCGGGATAACCAAGCTTCTATGACCTTGGTACTACTTCCTACCAATCCCCCTAATGCGATATAATCATACCGTTTTAAATACCGTTTTAAATACCGCTCATCTTCTCCTTGATGAAAAACCGGGAGTGGGGAAAGTCCTGCCTTTTCCATAGTTCTTTGATTTTCCCAAGTTCCCGCAGCATTGCCAATAACATCTAAATTAGCATATGCCCCAAGAATATCTTGGTGATCTTTAATAAATTGAATATACTCAGAAATATTAATTTTTACCCCTTGAGTTTTTGCCGAATAAGCCCCGGAATCAAGAAATAAATCAACTTTAGGAGCATTAATAGTGGCCATAATATGGTTTCCTCTTTCCAAATCAAAAAATGAAACTAACCGTCGATAGGGTTTATATTTACTGGCTAATTCTATTTCCCTACCCGGTGAATTCATTACTGAGTATCCGGATGCCAAATAAATTATCATTGCAATAAACTCATCAATTCTTGCCGAGCATTTGCTTCAGTAAAAAAGACTCCTTTCATGCTGGAAGTAACCATAGTGCTTCTTTGTTTGCCACATCCCCGCATACGCATACACATATGAACCGCTTTTATGACGCATGCTGCCCCAAGCGGTTGAAGATGTTCCATAAGAGCAGTAGTTACCTGTTCTCCGATTCTTTCTTGAATCTGTGCCCGCCTGGCATAAATATCGACCAATCGGGCCAATTTAGATATGCCGATCACCTTTTTACTCGGGATATATGCTACGTGAGCCACCCCAAAGAATGGCAATAAGTGGTGCTCACACATAGAAAAGATTTCAATATCTTTCAACAACACTATTTGGTCGCATCCATCCTTATCAAATACTGTCAACAAATCTTTCGGATCTTGCTTATATCCGATAAATAGCTCATTCTGCCAAGCCCTGACAATTCGAGCCGGGGTATCTTTCAATCCTTCCCGATTTGGATCCTCCCCAATGAACTCTAATAATCGAAAAATATTCCGTTGTATAGGGTATTCCTCATCCTCTATAAATTCTTGGTTCATTTCTTCTCCTTTTCATATAAAACCGGGTCTTGCAATCCATTCCTTTCAAAAGCGGTTTTTCTCATATAGCAAGGTCCGCATTTACCACAATGTTTATCTCCTCCTCGATAACAAGACCAGGTTAAGTGGTATGGGGTATCATATTTCATTCCAAAAGGAATAATTTCATGTTTCATTAACCCGCCTAAAGGGGTATGAATTTGAATTTTTACTCCGTTTTGTACTGCCCCATAAAGCAAATTGTTAAAATCAAGAATAAATTGCTCCTCATTATCAGGGTACGCCCCGGCTTCCTCTAAATTAGTGCCAAGATAGATATGACCAAATTTTAATGCTTCAGCCATGCTAACTGTTATAGAAAGCATTACTAAATTTCGTGCTGGCACCCACTCATGGGCATACTCTGCCCCTTCAATTCCTTGTGAAATATTTCCATCTTTAGTTAATAACGAACTTCCCCCAAATGATGGCATTTTTTCTATTCGATACCCACAGTTTAAATATTGTGCTATTTTCTTGATTTGATCAGCTTCTTTGTTAGTAGCTTGGCAGCCGTAATCAAAATGAAGAAGCACCACATTTTCCGGCCCATGTTTTTTACAACTATAAGCTGCCACTGTAGTAGAATCTAATCCTGATGAACAAATAACCAGGGCTTTATTAGATTGCCTCCTTTGAATTGGTAACTTTTCTCCTGAAAATAAATCCAAAACAGAATAAGGATCCATCCTATAAGGGTGGGTATTCGGAGGAAAATGTGATGCTAAACTAGAAAAATATTTCTTACCTTGGTATTCCAATATCCAAATCGGTTTATAATTGCAGGCAAGAAATATTTTTCCTGAATAAATGTTTAAAGTTGCGATAGCATAGGAACCAATCAATTTATCAAAAACAGAATCCCGGAATGCCCATAAAGAAGAGCAGTCTAAAACTCTTGGCAAGACCGAGGTATCGGCCTCACCTTCTTTTTTTCCTAAATTCTCATCATTACTTATAATGCCGTTGAATACCATTTTAATATCGGCACCAACTGGCTGTTTTTCTGATGGAGATTCGGTTTCTGTAGTTGGGATTGCCCTATGGTTCCCAATCCATTTGCCATTAAATACTGATATAAATTTTCCGTGGTCATCCCGTCCCCGGTCCTGGGATCGGTTCCAAATACCTTCGGAAATCCGATCCCAGGAGGAGCCACCACAAATAGAGCACATATCCTTAATCCTGGAAACTAAAGATTTTATTGGCATCTTCAACTGCCAGTTTGGGAAAGCGATTATACTTGGGATTTTTTGAATCAGTCAGAACCGTTTGAAGGGAGCCCTTGGTAATCCCCGGGTATTGCTCAATAATGGAGTCAATAATCTGACTTCTGGTATACCTTCCTTCAGAAATCATCTTTTCCATCAACTCTCGCCGTTTCCTCCCATCGGTATATGCCACCGCTGATCCTTCTGATTTAGAAGGTTCTATTTTTTTAACTGGGGTGCCCCCAAGAATCCGAAGCATCTGCCCTTTCAGTTCTCGCGGTCCAGCAAGCCCGACAAATGCTTCAATACCCTTGCGGAGGGACTTGAACTCATCATTCTGGGCCACTAAAGCTTTAAGGGCATCGAGCTTGCGGGTTTCCTGCAGAACCTTTTTCAGATCGACCGTTGCCGGCTCCTCTTCCTTAGACTCTTCCTCGACCGGTTCTTCCTCATCCTCGGCAGGTTCCGGTTCTTCCTCTTCCTCGACCGGCTCAGGTTCAGGTTTTGACTTCTTTCCGTTCTTCTTTACCGGCTTCGGAGCAGGTGCCTCCTCTTCCTCAAGGGCTTCCAAAACCACTTTGGTACTGTCAGAAATCACATCTTCCGGAGTCAGCAATTCTTTTGCCTTTATCAGACCTTCAACGATAGCATCCGGCTTTCCTTTGATATCAATTGCCGGGTCCAGTCCCATAAGTTCGTTCATTTCCTTAGCCGCATTTACCAGATCACTTCTTTTGATTGCCATTGTACTTTTCCTTTTTGGTTGTTTTAATTTTGGGAAATGATTTTCCCTGTTCAATTATATTATAGCCTAATGGGCTATTTCATTTAAGCCAATCCTAAAATTTTATGGATTTGCAAAGAAATAATCACTTTATGTCGTTGTTTACAGAAAAATAAAGGACCAACGTTTGAATCAGCATCCATGGGGCTGATTATGTAATTTCCTCCATACCCCGCTTGATCTAATCGGTCCATATCTGCTACTATAAATTGTTTGTCTTTTTCATGATATGGTGATGACTGCCGTGATAGTATATACTTAACAATCACATTACTATCAAAAACAGAAAAAGGAATTTCTTCTTTTGCCGGATTTCTTGACGATGGTCCTTTTCTATCAATCACCCAAAAAGGTTTACGATGCGGGGGTGCCCAAGGGGATCCTATTTTAAGAATAGGAAGTGATCCGTTAGTTTCAATCTGCACCATATGTCCTCTTGACATTAAAGCAACTACTAAAGCGATCAAAGCACTTTCTTGTACTAGTGGTTCTCCCCCGGTAATAATTACTTGTCTAGTTTTACATCGGGCAATTACTTCAGATATGCTCCATCGAGTTCCTCCTTCTAAACTTTGTGCTTTTTGGGTATCACAATAAACGCAATTCAGATTACATCCTTGCAATCTGATAAAAGTGGCAAAAGATCCTTGAGTAAAAAACCCGGCTTCACCACTAATCGATTCAAACGGAGGTTCATGCAAAAGTATTGTCATTTTTCACCAGTCCATTCTGCATAGCTGGTCGGGGTTTCCCACAACCGAACCAATGCCAATCGCATATCATTATTGCCATAATTTCGTAGAAAATACTCAACAAACCAGACCACCATATTTTCTGCTGTGGGCAGATGTGAAGGGAACCCAATGATATTGGTTAGATTATTCAAACACTGATGGTCAATATCTTGGAGAATTCCATCAATTTCTCTGGCCAAATCCACAAAATCCATAACCATACCAGTAGCTTGACTTGGCTCCCCAGCAAAGCCAACCTGCAATTTATAAGTGTGCCCATGCAAATCCCCACACTTACCAGTATACCCTGGCAAATAATGAGCACAATCAAATGTGAATTCTTTTACTACCATGATTTCCATAACATTCTCCTTTTAAATCAATCTTTAGTGGGTTTTCCATATCTAAGTCTATTAATCCAGCCACGTAAATGAGGAACTCTGAACTGACTCCACTCCTCAGTTTCCATAATAATATCCCCAGCGGAAGAGTTTGTTGGGAATATACATTCGGCATATGCACGACACACCGTGTTCTCAAGCAAGACCCATAAGCATTGATTGCATGGAGTGTTTTTGCATATCGGGCAATTCCTTGTGGAATGCTTGCCGTAAATGTATATGCTGAGCTGCTCTTCGCACCTCATCAACCATTCCAGCCTTTTCTTTTCATTGAACGGTAACATAACATTCTCCTTTTAAATGATTTTACCAAAAACTTCCTAACATTGGTCTGCCCATTTGCAATCGTTGCAAAATAGTAACTGGCCTAAGACTATTGAAGTCTGCTTCTCGAACTACTAACTCATTTATCCTCATCAATCCAATTTGCTTTTCTTCCGGGGTTTGATTTAACCCATACATTGCCGTGACATGGGCATACTTTCGCTTATCTTCAGAAAAATCTTCTAATGATAATAACTTCTTATCATACCCGGCTGCTTTAATCTGAGTTACGGTGAGCACTAAACATTGCTGCTCTTGTGATAAATTACGAAGTCGTTGCCAGGTTCGGTTTTGCTGATGGCGAAAATCTAATCTGGCAATATCTGAGTCAGGAGCTAAAATATCAACATAATCAATAATTACTACGTCTGGTATGAAACCTTCTCGTTTCTTCCAATTCTGTAAATACAATCGAATATCCCTGACCGATAATGTTTCATTAGCATGGGTACTTAATTTGAATGATGCATTATATTTTTTTCCAAACTTTCTTAACTCTTGATATGCCCCAGTCCAGGTAAGTGGTTGAACTGATTTCTTTTCAACCAACCATGGGGATCCTTTCATATCTTTGCAATTATGACATGGCTGATGCTCCGGGTATTGATTTACCGCTGATATTAAAGTTTCGTAAGTTATATCCTCCTTTCTGTCAAATACTTTTCCACCTCCATCATCTTCCCGGCAACTCTTATCGCACTTATTCAGTTGATGGTATAGGCAATCAACAGTCGGCACCCATAATGGGCCACAATATCTATCTTGGTCTGATTTCCCGGCAAGGTATATAGCAAATCTACGCAATTGCTGAGGTTCGGTCATATCCCCGGCTTGAAAGAATGCTACTTTATTTCCTGACTTAATTGCCCTGATAGCAAGTTCAATCAGCATAAAAGTCTTACCTCGTTTTTCAGCACCCATAATTGCCACAAACCCGCCTCTGGTAAGTTCAGCATTCCAAAATTGACCTAATGCTTTTGGAAACCTGATTAATGGTTTTTCTTTTTCGGCAAATGCAATCCTGACTTTATCCTTAACTTCTGCTGAAAATGGATCAACCACATTGATATCTGACATTGCTAATGGGCTAAAGCCCAAAAGCAAATTCTTGGCAAGTTCAGCATTTCCTTTAGATAGCTCATACTCGGCATCCTCAATGGTTACTTTCAATTGCCGTTCTTGAAAATATTCTTTTGCTGAGTCTGCCTGGTATTGATCTACTGAAGATTGGTCATGCTCATCTGAAAGGCTCGTTAAGATTTCTTCAATATCCTCTGCCCTTTCTTTAGATAGCCCTTGCCTCAACTTCTCAGTATAGATGCTTTCAATATCTTTTTCAGGGGCTTTTCCATATTTGTCAAAATAATCTATACACCAGCCGGCAACCAGCTGAGCAGTTTCAGAAATTAGCCAACGAGAATCATACCAACTTCGTAGTTGATTAAGGTAATCTGAGGAAGTGATAAAACCAATGCAAATCTTTCGCTCAATATACTGATCTTCCATCATAATTTCCGATCAAATTTAAAAGATAATTTAAAGGGCATATCTTGATATCAATTTGAAAAGAACTCTTCATTTTGCGCAAGTTTTCTCGCCTCATCCGGGCGTTTTTAAGGCATTTAATCGATAGCTCTGCCCATTAATTTTTCTAATTTTATCTTTACCACACATTTCAATAATTCTTGATACCAGTCTTTCATCTGAAAACCTTTCTGCCAATTCTCGTAAATTCAAATTGCTGGTAAATATGGTCGGGAGCATTTCACTATATCGGTTGTCGACTATTAAATATAGCATTTGGTATGACCAGTTAGTGGTCATTTCAGCTCCTAAGTCATCTAATACCAATAATTTAGCTTGACTATATAAATCAACCAGGTCAGTTTCTGATTGTTCATATTTAGATTGGTATGAAGCCTTGAACTGCATCAATAGTTCAGGAATCCTGATAAATCGATATTGTTTAGCAAATTGAGGAACATTTCCTCCATTAATTAATGTGCGAACTGCAAATGGATGAATCCTACTAAATAATGATTCGGCAAGAATAGCGGCAGCTAATACTGACTTTCCTGTGCCAGCAGGACCATAAAGAAATAGACTTTGGTGCAAATCATCTAATGAAACTTCTACTTCGGTATCAGATAGAACTTTACAGATTCGTGATGAAACCCCGGTATAGTGCAGAAGATCA
>Ga0265294_10001433_pt1 | contig 32056 bp, 28 predicted proteins | sample MunlanPumphouse3_FD_192504 | JGI IMG/M metagenome (GOLD analysis project Ga0265294, IMG submission 192504) | Groundwater microbial communities from a municipal landfill in Southern Ontario, Canada - Pumphouse #3 | ecosystem: Environmental > Aquatic > Deep subsurface > Groundwater | place...
AAAAATAAACAAAAGGGTTTATCACCAAAGAAACGAACCCAGCGCAACTTATATTCAAGAGGCTTTAGAGGGTTTTGCAAAATGTCGCTTTGTTACACAAAAGGATGTATTTGATTTTTTAAATAACAAAGATTTAAGGACATTTAATAATAAACCAGTACGATTGACCATGAATGTTATAAAGAACATTCTGAAGAATCCTGTTTATACTGGCTATTTCTCATATAAACATTGGGATATTCCATACCAAAAATGGGCAATAGATCCCATAATTAGTGTAGATACATATAATAAGATACAGAATAGGTTAAATCCGAAGAAAACTATTCAGCACAGAAAATATAATATGGATGATGAGACCTTTCCATTGCGGAGATTTGTGAGATGTGCCGTATGTGGGGAAAAACTGACAGGAAGTAAGGCAAAAAGCAAGTCTGGTAGAAAACATTTGTATTATCATTGCCATAATAAAAAATGTTCCATGTATGGGAAAAGTATAAAACAGTCAGATATTCATCGGGATTTTGAAACAATATTAGAGGGGATGACCCCTAATGATGCGCTGGTGGGATTATCAATACGTATAATAAATGAACAATATAATGAGAAAACACAAGATGTTAGGAGCAGTTTGGCTGAAAAACGGGGTAAAATTGCTGACAAACAGCAAGAGAAACAGAAAGCCTTTGATTTGCTTATGAATAGCTCGAATGTCCAAGAAATAGCCGATATGTGCAAAAATAAAATATCTATGCTATCAGCTGAGATAAATGCGCTGGAAGACGAAAATAAAGTGCAGGAAATAGAAACAATGCCATTAGATCGGGCAACAGATATAGTTATGAATTTTATAAAGCAGCCATTGCAGGTTTGGAGGGTAGGGGATTATTATCAAAAACAGGGTGTTCTAAACTTGTGTTTTTCAGAGCCGATTTCATACGATAGAGAGAAAAAATTTGGAACACCTGAAATGGCGCCGATTTTCGGGCTTTTTGATAAAATTTCGGGGGATAGTGAATTTTGGCGCGCCCAGAAGGATTCGAACCCTCAGTCTTCTGATCCGTAGTCAGATGCTTTATCCAGTTAAGCTATGGGCGCCGTGCGTGCAATAATAAACCTAACCCCTTTTAAAATCAAGTGATTTTTAAATTATTCTTTTTGACGGTTTACACATTGGTCGCAAGATAATTTTTTATTAATATCAATAATATTCTTTGGCCAACTTTTTGTTGACAGAACAAATCCGTCGGGAACTTGGGTTACTCCAAGATTATTTTTTATTCCAGTCATCATATCATTAAAAAGATCACATGATGTTTCGTTTATTTCGCATAAACATGGTCCAAAAACGATTTTAGATGTACCGTAATGTAATGTAAATTTGTCAGCCATATTAATTTCCTTGGTATTCGTGAATATTTATATCATTCACCATGTTATTTGTCAAATAAACGCATAAAATGTTTTTTTTATAAAAATTGCTTGCAAATCTTAGGGTAAAAGATTATATTTTTACCGAAATTCTAAAGGATAATTTATGTTTTCAGTATTACTTGTTTTATTGGTTATTGTCTCGGTAATGATGATTGGTATTATTTTATTACAAAAATCCGAGGGGTCCGGCATGTCCGGCAGCAGCGCGGCATCTATGTTTGGTGGTGCATTGACTGGTGCGTCGGCTGGAAACTTTTTAACCAAGATGACAACTATTTTGGCGGTAATATTTTTTATTTTATGCGGGGCTTTGGCGGTTGTATCCAGTCGCACCGCAAGCAAATCAACAGTCAGTGAACTTCAACAAGAATTGGTTCATCCGTCTGAACCGGCAAACGTTCCGGCAAATTAAAAAGAATCCGCCAAACAGGCGGATTTTTATTATTATATTTTTTCATCACTTTAATATTTTTTTCGTTGCTGTAATTGGCAATCTCTGATAAAATTAGAATAATGGAAATGAGTGGGAGATGAGAAAAATTTTCGCGTTTGCGTTTGCTGTTGTTTTTACTTTGCCGGTGATTGCCGCCGAAAGGCCTGCTAACTCACGCGTGGGGGCAATTAATAAACCATCTGTTATTCGTGCATCAACGGCAAGTACTGCGACCAAAACAAATTCTGGTACATCTGTTGCCACAACTACAACTACTACTGAAACCAAGGCAACTGATTGCAGAACTGCTTATCGCAGTTGTATGGATCAATTTTGTTTATTAGATGAATCCGAGGGACAACGTTGTGCTTGTTCGGATAATATCAACGCATCTAAATCAAAAATTCAAGAAATTAAAGATATTCAATCCAGTGCTGAAAAACTATATGGCGAGGGTGTAGAGCGTGAAAAGCTTGGTGCGCGTGCGGATTTAGCTTTTGCAAATAATACTAAAAGTGATATTTTCTCGGCTTGGCTTGAATCCGAAGAAATTTCTGAAGACGAAGATGAAGTCGGGGAAGATTTGGAAATAGGGTCTACTTTGTATGATATGGCGTCCAAGCAGTGTCTTTCAGAATTGGATTCTTGTACTGATGATTCTGAAATGGAAAAGTTATTATACTCTCGAATGATTACGGCAGACTGTAAATCTTTTGACCAATATTTAGATGCGCAAAAAATAGCGGCCCAGCAAAATAAAGCAGCGGCAGAAAAAGCAGTTCGTACTGCTCGTGTTGAAATGTTGGATACTACTAATAAATATAATCGTGGTGAATGTTTGTTGTCATACAAGGCCTGTATTTCGGACAAGGGTGGTTGTGGAACAAATTTTGAAAACTGTTTGGATAAATCATTGTTAAAACGTCGCGCGAATGCTTGCTCGGACGTTTTGGATCAATGTATGGCGGTTAAAGATGATGTGTTAAAAGATTGGTCCGAAGAAACCAAAGTTGTTTTGGCACAGGCGGCTGAATATGAACGCACAAATAAACCATTAGTATGCCGTTCAAAAATACGTGCTTGCTTGGAAGAAGGTTGCAGTACTGCAACAAATTCAATGTGTTTAACAGATATTAATGTTGCGGCGGGAATATGTCCGATAATTGATGATTGTGATGCGCTGGTCCCTGGATTAAAAGAAGCCTATAAAGATGAACTGGGCGCATTGCGTGTAAATTTCTGCCAAAATGATGTAACAAAATGTATGCAGAATAAATGTGGATCTAACTTTACTGCTCCGGAATGTATTGGTAAAAAAGTATCAGAATTAACCGATATGTGTCCGCAATCTATGTTCCCATCTTGTAAGAGTATAAAACATTTTGATGCTATTATGTCTGCTGTTGCTTTGCGTGTAGATTATCAATTGTTAAATGGCTGTGTAAATTATGTGGAAGAATTTATGGGTAAATCTGGATGTGGATCTGAAATGGATTGTATCCCAGAAAATTCTAGAATTACAAATCTTACAGAAATTCCAAAAGATGAGACAGCGTTCAAAGAAGAGCTGGTTGCGGCGGCCGAAGCAGCATCTGATAAATTCTTTGAAGATATGGAAAAAGAATCTGTTATTGCGGCAAAATGTATAGATTCTGCTGAACCTGATGGTGTTAAATCTTATAAGGGTATGATGTTTGGTGAATTAAAAATCAAGGGTCGCATAGCTGCGGTTAAAAGAATGGAACGCCTTTATGCTGCCAAGGTTGATGAGCTTTCCCGTTCATCGTCTGTTGAAGAAGCAGAGGCCAGATGTAAAGCTATTTATGAAGAGGCGGTTGCTGAAAACAGCACACAAGATCGCAGTGAAAATCAAGAAGGCAGTTGGACAACAGCGTATAATTTTGAACCAAATTTACGTAATTGTCAGTTGACTCGTTGGGAAAAAGTTTGTGAAACCGGTGGCGAATCCAAAGCTTCTGGTATAACCAAGGGGGTTGCAGGCGGTGCGTCTTTGGGCGCAAGTGCGGGCAGTTCACTTGGTGGTTGGGGAACATTAATAGGTGTTGTTGTTGGTGGTGTTGGTGGTGCTTTGGCTGGTAATGCAACAGCAAAAGAAGAAACCATCTGTCACGAAGTAGGTCCAATTTACGAAGATAGAAATATCTGATTTATCGGAGAAGAGAATGAAAAAAATATTTTCAATTTTAATAGTTTCAATTGGCTGTTGCGGCATAGTTGGAAATTTAAGTGCTGCAAAAACAACCAAATCAAAGGGAATATCCGTTGTTAAAAAGGGTGCAACGCTTGTCCGTGAAAGGGTTGCTCCAACCGGAATTTATAATCAAGAATGTTATGAAAAATATTATGGTTGTATGGATCAATTTTGTGTTGGTGATTCTGCGGTATTAAATATTCCCAGTGAAGCTATAACTTTGGATGGCGGAACTTGTGCTTGCAGTGATGATAATCAAGGGTTCAAAGATAAAATCACAAAAATGAATGAAAAATTAAGTAAAGCAAATACTCTTAAAACGGTAGAAGTTGAGAAAGTAGAAGCTGGTGCAAAGGCGGATATTATTTTCACGGGCGAGCGTGAATATGATGATTCTGGAAATGTTGTTGCTGTGGATAAAAAGTCAGCACAAGAAAAGCTTTTATCATTATGGGATGTGGATGAAGAAGAAGACGAAGAAGAAGAAATAAATATTTCAGATTATACCGGTTCGGAACTTTACAGTAATGCTCAAGAATTGTGTTTGGGGCAAATGCCTGATACTTGTAGCAAGGATATAAATTTTTTAACTTCACTTTATAGCACACAGATTAAATCTGACTGCAAAGCTTTTGATAACACAATTGTAAAAATGCAGGCCAAAGTCGATACTGAATACGCATCTGCTGAAAAGGCGGTTCGTGATGCACGGTTATCTTCTTTTGAATCCGCAAATCAATATGATCGTGGAACTTGTATGTTGAACTTTCGTAAATGTATGTCAGGTACGGATGTTTGCGGTTCTGATTGGACTAATTGTGTGAATTTTATTGCTGCAGAAAATATGCAAAATAATAAACGCACTTCGGATGTATCGTCTCAAACGGTGGAACATATTTCAAAATATGAAATTACAGATACAACTTTAGAAATGTTAGAGGCTAAACGTAATATCTGTGAAAATGTTTTGGATAAATGCATGGCGGTTCGTGACAATGTTTGGGATGATTTTTTACGCGAAGTTGCTCCCAGCTTGAAAATTGCTGAATTAAATGCGGAATCAAATTTGCGTCAATCTTGCTTGTCCGATATCTCGGATTGTGTACAAAAAGCGTGTAAAGATGATATAGAAGGCAAGGGTGTAGCAACGATGGATGCGTGTTTGTCTCGTCCTGATATGGCACGTTCATTCTGTAAAATTCAGATTGAAAAATGTGAACGTATGGAGCCATTAATTTGGGGATACGTTGTTGATAAACTGGCATCTATGCGCGTAGATAGATGCACCCAAGAAGTTAAAGATTGCTTTACCGAACGTTGTGGTGATGATTTCAGTGATTGTATAGGTATGGATTATGATTATATGCATGATATTTGCCCATTGGATAAATTAGTTGTGTGCAAAAAGAATAATCCAAATTTTACTATGGAAGATGTGGATTCTATGTTGATGGGATTATATTTAAATGTTGATAACGCAGCATTGGAAAATTGTCAAAATATTGTAAATACTAAAATGTTAGAAGTATGTGGTAGCACTATAGATTGTAATGTGTTTGCTGCAGATGATACGATTGGTACAGGCAGTTTGCGTAATCAAAAAAATGGAAATGTTTATCGCGTAACTGGAATGATTTCTTTTGGTAATATAAAAATGGGTGACTCATCTATGGCAATTAAAGATGGTAAAAAAGAATTGTCTCCTGGGCAAATCGGTGTCCAAGAATATATTGATACAGCCAAAGCAAAAAATGTTGGGGTAGAAAATGAGGCGGGCATTCTTGACAGTATTAATGCAGAATTAACTAATATTGCCGGTACAATAAATCGTACAATTGATTTGATAGAACAAGATCCAAAGGTAAGCTATTGTATTAATGGTCGTGATTTATCACAAATTACGGGCAAGAAAGAACAAACTTCTGCACGGTTCCCGAATTTATTGAATCAAACAAAAATGTTAATTGCAGCATCTGCATTGCGTAAAGCACAAGATAATTATAATACAAAATTTAATACGATGATTTCTGATGCAACCAAAGATGCTTCTGCGGACTTGGCACAATATATGTGTCAAATGATGCCGATGAATAATGGTGGTGCCAGTTCTGGTAATTTAACAGATTTAGATACACCATTGGCGCCGGCATATGCGATTTCTTATGAGGTTGGTGCTGGTTTAACAACAGAACAATTATTGCAGGGTGGACACGGCAAAACTACATCACAAGGATTCAGCGTATCAAATGCAAGTGGCGGAAATACAAGTGGTGTAAATGCGTCATGGGTTGGTGATGCCGCGAGGATAGTAACTGATTCCGCTACTCTTGGGATTCGATCATTGGCCAGCAGCAAATATAGTGTAAATACGGCCGGCGGATATAAAGAAATGTGGTCATTGTTTAATCGTGATACCAGAACTTGTCATTATTGCTCGATTACGGTTACGAAAAATTGTGCCACCAAGGGTTCACGTGGATTCCTGGGATTATGGGACAGCCGTGGTGTAGATTGCAAAGAAACCAAGGGCGATGAAGTCTGCGAAGACATACAAATGTAATAAAAATCCGCCGAACTTCGGCGGATTTTAATTTAACCTTGCATTTTATAGTGCTCCGGTGCATAATTTTGTGCATTCGGAGTGTAGCTCAGCCTGGTAGAGTGCTGCGTTCGGGACGCAGAGGTCGTGGGTTCGAACCCCGCCACTCCGACCAAAAATTTACCCACATTTATGTGGGTATAATTATTTATTTTAAGTTTTCTGTAACAAAGTCCCAATTGACCAAGTGTTCAATAAATGCATCTATGAAATCTGCGCGGCGATTTTGGTAATCCAGATAATAAGCATGTTCCCAAACATCTAGTGTCAAGATTGGTTTGTGTCCGTGCGCGATTGGTGTATCTGCATTTGCGGTTGTTTCAACTATTAACTTTCCATTTTCATCACGCGAAATCCAAGCCCATCCACTGCCAAATAATCCTGCAGCAGCTGTCTTGAATTCTGGTAATAATGCCATAATTTCTGCCGGGACGGGTGTTTTACAATCTTTTTTTAAGCAATGAAAGAAAAAGTTATGATTAAAAGTTTGTGCGGCATTATTAAATGTTTTCCCCGAAGAATTTTTGATAATTTCCAGTAATTCTTTGCCTTCCAGTTCAGTTCCAGCAATCAGTCCATTTGTATTATTTATATATCCCCCAAAATGTTTGTCATAGTGAAATCCGATTGTTCTTTCGGAAATATATGGCTCAAGAGAGTTTCGTTCAAAAGTTAGTGGAAATTGATCCAGTGAAAACATAGTATTGCTCCTTTTTGATAATTGTACCATAATATGAAAATGAAGTTTAGGCGAGCGGTTTTTTGTTATAGGATTTTAAACTTTGATGAATGCCTGCATTCATGGCTTATTCTATTGCGTGAATCTATAAAAATCAGTGGATTGCGAAGCTTAAAAGGAAACAAGCGAGAGCAAGTATCAGATTGGGCATCAAAGTTTTTTATATCAAAATCGGACTTTGATACAATAATTCGAGTTTTAGTTGGTGATGAATATTTTGATAAAAGTAAAAAAGATATCGCAAAACTAGAAAAACAGGTTGGTTGCAGTATATTTGATTTATGGGATACTAATCCGATTTTTAATAAATACCCAAATTTACGAGGCCTTGCTAAAAATAAAGAATTTGAAAAAATGTGGGCAAAAATGAAACAGAAAGTAAAATAAAAATTATATAAAGTTCTGTGGATTTACATCAATTTTTATACGGATATTTGCGGGTTGTTTTACCTTGCTCAGCCAATATTTAACGGCAGATTGTAAACCAGCGCGTTCATCACCTGCAACCAAGAAACGCATACGATACCATGTGCGAATTTTGTAAATTTGTGCGGGAATTGGTCCCATGATTTTAGAATTTTCAATTTTTGGTGCATTGGATGCTAAATCCGCACAGAATTTTTGTAATACAGATTCTTTTTCTGATTCTATGATAATTGCAATCAATTGACCAAATGGGGGCATTTTTGCCGCGCGTCTTCCCGTCATGTCACCAGCCATAAATTCGTCACGATTACATGCGCAAATTGCGCGCAGCACTGGATGTTCGGGCTGATAAGTTTGCAATAATACACGCCCGGGCAATTCTGCGCGTCCCGCGCGTCCCGCCACCTGGAATAATTGTTGAAATGTTTTTTCGCCCGAACGAAAGTCCGCGCCGAACAGTCCCATGTCTGCATCAATTACACCGACCAAGGTTAAATTTGGGAAATGATGTCCCTTGGCCAAGATTTGTGTACCAATAACAATATCTATTTCGCCAGATTCCATTTGTGTGACTAATCTTTCCAATGCTTGGCGCGACATCATTGTGTCAGATGACACCAAAGCAGTTCTGACGTTTGGAAATTTTGCGATTATTTCTTCTTGGATTTTTTCCAATCCAGCACCCGATATTGTTAAATCAGTATTTTCACAATCTGGACATTGTTTTGGCATAGGCTGAGTGCGCCCGCAAATATGGCACAACAAAGAATTATTTTTTTTATGATGGGTCATCCCAACCGAACAGTCGGGGCAGGTTGCATGCCATCCACATTTTTTACATTGAATAATTGGTGCATATCCACGACGATTGATAAACAACATTGCTTGTTGTTTGTCTGATAAAGTTTTCGCCAAAGCATTTAATAAAGTTGTAGATATAAATCCGTTACCGGAATGTTCTTCGGTTTTTCTGAAATCTATAGTTTCTATTGTTGGCATTGATGCGCCACCAAATCTGGATTGTAATTTCAGATGGGTATATTTTTCGTCCAAAGCGTTTCGCAGGGTTTCCATAGCGGGTGTTGCCGATGCCAGGATTATTGGAAAATTTTCTATTTTTCCGCGCAGAATTGCCATATCACGTGCGTGATAATTTCCCATATCTTCTTGTTTGTAAGATCCATCATGTTCTTCGTCAACGACAATTAATCCTAAATCTTGCCACGGTAAAAATAAGGCAGAACGTGTTCCAACAATAATTTTAATTTCCCTATTTGCAACGCCACGCCAAATGTCGCGCCGTCGGGCGGCGGTTAAATTGCTGTGCCATACAATTGGCTTTGCTCCAAACCTGGATTCAAATCTGTTCATAAATTGTGCGGTTAATGCAATTTCTGGCATCATTAATAAAACGGATTTTCCCGCCGCATAAGCACGCCAAACCGAATCGAAATAAACCTGGGTTTTGCCACTGCCGGTTATTCCATCCAACAGATAAACTGAAAAGTCATCCAGCTTTATAGCATTAGCGGCGGATTGTTGCTCTGGGTTTAGTTTTACTTTTTTTGTATCAAAATAATTTATTATTTCAGATTTTAATTTTTTTATTTGTACGATGGTTGGTTTTAAAATTTCATTTTTAATCATTGTTCGAATAACGGCCAAACTTACATGTGCAATATTTTTAATGTCTGATATGCTCATCGATTCGTTGTCGTTACTGGTAAAAGCATCCGCAACCGCCTGTCTGGCAGCGGTCATTTTTGTCTTTTGATCAGGGATGAATGTGTACAGTTGTTCTGTTTTTGGCGGGGCAAAAGCTTCAGGTACGTTGATAATCAGTTTCAAAACCATACCAGGTTGCATCATGGTCCATTCGGACATTTTTTGAATCCAATCCAATGAAGATTGTGTAATATGAAATTGTAAAGGCACGGCGGGTTTAATTTTTTCAGGTGGCAATCCAGAGTCCCCGGCACCAATAATCAAACCAATTAATTTTCTGTTCATAACTGAAACACTGACAAAGGTTCCAACTTCAGCAGGCGCACTCAAACGATAATCATAACCATCGCCAACAGCAATAGGGATTAAAACCTTTACAATATCACCGTTGTAAAACATTTTCTAAATCCTGGTTTGTTGGTATGTGTCCGATTTCAATATCTGCATTAAATTGATGTTTGAACCAAGTTCTTTGACGTTTGGCATACTGATTTGTTCGCGTAATCCAGTTTTGAATCATTTCGGGTTTTGTAATTTCCTCATTAATAAATTTTGCGGCTTCGGATGCACCAATTGCGCGATTTAAATCCCATTTGGCTGCAATTGCAGCACGGGCTTCGTCCATTGCACCATTATCAATCATTATTGGGATACGTTTTGCAATTCTGGCGGTTAAAATATCTTTATGTGGATTTATTAAGATTTTCAAAGCTTTTGGGGCTATTTCTCCGCGACGGGGCAGGGATTGCCATTCTGATAATGGACGACCGGTTTCTAGAAAGACTTCCAGTGCGCGTGCCATCCGTTGTGGGTCAAAGCTGTCGAATTTTGGATCTGCATTTAATAATAGCTTTTTTGCAGCATCTGGATATTCACGAACCATGGCGCGTGCGCGATTACGATTGTCATCTGAAATTTCCGGAATTGGTGAAATGCCATTTAAAATAGCATTTATATAAAATCCCGTTCCGCCAACAAACACGATGGATTTACCAGCATCTATTGCCGCATTGTATTCTTCTCGTACCAGTTCCAAATATTCTGCAACACTGATTTGTTTTGTCAGGGGCAGCATGGAAAAAAGTTTATGTGGAACAATTTTATCCAACCCCTCGGGCAGGGGGCTGGCGCTGATATTTTCGATGCCTTTGTAAATTTGAACGCTGTCGCAATTTATTATAATGCCGTTTATTTCGCGCGCTAATGCGCACGCAAAATCAGATTTGCCACTGGCCGTCGGTCCAGCAATAATATAGCAAGAAGGCGTCATAGCTAAATTATAGGGGATTTATTCTTTACAATCAAGCCCATCAGTTGAAAAATCAACGCGTTGGGCAACTTTGTCAGCATGCTTTTTCATGCTGAAATAAAATAAAACTGCCAAATCACAAAACACCATGGCGTGTACATATTTATTCACGCATACCGCGACAATGGTCAGAATAAAAAACAAGGTTAAATTATTTCTGGAAAAAATGTATTCGCGGGTTAAGTTTTTAATATTTTCTGATTTTCTTTCAGCCTTTTGGAAATGAGCATAATCCTTCCATTGCATTTGAAATATTTTAGATAATGTAGACCGTTTTGCAAAAGATTTTTTATTTTTCAATACGCGCTCGATAACCAAGCTGGCTAATCTATCAATTACAATTCCAACTTCATATATAACTGCAATCGCTATTACACAAAAAGCAAAACTATCTTCATTAAATCCCAATAATTTATCACTATAACTCATGAGTTTTGGAAAAATAGTCACTATACCCGTGGAAAAAGCACACCGATAAAAAATATGTTTATCAAATTATAAAAAGGCAGTGACAAAATACCCATTAAGCTCTCTCTGATTTCATACTAGGAATAATATCAGAAAATCTAAATTTATTCAAGTCAGTTGCTGTTGCTTTTTAATTTATTTTAAGTCGTTTTAGTGATAAAATAGTGCAGTAAACCCAAGGAAAGAAATTATGAAAAAAATACGTGTAGCAATTAATGGTTTTGGACGCATTGGCCGTTTGGTTTTGCGTGCCGCAATTGAATCTGGTCGCAAAGATATAGAGTTTGTTGCGGTCAATGACTTGATGCCCGCCGAACAATCTGGATTTTTATTGGAATATGATTCTGTCCATGGAAAATTAGGAAAGCCAGTTAATGTCAGTGGAAATACAATTAAAGTTGCTGGGCAAAATATTAAAGTTTTTGCAGAAAGAGATCCTGCAAAATTGCCGTGGAAAAAATTAAATATAGATGTTGTTATGGAATGCACGGGTATATTTACCAGTGCTGATAAAGCAAAGGTTCATTTGGCCGCTGGTGCAAAACGCGTTTTGGTTTCTGCGCCAAGTGATGGCGCAGATGCAACAATTGTTTATGGCGTTAATGAAAAAACATTAAAGAAAAGCGCAAAAATAGTTTCTAATGGCAGTTGTACTACTAATTGTTTGGCACCAATTGCAAATATTTTAAATGAAAAATTCGGCATAGTTAATGGTTGGATGACAACGATTCATTCCTATACAGGGGATCAACAATTGTTGGATAAGAATCATCGTGATCCCAGACGTGCCCGTGCTGCAAATTTATCAATGATTCCAACCAGCACTGGTGCAGCCAAAGCGATTGGTTTGGTATTGCCAAAATTGGATGGCAAATTAAATGGTATGGCTGTTCGTGTCCCAACACCAGATGTTTCAGTTGTTGAATTGATTGTGAATTTGAAAAAAGCGGTCAAAGAATCAGAGGTAAACGCTGCGATGCTTGCCGCCAGCAAGGGGAAATTGGCCGGGATATTGGGCTTTAACCAAAAACCGTTGGTCAGTGTTGATTTTACTCATGATGCACACAGCAGTATTTTTGATTCAACCCAGACAAAAATGGTTGGAAATAAATTGCTGCATGTTACCAGTTGGTATGACAATGAATGGGGCTTTTCAAATCGAATGTGCGATGTCGCAGTCGTTATGGGAAAATTGCTTTAAATTAAATCGCCGCAAACGCGGCGATTTTTATTTATGAAAGAAAGGATTATTTTCTTTTAACCAGCCAATGGTTGTATGCATTCCATGCCCATGAATTACAATCGTGTCATCTGGTAAATTCATATTATAAATATTTGCAATGGATTCTTTTAATTGTTGTAAATTTCCACCTGGGAAATGATATGCGCCAATGCTTTCTTGGAACAGTGTATCGCCAACGATTAAAGTATTTTCAGGCTTAAAATAAAACGCCATCCCACCAGGGCTGTGGCCGGGACAATGAACAGCAGTTGCAAAAATACTGGGCAATATTTCAATTTCGCCGGGTCTGATTTTTGACGGTGGTGTTTTATCGATATCTAATGGTTCCATGCCTATTTGGGGCAAAATATAATTACACTGTTCTGCAATTTTATTATCGCTTGGGTGCAAAAACCATTTAACTTTTCCCATACCAGGAATCCCAGAAAAATGATCGTAATGACCGTGTGTGCAGTAAATAGAATGAAGTTCTAGCTCTCGCTCGTTCAACAATTTTATCCAATCTGTGCCGTGACCCCATGGATCAAATATAGCCACCAGTCCATCATTAGACACCAAAACAGAGTTAGTGTTTTCGGGTTCCATACGAACCATTTCGATTTTTGCAGGCATTATTTTTTGCTTTTCTTTGCACGACTGCCCAGAACAATTTTTTCAATTTCTTCGCGGGTTAATGTTTCATGCTTTAATAATTCTTCGGCCAGTTTTTTTACCAATGGTTTATTTTTAGTTAAAATTTTAAAGGCATCTTTATGTGCAGTATCCAACCAAGATTTTACTTCGGCATCGACCGCTTCGGCGGTTTTTTCAGATGCGTTTTCCAATGCGGTTCTAGAGCCAAATGGCAGAACCTGATTGATAGCAGGCAGACCAATTTTACTGGATAATCCAGCAACAGTGATTGAATGGCGTGCCATTCTGGTTGCTACTGCAATATCGCTTTCTGCGCCAGTTGTAATTTTGTCGCTGCCAAAGAAGATTTCTTCGGCTGTGCGTCCAGCCAAAAAGATTGAAATGTTTGCCCGGATTTCAGCCAGAGTCATTGAAACTTTGTCATCAATTGGCAAGTGTTGAACCATACCTAACGCACGCCCACGTGGAATAATAGTAGCCTTGTGAATTGGGTCGGTTAAATCACGATAATGTATTGCAACAAAAGCATGACCCGCTTCGTGATATGCGGCCAATTTGATATCTTGGGCGCGCATTTTACGATTCTTTTTTGGTCCCATTAATGTTTTATCACGCGCTTCTTCTAAATCGTCTTTCTCAATTTCTTTTTTATTTCTGCCGGCTGCATGCAGTGCCGCTTCGTTCAACAGGTTTTCCAAATCAGCCCCGGAAAATCCGGTTGTACCACGGGCAATATCTTGTAAATTAACATTTTTGGAAAGTTTAACTTTCTTTGCGTACAAATTCAAAATGTCTTTACGTCCCGATAAATCAGGCAGCTCGATATAAACCTGGCGATCAAAGCGTCCCGGGCGCAGCAATGCGCCATCCAGCATATCTGGGCGATTCGTTGCACCGATAACAATGATTCCATTTTCGTTTTGGAATCCATCCATTTCAATCAGTAATTGATTTAATGTTTGTTCACGGTCTTGATCGTTAAAGCTGTGTTGGCTGCGACGTTGTCCAATCGCATCAATTTCATCAATAAATAAAATACATGGTGCATTACGTTTTGCCATTTCAAAAAATTCTTTGATTTTCGCAACGCCCAGACCAACGATTATTCCGGCAAAGTCAGAACCAGATGCGGCAAAGAAAGGAACGTTTGCTTCGCCCGCAATCGCGCGTGCCAATAATGTTTTTCCAGTTCCAGGTTCGCCGGACAACAAAATTCCACGTGGAACACGAGCACCCAAATCTTGGAACTTTTTCGGATTTTTCAGAAAGTCTACAATTTCCATAACTTCTTTCTTTTCCGATTCGATACCTGCAACATCGGTAAACGAAGTCTTGGTTTTTCCCGTTGTAATTTTCGTTGGATTAAAAGAACTGGCACGGGGCATTCCACCACCACGAAATCCGCGTAAAATCCACCAGATAAAAATAACACCCATTAATATAGGCAACCATGTTCCTAGATAATCAATCCAAGATTTAGAGTCATCAATTTTTACAATTGCTCCCGATTCGGAAATTTTCGCTAATAATTCAGGATCATAAGCGATAGTGGCCGTATATTTTGTTCCATCTTTTAGTTCGCCAGTTGCGGTATTTTCACGAATATTCATTGTTGCAATATCGCTTTTGATAACATCAGAAAACGATAGAGTTTTTTCAGGCGTTGATTTATTTACAATACCATTTTGTGGTTGTTCAAATATAAATGCACGACCAACAACAAAAACCAATAAAAGTATAAAAATAAAAAGATAGGTCAGTGATCCATCACGTTTTTTCTTTTGAACTGCTTGTTTGGTCTGATTAAGTTTTTCTTTGAATGTTTCTTTGTTCATTTTTTGTTCCTGAAACTTGTTGATTCGCCAATTGGCGCAATAAGGATTTTATCCCCAAATCGTCTGATAATACAATTTGAAAGCGTTGAGATAGTATCATTAGAAAGTTTGTCTTGCAAGCGTTCAATTTCATTCAATCTAGGGGAATATTCCGCGCCAGACACGATTTTAATTAATTCGCCAATAAATTTAAGTTGTAATTCATCGGGCAAAGAAAACAGCGTTGTTGCAGAGAAAAATGCACGTTTCCCATCAAACTTAACATTAGATAATTGATGATTAACAATTTGTTCCAAAGCATCCCGTGCCCGTGATAAATTTTCCGTAGCCAATAAAATTCTGTCGTCAGAAATTCCCAACTTGGATTTTAATACATGTCTGTTTTTTCTGATTTTTACACGGGTAAAATTTTCGTCTTCGTTCATAGAATCTTTGAAATATTTGATTTTGTTCAAGTCACACCAATTTTCCAGTTCTGTCCTAAAAACATTTAATAATGGTCTGGCAATTATAATTCCATTACGTTCAGATTCGCTGCGAATGCCGGCCAGTCCATAAACTCCACTGCCACGTCCCAGGTTCATCAGAAAAGTTTCAATTTGATCATCTGCTTGATGCGCAGTCATTAAAACACTGACATTATTTTTACGACACCAATTAATCATAAGTTCATAACGCGCGTTCCTGGCGGCGGCTTCGATACCGGTTTTTGGTTTCTTTCCCGTCCATTCCAAGATTTCGCATTTCATCCCCAGATTTTTTGCAGCGGATTTAACGTATTCTGCCTCGATTTCGCTTTCTGGACGTAATTTGTGATTTACGTGCAAAATAACAGCCGCCAAGCCGGACGCTGCATACCAATTCATCAAAGCTACAGAATCGACCCCACCACTGATTGCCAGTGCAACTGGGGTATCTTTATACTTTTGAATAAAATCAAGAAACTTAGGATTCATAATTTTTGTATTTTATGCTATAATTGGCTAAAATAAAGGAAAAAATTATGAAATCAATAGCTGTATATTGTGGGCATCAATTTGGTACAGATCCAGAATTTGCAAAAGATGCAAAAAAGCTTGGCGAATTACTGGCCAGAAATAAAATCCGTTTGGTTTTTGGTGGTGGTGACGTTGGTTTGATGGGGACAGTTGCAACCGCAGCGCTTGATAATGGAGGCGAAGTTTTTGGTGTTTCAACTCATCATGTTATTGCCAAGCAAGAGCCAGCCCATGAAGGCGTAAAAATGGAAATAGTTGATGGTGTGAACGAGCGCAAGCAGCGTATGTATGAATTATCAGATGCTTTTTGCATATTGCCGGGGGGGATGGGAACTTTGAACGAGCTGACAGATGTTTTAACTATGCAGCAAATAGGCGAATCAAAAAAGCCGATATATTTTTTAAATACTTCAAATTACTGGGATTTTTTCGGTGGAGTTTTTATGCATATGCAAGATGCGGGTTTCATAGCAGATATGAATGATTATAATATTAAAATTTGTTATACTCCCGAAGAATTGATAGAGCTGATAACTGCAGATGAACAGTGAACTGGAATCTTTTATTAACTATTTATTGAATACAAAAAAGTATTCCAATCATACCGCGACTGCTTATCAATCTGATATAGAAGATTTTATAAAATTTTATGGTGCATACTGCGGCAATTCAATTCTGATTAAGGATTTTTCTAAAACAGATTCTTTGGGATTTCGCGCTTGGTTGGCGGATCGGGTTAAACGTGGGTTATCGTCAAAATCAACCGCACGTGCTTTGTCTTCGCTGCGCAGTTTTTATAAATTTTTGGATCGTGAATTTGGGGTAAGAAATACCGCCATAGGATTAATTTCTTCGCCAAAAATTCCAAGAAAATTATCCAAAGCGATTGACCCCACAGACGTTGAAAATATGTCTGATGCAATTCATGAAATAGATGATGATCCATGGATAGCCGCACGTGATTGGGCACTGGTTGTCTTGATTTTTGGGTGTGGACTTCGTATTTCCGAGGCTTTGTCCATTACCACCAGTGATATTTCTGGCAGACCCCAAGTTTTAAGAGTTCTGGGCAAAGGGGGGAAAGAACGCTTGGTCCCGGTTTTGCCCGTGGTATGGGATGCGATGGATAAATATTTACAATTATGTCCGTATGGCAAACAGGGTAATTTATTTAAAAGTGTTCGTGGTTTACCAATGTCGCCACGTATGGCGGAAAAACAAATTGAAAAAATTCGTAATTATCTGCAATTGCCAGATTATGTTACACCACATGCTTTGCGACATACCTTTGCAACAGCTTTATTGGCGGATGGGGTTGACTTGCGATCGCTGCAAGAGTTATTAGGGCATTCTTCTTTATCAACAACACAGCTTTATACCAAAGTTGATATGTCGCAAATATCTGCGATTTACAATCGCGCACATCCCCGTGCAAAGAAATAAAAAAAGACTTGCGATTTTTTAGAAACAGATTAATCTATGTTGATAGATTGTTTTTTTGGGGGTGTTATATGTCAAAATATACTATATATTTTACCAGTTTTTCTATTTATAACTATTTTTCCCGCGTGTGCAGATTGGTGCCAGACTACAGGTGGAGGTGTAAAAGAATGTGGGGCAACAATCCCCAGTTCTTGGACTGAATGTGGAACTTTTGGTGGGGGAACAGTATGGTGTTGGCCACAAACCAAGGCAAGTGGCAGTAGCAATTCAAAATCTACAACAAATACTTTGATTGCTGTTGGCGCAGGTATCGCCTTTGTAACAATTATGTGGTATATTTTTAAAACCCCGGCATCCAAAGATAACCCAGGCCAAGTAAAACTGGTGGCATTTTAATAAATTATTAGTAACGTAGAATTTAAATTATAAATAAGAGTATAAAAATGATAATAAGAAAAAAACAGCATATTAACATATTCAAAATATTTTGTTTTTTTCTATTTATAATTATTATTTTTCCCACTTATGCGGATTGGTGTCAAAAATCTGACAAGAATATAGTTCTATGTGAAAATAAAACTATTCCAAATAGTTGGATTTCTTGCGGAAACTTTAATAATGACTCTATATGGTGTGATTCAACTAAAACTGAAAAATCAAATATCAAGGATAATAAAATAAAATCACAGCGCAAGGTTTATGCTGGGATTTCTATGGGGCATATTATTTCTGTTAATGGTGATATAATGGCTGAATATAAAAATCAGCCAGGTTCCTCGGTTTTACCAGTTTTATTCCAGCAATCAGAATTTCAAATCAAGACAAGGAGTGTGCCAATTCAACTTTCTTTTGGTGCAAAAGTTACAGATAATCTGCGTTTTGAGGTTTCTTATATGCGGTATTCTGGGATTTCTATATCAGGATTGATAAAAACAATTACTGGCGTAGGGGAACATTTCTCGTTTCATTCAAATGGTGGTGATATTTCAGGGAACACAACTATGTTAAATGCTTATTATAATTTAGACCGCTTTACTGGACGCATAATAGGTAAAAAAATATCCCCATATATCGGAGCAGGGATTGGTTTGGGAACAAATAAAATTTCTGATTATGAGGTTTTTGATTCGGGACATTATTCTTTAGATGCTGGGGATACAGGCTCATCTAATATTCATGTGCTTCATTCTGGTGGAACAACGACAAACAATTTTGTTTATATGATTGAAACTGGTGGAACTGCAAAGTTAAACGATAGATTTTTAGCGGATATTTTTGTTCGTTGGAATTATTTAGGAAGTGTTAAAACAGATGGCGATGTATTATTAACTCAAACTGTATGGGTTGGTGGTGCGCCAGACCATGACGAAACACTTAATTACAAAAATTGGGGTGAAAGCGGGACATTGAGCTTTTTTGACATTGGGGCAAGACTTAGATTTTTGTTCTAATAGGATAATAAAAAACCGGCGAAAGCCGGTTTTTTTATTTTTCTGATTTTTTGATGTCTACCAATTTAACCTTGAATACAACATCTTTGCCAGCCAGACCTGGAACGTATTGGTCTGGGAATTTAATTGTTATATCGCGTTCTTCGCCTTTTTTCATACCAATTAATTGATCTTCGAATCCTGGAACAAATTGACCGCTGCCCAGTTTTAATGGGAAGTTTTCAGCAGTTCCACCAGCAAATTGTTCGCCGTTTAAAAAGCCAGAAAAATTGATTACGACCAAGTCTCCTTTCTTTGCGCCACTGTCACAAGCGGCTATAAAAATTGTACATGCCATTAAAATTGCGCCAAATAATTTTTTCATGTTTTATCCTTTTTGTTTATGGTTATTTATTATTATAAATGCATTTAAATCCGTATTCTCGCATATTTGTGCCATCATCTTGAGTTTTAAAATCGAAATATGGGGTTGGGCGCAGAACGTCGAACGAAGGATTATCATATACGATCATAAATGATTTAGAGTTTCGTCCGCATACACGTTTCATTTCAAATTCCGCTACTTTATTTAATATACTGCGTATATCGCCGTCAATATCCATCCCATTAGCATTTTGAACCAAACGAAGCCGCATTTCACGCAAGTCATATGAATCTAATAAAACTTCGACCCTGACCATAGTACCATGATATTCTTGCCATGTTGTTTCTTTACGCGGAGTATTCCATTTAGCGTCTTTATCTGCTTTTTCTTCCTCTATTTTTGGACGATTAGAATCTATATTTGCGTATTGATTACCTGATTCCATAAACTGGGCCGAGCGTTCATTATAATATGGTGCGGTATCGCCACCTTGCTCGATATCCTGAGTATTATAAATAGGCATTTCGGTTGAGGCAGTATTAATATTACAACCCCCCAGCAAAAGCATAAGACATAAATTATAAGGAATATATTTTTTCATATTACGTTCTCTTTGTTTAATTCTAGCAAATTATGTTTTTTGATTCAAGCGGCGATTTATGATAAAATATAAAGTATGGCAGATATTGTTTTAGAATCTTTAATTAAACCTTTGGCAGAGTTTTTTACTCCGTCCTTTGTGGAAGAAATTGCTATTAATCACGAAGGAGAGGTTTGGATGCGTCTTCATGGTGCAAAGGTTCCATGGGTTGCATATCAATCTGAAAAATTAACGAAACAATATTTGTTGGATTTAATTCATACAGTGGCAAATGTTTACGAACGTCCGTTTGATCCAATTCGTGGTATGCCCGTTGTTTATGCTACTTTACCTGGCAATCATCGTTTTTCTGCGATTGCTGGACCAAATGTTATGTATGATGATCGTGATGTTACGGGCGGAATAGCGTTGAATATTCGCGGTGGTGGTGTTTCCGATGTGGATTTTTCAAACTATCATTTAAAGCATGGTCAAAAATTAATGCAGATAAAACCACGTGGCAAAAATAAGCCAGACGATCCATACGATAGATTGATGGCCGCAATTAATGATGGCAGCCCGATTTTAATTTCTGGTGCAACCAGTACCGGTAAGACTACATTTTTAAATCATATTTTGACTTTGATTGATCAAAATGCACGTGTTATAACCGTTGAAGATGCCCGTGAAATCAAAGCTCCACAAAAAAATCGAGTTCATTTTGTTTTATCCAGAACAGAACAAAATAATAAATTTGATTACGCTAGATTATTGGATTTGGTTGTTCGTATGACACCAGATGTAATTATTGGTGGTGAAATTTCTACGGATAATGCTTCTGTGTTATGGGAAATGTTGGGAACAGGGCATGATCATTTTTATACAACAATTCATGCCGAATCGGCCGAGGCCGCATACGCGGCATTTGCAGATAGAATTTTGCACACTCAACCTGCATATGATCGCAGTGAATTGATGGAAGAAATGAAACATAAGTTGCGTGTGGTACAATTAACCCGTGATGGGGATTTGCGCGCTGTTACCGAAGTCGTATAAAAAAACGCCGCAATTTGCGGCGGTTTAATTAGAAAATTATTTGCCCACGAATATTAGCATTGCGCGGAATTGGTCCAAAAGACGAATCTTCTGAAACATATATATTCCCATTTACTGTGAAATTTCCACAAAAGTTCAAAGCATTTATATTACGAACAATTAAGTTGCCATTTACTTTGACGCCACAGGGCAGGGTAAATCCACGCATATTTTGTATAATTAAATTACCATTGATATATGTTTGGTTTTTTAAACGTTTGCTAATTCTTTTCCCATCAACAACTACGTCCCCGTTGACCTTTATATATTCTGATTCTATAAAGACTGGTCTGCGAGTGGGCGTTTTTAATGGTAATATAATAATTGTTTCTTCTTCTTCAATTAAAACATCTTCTGGTTGTTCCTCGATTTGTTTTGGATGACTTTTTATAACAACATCAGGAACAGTATCGGTGATAATTTGAACATTATTTTTTGGTAATGTTGTGATTATTTCTGGTTGTTTGCCAGTACGAGTTTTGTTTCTATCGCATTTTGGCCCCAATAGTTGCCCGATTAAAAAAGAAAACAAAATAATTATAAATAACATCAGTGTTAAATTACAAAGACCGTTCAAGTCAATACCGCAAATCCAATTCCATACATCGCGTGGCATACGAACGAATAACCAACGTAAAGAGCGTATTGCCCACCCGGGACGATCAGCAATTGTTTTAATATTTGTATTTTTCGCAGCGACTGAAAATCCCGCTGTTTTATTAATAGCAGTAGCCTTGGTTTTTTTTGCCGTGGTTTTCTTAGCCATAATAATATCCTTTGTTTTGATAATATTATAGCCCTAATATATAGTTTGTCAAGTATAATGTAAATATAAAATAATTAGCCAAATTATAAAAAATTTAATTTGTATTTAAAATAAAACCCGCCGTTTGGCGGGTGTTTTATAAAGTTTATTTATTTAAGTAAATAATAAATTGTGTCGGATCAGAAGAATCCAGGGATGAAACCATATCTGACTGACATGTTGGAACACAAATCCCACCAACACGAGAGTTTGCTTGAACAGTCTTTTTTACACCATTCAAAGTAACTGTAATAGTTGTTTTTTCATCACATGGGGCTACTTCGACTAGATTCCCATTGGCATCTGTAATAGTGGAAGTGCTAGTACCTTTTACTACACATGTATTGGTATCTGTCGAGCTGGCAACAAATCCATCAGCGCATTTCCATTTCCAGCATCCACTGGCAGAAACAAATGTGATCTTTTTATGTTCTCCAGCAAAACTGGCTTCGGTAAATCCTGGGCAAAACTTTTTATTTTCTCTTATCCATTTATTGATAATGGCTTTTGTATCGCATCTGGCGGCAGAATAGTCGCTTGAAATACCAACATAAGTTCCATTAGGATATGCATAAGATGCTTTTTGGGCCTCTTTCTTTTTCTTGGTGATACCACCATTTAATTTACAGTTACATAAAGCTTCTTGACCAGTAACTTGGGTATCGCCCTCGGCCGTTTTGTTATATACGCTTGGAGCATATGTACTTACTATTTTTCCCTTGGACGCACATATCCCATCTGATGGTTTATAACCACTTTTTGTTGTTTCTGCCGCATAATTATCGGAAATTCCAAGTGCAAAGAACAAAAATCCGAAAATAATAACGTGAAATATTTTATTTTTTAATTTCATTTTATTTCATCCTTGTTTTATTTCGATGGTAATACTGCAGCGTCAAGGCATTTGATATCTTTGCCTGCGGCTTTGTCAGCAGCTATTTTTTCTTCAACCAAAGTCATTGCATTCTTTTTTAATGAATCTAACTTAGTATTATAATTTTTCTGTGCAGCTTCTAATCCATAGGTAATAATTGCAGGAATGTAATTATCCAATAGATTTGGGAAGCGACCACTGGTTTTTTCTCCGTCGGTTCCGGTTACTTGGGATATATTACGGCCCTCTACACATGCTTGGATTTGATTATCTGTGGTAAGCATGGATATAATATGATTTATTTTGGCTGCAACATTTTGTAATCCCTGGTTGGACGCGGTTTGAGATTCCCCAGCCATCGTTCCAGCAACGACAGATTTACCATCAGGACTGGTTGTTAATTTGCTGAAATCTAAAAGACCAGTAACAACAACTTTGTTTGGATTAAGTGCATCATAGGCCAAGCTTTCTGAACCAAATGTTTCATCACTAAACGAAACTGAACAATCTACACCATCACCACAAAGCGCAGTCATTTTTTCATCTACAGCCGCTTGGCATGTGGTTAATAAATTATTATCTATGTTTAACATTATTCCAGAGATTACGTCCAGCTTGTAATCTTCATCATATGGTTTACAAGCAACAAGCTTATCTTCGGGACACAGTGAAAGTATTGCGTCAAAATCCAATCCCCAGCATTGTGCGTAATCTTCGCCGCAACGATCTTCGGATTGCAAACATGATTTAACTTCTTTAGTACATGAATCAACACGCATAGATAAAAGCTTTGATACAACATAATTCCATATTGTAGATTTTGTTGCTTCTTCTTCGGATGCTGTTGAGATTCCACATTCATTCAATTGTACTTTACAGACATCCAGCATTGCCTCTGGTTGTGATATACACATGTCAAAGCTGCCTTCTTGATCATTTGGATCTATTGTATCCATACATCCTTTTCTGAAACATTCGGATATATTCCCTATACAATTGGTACGACGATCTGCCTCTGCCAATAATTCTGCAGATTTAAGTGATGGTGCGATTTCACGTACAAATGCATTCCATACGGCATCTTTATCTTTGCTTACAGCATTAACGCAGTTGTTAGTTACTGATTCACACAAAGGTCTTTTGGATAACAATGCATCATAAGTACTGGCAGCAATTTGGATTTTTGTTGCACTGCCTGTTATGTTATATGTTTTTGGTTTAGAGCGGGAAACAACACTGCTGCTTTTTGCATTCTCTGCGGCAACTATACCAACACATCCGGTCCAGTCATTGCCACATGCCCCCCTGGCTTCGTCCTGCATACATCTGCGCATTTCGATTACGCATTGTCCCAAATCCCACTTATTTGCGTTTTCATAAGATTCCAAAGCGGCATTACGTAATGCTTGTTCTGCAACTTGCACTTTCTTTGCAGATTCGTTTTTCATTTTCTTCAAATAATTTTCATAGCTGCGACAGTCAGATTGTATTGTTTGAGCATACATCATTTGTAACATACGAATGTCTTTTGAACATTCTGGCATTTGTTGAACACAAATGTTGCGAGATGCGTTATGTAAATTATCCCCAGTTTTGTTCTGGATTAAACTTAAGTCTGCATTTTCAACAGTTGCAGTTTCATCATCAAATCCAAAAGTTGGTTCTGTGTCAAAAATACTTAAATCCAACGAAGCTCTGCTTTTTGTTTTTTCGGTCTGAGATGAAGACGAAGAATTTGATGAAAATTCTTTTGCTGCATCTTTTGCAGTATTTAAAACATAGTCTGCTTTGTCGCCAGTTCCCAACCCAATTTTTTCAACACCTGTTGTGGCCATGTTTCTTGTTTGTGCATCTAATTTTTCTATTTCTACTAAAACATTATCCAGGTCTGCTTTTTTATCACTGCACCCGCAACGTCCACCGTTATCATTTTCCAACATACAGAAACTGTCCATGCAACCATAGTATTTAGTTTTGCATTCGTCATTTACAGTAGTATTAGTAGTTGCAGCGGAAACGCCGACACCAGTTTGAACAACGTTTTGTTTTGTCCCGGCACGCGCAGCAATAACAGCAGAAACTTTATTATTAATAGTGTTAATAGCGTTAGAACTTCCAGCGCGCGCAGATACAGTTTGATTAATAGAGGGATCAGATTTAATAGGGGCACTAGATTTAAGTTGAGGATTAGTAGAAGCGATACTGCGTCTTGATGCTGCTTCAACGTTACCCGATTGTCCCAACACTAGAAAACTGGTTGTAATTAGCAAAAAAATTTTTTTCATTTGTTAAATACCTTTTATGACTTATAAATATCTTATCAGAAAATTTATATTAAATGAAATCAAATATATTAAAAAAACGTTTTTTTTATTATTTTTCCCAATCTGTACTTATATTTGTTTCTGCCAACAAAGGTACAGATAAATGTGCAACGTTTTCCATGGTTGTTTTTACTTGGTCTGCAAAACTTAATGATTCCGCGATGTCGCATTCACAAACAATTTCATCATGAACCTGCATAATCATTTTTGCAGAAGAAGATTTTAACTCGGAAATTTTTATCATTGCTAATCGCATCAGGTCTGCTTCGAACCCTTGGATTGGGGCATTAATTGCGGCCCGCATTGCGTACGCGCGTAATCTTGGATTTCGAACTTCGGGTAATTCTATGCGGCGACCCCATGGGGTATAAACACATTCATTATCCAATGCAAATTGTTTTGTTCTATCAAAATAATTTTTTATTTCTGGTAATCCTGATAAATAAGAATCAATTATATTTTGCGCTTCTGTTCTGGAAATATTTAATTGGTTTGCCAGACCAAATGCAGAAATTCCATAAATAATTGAAAAGTTTAATGTCTTTGCTTTGCTTCGTAAATCTTTAGGTATTGGTTCGCTGTCTGGAATTTTGAAAACAGTTCGTGCGGTTTTGGAATGAATGTCTTCGCCAAGAGCAAAAGTTTCTTTGAATGATTTTATATCTGCGACATCTGCCAGTAATCGTAATTGAATCTGAGAATAATCAGTGGATATTAAAACACGACCAGATGGCGCAACAAAACATTTTCTGATTTCTTCGCCCAGTTTGGTTTTAATAGGAATGTTTTGCAGGTTTGGATCACGTGAAGATAGTCGTCCAGTGTTTGTGCTGGTTTGTAAATAAGTTGTATGAATCCGTCCATCCGCCGCAATTTGATGCGGTAACGCGTCTGTGTAAGTTCCGGCCAGTTTTGATAATGATCGCCATTCCAGAATTTTATCCGCTATTGGGTGTTCCAGTTCTGCCAATGTGTCCGCATCTGTGGATTTATGCAATGGTAATCCCATTTCTTCGTATAACACGGTTGCTAATTGTTGTGGACTGGCGATATTAAATTCATGCCCAGCCATATGCCAAATCTGTTTTTCTAATTCGTTCATATCTTTATGAAACATCTCAGATAATGCCCCTAGGCGGGATTGATTTGCCATAACGCCCGTACGTTCCATATTTAATAGAACCTTTAACAATGGCAGATCGCAATTTTCATAAAGCTTTTTTAATTTCTCGTTTTTATTTAATTTTTCAAGAAAGATTTCATACAGACCAAAACAAACCCAAGAATCTTCGGCTGCATATGGTGCGGCAATTTCAACAGGCAAAGTTTCAAAGTGCATATCTTTGGATTTTGTTTTTTCCGGGAACAGGGATGAAAATTTTATATTTTCATGATCCAGATAAATTTTCGCCAGTTCATCCAGATTGTGTGCGTGAGCTGTTCCATGTAAAACATAAGATAACAACATTGTGTCATCAATTGGTGCAATCTGATTTGTATCCCAACCTTCGTTAGATAAAATATGCAAATCATATTTTAAGTTATGCCCAACTTTTATTATGTTTGGGTTTGTTAAAATCGGCCATAATTTTTGTTGAACTGTTTCAATTGAAATTTGTGAAAAAGATGAACTTTTAATTTCTGTGCCAAATAAATCATTTTGTTTTTCTGTATGTCTGATCGGAATATAAGCGCCAGATTTAGAATTAGTTGCCAAAGAAATTCCAACAATCTTATCCACCATCTGATTTAATCCGGTTGTTTCGGTATCAATTGCTAAAACATCATTTACACCAGATAGAAATTTATCCAGTTCTTGTTCGGTCGTAATAATTGTTGTTTGTTTTGGATTTGTTTGAAGTGATTCTTTTTTAACAACTTGATCTGCAAACAGCTTGTTTGCTTTGGTTTTCAAAGAATTACTTTCCAGTTTTGTTTCTGTAAATTCTAAGAATTTTGGTAAATCAAATTTGAATTTTTCATTTTTTAATTCTGGTAATTCTATATCAGTTTTTAAAGTAACCAGTTGACGTGAAATATATGCTTGATCTTTATAATCTTTTAATAAATTACGAATGCGTTCGTTTTTTACGTCGTCCAGATTTTCATATAATTTATCCAAACTGTTAAACTTGTTAATCAACTCGGCCGCTTTTTTAGGGCCAATTCCTGGAACCCCTGGGACATTATCACTGGAATCGCCCATCAATGATTGAACATCAATAACTTGGTCTGGGCGAACACCAAATTTTTCCAGAACATGGGCTTCGTGAATTTCGATTGATTTCATTCCATCATATAAAAAAGAGCAGGGTGATACCAATTGCATTAAGTCTTTATCGCTTGTGACAATTCTGGTTTTTCCGGTATCACATTCACGCGCGGCAAGCGTTGCGATTACGTCATCAGCTTCGACCCCCATAATTGCCAATACGGGCATTCCCATTGCTCGTGCGGCCTCGTGAGTTAATTCTATTTGAGCAATTAAATCTTCGGGGGGCTCCCCACGATTAGCCTTATATTCGGGATAAATATCATTGCGGAAATTTTTTCGTGCGGCATCAAAAACACAAAAAAATCTGTCTTCGGGGTTTGTGTTTGCAAGCAGTGGTAATACCATATTGCAAAAACCATATACGGCGTTCACAGGCGTTCCATCGCTGCGCGTCAGACGCCCGTGCACGCCGTAATATGCACGAAATAATAAAGAATTTCCGTCAATTAATGTCAGCATTAAAACTGGTATCTAAGCTTCAAGCGACCTTCGTAATGCAATGCATCCAAATTATCTTCGTATACATCTGGCATATAAATTGCGCGACCTTCGACGTCAATTTTCATAGCAGTTGCAGGGACTGCGAAAGTTAATCCAATCATACCCTGGGCAGCCCAATTTTCATTTACATCAACACCGAAATCTTTGAAAGATCCGCCGTATTGCATACCACCGCCGAAACCGATATAAGGGGTTATGATTGGCATTGGTAATAATTTGAATAACACGTTACCCATGGTCATATTTGTTTTAAGAACATCAGTATCAACATGATTGTATTCTATTTCCAAACGAATAACTGGGATATCAATACCCATAACTGCACCATAAGATACTGCAGATTTAGTGAAATCATCAACAACAGCAGCCATTGGGCCGTCAACTATATAACGTTCACTTCCCATACCGCCAGTTGCGCCGATATAAAGATCAAGTATAGATGCCTGGGCCCCGCCAAAGCATAACATAGTGCATAATGCTGGTACGATTGATTTTTTTAAGTTCATATTTTTCTCCTTTGATGGTATTATTATAATAGAATAAAGACAGTAAGATATGCAAGAGAATAAACCTATATTGATAGTTGGTCTGGGAAATCCTGGTTCTACTTATTTACGTACACGCCATAATGTTGGTTTCATGGCGGTGGATGCGCTGGCTGGTAAAGATGCAGTTTGGAAAAAAGAAAAAAATGCGCTTACGACTAAATCTGAAAATATGATTTTCGCCAAACCACAAACTTTTATGAATTTATCGGGGTTGGCGGTTCAAGCATTGATGACTTTTTATAAAATTCCGCTTGAAAATATGGTTGTAGTTCATGATGACGTGGATTTAAAACTGGGTGATATTCGTGAAAAAATTGGCGGTGGCAGTGCGGGGCACAATGGAATTAAAAGCATAGATGCAGCTGTTGGACCAGATTATCATCGTATCAGAATTGGTGTGGGTCGAGGTGCGCAACCAATTGATACAGCTGATTGGGTTTTGGGGCGTTTTTCATCGGACGAGCAAGAAATAATCAATAATACAATAAAAAGAATAACAGATAACTTTTGCTTTTAACTTTTTCTCTTTTGTGATAAAATCTTTTAATAGAGAGAATATGAAAAACCCAACAGTCTTTTTTTGCTCTTTGCTCTTTGCTCTTTGCCCTTTATGCGAAGTATCTGCTGCATGCGTGCAACAAAACTTTAATCAATGTTTGGATTCTGCCTGCGCTGTTAATATTGGAATTAATCCAGCCGCGCGTTGTCAATTGTGTGGAACATCCGATGCTGGAACTGAAACCAGTGGTATGACATCATTAACTTTGGGAATGGCGGCAAAAAATACTTTGACCGCAAAGGAATTAAAATCAGCACCCACCGGCCCCGCCGAAAGATACGCATGGGCAATACAAGAATGCTCGAAAAAAATTGATGGATGTACGACTGATAATACGGGCGAGTATGATAAATTAATTGAACAATCTTGTCGTGCGGCCAGTATAGAAATTCAGATGTCCAGTGCTCAAACAGTGTCAAACACAAAGAAAGATCAGACAACATGTGAATCTGCGATAAATGCTTGTTTATTGGGGGATAAAAAATGTGGTGCGGATTTTTCTGCTTGTCGTGAAGACAATGATTTTAATCGTATTTTTTCCGAATGCAGTGTTGATGCAACGGGATGTTCCCAGTTTACAAATGCTATTCGTGATACTAATAAAGCAGCGCGTGATACAGCTATAAAAAATTCTGCTGCCAGCATAGCAAAAATAGTTGCGGGATATAAAACTGCGCGCGAAACGAAACTGGCCACGGCCCAGGCAGATTGCAAAGATAACGCTGCGTATAATACATGTGTTGAAAATGTGTGCGCTGAAAATATGAAGAATGGTTGTGGGGCGGAACATCCAAATGAAACATCAATGGCAAAACAATTGTGTAAGTTTCAAAGTATTGCTTGCGAGAGGTTAAAATAAAAAGAATGAAGAAAATTATTTTTTACTCTTTATTATCTTTTGTATTTGCTGGTGTTGCAAGTGCTGCTGATGTTGTTTCGCGTACAACAACCGTGACGACCAAGTCCGCATCCAGATCTCGTCCTACGACTACTGCGACTTCGGCTCGTGCATCAACAACCGCTGTTGCAGAACCAATTATTGCCGAAGTTGTTACCGAAGAACAGGTTACTACTACCGAAGAATCTACAGAAGAAACACCAACCATAGATTCCGAAAAAACCAGTAAATTTTCTGCGGCGTTAAATGGTCAGTCTGTTGAAACCAGTGGATCATCAGATTTAAAAGATTTAATAAAAAAACAACGTTCGGCTGATGAATCTTCAACTACTGTATCTTCGGCTGTTGTCCGCAAAATAGCGGCTGCCAGCAGCAACAGAAATTCTTGCGATGAAAGTTTACGTTCATGTATGAAAGAAAAGTGTGGGGATAATTTTAAAAATTGTGCGCTGGATACAGATTTATTGTGGGGTGAAAAAATAGAATCTTGTCGCATTGCTTCGAAATGTACGGGCACGGAATATGCTGCTTTTGCACCAGAAATCAAGGCTGATCGTGATTCATATCAATTACTTGGTAATTTTGTAGAAGTTCAAACATGTGGCTCAGAATATAACGAATGTTTGGTTTCCGGATGCGGTACACAATTAAATGGATGCTTAAATAAAGCGACCGGTGATAAAATAATTTCTGATTGTTCCAAGATTGCTGAAAAATGCAGAACAGCAGATTCTGGATTGGCGGCACGTGCGATGGATGTTTTGGGAACCATGCGTCAAGATGTGGAAAAGCAAGTTCCAATAGACGAAAAAGAGCTTTACACATTACGTGATAAAATGGAATCGCAATGCAAAAGTTTGGGTGCGATGTTTGATACTCGTACAATGAGTTGTGTTTTTTCAGTTGAATTTTGGCTTGCGGGTAATGGTAATCCGTATGCCAGCAAAAAATTGTATGCCGGAAAAACATTTGATTGTACCCAAGAATGGTTTGGTGTTGATGTAACAACTTATAAAGAAGATGCTGCGCGTTTAACCCGTGAACAAAAAGCCGCGACCAGTGCGCTGATGGGTGCTGGCGTTGGGACAGCAGCAGGTGTTGGCTTAAATAAAATTACACCATCAATCGGCGCTGGTACAAGTGGGGCAGGCAAATAAAATGAAAAAAATATTTTTAATTTTATTAGGAATTAGTTTTTCTTCCTCTGCTTTTGCTACGGGTCCTTATGAACCACAGGATAGTATTATAAATGATGTTATTTCTGATAAATCGGATTTAAATGTAACTGAAAATACAGAACAATCTGTGGATAAAAAAGAAACTTCTGATAAAAAAACAGTGGGAGAGGTTGCCAGCGATTTAGGAACTGGCATAAAATCTGGATTTACCAAAGCAGTAGATGCGGTTGGTTTATCCAAAGAAGATATTGATGAACGTAAAGCTGCGCGAGAAGTAAAGAAAGCAAATAAATTGGCTAATGAAAACAATGAAGATGATGAAAATAAAGAAACCGAAGAGTTTGATGCCCCTGATGTAGAAAATAATTCAAATATAGAAAGTAATGTAAAAAAAGCTGCAGACAAAAGTGATCAAAGCGTTATGAGCAAGGTTGTAGGCAGTGTTTCGACCGCCGCTATGGGTATTGGTGGTATGGAGTTGGCCCAGGGTTTGTCTGAACAAAAATCTGATAAAGCTGCAACTGCTGAAATGCAAAATTATTTATCAAACCTTTATTGTACATACTCAGATAAACAAGTTAAGTATGGCGTAACAGATGTAAAGATAGATGATGGTAATAATTTGGATTTGTTGCGCGAAGAATTTTTAACCAAGGCTGCTACATTAAAATATACAAAAGAACAATTGGGGCTGAAGGCCGGACTGGAATCCGAGGTAGTATTTGATGATGCTGCAACCGCTTTGTATAACAATCAGGGAACCAGCCGTGGTAACAGTAAATTTGGAAGACTCAGCGAAGCGATAATGGATGAATCAGGAAGTGATGCCCAGATAATTGCAGCGCAACAAGAAAAAAGTAAGAACCGTGTAACTGGCGGCGCTATTGCGGTTGTTGGCGGCGTAGCAGCATCAATTGGTGGAAATGCACTTATAAATAAAGTTGGCACAAAGAATAAAAATAACAAGATTAAAGAAGAATACCAAAAAGATAAAGAAGATGAATTATCGGATTCAACTAAAAATAATTCTAGTGAAGTTACTGAAATAAATAAATTTGATACTGAAGAAGAATGTAAAACAAAAACTGGGAAAAATTGCTTCTTTAC
>Ga0265294_10001434_pt1 | contig 32036 bp, 23 predicted proteins | sample MunlanPumphouse3_FD_192504 | JGI IMG/M metagenome (GOLD analysis project Ga0265294, IMG submission 192504) | Groundwater microbial communities from a municipal landfill in Southern Ontario, Canada - Pumphouse #3 | ecosystem: Environmental > Aquatic > Deep subsurface > Groundwater | place...
CAGCGAATATCTTTGCAACTAATTAAAAAAAGGAGATAAAAATGGACACAAAAAAACTGCTGGAAATCCTGGATATGATCAAAGACGGCACTTTCCCTAAGAAGCATAAATATTTTAGCGGTGCGCATTTGATCATCACAAATGAAGAACCCGGCAAGGAGGCGAGGGAAGACAGTCCCGGATTAGTATTTGTGGTTTCGCCACATGCATCTGAATTAAGCTGGCTTGTTTTTCAGCTGAAGGAGGTCCATCATGATGAGCTGGATTACCTCAACAAATACGGTTTTTATCCGGGTCTGGGAAGGTGCATGAACGGGGCGATGGCCAAAAAGAACACATTGAAAGAAACGATGTATTTCACGGCATTTCAGGGGCTGCTGTTCTGGATCTATCCGCCGTTGCTCCGGGACAGAAAGGAAATGATCCTGGATTTGCTTGAAGATCGTGCCGGCCCCGTTCCCAAGCCCGAAAATGACGGCCTGACCATTGGCCAGATACTCAAAGCCATTGAAGAAGGACGTCCTATTGCCGAAAACCGCAACAAGGCCATGCATGAATGGATGCGGAAGGCGACGGGGAAGGAAACTGGTATTAAGGATAAATAAATGATAAAAAGGGCATTGAAATTTCCCCAAAAATCAGGCAGAATGAATTGTCAGAGGTCAATTAGATAAATACATCCTCTTAACACCAGATCCCAAACAAGTCGCAGAAACATTTTGGTGCTTCTTCTCATAATCACCAAATAGCTTCGTAATCGATAACAAAAAGTATTATATTGGCGGACAATGATAAAAGATATAAAAATACCGGATTCGATTGGCTCAAGGACGGAATACAAAAGGAAATTCACCTTATGCGAAATGTACCGTGCTTTTATGCTGATACCGGCTGCCGCGGCCGGGATGATCGGAAACAGGCGAAAGAAACTGATCGGCAAAGATTTTGTTGAAAGACTGCATTTGGCGGTAACGGAAGTGAACGGTTGCGCAGCCTGTTCATATGCCCATACTTATATGGCCTTAAAACAGGGAATGAGCAATGAAGAGATCAATAGTTTTTTGAGCGGCGACGCAGCCTTCATCAATAAAGAAGAAGCCAAAGCAATCCTTTTTGCCCAGCATTACGCCGATACGAGGGCCTTCCCTAAAAAAGACGCCTATGACTCACTGGTCAATGAATACGGCATACCAAAGGTAAAAATTATTATTTCAGCGGTACAGGTCATGCATGCGGGAAATATTTATGGAATACCCTATAGCGCATTCATGGCAAGGCTCAGGGGCAAACCCTATAAGGACAGTTCATTGATCTATGAGCTGGGTATGCAGATTTCAGGGTTTATTTTTTTACCGTTTGCCATGATCCATGGTTTTTTAAGAGCCCTTACGGGTTTTTCAGGTATTCGGCTTGATAACAGCACCTCAAAAAAATAGGATGAACAGGGCTTCGGCGTAGCACTTCCCCATTCTTGCGACGGGGATTTTTTTGTTTTGTTTTTTTGAGAAATGTCCGTTGCATTTCATAATGCGAAGTGGAGAACGGGAGAAATGGGAAAAAGGAGAGGTGAAAAAACGGAAAGAGCGTGCCTTTTGCCGGATTTAAATTTTGAAAAAATACGCCAAGCACTTTTACTGTATATGCCGCGCAAAGCGCCTTTACGGGACTTGTTAAAATGGAAAGCACCCATCTGTATTGCCGGGAACTGGAGCCTGCATTGCGGATGTGGGATGAGTTATAGTATGTTATATATAATTTGTCTACAGAAAAACACTATTTAGTCTATATATTATTCTTGCAAAATAAACAATTATTTGTTATTATTTAATCAGCTTTTGTTTAAGGGAGTTATTCATGAAACATAAATATAATCAATAAATACAACTAAAAGGATATAATTATGAACAAACTGATACTCTTGCTTATTTCCGGTGTTTGCGTTCTGATGGCCGCCGAGTACATGAATGTTGAGACCGGTTCCGGCTGGCGTTATACCGAATTGAGCAATCTCACCCAGATAACGTTCAACGAAGCCGGTACAGAGATCAATTTTGTCCTGAGCGGCAGCACGGTAACGGAAAGTATTTCGGACATTGTCAAGATAGAATTTGCAGAACTTCAAGAAGGCGATGTTGCACTTCCGGTTGAATTGATGAGATTCACCGCAACGCGGCAGGCCGGACAGGTGATCTTGTACTGGGAAACGGGTTCCGAAACGGAGAATCTCGGCTTTTACGTGGAACGAAAGCAGAATAATGAGAGCGCCTGGGAAACGCTGGGCTTTGTTCAGGGTAAAGGCAGCACCACCGCTCTTTCCGCTTATCGATTCACCGACAAGAACAGCCCCGATCCCGCCGCCTCCCGCTATCGCCTGAAACAAACGGATTACAGCGGTTCGTTTGAATACAGTCCCGAAATTACCGTTGCTGATGAAAACCTTATCAGCAGCAATACGTTCAGACTGCTGCCCAATTATCCCAATCCTTTTAACCCGGTAACGACAATATCCTATGAGTTAACGGAGAAAAACCTGACAACACTGAGCGTTTATGATCTTCAGGGCAGAGAGATAACCCGGCTGGTCAATGACACACAGAATGCCGGCCTGTATCAGGTAAGCTTTGACGGCAGCGCCATAAGCAGCGGCGTCTATATCTGCAGGCTGGTTTCCGGCGCCGATACCCAAATCATCAAAATGCTCTTACTCAGATAGGAGGCGAAAATGAGAACAAAACGATACAAAATAATTATATTCATGGCAGTTCTAATAATTGCTCAGAGCCTTTTTTCGGAAAGCTTTGATCTGGTCATTATGAAAACGGACGGAACTGTGATACGCAAAGCCACGACAGAAATAGACAACATCACCTTTTCTGGCGACCTCACAAATATGGTGGTCTTAGCCAAAGACGCAAGCTCCACCAGCACTCCGAAAGCCGATATCGAAAGCGTGGTCTTTCAGGAAACCGGCACTGTGACTGACATTGATGGTAATACCTACAAAACCATAAAGATCGGAGATCAATGGTGGATGGCCGAAAACCTGAAAACCACCAAATACAAAGACGGAACTCCTATCCCGAATATTACGGATGCCACGGCTTGGAAAGAATTAAGCGCCGGCGCATACTGCCATTATGATAATAATGTCAGCTATGCCGAAACCTATGGTGCCCTATACAACTGGTTTGCAGTGAATGGCGATACGGACGGTAACGGAACGAAAGACAAAGAAATCGCCCCCGAAGGCTGGCATGTACCTACGGATGCCGAATGGAAGGAACTTGAGATGTTCCTGGGCATGAGCCAGTCCACGGCAGATATAGCTGGCTGGCGGGGAACTGAAATCCAAAGCGCAAAATTAAGGAGCACGAGCGGTTGGGACAACGACAGAAATGCGACCGACGGAAATGGGACAAATGAGGTCGGCTTTGCTGCGTTTCCCGGCGGAGAACGCAATAACAATAGCAGTTACTTCGCTAAAACGGGTATCCGTGCGGCTTTTTGGACAGCGTCAGAGTCCGGTGATGCCGACGCATGGCGACGACTTATCGATATTCAAGAAGACGGTGCTATCGGTGTCTATCGGGGTACCGGTTCCAGGAATTACGGTTATTCGCTTCGCTGTGTCAAGGATTCGGACTAGAGTGCCAGAATAATCGACAATGATTATATGATGGGATGATTGGGGGAATGTTGTTTGATGCCAGAGAAAAGCGGAGAGCTTGAATTAGGAAATTAAGAGTAACTATTATACATAAAATTCCCGGTTTCTCTCACGGTAAATCCAAAATAAATCGCGAGAATACCTCAATAAAATGAGCGGCACACCCGCGCAAAACGCTTTGACAATGCTTGTCATAATGAGTAAATTGCATTACTTAATAAATAAAGACGAGGCAAAATTGAAGGAAGCCATCAACATTGCCGGGGGTTTGGGTTATATGAGGGACGTTGATTGAAAGAGCATTTACACAAAATCATGCACACCCCCTCCGCAGGGAGATAATTGATATGCGAAAAAATACCTGGTTCGGGACCCTGTGCTTGTTTTTATTCCTGTCCCCCGGCCTTGATGCCGCCTCTCCGGATCTTTCCCCTTGTTTTTACGGTACCCGGCAAAATGAAAAGGTCTCCTTATCCTGTTTCCCCAATGTTTATGCGGGCACGCATCGGAACGGCGCCGGAGCCAACGCGGTTCTCAGCGCCTGGCTGCCCTTGGGAAAACTGCCGCTCGGCATCGGCGCGGAGCTGGATGTCAACGGCAGCGCTTACCTGAGCAATTTCGGACTCCCGGGTCCTTCCGGCGTCCTTGAGACCGGTGGCACGCTGAGGATCGGCTGGGGAAAAGCTTCGGAATTCGGAGAATCGCCATGGCTGCGGCCAGGTCCCTATCGTCACGCATTCGCAAGCCGCTACAGCTATTATTTTGCTACGGACGGGACAACACAGCCCTATGCCGATTTCCGCTATGAACTGAATATCTCAAACAAATACTTTATTTTCAGGATGGGCAACGACGGCTACGCTGCCGTGCGGGACGGATTTCGCTCCGCCGCGGGCGATATTACGGTTTACATCAATAAAACCGACGATCTTTTCGGCTTCTCCACCGGCTTTAAACTGTGGCACGGCGATTACTCGGAGCAATGCTACCTGAGCCGCGGCCAGATCTATGATTTCAGTCATATTGCCGGCAAAGACCATACGCTGGGACTGATCTATGCATCGTTTTCCTGCAACCGTTTCGAAATATCCCTGGGCTGCGATTCGGACAGGATCCGGGTGTTTTTACAGAATACGGTGCATACTATCCAGAATAACGGACGGGTCCCGGCCGTGGACCGGGCCGACAAAATTTTTATCGAGTTGTCGCTGTGCGGCAACAGCGGGCAATATTGACGGCTGCGGCCTCCCTTTGATGCCAAACAGAGCGATAAGAAGCCCCGGATCCCCGGAATTATTGTCTTTCTTCGGCAATATATTTATAATAACTTTTCTTCCTGAATTGCAGGACGCTGTGCCGTATTCAGGCAATTGACGCGTGTCTTTACGCAAAGATGATTTGAATTTGAAAGGAATGAATGCTTATGATCAACACGATCCTCTTCGATCTGGACGGTACGGTGCTTCCGATGGATCTCGATGCCTTTATGCAGCGCTATTTTCATGAAATGGGAAAAATGTTCCACGATATGATCGATGGCCGATTGCTGGCGAAATACGTGATGGAGAGCACAAGCTATATGGTGAGCAATTTAGAGGACCGCCTCAATGAGGACAAGTTCATGGCGCGCTTTTCGCAGCTGATCGGCGCTGATATTACGGTATACCGCAAACGCTTTGACGCCTTTTACGACACGCTGTTCCTGAATGTCCGGGAGACCACGCAGCAAAACGATTCGATGATCAAGGCGATCCGGCTGATAAAAAACAAAGGTTACAATGCCGTTTTGGCGACCAATCCCCTTTTCCCCATGAAGGCGAACCATCACCGCATTCGCTGGGCGGGACTAAGTCCCGAGGATTTTTCATACATATCTTCGTTTGAAAGCAACCGCTACTGCAAGCCGAACCCGGAATATTACCGGGAAGTGCTCTCGGCAATTGACAGAACCGCGGATGAATGCATGATGGTCGGGAACGACGCGCTGGAAGATCTGGCGGCGGCAAAACTGGGCATTAAAACCTATCTGATCGAGAATCATCTGCTCAACCCGCATCATGCCGGGATCAACGCCGATCACCGTGGCAGCTATGAGGATTTTTATGCCTTTGTCCGGGCGCTGCCCGAAGCGCAGGACCGCGGCAGATAAAAGATCACTCCGCTCCATTATCCGAATTATTACAACTCCGAACGCCGAAATATACAATTTTCTCCCGGCGGCGGGATCCTGCCCGGCAGGATGGGATCGTTAGCGGTCATTGCCCCTGCCGGCAGGGTTGAGCCGGCAATTCATGCGGATTTAAAAATTCAATATTCAAAATTTAATTCTTCGGATCGTCATTATCAGCGGTATTGTTGATCGTAAATCGAAAATTATCAATTGAATTGTCAATGGGTAAAGCATGAATTTCATTTCCATAAAAGGGAATTAATGCGTACTTTAAAGCTTAAGCGCAAGGAGTCAAATGGAAAAAATTAAAAGCAGTCTGAAATACATCTGCAACGAAAAGCAGGATCCGGACCTTCGACTGTGCCGGGAGCTGTTCAATGCCGACATTGCCCGCAAGGCCCGCAAATTCCATCGCCAGATCCCGGATTATCACATGTCCCCCCTGCTCTCCCTGCCCAATTTGGCGCAAATGCTCGGGGTCGGCGGACTTTGGGTAAAGGACGAGGCGAAACGGCTGAAACTGAATTCTTTCAAGGTCCTTGGCGGCTCTTTTGCCATTTACAATATTCTGAAGGAAAAACTGCATAAAAGCGACCGCGAATTGTCCTTTGAGCAGCTTACCTCTCCCGAAGTCAAAAAGGAACTCGGCGTCATCACCTTTGCCACGGCGACGGACGGCAATCACGGAAGGGGCGTCGCCTGGGCGGCGCACCAGCTCGGGCATCGCTCGATCGTCTATGTGCATAAAAACACCTCCCTCCCCCGCATCGAAGCCATTCGCGGCTACGGCGCCGAGATCAGGATCGTTGACGGCAACTATGACGATGCCGTCCGGCAGGTCATCGAGGACGGAAAGATCAATGGCTGGACCGTTGTTTCCGATACTTCCTGGGACAATTATACGCAGATCCCGACCTGGATCATGCAGGGTTACACGACCTTGCTTTCGGAAACGCAGGAACAGCTCGCGGCCCAGGGGCTTTCCCGTCCCAGTCATGTATTTGTCCAGGCCGGCGTGGGCGCACTGGCCGCTGCGGTGATCGGATTCTATCACGCCCTGTTCCCGGACAATCCTCCCAAATGCGTGGTGGTCGAACCGGAAAGTGCGGACTGTCTTTACCGCTCGATCGCGGCCGGTGACGGCAAAGCCCACGCGGTAACGGGAAAGCTCGATACCATCATGGCCGGTCTGGCCTGCGGCGAACCCAGTCCGCTTGCCTGGAACATTCTCAAAGAATGTGCCGGCTGTTTTGCCACCTGTCCGGATTATATCGCTGCCAAGGGAATGCGCATCTATGCGACACCCCTGAAGGGAGATCCCTTTATTATTTCGGGCGAATCCGGTGCGGTGACGCTGGGTGCCCTGGTCTCCATCATTCAGCAAAAAGGCCTGGAAGAACTCAAAAACTTTCTGCACCTTAACGATGAATCCCAGGTCCTGCTGATCAATACGGAAGGCAATACCGATCCCCTTTATTTCCGCAAGATCATCTGGGAGGGCGCCAATCCCGTGCCCCCGGAATTCTGGTCGAATTTTTGATCGCAGGAAAATTTACGTCATTCGCAGATAATCCCAATCCCCTGCACATTACGAAAAAATCCCTCCGCATTTTTCAACAAGAAGGGATTGTTATTACAGGTCTCGACGCCTAAACGACTCGACGACTCGACGTTGTTTTTATTTCATTAAGGCGATTTTCTGCACATGCAGATCCCCGTTGATATTGATGCGTACAACAAATGCCATATTCTTCTTTCTTTTCTTTGCCGCCCAAAGAAAAGAAGCAAAAGAAAGGCCCCCGCTCCCGCATTTTTCCTGAAAATCCGCCTCGCCCGCTAAAATGCCGGATGCTCCGCTGCGCTCCCGCTTCGACATTTTTTTACGCGTTCTCAGCAAATTTTCTGAGCGGAAAAATCGCGGATGCGGGATTGAATATGTGGAATGATCCAAATAACCCATAACCCATAACCAAAGAAAAATCCCTCCGCATTTTTCAACAAGAAGGGATTGTTATTACAGGTCTCGACCCACCTGCGTCCCAACTTCGCTCCGATCCTTCGGAGCTCAGTCGGACTTCAACGGGCAGGCACCTCGACATTTTTTTGAACTTTGATCCTTGAGCTTTGAACAACGAAGTATCGACCTTCAGCTTTTTGCCGGATAGGTGCTCCTTTGATTTCATGACTTTTTATGCTATGTTATTGATGCTCCGCATTCGGAGCCGGTATCTGAAATAATAAGAAGCGTCAGGTTTGTGTCATTTCGCGGTAAGTCGAATAAGGATACGCCTGAAAGAAACACATAGTGAGGAGTCATTATTCCGATGAAAAAATTTACATGGATCCTGTTGCTGATATGTCCTTTTATCCTTGCCGCAAATGTGGGCATTATTCCCACGCCGCAGCAGGTCGAAATCGGCGGACAACACGTAAATCTGAGCGCCCGGACCGATATTGAACTCGCGGGAGATCCGCAGAATCTCAACAAAGGCCTGGAAATCCTGTCGGAAGCGCTGGCCGCAGCGGACGGCGGCGGAAAAACCATTTCGCTCATCCTGGAAAAAAGCGGGGATTTCAGCATCGAAAACCTGAGTCCCGAACAGCTGTCCGAAGCCTATTCGCTGGATATCACTCCGGAAAAGATCCTGATCCGCTCCGGATCCGACAAGGGCCTGTTCTACGGACTGATGTCCCTGACCCAGCTGGTAAAAGCCTCCGTTGACGGCAGGATACCCACGCTCAGGATCCTGGACTATCCGGACATGGCCTGGCGCGGGATCTCCGACGATTTCAGCCGCGGTCAGGTCTCCACCATGGAAAATTTCGGAGCCATTCTGCGCTTCCTGGGCGAGTATAAACAGAATTTCTATATGCCCTATATGGAAGATCTGGTGCAGTTGGAGCAATACCCCGGGATCGGCGAAGGCCGGGGTGCGCTGTCAAAGGAAGACATTGCCGAACTGCAGCGCATTGCCAAAGGTTATTTTGTGCAGGTCATTCCGGTCTTTCAGACGCTGGGTCACTACGAGAACATCCTTTCCCACTTGGATTATATTCAATATGCCGAATTCCCGGGAGCCGCTTCCCTGAACAGCATTGACGAAAATACCGACCGCTTCCTCTTCAACATGCTGGACGAGATCGTTCCGCAGTTCGAAAGCGAATACTTCCATATCGGCTGCGACGAATCCTGGGATGTCGGCCTGGGAGCCACCAAAGCGTTGGTCGAAAAATACGGCAGCGCGCGCGTTCACGCCGACCATTACAACAAGGTCTATGACAAGGTAAAATCTTATGGGAAGAAAGTCCTGATGTACGGCGACATCATTCTGCGTCAGCCCGAGATCCTGGACATGATCCCCAAGGATATTATTATCGTGGACTGGCATTACCGGCCGGCAGAACATTATCCCTCGATCCGGCAGTTCAAAGATGCCGGGTTCCGTTTTCTGGTCTCCCCCGGCGTTCACAACTGGCGCCAGAATATTCCCAACTACAACAACGCCTGGATCAACATCTCCGGCATCAATTACGAAGGCTATCTGAACGGCGCACTGGGCTCCGTTAATTCCAGCTGGGGCGACTACGGCGGCATCAATTTCCGGGAAATGAACTATCCGGGCTATGCCTTCGGCGCGGAATCCAGCTGGAATCCCTCCGGCATGGACGGTGAAACGATCCGCAAACGCTTTATGAAGCAGTATTTCGGAACGGACTGCACGACGATGGAGACCCTGTTCCTGACGGCGAACACGATCCCGGACAACAACGATCTGCGGCTCGTTTACGGGAATCCCTTTTTGCCCGGCTACAACAACCGCAGGGACGGCTTATCGGCATCGCTCCGGCTGATCCAAAGCGGGGAGCTCAGCCTGAAGCTGATCGATCAGCTGCGCGAGAGCAATATCCGCAACGCCGATAAGCTCGATTATTTTGAGATCGGTGCGCGATTCGGCATCATGACCGGCAAAAAAATGGCGCTGAAACAAAAACTGGATTTTTATACGGGAAACGGCTACAGGGATAAAATTACGGAATCCGTCCGGAAGGAATTGCTTGAGGAGTGTGAATGGCTGATCAGAGAGCTCCGGGCGCTGGAAACAGACTACCGGGAGCTCTGGCTGCGCACGAACCGTCCGGACAACCTGGACCGGCTGATGTCCATGTTGCAGCAACAGGTGGTTTATCTCGAACACGCCAAAACGTCGATCGAAAACGGCATTTACGCCATCAATCAGGAAATTCCCTCCAAATGGATCGCCGCAAAGGCCTATAAAGAAGGAAAAGACACGCCGCCGGCCTATCTGCGGAAACAATTTGACATCACGGATACGGCAGCGATCGGATCCGCCCGGCTGCAGGTGGTCGCCAACGACGCCGCGGAGGTGTACCTCAACGGCCGGCAGCTCGGCATCGTAGCCGCGGCGAAATCCGGATCCTTACTTGCCGTTAAAAGACAGGTCCGTTACTGGGATGTCACCGGTCTGCTGCAGGAAGGCGTCAATACCATCGCCGTAAAGGTGCAGGCCTACAAACCCAACCACCCCAGCTGTGCGAATGTATATTTCGAATACAACAGCGCAGCCGGCAAGACCGTGATTGCCAGCGATAAAAGCTGGCAGGCGGCCAGCAGGGTCAGAAGCGGGTGGCAGAGCGGCGGAGACAAGGGCGGCAGATGGCGTGACGCGCTGGTGATCGAAGACTACCCCCGGCAATTGTCCATGCCCTTTTTTGACGAAGGATTCCCCTCGCAGCTGGAACTGTGATAACGATAAACGATAAACGATGAACGATAAACTATAAATGTTTGCCACGGCGGAGTGACGACAGGAACGAAGACGGGATAAACGATGCTTGCGCGCCGTAGCCCTTTGAAAAAGAGGCGTAGGCGTGAACGATAAACGCTTGCCGGCCGAAGCCTTGTGCGAAGCAGGGGGCACTGAGCGCTGCCTGCCCTGCGAAGCCTTGTGCGAAGCAGGGGGCACTGGGCACTGAGCACTGAGCACTGAGAGGGAAACACTGCCTAACGATGAACGATAAACGATAAATATAAGCGTGTCATCCTGAGCCCCGAAGCATCGGGGTCGAAAGATCTCTTCTATAAGACGATAATCCAATATTTCTGCAAAATATATCCATGCATATCCCCGTTAGGGGATAAACCCCAATAGAAAAAGATACACACAAAACACCCAACCCCAGAGGGGTTGAACCGGCAATTTCGGCTGATTTAAAATTCAAGATCCAAAATTTAATTTTACAGAAAGGGTAAAATGCGTCAAAATTATTACCACATACCGCATATTCGAATTGTCAATTGTCCTTTGTCCATTGTCCATTGAGAAAAGCAGATCCTGAACAGCCTTTTCACTCCGTGAAAAGCCTTTCAGGATGACGATTTATTTTTGATTAGGGTACAAATAAACCATAACTCATAACCAAAGAAAAATCCCTCCGCATTTTTCAACAAGAAGGGATTGTTATTACAGGTCTCGACCCACCTACGTCCCAACTTCGCTCCGATCCTTCGGAGCTCAGTCGGACTTCGGCGGGCAGGCACCTCGACGACTCGACATTCTTTTTTATTTCATCAACGCAATTTTCTGCACATGCAGATCCTCATTGATATTGATGCGTACAAAATAGATGCCCGTGCTCAAATTTGCGCCGTTGACGGTCAATGCATGCGAGCCGGCGGACAGCGTGCCGTTCTGCAGTTCCTGCAGGGGACGACCTGTAATGTCGTAGAGCTGCGCCCGGACCGCCGCATCCTTGGCCAGGTTCACGGGAACCACCGTCATCGGATTGAAGGGATTCGGATAGGCAGATCCTATATTGTAATCCTGATCCACATATTCCGCCTTAACCTTAACCTCAACCTCATTGTGTTTCGTCTCTTCGCCGTCAAGGCTCACATCGGCCAGCTGATAGGCATAGGTCCTGCCCGGGATCACAAAGCGGTCGGTGAAACCGTAACTGTGCGGTTCGCTTGTCGTGCCGGCGCCCTCTATCTCTGCGATCAGCTCCTCGTCGCGGTAAAGGCGGAAGGCGGCGTTCTCGGACTCCGATTCCGTGAGCCAGGTCACAAACACGGCGCCGTTCAGGGCGGCCGCTTCAAAAGATGCCAGGGTGACGGGCAGAGCGTTGTCACCGCTGTTGCTGCCGACGGCAAACTCCGAAAAACCGCTCAGGCCGCTGCGGTGCAGAATTGGAATATCGTTGCTGCCCGTGCCGGCCAGATGGGAGCCGTCAAGCGTCCAGGCGCTTTCGCTGTTTTCGCGCTTGAGGATGCGCAAGGCGCTGTAATTGGCAATGCCGCCGAAGCCTTCGGCGGTAATATCCAGGTCATAAGTCCCGCCGCTCAGGCCGTCTGCGGCGCTCAGGGACCAGTAGCCGTCCGGACTGACCGTATTGACCGTATATCCGCTGCCCTCCATCAACGGCAGTCCGTTGCTGCCCGGATTGGAGGCCGTAAAACTTGCTGTCAATGTTCCGCCGGAGGGGGCTGAGGTATAGCTGACATTGACGGGACGGTAATGATCTGCCGTTCCCATCGGGAACAGGACGTCATCTACGGTCGACGCCGCCAGCCAGCGCTTGAAATTTCCGATGATCTTCCCGTTCGTGCGTGTCAAAGTGCCAACACTTCCGGTGGAAGTACCCAACGTCAAAATATTGGCGCCCGTTGAAAAAGCGCCTTCGCTAAGGGCTAATGTGTCCGTTACGTTCACGCCAGAATTTAAGGTTACTCCCGTGCCGTTCTCAATTTTCAGATTTCTTACAGTTGCAGGCAACCCGCTGCCGGTCACCTGTGCGGATGTTCCGTTATAGTGATATTTACCACCGGTATGGAATGTCCGTGTTCCGCTGCTCTGGATACTTCCGCTATTTTCCGAACTTACAATGCCTTCAGGTGAAGCGGTAATAAGCCATGCATTATCTGCATTGGTAAAATTTCCACTGTTGGAAAACACATTCGTGCCGCAGTCCAGCGTGCCGTAATTGGTAAATGCGGCGGCTCCGCTTGAAAAATCCCGCCCGTTCTTCAGCGTCAATTTTCCCGGAGAAGTGATATCCGCGAGGTTTAACAGGGCATTGCTGCCGTTATATAAAAGAATACCGGATTCCGATCCATCAAGAATAATTTCCGCATTGTTGACTTCTATGGGAACACCATAGCTGGTATTGAATTTTAACTTTCCTTGTAAATCATATACTCCACCGTTAAGCCATGGATGACCACTGTTATGATCATAATTGGTCAACGTTGCTACATACAAATCCAATGTTCCGGTTTCGATCCGTAATGTGCCGTTATTGGTTAAATTTGCAGTGAATTGTGACGTACCGGTGCCGGCGGATTTTTTGATCAAACCATCGTTTATAACCGTATAAATCCCCGAGTTGGCATCTAAGGTTGCGTCATTCTGAATATCGATCACGCCGGTGCTTTTATTTTGTATCGTCTTATCTCCGCCGCCGATAGCGCCGGCTCCGCTCCAGGTGATCGTCCCGTAGTTCTCCAGAAGATTCGCGCCGCTTGAATAATAATAAGTTTTTCTGCTGTCTCCGCTGATATTGAGTTTACCGTTTTCGCCGACGATGATGGTCCCCGTATTGAAATTCCCGGTAGTTGTCCATTCGAAAGTTCCGTTGATCGTGAGCTTTCCCGTGCCGGTCATGACGCTTTTTTTAGTGTCGTCGATCCGGGAAAGTTTAAAAGTAAGATCGGGGCCGATCACCGTGCCGTTCGTTGTTCCGTTCACTGAGATCTGGTCACTGGTTATTTCAAAAATTCCGGCGCCGTTGATCACGGAGCCCTCGTTGAAATCATGGTCGGAATACTCTTCCGTCAGGATCGTTGCCCCGGAGGCAATGGTAAAGGTTCCGGTATGCGTTCCGCGTGCGTAATCTGTGAACTTCAAGGTGCCTGTTTGTATATCTACCGTTCCGGTATTGTTGAATTCCATTTTGTAAACGGTTGTTGTACCGGTGCCGGTCTTTTTCCGGAACGTACCGGCATTATTGAATACGGGCATGTTATTTGAACTCAGGTCATTCCTGTGATATATTGACTGATTGGTGGTCGCTTCGAAAACACCGCCGCTGAGATTGTTAAAGGTGCCGTTATAATACATCACAAATGACACGCCGGACTTTGCAAAATTTACCGTTCCGGCATTGTTGACAACGCCATCCCAGTTAATTCTGCACTCGCCGCTGCCTTCCATGTCCATCACACCGCTGGAGCTGATATTAAAATTAGTGTTTGTAATATGACCGCTGTTCCAGTTGCAGGTTCCGTTGACCACCGTTTTCCCCGAACCGGTCAATCCGTTACCTCCATTATCCAGACCACCGTTCATATTCAGCGTTCCGTTCACAGTCAGATCATCGCCGTCACCGTTATTAATGGTCAGACTTTCGGAACTGCTCAGATCCACCGTCAGGGTCCCGCCCGCTTCCACAACGGTCTGGTCGATGCTCAGGGTGGAGTTGATCGTGACCGTATGGCCGTTTAGGATCGTCACCACGCCGGATGCGCTGGTGGGCGTTGTTCCGGCATCGACCCATTCACTGCCGCTGTAGGTCTGCCAGGTGGCAGTGGACGTCCAATTGCCGCTGGTTTTTGAGCGGTAATCGCCGGCGCTCTGGGCCGCTAAAAAACGGCAGCGCAGGCCAGTAGGCTCATGCACAATGTTTTTCGCATTTTTTACCTCCCCTTTTTTCTCATTCAATCAGCGCCGCCCCGTTTAGAAATAGAACGAATACGGGGAAACTGCATTTTTTCGTATTGAGCCATAAAAATGACCCGCATTGAATTTTGGTATTTATGAAAAATTAAATAAATAATTACCTAATACAAATAAAAAATAGCGTCAGTATAAAATATTTTTGCTCCGGTTTTGGGGTCCCGCTTGTCATGTAAAGTTGTGAGCGGTTGGCAGGAAAGATAAAAATATTTTACGGTTTTTCGTATTGATCCCTGTAAACAGCAACATCCCGGATCATGTTTATGGTTTCCCCTGCACTTTTTTGCCTTTGAAATAAAAAATGCTCCCGGCAAAAAACCGGGAGCGTATTTGCGGATTGTTCGGTTCTGTTAAGCTCCGCGTCTATTTCATGGCTTTTGCACAGATCTCTGCGGCTTTGATCAGCGGATAGGCCGCCGGCGATGCCGTCAGCATGGGCTGTGTTCCGATCTGTGCAACCAGAAGATCGTTTACGGTCATGTTTGCCTGGATGGCAAAGCCGATCACATTGATCAGTTCACCGACGCTTTTACCGCCGTAAACCTCGCCGCCAAGGACCGCACCGCTTTTCTTTTGTACAATCAACTTGACGATCTGCGGACTGCTGTCTTCCAGGCAAGCGGGATGGCGGTCTACGCCGCTGAAGCTGCCGGTAACGATGTGAAATTTGTCCGCTTTTGCCATATTTTCGGTCAGTCCGGCCACGGCATAACTGCTTTTCCCGATATTCGTGGAATAAATCCCGATCGTACCCCGGAAGGTATTGACGGTAGCGAGTTCGTAGAGGTTCAGTGCGGCAACCCGGGCTTCCGCACAGGCGGTCGAAGCCAGCATGATCTTACTGAGTTTGCCGGTGGAAAATTCCCGTTTCTCGGCGCAGTCGCCCGCGGCGAACACATCTTCCAGATTCGTACGCATATAGCGGTCAACCTCAATAAAACCGTACGGATTCAGTTTTAAACCGCTTTCTTTTGCCAGATCCGTATTGGGTTTATAACCTGTGGACATGATCACCGCATCGGCGTCAAGCCTTGTCCCATCCTGAAGCAAGACGCCCTCAACAGCCTTTTTACCGATAATTTCTTTGACCACAATGCCGGTCATAACACGGACACCGCGTTCCGTCAGCGCGCTTTCGGCAAGTTTGGAAAATTCAGGGTCAAATGCGGTTGCCATGACTTCCGGCAGCAATTCGATCAGGGTGACCTCTTTGTCCTTTTTACTAAGCTCGTCCGAGATCTCTACCCCGATAAAACCGGCTCCGATAACGATCACTTTTTTCATGGCATTGAGCTTTTCCTGCAGCGCATCCAGGTATACTTTGTTTTTGGGAACCGTAAATACATTCTCTTTGTCATAACCCGGAATAAATGTCATAAGCTGCGGCAACGAGCCGGTAGCAAAGATCAGTTTATCATACTGACAGGTGTCACCTTTCTTTGTTTTGCAGCTTTTTGCGGCGGCATCCACGGATAATACTTCATCGATCACAATGTTGACACCCAGTTTTTCCAGACCGGCGTCCGGAAGAATGTTTTTCTCCGAAGTACCAACAGTACCGAAGATATACGGGATACCGCAAGGGATCATGACTTTTTCTTCCTTGCGGATAAGCGTTACCTGCTTGTCGGGATTGCAGGACTTTGCGGTCATGGCACTTACCAGGCCGGCAGCGGAGCCGCCAATGATCAGAACATCGGTTTTCATCTTTTCTCCTTGTTTATTTTTATTTCTTTTATTTCAATACCGCCATTAATTACTACATTTCCCGGACCCGGCTTCAAGCGGTAAAAACTCCCGCGTTTCATGATGCACGATTCAATTTTACCCTCCGATTCCAGAACATCCAGATATTTATTGATCTCGTTGATATGTAAATGCAAAACACGGCTCAGATCTTCCGCTGTACAGGGTCGCCGCGCAAGGGTATTATAAAGAATCTGACCGATTTCATCCCGGAATGCCACTATGCTTTTGCGGATCGAAACCGGAGCGATGATCTCCAGCCCGGGGAAAGCCCAATCCCGGACAATATCTTCCAGCAATTCTTTCGAAGCGGGACGCAGGCCGGGCAGGGTTCCCGGACGGTCCAGTGTATTCAGCTGAATGCGCCGGGGACGGATATCCGCGATGACCGTTTTGAGCGCATCAAGCTCTTCTTTATGATCGTTATAACCCGGCAGAATAAAGACCTCCAGCCATATTTGTCCTGGAAATACCTTTGAAAAAGCGAGCAGTCCCTCAATATGCCGGTCAAGGGACAACGAAGGATGGGGTCGGTTGATGCGAAGGAACGTCTCAGGAGTTGCCGCATCCAATGAGGGGATAAGCAGATCCGCCGGCATCAGGGCAGTACCCCGGTCCGGATCCGCAAGCAGGGTCCCGTTCGTGAGAACCGCAAGCGGGACATCCGGATACTGTTTTTTGATATAGCTGATCACATCCCCGATACGGCTGTTCAGTGTCGGCTCCCCCGCTCCGGAAAATGTGATATAATCCGGTGCGGGATTCAGCTGCATATACTGATCCAGTTCACGGATTATCTCATCACAGGAAATGTATTCTTTGCGGTCTACAGTTAAATTCGTTGTCTTTCCGCATTCGCAATAGACGCAATTGAGCGAACAATATTTATGGGGTACCAGATCTATCCCCAGTGACACGCCAAGCCGACGGGAAGGCACCGGTCCGAAAATATGCCGGAAAGACGTATGGGCGGCTTTAATCATAGGCCTTTCGGATTTCGGGAGTTTCAATGACTTCCTGCAATATTTTTTCCCATTTTTTGCTCTTCCATGTGCCCAGCTGTTTATGTACCTGAAAATATTTTTCCGGAACGGGATGTGTCCCCGCAACAACCGGGATCCCGTAACGCGTTTCAATGTAACGCTGAAAATACTCCAGACGCGGACAGGGCGGATAACCGACAATAAGCCCGGTCGCAAGATGAATGACTTCGACGCCGTTTTTGATCATTTCTTCAGGAGCATATTCGATATTGACACCCGGACATCCTCCGCAGGAGCAATATCCCGCGATCTCAATATCCGCATCTGCCGGATAGCGACGAAATGCTCCCCGGCGTTCACGCAAGGCCCGGAAACATTTTCCGCCGGCACAGGAATGGTAACGTTCGCAAATGATGATCCCGATCCTTGTTTTTTTCTTAGTCATTGATTATTCTCCCTTGTTTCCGGCATATTTCATCACAATGGCATTTTCTTCAACACCCAGATCGCGAGCGATCAGGGGACACTTTGCTTTTAACAGAAAAAATACCGGCCGATCCGTGCCGGATAAACCTTCATAATTTCCCTGTCCTTTGCTGATGATCATCTGTGCAGACTCAAAACGTGCAATAAATTCCGGTGTGCAATAAGAAAGCAGGGTCGCGGGCGCCGGCGACCCCGAAGACAGGATCTCCGCCACTTCCTGCAAACCGGAAGCCCGGGCATCCTCTTCGGTAACATCATTGATGATGGGCTGCGCCCGTACCACATAGGTCACGGGTTTTCGCAGCGCTTCGATCAGAACACGGTCAAAGACCGATTCCCCGGCATTGTCGCCGAGATACAGCACCTCTTTTGTCCGGCTTAACACTTGACGAAAGGCATCTGCATCGTAGATGGCAAATTCCTGCCGAAGAATAAGCTGCATATCTTTTTCGATATGAAATTCCTTATCCATTCCAAGATCGATAACATTCCCCGCGATGGCGATGCGCAAAGCCGTTTCCAGAGGATCGCAGGATCTTCGGACCGCTTGCCGCAACGACGGCAGTAAGCGTTTTGCTTCGGTAATGTGCCGGGCTTTATGGGAGCGGTAAGGATCTGAATTTCCCGTGATCTTCGCGATCTCGTCATAAATGATCAGTCCCATTTCCGGCGGTGTGTGATCCAGCGGAATATCCCTGATCCGGCTCCCGATACGGTCCAGAAGTAACTTCAGTTCCGCTTCGTCTTCCGTCGCCGCACGTCCAGCACGCAATGCCTGCTGAACGAAACAGGGGATGCAATCCAAATAAGTTTTCATACCTCTCCGCCGGCGATAAGCGCTATTATTGGGATTTGTAAAAGATCCCTGTGGGAACAGGCCGGAAAATTTTCTTTCCGAACAAAGGCCTCTGTTCCTTTTCTTCCGCAAAACCTTATTTTTCGACCTGTAATATCTGGCATATGCTAATAATATACTGATTCTTTCATAAAGTCAAATCATTCCAAAAGCTCTTGAAATATATTTAGTAAAAGTAAAAACCCTTAAAGTCCTTATTCGCTTAATCTTAACCGCAATCTTAACTTTTAAAGAGCGCAATGGCTTTCTTCAGCCGCTCGGGCGTGCCGACGTCCATCCATTCGCCGTCCGTATGGTCGTAGGCCAGGATGATCTGCTGTCTTGCCATATCCAGGTAGAGATCGATCAGGGAAAAGCGTTCTTGCGGCGGCATGTATTCAAAGACTCCCGGATGCAGCAGCTGGATGCCGCTGAAGGCATAATGAAGTCCGTCCTTTCCTTTCAGCTCGCCGGTCTCCCGGTTTTTCCACCCCACCAGATGCTGGTATTCGTCAAAGCAGAGCTGTCGGGTGCTCTCGCGCTTGCGGACGGCCAGAACGGCCATGGCGGGGCTCATCTGAAAGAGGTACAGCATATCGAGGAGGTTGATATTGGAGATCACATCCACGTTGCAGACAAAAAAGGGGTCCTCGCCTTCCAGGTAGCTGCGGGCTTTTTTTACGGCGCCGCCGGTATCCAGGAGTCCCTCCCGCTCGTCGGAAACATGGATCCTGACGCCGAGATCGTGCCGGCTTAAGAAATGTTCGATCTGGTCGGCAAAATGATGCACATTGATCACGATCTCGTCAATATCCGCATGCTGCAGTTTTTGAACGGCGCGTTCCAGCAGTGTGACGCCGTTGATCTCGACCAGGGCTTTCGGCATGATATCCGTCACGGGCCGCAGGCGCGTGCCCTTCCCGGCCGCCAGGATCATTGCTTTCATGTTTGGCCCCTTCTTGTTTAAAAATGGTTCAGTTTGACAATGATATCGTCGCGTTTCCGGAAATATTTCGCCGCTTCCAGGGCGCAGTAGACCGAACGGTGCCGGCCGCCGGTACATCCGAAGCTGATCATCAGATGGGTGAATTTCCGTTTGACATAATTGTCCACCGTGGGTTCCACCATCGCGAGCGCGTGCCCGATAAAGGCATCGATATTTGTCTTCCTGCGCAGGAATTCCTGCACTTTTTTATCCTTTCCGCTGAGCTCCTTATATTCCTCGTAACGGCCGGGATTCAGAATGCCGCGGCAGTCAAAGACAAAGCCGCCGCCGTTGCCCGAGGTATCGTCCGGGACTCCGCGTTTGTAGGAAAAACTGCTGACCTCCAGCGTGAGCTTCTCGCTGTCGGAACGGCCGAATTTCATGAGCCGTTCTTCCTCCGTGATCTTTTGCAGCACCGTCTTCAGTGCCGGGATCTCCAGAGGCAGATCCATCACGCTCAGCAGGTAGGCGATATTTTCAACGGCATAGGGAACGCTCCTGAGGAAATGCTGTTTTTTCTCGTAGAAGCCGCGGAAGCCGTAAGCGCCCATTGCCTGCAGAATGCGCACCAGCACATAGGCGTGAAAATAGCGCTTGAATTCCTGCCGGTTGATCTCCCGGTGTTCGGAAAGCGCATCCAGGTAATGTTCAAAGAGCTGATCGCGGATATGCTGGGGGATATCGGCCTTGGCGTCGTAGAGCAGCGAAGCCACATCATACTGCAGTGCGCCGTAGCGTCCTCCCTGAAAATCGATAAAATAGGGCCTTCCGTCCTTGAGCATGATATTCCGTGACTGGAAATCGCGGTACATAAAAAAGTCTGTCTCGGTTTCCAGCAAAAAATCGGCAAAACGGTTGAAATCATTTTCCAGTTCCTGCTCGTCAAAGGGTATCCGTGCCAGCTTAAGAAAATAGTACTTAAAATAGTTCAGGTCCCACATAATGGACTGCCGGTCAAAGCGGTAGCGGGGGTAGCATTTGTTAAAATCGATGCTTTTCCCCACCTTGACCTGAAAAAGGGGAAGGATATTCAGGACCTCCTTGTACAGGTCGATCAGATGCCGGGGAAAAATGCCGTTTTTGTAAACATCGCTCAAATGGTCATACAAGGTCCGCGTTCCCAGGTCTTCCTGCAGATAGATATGCCTGTCCAGATCATCCGCGTAGATCTCCGGAACCGGAAGTCCGTGTGCGCGAAAGTGCCGGCAAAAGGACAAAAAGGCCATGTTTTCCTTGCGGTCCTCGTTATAAACCCCGATCGCGCTTTTACCGGACGCAGCGCTAAGCCGGTAATATTCCCGGTAGGAACCCGAGCGCGGCATTTCCTCGATGGAACGGACTTCCTCATTAAAGAGGCTGGTATATAAATTTTTCAGGTCCCGTTTTTTCTGCATAAGGTTTCCTTTCAGCGCAGCCAGGAACGCGGATTGAGTTTTTCCTGTTCCCGCCACAGTTCGAAGTGCAGCACGCTGCCGTCCATAGAGCCGTCGGCGCTGACGCTGGCGACCTGTTGCCCGCTGTCCACATATTCGCCCTGAACGACAGTGAGGTTTTCCACATGCGAGTAGACGGTATAGTAATTGTTGTCATGCATGATGATAATGGTGTTGCCGTAGCCGCGCAGCCAGGTAACGGTAACGACCATGCCGTCGCTGACCGCCCGGACCGCATTGCCGGCTGCCGATTTGATGTCGATGCCGGAATTTTCGGTCACAGTCCCCAGGACGGGATGGACCTGACGCCCGAATTCCGTAACGATACTCCCGTAGACCGGCCAGGGCAGTTTGCCTTTCTTGGCGCTGAACGGCGCTTCGATCACCTCCCGTTTTTTCCGTTCCTCTTCCAGTCTTGCAAGGTAGGCTTTTTTATCCTGCTGCGTTTTTTCGATAATGGCTTCAATGGATTTGCGGTAGCTTTCTTTTTCTTTCAGCTGTTCGGTCAGCAGCGCCTTGTCGGAGCGGATCTTTTTGTATTGCGTTTCCTGGTCCGCTTTCAGTTTATCCAGACCTCCCTGTTCCCGTCGCAACGCGGCAAGATTGTTTTGGATGGCCGCAGCCTCCTGCTGGATTTGCGTACGGCGCCGGCTGATCAGGGACATGTTCGTTCTGATGTTCTGGTGCAGCTTCCGGTCTGCCCGGTTGACCGCGGAAATGTATTTTATGCGGTAATAAAATTCCCGCGGCGAGGCGGCATCCACAAAGAGGTCCCATTGCCGTGAAGGCCGCAGTTTATAGGCGTGGACGACCCGTTTTTCATAGCGTTCAATCAATGCGGCGCCGGCGTCCTGCGCACGAAGGTAGTCCTTCTGCAATTGCGCCTGTTTTGATCGGCGCAGTTCCAGCTCGCGGTTTTGCAGCCGGATCTTTTCGGTCGTCAGCGAAATTCGCTGCCGGGTATTGTCCAACTCGGACAAAATGCCCTTCTCCTGCTGCTGATATTTGCCCATTTCGGAACGCAGGAGCGAGATCTGCCGGTCCAGCTCCTTGATCTGCCGGGTGTTCTGCTCGATTTTCTTGTCATATTCCTGCAGGGAATCCGCAAAAGCGAAATGCAGGCAGAGCAGGCAGCAGAACAATGTCCGGAAGATGAGTTTACGGTCCATCGTTGTAAAATAACATATTCGGGAGCGGGAATAAACGATTTTGTTTTAAAATACACACATCCGGCGCCGGGATCTTTATGCAAAAAAAAACAAAACCCCGCTTGTGCGGGGTTTTGCGGGTATTTATCGGAAATATGCGAATTAATACATTCCGCCCATACCGCCCATACCGCCCGGCGGCATTGCAGGAGCGGCTTCCTTTTCTTCGGGCTTATCGCAGATGACCGCTTCCGTGGTCAGCAGAAGTCCGGCAATGGATGCCGCATTCTGGATCGCGGTGCGCGCAACCTTGGTGGGATCCACAATTCCGAATTCAAACATGGAGCCATAGCGTTCCTGGCGGGCGTCGAATCCGTAATCGCCTTTGTGGTCCAGAACCTCTTTAACGATAATAGCGGGTTCCAGGCCGGCGTTGCCGACGATCTGACGGATGGGGTACTGCAGTGCGCGTTTTACAATATCCACGCCGATAAGCTCGTCACCCTTGATCTTCTTTTCCAGTTTTTCCAGTGCGCCGGCGGTACGCAGAAGTGCTACGCCGCCTCCGGCGACAATGCCTTCTTCCGCGGCGGCGCGGGTTGCATGCAGGGCGTCTTCAACAAGGGCTTTCTTTTCCTTCATTTCAACTTCCGTTGCAGCGCCGATATTCAGCACGGCCACGCCGCCGGCCAGCTTGGCCAGACGTTCCTGCAGTTTTTCCTTATCGTAATCAGAAGTGGTATTCTCGATCTGAACGCGGATCTCGTTGACTCGCGCCTGAATGTTCTTGGGATCGCCGGCACCGTTGACAATGGTGGTATTGTCTTTATCGATGCTGACCCGTGCAGCCTGTCCCAGATACTGCAGGGTGGCGTTTTCCAGCTTATAGCCCTGTTCTTCGGAAATAAGGGTGCCGCCGGTCAGAATGGCAATATCTTCCAGCATCGCTTTCCGGCGATCACCGAAACCGGGGGCCTTAACCGCTGCCACCTTGAGGGTGCCACGGAGTTTATTGACGACCAGGGTCGCCAGGGCTTCGCCTTCGACATCTTCGGCGATGATCAGCAGGGCGCGGCCCATCTGGGTGGTTTTTTCCAGGATCGGCAGCAGATCCTTCATTGTCGAGATCTTTTTGTCATGGATCAGGATGAAGGGGTCTTCCAGTTCCGTTACCATGGTTTCGGTATCGGTCACAAAATAGGGGGACAGATAACCGCGGTCAAACTGCATGCCCTCCACCAGATCCAGGGAAGTCAGTGCGCTTTTGGCTTCTTCGACGGTAATGACACCGTCGGTCCCGACCTTGGACATGGCGTCGGCAATGATCTCGCCGATGGGCACTTCAATGACCTCTTCCTTGTCCTTACCGGATTTCATCATTCGAACATACTGATTGTTGGCGGATATGGTACCAACCTGAGCAATCTTTTCCTTGGAATCGTTGACCTTCTGGCTCATGGCGGTCAGTTCTTCCAGAACGACGGCAACGGCCAGGTCGATACCGCGTTTCAGTTCCATGGGATTGGCGCCGGCGGTAACATTTTTAATGCCTTCGGCTACAATGGCCTGGGCAAGCACCGTCGCCGTTGTGGTTCCGTCACCGGCAACGTCGGAGGTTTTGGAAGCGACTTCCTTGACCATCTGCGCACCCATGTTCTCGATTTTATCTTCCAGTTCGATCTCCTTGGCTACCGTAACTCCGTCTTTAGTGACCAGCGGTGCGCCGAAGCTTTTTTCAATCACAACATTCCGTCCCTTTGGCCCCAGTGTGACTTTCACAGCATTCGCAAGCTGATCAACCCCGGTCTTCAACTTTGCCCGGGCGTCTACATTGTACTCGATTTGCTTTGCCATGTTGTTATCCTCCATTTATGCGTTTTTTCATTTTATTCCAGCGTAAAATTTATAGCAATTGTTCCGGAATTTCAAGATAAATACATACTATTTTCGCTGGGAATTTGTTCCGGAATTGTTGTTTGTCTGTGCTCCGGTAATTGCATTGAGTCAAATCAATTGACTCAATTTATTTGACTCAAAACATTCACCCCTCTCACGATACATGCGCTTCACGATGGATAATTAATAACTTACGATTTAACGACTTCGATTTACGTTTTACGACTCACGCTTGACGGCTTCCTCTTCCTGCGGGGCTTCGTAGCAGTGCCGGCAGCGGGCTTCGTAGGCCTCGCCGGCGCCAACGACCACCCGTTCGCGTGCGGCGGAAATGCGCTGGGTATAATTGGCCGGGGCTCCGCAGCGCATGCAGATGGCATGCATTTTTGTGATTTCTTCCGCGATGGCCAGCAGCTGCGGCATCGGTTCAAAAGGTACGCCGCGGTAGTCCATGTCCAGCCCGGCAATGATGACGCGCTTTCCGCAGTCAGCCAGATTCTGAGCAATTCCCACAAGGGTTTCATCAAAGAATTGCGCTTCGTCGATCCCGATGACCTGTGCGAAGACGGCGTGCTGAAGAATTTCTTCGGCATTGCGGATCACAATGCTCTGGATCTCCTGCTTGCTATGGCTGACGATCTTTTCCCGGTGAAAGCGCGTATCGATATGGGGCTTGAAAACAACCACCTTTTGCTTGGCGATCTGCGCCCGGCGCAGGCGGCGGATCAGTTCCTCGGTCTTGCCGCTGAACATACTTCCGCAGATCACTTCGATACACCCGCTCTGGGGATGCCATGCTGTTTCCATAAGTTTTCCTTATTTTTTTAGCAATGTCGCGATCTTGGTGCGTAAAAGATCGATCGCTACCGTATTTTTTCCGCCTTCGGGAATAATAATATCCGCAAAGCGCTTGGAAGGCTCCACAAAGGTTTCGTGCATGGGACGCACGGTGCGCATGTACTGATTGATCACATTGTCGATGGCGCGGCCGCGTTCGTAAATATCCCGCTTCAGGCGCCGGATAAAGCGGATATCGGTATCGGTGTCCACATAGATCTTGATGTCCAGCAGATCGCGGAGACGGGGTTCGTACAGCACCATAATACCCTCCACAATAACCACTTTCTGCGGGGTAACCGTCAGCGTTTCCTTTGCGCGGGAGTGGGTGACATAGTTGTACTGCGGGACTTTCACGATCCTGCCTTCGGACATGGCCCGCAGATCATTGATCAGCAGATCGAATTCCACCGAATCGGGATGGTCGAAATTCCACTTGATCCGTTCTTCCTGCGGCAAATGCGCAAGATCTTTGTAATACCAGTCTTGCTCAATGATCACGGCGCCGTTCAGGTGCAGATCCTTGACCAGGGCTTTGGCAACCGAGGTCTTTCCGGAGCCGCTGCCGCCGGCAATCCCGATGATGATGTTTTTTTTCATGCGCCTTCCTTCTTCAGGTCCATATCGCCGAAGGCGTCCGGCAGCAGGGCTTTGGTCGTGGTGCTTTTACGAACCGTTCCGTCCGTATCGGCAAGGATGATCTCGATGTCCCCGCAAATATCGTAGATGACCTGACGGCAGGCTCCGCAGGGCGTCACGCCCCCCTCGCTTACAACGGCGATGGCCTCAAAATCGTGCTTGCCCTGTGCGACGGCCGCAGCCAGGGTATTGCGCTCGGCACAGACCGAAAGGCCGTAGCTGCTGTTTTCCATATTGATACCGCTGACAATGCTGCCGTCCTTGCTCAGCACAGCAGCGCCAACACGGAACCCGGAATAGGGGGCATAAGCTTCGTTGCGCACCTTTTGGGCGGCCGCAAGCAGTGCTTTCCGTTTATCCTGATTGATCATGGTGCACCTGGGGTGTTGCGTTCACGCATATACTGCCGGATCATTTCATAATACATGCTTTCCCGATAAGATAGCAAATATTCTTCATAAATTTCAACGGCCTTTTCATAATTTTGCATTTTTTCCAGATATTCGGCATAGCGCAGGGTAAAATAATCCGCGGAGGCGCCGTTCCGCAAGGTATTCCCGTATTCCGCCCAGAAAGCGCTTTCCGCTTCGGTCTTGCCCAGCATGTTCAGGCATTCCAGCCGGCGCATGGCGTAAAGCGGCATTCCCGGACTTTGCGCCGCCAACAAACGCCCGTAGACCGCTTCGGCTTCGGAGATCTTATTTCTCACCCGCAGACGTTCCGCTTCCAGCCACGCATCCCGGTAAAGGGTATCGCGTCCGGCTTGAGAGACAAAGGCCGCAAAACTCAGGACCTCATTGTAGAGCGCATCGTTTTCCGGCAGCAGCGCCAGTACCTGCATGGCATGTGCGTATACCGAATCCGCGGACCCCGCAAGAAAATCCGCCCGCAGCAAATACGGGGCAAGGCGGTCTTCTTCGTGCACCATCAGCCGGTATTCGCTTCCGGCCTTTTCCAGAAAATCCCGGGCCCGCGAAAATTCCCCCCGCGCCTGATAACAGTCCGCAATGCGTGCAAGAATCCCGTTTTTTTGCTTTTCATATCCTTCGGCGGCCAGCGCCAGGAATTCTTCCAGGGCCGTATCAATGTCATGATAAACCCTGAACAGCAGTTCCGCATGGTAAAAACGTGCTTCCGGGCCGACCGGCGGCCCGGCATGCCGCAATGCTTCCAGCCGCCTGCGGGCGTCTTCGGCCAGCGGCGCATATTCGCTTTGGTAAGCGGGAAAAGGAACGTCATTCAGCCGCGAAGGGTAGGGCGGCGGAATGCGGGATGTCCTGATCTCTGTGGCAAAGAAAGCATCCATCTGGGCCCGGGCGGCCAGCAAGGCCATTGCCGCGGCAAGGTTCTTATCGGCATAACGGGCAAGATGATCCGAAGCCCGGAGCGCGGCGGGATATTCTCCCGACCGATGCAGGCGCACTGCAAGTTCGGACAGCACGCGCTGTAAAACCACATTGCCGGTATCGCGGCTCAGCACTTCCACGGCGGCATCCGCGTCGTTCAAATACAGGTGGAATTCCGAAAGAAAGCGGGAGGTCTCGTCGCTTTCCAATCCCTGCAGGGCTGCGGGAATGCTGCGGAACACCGGTTCTCCCGGATCCAGCGCAAAAAGCGCTGTCTGTACATTCCGCAGCTCCTCCGGTTGCTTTTCGATCAGCAGGCGCAGTTCTTCCGCCGCCTTATCTGCGTTCCGGAAATTCAGATGGTTGATAAAGGCATAGCGCGTCAGCAGTTCCGGAACTCCGGTCAGTCGGCGCAGATCGTCAATGACCGGGTTCAGAAGCACATTCAGTCCGTACTCGCTCATATTCTGATAGACATAAACGGCATAGTTTTTCTGCAGTGCAGGACTCTTGTCCCTGAAGACGGCATCCCAGGTTCTTAAAGCGTCCTCCCGCCTTCCGGCTGCGTAATAGACCACCCCCAATTCCACGCGCACATACAAATCGTAGGCGCGGCGGGTGCTGTATTGTTCCAGGAGCGGGATCAGCGCTGTGAATTTGCGCTGACGGTTCAGGACATATTTATAACGCGTATAGTAATTGTAATTTTGCGGCTGTTTTTCATAAAGATCCCGATACAGCTGTTCGGCCGCCGGGTAATCCGCTTTGCGTTCCAGTTCATAGGCCCGGCGATAGCGTTCACTGTCGCTTTCCTGCCGTCCCAAAAGCGGGGCAAGCAAAACGATTAAAAGAACAAGCCAATATTTTTCATGGCGGCTTCTCACGGGCGTCCTTCCTCCGGCAGGCTGCCGGCTTCCATCAGGCTTTCCAGATAGCGTTCCATATCGCGTTTTTCTCCGGGTGTCAGGTCACTTTCCTGCACTGCGCGTCGCAGCATTTGAATCATCTTCCCGCGTTCGCCGCGATCCTCCGGAAGTCCGAGGGGATTTTCCCTTGCAATGACGGTGCCGCTGCGGGATTCGCGTTCTTTTTTATAATCCCGCGTGGTTGCCGAGCGGCTGGCATCCAGCAAACGCTGCACGATCTGTTCCTGGCGCAGGAGGGTGCGGCGGTCCACCTGATTATTGCGCATTTGGTCAATAAGATCCTGCATATCCGCTGCGATCTTTTCCAGATCACCCGCAATGCGGTTGCCGCCATCCCCGTCCGAAATGCCTTGAGCGATCGTTTTCAGCGCCCGGCGCAAGATCTGCTGGCGGGCCGCCATTCTGGCCAGCTTTTCCATCATGCCGTCCCCGGATGAACCGTCGGGACCCGGTTGCGGCATTCCCATGTTCAGCTCCTGTTGCTGTCCGGCCATTTGCTGCAGCTGCTGCAAATAAAATTCCATGCCGGATGCGTTTCCCTGCTGCTGCTGAACCGTCTCGCTGCGCTCCAGCAGCAACCGCCCAAGCCGGTTCATTGCCGAAAAAGCAAGATCGATATGCGTTTTTCCCCCGCTGATATTGGCTTCCTCGACAAGGCGGATGCCGGAGATCAGGTTGCCGACCACCTGACCGATTGCGGCACCCAGCGCCTTGTCAACCAAAAACGTTTTTTTTGACAGCTCAACGAGATGCCGGCTGATATCCTGCGCCTGTTCCAAAATGGCGCCCTGCCGGCTTGTATAACTGTGCAGCAGGGGCGATGCGGCGTCCAAATCTTCGCCAAAGGCGGTGTTCTTTTCCTGTTCCACGGACATGTAGATACTTTTCTGCAGCAGTGCGCGGAAAGCCCGGCTGACATCCTCGCGCTGTTTTTGCAGCATGTCCGAAGCCATTTTGGAGAAGTGCTGCGAGAGTTCCCGCATTTTTCCCTCCGCCTCGCGGCTTTTCTGCAAACCCGGCTCCCGGGGGGATTGCTCCAGCATCGTTGCAGCTTCCCGCAGATCCCGGGATACTGCACTGCTGTCCATTTTTTCCAGAAAGCTGTCGAATGCTTCCTTTTCCTCTCCGTCAAACAATTCGGCAGACTCCCGGCTGCGTTCTTCGAGCGCTTCCGTTTCCGACGCGATCTCGCGTTCGCGTGCTGCCGCGTCTTCCGGAGCCATTCCGGGAGCGTTCTCCCGCAGCTGTTCCTGCTGACGCAAGGCCTCCTTCATACGCTGTGCCAGTTCCTGCAGGCGCTGCTCCTGTTGAACACGCCGGAATATCTCCAGCATGCGGTCCAGGCTCTGCTCGAAGCGTTCTGCTTTTTCGGAAAAATTTTTCAGCACTTCCTCCATATCGGTCTTATCGTTGCGCTGCAGCTTTTCCTGAATCTCCCGCATCAGTTCAAAAAGTTCATCGTCGATCAGCTCGTTCATAAGTTCCTGCAGCTGTCCGAAACGTTCCAACACATCTTCGTCAAAAAGCGCGTTTTCTTCCATAAATCGTTTTTGTTCCTCAAGTTCCCCGCTGAGCTCTTCCAGCCGTTCCCTGCTGCGTTCCAGGAGTTCAAGATTCTCCTCGAGCGCGCTACGCTTCTGCCAGTCCATCTCCCCTTCTCGCAGCATGTCCTGTCGCAGTTTTTCCACCTCTTCCGCGATCTGCCGGCTGCTTTCCAGTTCTTGCGCCAGACTTTCCCGGCTGAGTTCGCCGCTTTCGTTCTGCCGCTGATACAGATCTCCCAGCGTGGGAAAACGCGCAAAGAACATTTTGGAACGCACGCTTTTTGGACCCATGACCGAATCGTTGTCATAGAGTTCAAAATAGTACTGCAATTCCGAACCCGGCGCGATAAAGCGTTCGATCTGCCAGCTGCGAACGATGGTCTGCAAACGGGTGCCCTGCTCGAAGGGGATTTGCAGGGAAGTAAACTGGGTGTCCGTATCGCTGCCGTAAGGAGACCGGATGCGGTAGCGAACCCGGAAATCAGAGATCCCGTAATCGTCACGGATCAGTGCCATCAGCGGCAGTTGCAAATCTTCATTCAGGATCAGGATCCCGGAGCTTTCGGGGCGTATCAGCTGCAGTACGGGATAGGCATCCCGTTCCAGTTCCAGGCGGTAAAGCAAAGGCGCGCGTATCCCCGTTCCCGCCTTATTGTAAAACATCAGCAGCAGATCGCCGTCACGCTGCGGTGACAAGTCCGCTTCATTCAGGAAAGCGCGGCCTTCCATGTACAGGGTATCGGAATCATAGACAAGAAAGGAGGTACCGGCCGAATCCGAGAGTCGGGCAGTAATCTGCAGATCCGAACCCGGCAGAAAACGAAGACGCTCCACATTCCCCTCATACTGCGCCGGCGGAATGCCGCTATAGGGCGGTGACTCCACGCGGAAATCCAGCCTTCGGATCTGCGGACGCCGCAAAACATAAACCGAAAGGCTGTCACGATCCGGGTATTTGCGCGGATAAAAGAAATTCGGACGTCGGAGCAATGCAATATATTGCCGCGTTTCCTGCAAGCGGTTCAAATCAAGTACAAAGAGGGAGTCGTTTTCCTGCCGGAGCTTTTCCTGCCGGATACCTTCTTCCCTCAGCCGGAAAAGTTCCACCCGAAAATTCCGCGGCGCCCGGCGCAGAAGTCGTATCTGTAGAGAATCGAAGGCAAAGACCGTAGTATCCCCGGGCATCAGAACAAGGGAATAGGGGTTTTGGGGTTCAAATGGCTGGCGTGAATGCAGGAGCCGTTCAAACGCCGGCTGCATAAAGATCAATTCGGCGATCAGGGCGGCGGCAAGGATGATCAGCGCATTGCGTTTGCCTCGGATAAAGCGCATCCGGTAGGTGTTGCGAAAGGTTTCAGGGGGATTGGCTGCGGTAAATTGTTCCACGGCGTAGGCGGCGAGCGGATCTTCTTTGCGGGCAAGCTGATAGTGGTTCAGCAGTCTGTCCCGAACGGCTTCCTTTTTCTCTCCGATCTGCAGAAGCAAGGCCTCGTTCCGGCTTCGGCTTTCACGGAAAAACGCTTCGCGCAGCCAGAGGATCAGCGGTAAAAGAAAGATCAGATCCAGAAAAAATGCGCGGATCAGGGTCGTTTTCACTGCGGGAGATAAATACCAGATCGCCTCCGCGGGGATCAGCAGCAGCAGTGCGGAAACATTCAGAATTAGCAGGAACAGGGTTCCGTGACGCAAGCGGTCGTACAGTTCGCGCTTTCGGTAATCCCTCAGGATTTGCTGGAAATATTTGGCGGTGCCGGCTTTCACGGCAAGTAATCCGTCGGCTGTTGTTTAAGGTGGTATAAAAAGATATTGGCACCCATTTTCAGCGCCGCCTCGTGAATTTCGGGCGGATCATGGTGTACGGAAACATCCTCCCAGCCATCCCCAAGATCACATTCGTAAGTATAAAAGACAAGCAATCTGCCCTGGTGAAAAAGTCCCAGTCCCTGGGGGGGCTTATTGTCGTGCTCATGCACTTTTGGCAATCCGCCCGGGAAGGGAAACAGCTGATGATATATCGGATGATCGAATGGCAGTTCCACCCAGTCCTTCTCGGGAAAGATCTTCTTCATCTCCCGGCGAAAAGAGGCATCCATGCCGTAATTGTCGTCCGCATGCAGAAAGCCGCCGTTTTCCAGATAGTGGCGCAGGCGGCGGACTTCCTTTTCGCTAAAAAGAACATTTCCGTGACCGTTCATATAAATAAAGGAATACTGGAAAAGTTCGGGCGAGCCCGGCTCCACGACAGCCTGCGTTTCGGCCATATCCAGGCCGCTTTGTGTTTCGATGAAACGCATTAAATTTTCGAGAGAACCCGGATTGCTGTACCAGTCCCCGCCTCCGCCGTATTTGAGCCGTGCGATGCTCAGGGGCGGCAGGATTTCGGCGCAGAGCAAGCCGCCCAGGATGAGGAACAGAAGAAAAAACGGGATTTTTTCGAATTTTATCATAACAAAATATAGTGGATTTCGGGCGGACAAACCAGCTGAAAGCTGAAATTCAAAATTCAAGATTTATGATTCGCGGCAAGGCGTGCATTACGAGGCGTGTTGCATTGAGTCAATTTATTTGAGTCAATTTATTTGAGTCAATTTATTTGAGTCAATTTATTTGAGTCAATTTATTTGAGTCAATTTATTTGAGTC
>Ga0265294_10001435_pt1 | contig 32026 bp, 30 predicted proteins | sample MunlanPumphouse3_FD_192504 | JGI IMG/M metagenome (GOLD analysis project Ga0265294, IMG submission 192504) | Groundwater microbial communities from a municipal landfill in Southern Ontario, Canada - Pumphouse #3 | ecosystem: Environmental > Aquatic > Deep subsurface > Groundwater | place...
AAAGAGGAGCCTGCCAGTAGAGACGAAATCCGGAAACAGGTAGCAGGCAACCTCTGCAGATGCACGGGATATGACAAGATTATAAACGCAATAGAAAAGACCCAACACAAGAGAATTGAAGAAAAGATGGCTAAATAACCCAGTTCCTACCTATGATTATTTTGAAAGTAAGCAAGAGCTTTGATTGATATAAGCCAAAACATTGTGTCCGCTTACCTCTATAAATGTATCTCAGTTATCATACAGTGAAGTAATACACGCAATTGTTGCTCTCAAGAGCTGGGGCTTGGCCGGTATCCTGTAGCCAACGGACATCAAGTTGCGCAATGTCTGTTCTTTCCTAGAGGTCGGTGAACACTCATATCGAAAATTTCTCTTGCAGGACATCGTAGATGTTACTGATTCTCAACTTACGGTTGTTTCTATGTAGGATCTCTAGAATTACTGTCCGATGCGGTTCTGTGTAGAATGACGCTCTTTTTCGAATGGGGAGTCGCCACTGGGCTCACTTTCATCCATGTTGTAATATTTGGCCACAGAAGACCTAGACGGAGGGGGTTCTTTGTCTTCTGAAAATTGATGGATGATTTGGATCTTTGTTAAACCTATTTCCTTCAGCTCTTGGATATTCTGTTTCATGATGATTCTTTTGCTGACAGCCATCGGCAGCCTCCTTGTAAAGATGTATTTGATTAAATTCACTTTACTTCGGATTTGCGCTGATGGCTTCCTTTACCTAAAAAAGGCGTTAAGGTACCATCTTAAAAACTCCTACGGATCTGAATCCCTGTAGGGTAACACTTTCTAGCCTCACTGGACCCGATGCACAAATTGTGCAACAATGGATCGCAAATCGCATTGAGCTTGAATCGATCATCGAGCAGATGAAGGAGGTTTCGCAGGATGCCTTCGAGGTCGCCTCGCTCCTTATGCGCGAGGAAACTGAGGATTTCCAGCCAAAAAAACCTGAGAATAATTACCCGTCAAAAGTTGGTTTTAGGGTGAGGAAAATATGATCAACGTTACTAAGTAATCGTAATACCTCCATCTGCTACAATAATGGATCCATTTAAATACGAACCTTCATCGCTGGCTAAAAAGAGTGCAATATTGGCTATCTCTTCCGGTAATCCCCAACGCCTAAGGGGCGTACCTTTATTGAGGAACGCTTGTTCATCAAATTCTGGGTCATTGAGATTGCTCTCAGCCACCATGGGGGTTCTGATGGCAGCGGGAGCAATACAATTGACCCTGATATTATACGGACCATATTCAACTGCCATTGATCGGGTAAGCGCTATTGTTCCCCCTTTTGCTGCTGTATAGGCATCGCATTTTGGGATACCAATTATCCCTGCACTTGAGGAAGTATTAATGATTGACCCACCGTGACGTTTTTTCAGTAGAGGAATTGCATACTTTGAACAATAAGCCAATCCAAAAAGATTTATTTTTACAATCCTTTCGAATATCTGCATATCTAACAAATCCAAAGGAGCGTCCTTTTTACCCCAAAACACTGAGGCGTTGTTGTATAGAATATCTAAACCACCGAATTTTGTATCAATAGATTTAAATGTATTCGCTACATCTTTTTCATGCGATATATCTAATTGATAAAATTCAGCCCTTCCACCTTTTTTAGTAATCTCTTCGACAATAGATTTGCCAGAAATAATATCAGATTCAAGTACCAATACTGTTGCACCTTCTTTAGAAAACAACAAAGAAGCAACCTTTCCGATACCACCACCTCCGCCAGTGATAGCTACAATCTTATCATTCAACCGCATATAAACTCCTGAGTAGATCTGATTAACCTTTTAATGCACCGGCGGTCAATCCCTGAACTAACTGTTTTGATCCAATCGCGTAGAATCCAAGGCTTACCAAAGTAGCAAATGTTAATGCCGCAAATACAAGGTTCCAATCCGTTTGGTATTGACCAAAGAAAAGTGTCACATATTGCATAAATGTTTTCTTTGAGGAATCGAATATAAAGATTAATGGAAAATATACATCGTTCCAAATGGGGAGAAAATTATAAATTGCAACAGTAGCTATAGCTGGTTTCAACAATGGAACAATCATCTTGGGAATCATTTGAAAACTTGAACAACCATCGATGAACGCCGCTTCATCCATCTCCCGAGGTATCATACGGATATATCCGGTAAGGATGTACATCGAGAATGGAATCGACATTGCAGTATAAATCAACACTAGAGAAAACAATGAATCAAGCATCCCCAAGGCATTGAGCATCACATTGAGAAACAAGACACCTAAGCGAATAGGAATAATCATACCAGCTAGAAATAAGAAATAGAGGCGATTGACTGTTTTTCCATCATACCTCGCCAAGGCATATGAAAGGAAAATAGAGGAGGTTAAACTGAAAGTTAGCGCTAATACAGTCACAAACACACTGTTTTTTAAGTAAAGCAAGAAGTTTGCATCCCTGAAGATCCTAATAAAACCAGTAAAAATTGGCTTTGTTGGTAAGGCTAATGGGTTTTTCATAATCTCCATCGTTGGCTTAAGTGAGGTCATGACCATTAAGAACAGGGGGTAAATCACATAGGCAGAATAGACAAGAAGGAAAGTTGTAATAATAATGTTTGATAAACTAATTTTTTTTCGGGCCATTTCAACTTCCTTTTGTGTCATCTTGCTTAATGTACAAGCGGAGCCAGAATAGAACCCCTACCCCAATGACAACACTCATAACCGCTGCAATCGTAGCACCCAACCCCATATCCGCTGGAGACCCTGTCCGTGCTCCGAATGCTGTTCGATAAAATAATGTCCCCATTACATCAGTAGCATAATTAGGTCCGGCTAGAGTTCCCTCCATTGCATATATGATTTCGAATGAACTAAAGTTACCTACAAATGTCATAGTTGATACGATTAAAATAACAGATTTTATGCTTGGGATTGTTACATGCCGGAATTTATGCCATTCATTCCCACCGTCGACTGCACAGGCCTCATACAATTCATTAGGAATAGCATTCAACCCGGCGACGAACAACATCATAGGTATGCCAGAGTATTGCCACGCATTTGCAACCGCTATAGCTGGTAATGCGGTAGCTTTATTACCCAACCACGCCATCTGTAATTTTTCTAATCCTATTCCAGCCAGAATATTGTTCAAAGGCCCCCAAATTGGGTTATAGATCAATGTCCAGAGAAAACCAACGATAATTACTGATACAGTGCAAGGTGCAAAGAAAATGGTACGAAGTGTTTTAAACCCACGCAATCCTTTCTGAAGGAATACTGCCAGTACTAAGGCCAGTACATTTTGGATTAACATCGTAATAACGAAAAAATATGCGTTATTCTTGAGGGCATTACCCAAACGCTGGTTATTGGGTTCTTCGGTAAAAAGCTTAATATAGTTTGAAAATCCTACAAACTTCTTAGCTCCATACCCTGTCCACTCAAAAAAACTCAGCCCAAGGGATGCAACGAGTGGCACCAGCATAAAAGTTACATAGATTACAAGGCTGGGAATCACAAAAATCCAGAAAGCGGTTTTTGATCTTTTCACTACGTTCCTCTTCCAACAAAATTTAGTTTACACATGCAGAGTAAACACTTCAAGTTCTGCATATAGCATAAATCTCCTGCTCTATAGCAGATGCATCCATATTATATAAGGATCTCAGCCATTCTTGGGATCCAACTTCATGTACATACACATCTGGAAAGGCCATCCTTTTCACCTTAACGTCAAGATTTCCTTCATCAACAAGAACTTCGGCCACTGCACTACCTAACCCTCCGGAAAGGTTATGTTCTTCAACCGTGATTATTTTTCTAGTTTCTTTTGCAGCGGTAATTACAGCCTCCCGATCAATTGGTTTTACTGTATGCATGCTGATCAATCGAACATTTATTCCTTTTTTACGTGCAGCAATAACAGCTTCTTGAGCTTCGAAACCAATAGGCCCACAGAATATAATAGTGGCATCATCGCCATCTTCAACCGTTATGGATTTCCCAAACTCAAATTTAAAAGGCTTATGATGAATATCACGTTCATTTTTATACCCGCAACGATAGTAGACTGGCCCCTCATATTCCATCATAGCATGAGTCGCTGATTCGGCTTCCTGTAAATCACAAGGGACAAGTACGACAACATTAGGCAATGCCCGCATAATAGCAATATCTTCAGTAGAGTGATGTGATACCCCTAGAGGGCCATATGAAACTCCTCCCCCAATAATCACAATCTTTACATTAGCATTATGGTAACAGACATCGTTACGGATCTGCTCTAAGCAGCGAAGAGTTGGAAAATTCGCAATAGAATAGGTAACACAGATGTTTCCTTCCATCGCTAACCCACAAGCAACAGCAGTCATATTCTGCTCAGCAACGCCGACATTGTAATAACGATCAGGAAATTCTTTGGCAAAACCTTCAATTTCTCCATATCCAATGTCGGCAAGAACTAAATGAATTCTCGCATCCTTTCGTGCAATTTCAAGTAACGTTTTATTGAATATTTTTCTCATGATTATTCTCCAATCTCTTTTAAGGCCTTAGCTAAAACCTCATCACTTATATGCGCATAATGGCTTGCCACCGTATTTTCTAGGAAACTTACCCCTTTTCCCTTTACAGTATGGGCGACAATAAGAGTTGGCTTATTTTTCTCATGGGGCAATTTTGAAAGAGAGTTTTCAATCTCGAGATAGTCATGTCCATCTATATCACAAGTTGACCATCCAAATTTCTTTACTTTAGAGGATAAATCACCTAAATCAATGATATCTCTAGTAAATCCTAGCGCTTGAATATAGTTGTAATCGACAATAGCAGTAAGATTATCCAAGCGTTGCTGGGCGGCAAACATAATTGCTTCCCAAGTAGATCCTTCATTACAATCCCCATCGCTCATTAAACAAATTATACGATGTTTTTCTCCCGCTTCTCTGGCAGCTAGGGCCATCCCACAACATACTCCCAACCCATGCCCTAAAGAACCTGTAGAATATTCCACACCTGGTACATAATGGCTAATATGTCCCATGAGTTTACCGTCATCTCCGTAATATGTAGGCAACCATTCACGGGGAAAGAACCCTTTTTCACATAATGCCGCATAAACAACAGCGCCTGCATGACCTTTACTTAATATAAAGCGATCTCTGTCTATTTTTTTTGGATTTTCGGGATCGACATGCAATATACTTTCGTAAAGAACCGAAACTATATCAGCACTAGAAAGCATACTGCCGATATGCCCACTCCCCCCAATATGGCACATGCGCAGGCAATCCTTTCGGATTAAATCTGCAAATCTCTTATATTTTTTCGTCATTCCACTCCTTCCTCCACCAGAAAAAACAATTCTCATTTATTAAGTGACTAAATTAAGTTTATCGTATGAATTATTGGTTGTAAAGGAAAAATTAGTATTAGTAGAAGAATTTTATGGTCCTTTCTAAATGTTAATGGGGGTTATAAACATTTAGCTAAAATCCGGCAATAAAAGTTAAACACCAAAATGTTCTTTAAAAATGTGAGCACTCATACCGGAAATAATGGCGTTCTCACAATTATCAACCATACTGATTTTCAATCTGCGTTGTTTTGAACTCACGACTTGGGTTTTAATCATTTCGATTAGAATTAACTGCTTCTCATTGCCCATTTTCGGTAACAAATCTCCGGTGAGGATCACCAAAGAAGTATCCATAAGATTTATAGCACTAGAAATCGCTCTAGATAAATAAGTTAGAGATTCATTTCCTACCTCACCATTATTATGCATTAAATCTTCTCGAATTATCGCTTCCAGACACCCAGTTTGCCCACATGAACACAGGGTCTCATCGTCAAATTTTGAATGACCAATTTCCCCTACCATGTAATTACTACCATGTTGACAACTGCCTCGTATAAGGAGCGAGGCCCCAATTCCATGCGTAGCTAAAAGTACTAACATGAAGTGTGAGCATGAAATAACATCTTCACGACTATTACATAAACCTAAGGCCATAAGATTACCGGTCCGCTCAAGGTAAATCTTCTTCGGAAAATATTTTTTAAACAATGCGTTTATATTGACGTCTTGCCAGCCGAGTTCTACCGAATGTAAAACGAAACCGTTTCGCGAATCTATCGTTCCAGGTAAGCAAAATCCTAGGCCCAAAAGAAGGTTATAATCTACCTTGATCTGTCTTTCAATCTCTCTGATTCCATGCATAACGATACGGCTAAACTCGCTTGGAGAACAATATCTAGGAAAATCCAGAGGAGGCGACTCAAGCTTTATATCTCCTGCCATATTTACAAGGTAGACTTTACTTGGTTCCCAGTAATCGACAATATACATCAACCGAGAATCTTTATTAAATTCTAAATATAGTGGTTTTCTTCCACCACTTGATTCACCAACACCGACCTCATCGACAAAATTTAACTCTTGTAGTTGGCGTACAATCATTGTTACAGAAGCTCTTGAAAGATTCATATTTTCCCATATCTGAGTTCGGGAAACAGGACCGTAATCTTTTATATAGTTGAGCACTAGGTTTCTATTATATTGGGCAGCATCCGCATGCGAAAGAAAGCTATTTTTGAACATACAACCTACCTCTGATTCAATATATTGAGCTTAATATAAAGAATTCTCTAACATTAAACAATTCAGCATGTAAATTAAGTATAAATATTTACAATTATTAATCAATACAAAATATCACAACGTTCGAAAATAGCTGGTTTTTACAGCAATTACAGAAAATAGTGACCTTGCATAATTATTTTTGGTTGACAGGCAATATATCCTAGCATAAACTTTACTCACTGAATTAAGATTGGTTAAATTTGAGAGGTCATGTAAAGGAGGCATCTACATGAAAAAAATTTTATTAATCACTATGTTGGTTATGCTTGGCGCAGGGATAGTCTTTGCTCAAGCACAAACCGAAAAGGAAGTGGACGCAGGAATTAAATTGACTGTAACCAGCTGGAGAACGGATGATCTTGCTGCATGGAACAGAATCAATGCAGAATTTTCAAAAGATTATCCTAATATCATTGTTAGTTTTGAACCAGTAACGGCAACCGAATACGACTCCGTGTTGATGGCTAGCTTACAATCTGGTCGTGCTGCTGACATTATTTTCCTACGCACCTATGGTGTTGGACGTCAAATCTTTGATGCTGGGTACGTAATTCCGCTAACAGTAGACGACATTCCAAACCTTTCCCTCTTACCTGATTCTGCAATAAACCCTTGGAGAACAGAAAAAGGGGTGGTATATGGAATTCCGGGTTCATCGTGCTATGGGGGGTTCTTTTACAACAAAGTTATATTTGAAAAATACGGCTTGAGTGAACCTAAAACCTATGATGAATTACTTCGCGTCTGTAAGACACTTCAATCTAATGGAGTAACACCTTTTGCATTTGGCATTAAGGATTCATGGATGGTTGCTGAATATCTTTCTGGTAATGTACTTCCCGCAGCTACAGTTTCAAGTGCTTGGCATCGCAAGTTAATGAATAAAGAAGTCACATACATGGATCCTGCCTACATCAAACATTTTGAAATGATCAAAGAATTGGCACAATATTTCCCGAAAGGACATGAAGGAATCGGTTATAGTGACATGCAACAGTTATTCTTGTCTGAAAGAGCAGCTATATACCCTGTTGGAACCTGGGAACTCAACTTCTTAGAAACAACAAACCCCGATCTTAAATTAGGGTGGTTCTTCATGCCACCTCTAAAGGAAGGGACACAAATTTCAGCTAATTTTAATATGATTATGGGGTACGGGATTAACAGTAAAACAGAAGGAGAAAAACTTGCTGCGGCGAAGACTTATCTAAATTGGTTAGCGGGTGTAAAGGGAAGTCTGCTATTCGGAAATGAGGTCGTAGGACAATTTGCAACCAATCCCAAAGCCACTGAACTCGAAAATACAATAGCCGCCGATATGGCTGCCCGCGGAGCGAACGTCGATAAGTATCAGCAAATTCCTTATGAAAAGTTGTCAGATAGGAGTCCTGATTATACTGCAGCAATTGGTGAAGCTGTGTATAAACTTTTGATGGAGAATTATACTCCCAGACAGGCTGCTGATTTCATGATGAGCGCACAGAGCTGGTACTTCAAATGAGCTTGAATAGTTAGAACAATCTAGTTTAATTGGAAACGCGGGGGACGTACCCCGCGTTTTACCTGTAGCAGGAGGAACAAATGGCAAAATCGGTAATTTTAGAAAAAATTGGCCAAATACATTATCGTGAATTACGAGAATCCGACGTCTATAAGCCTACACCCCAAGAAGAAATCGACCACGGGACAAAAGTTGTGACTAGACAAATAGGAGATCCATTGGAAGGAGAAATTGAAACAGAAGCGATTCTCGGAGCAGTTTGCACTCATGAAGTTTCTTTGTTTTTAGGCGATTTGACCCACCCTAAATATCCGATGGTGCCAGGCCATGAGGCAGTACACAGAGTAACAAGAGTAGGAAAAGGCGTCTCCCATCTTAAAGAAGGTGACTTCGTAAGTTGTTGTTGGTATATGGGCCAATGGTCACGTAAAGTCATTGGTCCAGCATCGGTTGCATGGAAATTACCGGATGATATGAAAGATCCAGCAAATTGGGTTATAGAACCCGTCGCGTCAATTGTCAATGCGGTTTCTTATATGGACATAAAACCTGGTTCAAAAATCCTCCTTGTAGGTGCAGGTTTCATGGGATTACTAATGGTGCAAATCGTCTCTCGTTATCCTCTTGCTGAATTCACTGTTGCAGACCTCAAACCCTTTAATTTACAACTAGCCCGACGGGCAGGAGCTCATACTATAGTGCAAACAGGATCTGAAAAAGATCAAGAATATTTTAATCGACTACCAGAAGGTTATTTTGATATCGTTATTGAGTGTTCAGGTTCACAAAAAGGTCTAGACCTAGCAATACAACAGTGTGGAATGGCTGGACATATCTACCTCTTCGGTTGGCATCGTAAGACACGAACCGTTGATTTTAAACTGGGCCATTTAAGAGGACAACATTTCTTACATACCTCCCCTGCTACCGATTACGGAAAGGCGTATGAACGTCATTGGCCTACAACAATTGAGTTGATACAACGAGGTGTGTTTGATTTATCTTACTTAATAACACATAAGTATAAGGCCGAAGAAATTAGCCAGTGCATGCAAGACTCAATTTCAAGAGTTGATGGATTTATAAAAAGTGTTTTTTATCTAGAATGAGAACAGACCAAGAATTGAATCATAGGTGCTTCCAATATTTAGCTCCCGTCAGTTCAGAGCGCTATGCTTGTTATCCTAATTCTCGTGGAATACTGCTCAAGATTCTTATATTATTTTCTTGTCAAATTTTTCACACAAACTATTTAGTAAGCCTACATGGATTGTCCCATATAGTTATTGAAAGCTTATCCCTCTTGTAATACAGCGTATTACAGGAGGAAATGCGATGGCAATTTCTGTACAGTTAAGCAAAGAAGAGGCACAACTCATAATAAAAATATGCTCAATTGAATGGAATAAGCATGTCAGAACTAGTACTGGCGTTCGACAGTTGCTAGCTACAAAATCGTCAGCAACTCTTTTATTTATATCAAATTATTAACGATTTGTCATAAATCGCATTGTATGCCTATTTTTGAGGGTGTTTTTAAGTCTGCTTGAGGAGTCTTTACGTCTCGATGTGCATCACCTTGTTTGGTGTATCTATTTGCAATGCATTGAATAACTTATTCATATCGCCTGTGATTTCACTGGTCTGTCGTACGGTTCCCTGAGGGGTTTTAAGTGTGCCAAGGTGCAATTTATTAAAAACTTTTTTCATCTGAAACCACGTCAGGTGTGACTCTTGTTCAGCAATACGAATCATCAACATCGCCAACCAACAAAGGAGGATATGGCTTTTGATGCGCTGCTCCTTACGATGGTACACCGGCCGGATATCAATAAGATGTTTCATATCTCGAAATACTCGTTCTATGTTGGCCAATTGCTTATACCCCATCACAACCTCTTCGGATGAGAGCTTCAAGTCACTGGTACTGATCAGGTATTTGCCATCAAACTGTTCTTCCTTACGGATTTTCATCTTATCGATGCTGAGCTTACCCGTCTTACTCTGCTTGATGTACTTACCAAATACTGCATGACTACGCAAAGCACAGGTGCGTTTCGTGTGTTGGTTCTGCTGTTCCTGTTTTAAAGCTTCGATGCGTCGCTCAGCTTCCGCAACAATATCATCACGTTTGAGCTTGTCTCGTTTCGCCTCATCCGGGTTCCGAATAAGAATGAAACGACGACATATGGTGCTATCGGTATCTAACAACATGTCCTTGATCTCAAGACCGTTTTCGAGTTGCGTAAATTTTCCTCTCTTACTGAGTGCCTCATGAGCATCGGCATACCGACCTAACCGTAGTTTCTCACCGATGATATAGTGATCACCAGCACCCCGGAGAATCCTACGGTTCTTCTCAGAATTGAAACCGGTATCTTCTACATAGATGGTTCTACCACGATCCCACAAGTTAAGGTCTTTCTTGATTTCTTCTACAATAGCCTTGTCGCTGGTATTGCCTGGCCAAGACCAGCACTTTACCGGAATTCCAGTACGAGTGACTGCAAAGCAGATCACTACTTGGGCTAATTCTGGATGGTTATCTTTCCCATGCTTACTCCGGCGACGATACCCAAGATGCACCGATTCTGTACCAGCGTCATCAGTTTCGCTATAATCGGCATCCTCACCTTCAATCTCGAAATAGGTGGTAGTCGTATCAATGAACAGCAGGTCGACTTCAAGGTTGAACAGATCGGCGACTGCATGAAATATAGTTTTCTGTAGCACATCCGAGTGCTCTTGGAGAAAGTCCATCGCACGATACAGGTTCTGTGAATCCACTGAATCAAGATCTTCGATGTATACCTCGTGAGCCACCCAATGCTCCAAGTGAAGCTTGCTCGAAGGTGCCAAGGCCCGGTTAGCCACCATGGAGAAGATGAGTCGTTCAAGGGGGATGCTATAGTTACGATCTTTCAAGACCGATTTCAAGGCCTTGGCGATACCTAAACGTTTCCACATCTGGTCGAGTAGCCATGTACCACCGAGGGAAACGGAGCCAAGGAAAGTAGTGTGAAGATCTGCATCTCCAGCAAACAGCTGAGGAAGGACCTCTTTGGTCTCCTTAGCGATGTAGGAGGCAAGATTGGACACCAGTTGTTTGATAGCGGAAATATCAACGGCATCCTTGCGGCCGAAATTGTAGACAACTGTAGTTTTGGATCGTTTGGTCTCTTTGTCATAATAGTTCTGACAGAGTTGGAGGTATTCGACTAGGCCATCAGCCTTTGTTTTTGCTTTAGTAATTCGCAAGTACATTGTAACTAAAATTATAGCAGAAGTATTTCAGTAACTAAATACTACTAGCCGTTAATTTGCAATAAATAATTTATCATTGTAACTATGAGATTTCGGGTTTGTAGCTAGTTCGAAATGGAGAAAACCTGCGTTCTAAGCCCCTAGAATGCAAGTTGCTACTTTTTCACGCCGATTTTTGTAGGCCCAACTGTCGAACGCCAGTAGTACGGCAATCTGTTTTAGACCGTACTGAAGATGAATACGATCTTCAGGTTTATAACACTGCGATTGCAGAATTTCGGGCCAAGGCAGAGACCTATTCACTTGATGAAGTGGAGAGCGAATTAGGACTGAAATAATGTACACAGTAGAGTTTACAAAAAATGCCCTAAAGGCAATGAAAAAACTTGATAAACATATCTCACTTCTTATAATTGCTTGGATTCGTAAAAACCTTGAAGGCTGTTCGAACCCCTACCAACATGGAAAAAGTCTACAAGCAAACCGTAGTGGTCAATGGCGGTATCGGATTGGCGAATATCGCCTTATTACAGAGATAATGGAAGATAAAGTTGTAATTCTCATGCTTAACGTTGGGACACCACAAAAATATTTACAAGTTATACAAAGGTTAACAAAAACAAACTAATTGCCCCTTTGATACATGTAGCAACTCACACCAGTAGCTTTGATGTTCCCACCAAAACTACTGATTTAGCATAGTAATTTATTATGAGAGAGTGAAGCCTTACAGCTTAATCTGTTTACCCTTAGACGCTGATTCAATTTCAGCTAATACAATTTTAAGTGATCCCATAGCTGACTCAGGGGTTACTACAGTAGGTGCTTTTCTCGTTGCTACATTATTAACGAATGCCTCTAACTCATAATAGTAACCATCCTTGCTATCGAGTTCCGGACTGAACTTACCTTTACCATCTTCATACACAACCAATGCCTCTGGCTGAGAAGTATCTAAGTTAATTACTCCCTTTTCCAAAACAATGAGTGCCCGCATGATTAGGTTAAAAGAGTCACTGCAGAGCCAATCACCAACCGATGTCACGGTCATACCAGGATAATCATATAGTGTTGCTATATGCCCAAACCCACCGCCAGGGGCCTCTACTCCTGAAGAAGTGACAGCCTTTGGGGGGCCAAAATAGAAATTCATGATGTCTACATCGTGAATGTGAAGATCAAGGGCAGCACTGCCAGATAACTCTCCATCATCTGTCCATCCCCCTACCGTCCAGGTTGGGTAAGGCGAATAGCGTGAAAATTCTGCACTGATGACTTTGCCATATTTCTTAGAATCAAGTAGTTCTTTTATCTTTACATACATAGGCCAGAAGCGAAGACATTGCCCCACCGCGAGGAATTTACCCGTTTCTTTAGCGACGGTAACCATCTCTTCAGCTTCTTCTACACTACGGGCCATGGGCTTTTCACAGAACACATCATATCCAGCTCGTAAAGCTGAAACGGCAAACTCCTTATGCAAAAAGGTAGGAATACAAAGATCGACAAAATCGAAACCACCATCAGTTAACATCTTCTTGTAATCGGTATATACTTTAGCTTTTGATACATCGGTTTTCATCTCTCCGACTGCAATATTTCCTCCACCAGCTTTTGAAAGGTCCAAACTCTCTTCCCTAGAGTCACACAATGCAGTAATTTGAGCTTTTGGAAGGTTTCCATAAATGCTCAAATGCATACGCCCCATAAATCCTAGACCAACTAATGCAACACGCACCATACCAGCTCCTCCTACATCTTCTCAATAATTTTTAAAGCTACAGCCGCTTTTTCGGTAGCACCTAACGTACCTGGTACATACTCAGCCGTAAATGTCCCATTATAACCAACCTCTTTAAAAGCTTTCATAACTTCTGGAAAACAAACATCCCCGGCCAATAAATCGACGAATCCGTCTAAATTACCAACATTAACTCTAAAATCTTTCATATGTACCGCTAAAATACGTTTGCCAAGAATGCGAATCCAATGCTCAGGATGGCCATACAACATCACATTCCCAACATCAAAATAGGAACCGACATATTCAGAAGAGAAAGAATCGATGTACTCAGCCATTTCAACTGGACTTAATAAAAATCGATTCCAGACATTTTCTACGCCAATGCCAATCTTCAACTCTTCAGCCAGCGGTAAAATGGCACTAAGTGATTCCTTAGACCATTGTAAAACTTTATCATAAGGTTGAGGACTAAACTCTGGGACAAAACAAGCTGAGACCATACCCGGTAAATAGAGGATTGAAGAACAACCCAGCCATGAGGCAAGTCTCAATTGTTTCTTAGCATTTTCAACTGCTTGTGCACGAACCTTAGGATCAGGGCTACTCGGAGAAGCTCCCCAAGCCAGACCTGCTGCTAGAGTTCGAAGTATAATATTGCGCTTAGCAGCCTCGTTACGTAACTGCTCAACCTCTTTTTGGGTTGTTTCAGGAGTAACAGCTCCAACTGGATCTACAGTAAACTCCACCGCATCGAACCCTAACTCTACAGCCCGATCCAGAACTTCAATTCCTGTTAATAAAGCCCCTTTCGCATCAGCTGGGAAAGCCCAATAATTAATTCCCTTTAACATCCTCTTACGCCTCCATTTTTTATTAAATATGTACCTTCGTATAATTTTACCTTTAAAGCCCTACCCTTTTACTGCTCCGCCAGCTAAACCAGCTACCAACTGTTTTTCAATAATAAAGAAAAGTATCAATACGGGAATTAATGCCAAGAATGCAGCTACATTTAACATCTCCCACTGCGTGGACCAACGACCCACAAACTGATAAATACCCAATGTTAATGGCATTTTACTCTGGGCATTGATGAAAGAGAGGGGGAAAAGGAAATCATTCCAGGCTTGGATAAAAGTATAAATCATAGCAGTCACTAAACCAGGGGAAGCGATCGGAATCATAATCCGAAGCAAGGTCCCCATTCTGTTACACCCGTCTATTCTCGCCGCATCCTCAATCTCTTTTGGAATTGAGGAAAAATAACCAAACATCAGCCACGTGGTAAACGATAAAGTTATTACCGTGTTTGCTAATATAAGACCACTGAGTTTATCCAGTAATTGCAATTTTACGAATACTCGAAAGAGTGAAATGATTATAATTACAGGACTGAACATCTGCATCGCCAATAGGGAATAGAGAGCTATAGAGCGACCCTTGAATTTAAACCGAGCTATCGCATAAGCGGCTGGTACAATAATTATAGTGTTCAACAACGTGGTACCAAGACCAACAATTATACTGTTCTTAAAATAACCTAAGAGATTGTATTCAGTCCAGACTTTAACAAAGTTATTAAAGGCAAACCCTTTTGGAATCCAGTACGGAGGTCTTGTATACACTTCGCTACTAGATTTGAACATAGTTGAAAGCATGATAAAAAAGGGAAATAACATAATGAAAAGTAATATTAGGGTTAGTAAAACCACTGGAATTTTATATTTATTACGGTAAGTCAACTTCTTCATAATGTGTCATCCCCCCCTCTGAAGTAGACCCTTGCATACACGATGCTCAAGGCCATCAAAATTATGAACGTCACCACAGCCATGACAGCAGAATCACTAAAGCGCAACCACTCAAATCCATTCTTATAAATCGCAGTAATGAGAATGTCGGTTGCTCCAGCAGGGCCTCCACGAGTAAGAATATAGATCACATTGAAATCGTTAAATGTCCAGAGGCTGGAAAGAAGCGTGGCAATAAAAATAATTTGTTTAATGCTAGGAATGGTAATATAGAAAAACTTCCCTGCCGAATTTACTCCATCAACCTCTGCCGATTCATACAAATCTTTTGGGACTGACTGCATTCCGGCGAGAAACACCAAGGCCATAAAAGGAATACCAATCCAAATATCGACCCACATACAAGAGACAAACGACCAAATAGGGGTTCCAAGCCACACTGGAGGGTTTTGGGTGATGCCAAGAGCAATTAAGGTGTGATTGAGAAGCCCAAACTCATGATCATAGACCCATTTCCAAAGCATCGCACTAATTGGGACCGACGAAGCCCAGGGAATAATAAATAGCAAACGGGAAAATTTGCGACCTCTAAATTCCACATTCAAACAGAGGGCTATAATCATCCCGACCACTGTTTTTACGGTAACACCAATAGCTGTCCAGAGCAGAGACCGTCCTGTCACTTCCCAAAATACTTTTTGTTTGAATATTCGAGTAAAATTCTTAAACCAAATAAATTCTTGTAGAATACCGAGTTTATTCGTCCTATATAGAGACATCATAATAACATAGAAAATAGGGTAGATCATAAAAACAGCAATAAAAGCTGCCGCAGGAGCAAGTAGCACATATGCCATTTTAGCATCCCCACTGAGACGCTTTACTGATAGTTGTTTCATGTGCGGCCTTCCTCACAAAAGGTAGTTAGTACTATAAACGATTCCGCCCAATCCATATATAGTTGGGCGGAATTCCATTGTTCACATCTTATTCGTAAGTAGCCTTGAGTTCATCAATACTTCTGGCTGCATCGTCAAGAGCTTTCTTAGGAGTTTTTTGTCCAAGATACGCCATACTTATTGCATCCCAAATTATATCTGTCATCTCAGCAAACCCTTCAATCAAAGGCCATGGTTTTGCATTTCCAGCTGCTTCATTGAGAGCTTGGTACAGAGGTGATTGGAACTGAGGAAGTTTGCTTGCAGAAATAGTTACTGGTGGGAAACCGATTAATTCGTCAAACTTTGCTTTCCACTCATCACGATAGAAAAAGTCAAGGAATATACCAGCTTCTTTTTTATTCTTAGCATCTTTAAAGATAGCGATAGAGTCGGTAATTACCAAGGGTGCTGATTTATATCCAGCAAATCCTGGAATCTGGGCATATGTCACATCAAACTTAGCCCCAGCCTGCTGTAGAGCAGAATCAACCCAAGCACCAATCATAACGTAAGCTGCATCACCCGCATAGAAAACAGGGTGTGCCTCCATGCGTGTCTGTGACAAGTAACCACCTGGGACAACCTTGTCCTTAGCTAGCTGTACCATAAACTCAAGGGCCTTGACACCAGCAGGACTGTTAATGGCACATTTACCAAAGCTACCATCCGGATTGACCTCAAAGATGTCGCCACCAGCCGCATAGAGATAATAACCGAAATCGGTAAGTTCAGTATGTTTCTTTCCAGGCATAATAATACCATATTTACCGGTTCTTCTGACCACATTTAACGCCTCAGCACGCATTTCTTCCATCGTAGCTGGGACTTTCTTTGTAAGGTCATTATTGATTGCTAAGATTCTCGCTCCTGCTGCTACAGGAAGACCCCATAGCTTACCATCAATAAGAGCTTCTTTAGTTCCGTCAAAAATATTATCCAACGTAGCTTGGCTTACATATTTGTCGACTGGTTCTATGGCATCCATTGAAAGTAGCTCAAGAGCCCAACGCGTACCAATAACACTCAGCTCAGGAGCATTACCGCCTGCTAGCGAAGTCGTCAACTTATCATAGACGTTATCCCAAGGGATTGGCACGATATCGAGAATAATATCGGGATACTCTGCCATGAACGCGCTTTGGAGATCCGCCCGATACTCTTCGGTCAACCCATCATACAGGGCCCAGAAAACCGTTACCTTGGGTTTGGCAGCTTCTTGTTGGCCAGCACCAAAAACCATGGACGTTATTATTACCAGCACTAAAGCTGATATCAAGAATACCTTTTTCATAGTTAATCCTCCTTTTTTAAACACTGATCCTAATAAGTTACTCAGTGTTAATCATAACTACTGTATTCCACTAGAATCATTCTATTTCACCCCAATTTGGTTGTCAACCATAATCTTGCTAAACCCATAATTTTGCTTGACACAAAAAAAGTCTCATACTACTATCAAATTGTGCAATTTATCACTAACGTACTGTTACATATGCTGTGCGATAGTGACCTTTAGGCGGGTAAATGGATAGAAAGACATTGCTACAGACGACAGTGAAGTATGATTTTCCTTCTGCTATTCCTGTAATATTTCATATAAACATGGTTTGTTGGGACCATTATGACCGTAGCCAACTCGCTGATATTATCCTTAGTTATCCACAGCTTTTTCCTGAGGGTCTTCCTGTTTACAGTAACCTTCAAGAAGAAGTACCCTTTCTTCTTTGGACCGACCTTTGGGGATGTGTCTGGGAAACAAAGATGGGCGGGCTCATCGGCACTGTAACCCAACACTCTCTTGCTAACTTAGAAAAAGTTCACACCTACACCCCGCCTGATCCCGATAGAACTACTCATTGGTATCTCGAGAAAGGAAGTTCACCAACCGGCGGCTCTATCGGCTTTTTCTCCTGTTTACGCTCAGGGGAGATTGGTCATGGTCACACTTTCCTAAAACTATTAGACCTTTTAGGGTATGAGCAAGCAATTTATACGCTTTATGACGATCCTGCTGAGCTCTCTACTCTTCTAGCAATGTTGCAAGACTTGAATCTTGGTTTAGTTGAACGGTTTGTAGAATATGCGGATGTTGAATGGATGGGGTTTGCAGAAGATCTGGGAATGCACAAAGGGCCCATGCTCTCACCAACCATGTTCAAAAAACATATTCTACCCCTCTACAAAAACATTATGGCACCGGCGGAACAGCACGGATCTATTATTCATATGCACAGTGATGGAGACATAAGAGATTTGGCTGAAGACCTACTCACCTTACCTATACGTGTGTTTAATGTCCTAGATCGGGTAAATACTTTAGAATGGATTAAAAAGACTATAAAAAACAGGGTAGCTATCGACCTCGATATTGACCGACAATTTATTACTCAACAAGAGGACCCTAAAAAAGTGCTAGACTATTTATCGTACCTAATGCAAACCATGTATGACCCCGCTGGAGGATTAATTCTTACCTACAGCCTCTATCTGTGGACTCCTATCCCCATAATTCAGCATATGATGGATTATCTAGAAGAAGTTACGCTGGGAGGAAAGCTATGCATCGCCTAAAGTTACATAGCGCGGTCAACGCTAACTTGCAAAATACGATGAACATCTCCCTGATCTTGAATCATGTTAGAAAGCTAGGACCTACATATCGGTCTGAAATATCCAAAGTTCTCAACCTGAGCCTTCCAGCGGTCTCACGGGCCGTTGACCAACTAATTGAACTTAGATATTTAAAAGAAAGAAAAATTATCACAAAACATGGCCGTCAGGCCCATGAAGTTGAAATCAACTCCCAACTGGGAATGTCGGTCGGGATTTCAATCGAACTGCCATTTTTAAAAATCGCTAAGATGGATATGGCTGGTCATATGTTGACCGTTGAAGAGGTGGTTCTAGATATTACAAACAGTTGTATAGAGGACCACATACTACAACGATTAGAGTATTTCTTACATCATAAGCAATACATCGATGATCAGGAAATCCCAGTAATAGCTTTCACAATCGGCGTTCCCGCTGCTATTGATTTGGTACATCAAAAGATTTATGCAGTATTATACAGTAACTTAAAAGAATTGAATCTTAAACGACTAATAGAAAGCACCTACACAGTACCAGTATTTTTAGAAAATAATGAAAATCTAGCTATAATAGCTGAAAAACACTATCAAAATTCGATTCCTGAAGAAAATTGTGTCTACATTACTATCCACTATGGCATTGGTGCTGGCATCCTTTTCCATGGTCAGTTGTATCGAGGAGCTAATGGTGCAGCCGGGGAAATTGGCTACCAATATATTGCGTCAGATGGATATGCAGGAACTAAGGAAGCTCAAACCTTTGAATCAACTGGATCAATTCATCAGATCCAACGGATTGCCCTAAACTTGATTCATGCGGGTAAAGGAGAAGATGTTTTCCAAGCAGCCAATTATTCCTATGAAAAGGTTACCCATACCTTAATTGGTGAGATGGCTAACGCTGGTAATGCTACAGCACAAACTATACTGGCTTCGTATGCAAAATTATTGGCTAGGGGAATCGGTAACATTCTAGTTATACTAAACCCAGAATTAGTTGTTTTTGGAGGTAATTTACTTGACATCCCAAATTGTGAAAAGTTTGTCTTAGAACCAATGCGTCTACAGCTTGAAAAATCCGTGCCGTTTCCCCTTCCCAAATTCAGACTTACCCGCTTGGGACGTGAATCGGCAGTTATAGGAGCATGTCAAATGGGGTTGGAAAATACAATATTGCAAGCCTTCCCCTATAATATATAAACATGATTGATGTGTAAAAACACATCAAAGGAGGATTTGCCCAATGAGAAATATCAGTAAAGTAGCAAAAGGTTGGTGGGACTATACAACCATGGACCCGGAAATTCTAGACGCTGCTGCTAGACTCAATGTCAAGGATCTACTCGCCTTACAAAGGCCAGGGTTTATCATAAAAATGTATGAAACCCGCGATGAATTTTTCTTAGCTGAAGCGTTGGAGTATATTAAAGCTTTCACCGCCTCAACTGCAGACAATCCAACAGGAATCTGTGGTCCTATTGGTCCCACTGAACAGTTGCCGTTAGTAGCACGCATCATTAATGACTTGGAAATTGATGTCCGAGAGGGTCATTTCTGGAGTATGGATGAATGGGTCGCCGATGGTAAAGAAGTCGATGTTTCGTATCCTTTAAGTTTTAAACGTGCAGTTTTGGAATTATTCTATAACCGAATCGACAAAAAACTCCGAATGCCCGAGAAAAACCTCCATTTCCCTACCGTCGCAGGCATAGCCGATTACACTGCATCTTATGATACTATAAAGTGTCTTTGCATGCAGGGGGGACAAGGAGAGACCAAACACTGGGCTTTTAACGACCCTCCGCAAAGAGTTGCCCCATATGATAAAAACCCACCTAGTCCAGAAGAGTATCGCAAACTAGGTACCAGGGTATTAGAAATTCACCCTATGACCATGATTCAAAATGCAAGAACGTCTGGCGGCGGTGTAGTCACTAACGTACCATCACACGCTGTAACCGTGGGACCTGTGGAAACTTGGAAGTCGGAAATGGTAAGTATTTGGCATCCAGGTTGGCATGACAACCCCTTCGGCATGCGCCTTTCTGCCTACATGATTAGTAAAAAAATAGCCGACTCAAGTGTCCCAATGTCACTATTGGCCGACCACCCAAATGTTGTTTTCCACTACCTACAACCAAATTTTGGTACCTGTACAGTCGAAATGCACTAGGAGCACGCCTATGAGATAGGCAGGTGATGCGAAGCAAAAGATTAATCCTACCATTACACAGCCGCTTAGGAGCATGCCAGAAAACACAACCTATCTACAGTCAGACACCGGCAGGATGTACTAAAGCCTCCTGCTAATATCACTACTATAGGGGAGGTATTCACAGATACAATAGAATCAAGAAACTTGCACCATGGCCAGACATTATGCTGAGCATGCCGTATTTCACTTTACTTTTTTTTATTATTTGCAAAAATCTTTATTCCATATAATTTTGTCATGGTTGCAATGCAAGCAGTTAATTGTTTTAGTGGCAATGTTATTAATATAGCCTATAATGAACCTAAGGAGTTATAGTCAAGACACCTTCCTAGCTGTGGCCTAGTTTGGAAAAGGAGATGATAGAAAAGACAACTCTAGGTGCTGGAGGACACCCAATTACACAAGTCGAAAATAAATAGAAAAAACTTATGAATGAGAGAGACCAAGGAGGCTCATCCATGAAAAAAAATGATGATTTAATTATGAATGCAGACGGCGCTGCAAAATTAGGATTCCCCATGTGGCCACAATTTGCGCCAGAAACCTTAACGGCTATCCAAGAGCCCATTAAAAGTGGTTTAGTAAATTATTGGACTGGCAAAAAAGGGATGGGATTTGAGAAGCAGTTTGCCGAATGGGAAGGTTCAGCCTACGCCATTAGTTGTTCAAATGGGACCGCGGCATTACACATTGCCCTCGCCAGTCTTGGTATTGGCCCTGGAGATGAAGTAATTGTCCCCTCTTACTCCTTCATAGCCTCTTCGTTTTGTATAGTACAGGCTGGGGCAATCCCTGTCTTTGCTGACGTAACCGAAGAACATACCCTCAATCCGGCAGTACTGAAGTCATTACTCAGTCCTAAAACCAAAGCGATTGTGGTTGTCCACCTCTATGGAGTGGTGGCCGACATGGACCCAATTCTCGATTTTGCTAAAGCTAACAAACTTTATGTTGTTGAAGACTGTGCGCAGTGCTTTGGGGGAACCTATAAAGGCAAAAAGGTTGGTACACTCGGGGATGTTGGCTGTTTTAGTTTTTGCCAAAGCAAGCACTTTACCACTGGTGGTGAAGGGGGCATGGTTGTAACAAATAACGAAGACTTAGCTTGGGAATGTCGCTCTTTTAGAGACCACGGTTACGATGTCAAAGAGAGATTAAACCTATTAGCTATGGAAGAAAAACTTACTTATGTCCACAACCGGGTCGGCTTCAATTACCGTATGACAGAGATACAGTCCATAATTGGAATCAACGAACTTAAACGTTTCGATTCATGGAACCTTAAGCGAAGAAGAGAGCATGCCAAAACATACGATGAGGCCTTGAACGCCTTGCGAGGCATAAAAGCAATACCAGTAAACACCGAAGATCGCCAAAATGCCTATTGGTGGTACCCGATCCTACTTGATTTAAAGGAACTAAATATTGAGGCACCTCAATTTAGTAAAGAATTAATTGCACTAGGAATCCCATGTTACGGTATCCAGTGGCCAGAAGCATACGAAGAGCGCGCTTATAAAGAGCTCAATGGCTTTGGTTCCGTTAAATTCCCCTTTAAGTCTCAAGAGTATACAAACCCCGAGGCAGTAAAATATGGCGAAGTTGTCTGCCCAACTGCAAAAGGTTTACGAAGTCAAACATTGAGTCTCTTTTTACACCCTACTTGGGAAAAAGTACACATTCAGCGCTGTATAGATGCGGTGAAAAACATCCTGAAAGCCCACTATAAGTAGGAGGATTACAGTGGAAAAGATTCAGTATGGGATTGTTGGTTTTGGGGAAATAGCAGAAAACAGGATTGCTAAAGAGGGGTTTGCCCTAGACAAGAACCGCTTTAATCAAGCATTACCCTCATTTATGTTAGCTGGTGCTACGGACTTGAATCAAGGCCGTAAGGAAGGTGCTAAAGCGTTGGGTATCCGCTGGTACGAAACGTACCAGCAGCTCTTAGAAAACCCTAAAATTGATGCCATCTATATAACGACATCCAATGCTACCCACTTTCCGATAGCAATGGAAGCTCTGAAAGCAGGAAAACATGTCATAACTGAAAACCCGATAGCAACCACAATTGAAGAGGCTGAAGAACTAATCAATTACGCTACCGGACACAATCTAAGTGTGTCGGTAAATCTCATGATGACTAAAAATGCTTACAACCATAAGACCCGCGAACTACTGAAACAGGAAGCTATCGGTAAAAACCCTTATGCAGTTTTGCACATGGAGTTTCACTGTGGAAAGGATCCAATAGAGGCAGCTTTCTGGCGTTATTTTAAAAAAAATGAAACAGAAGGGCCCATCAGCGAATTAGGGGGACATTGTTTAGATATGGCTGAATTTTTATTCCAAAAAAAAATAAAAAGTGTCCACTGTACCTACTACCCCAAAACCCTCGATATTGGCGTAGAGGATGGGGCAGTAATCTCTTATGAACTAGAAAATGGAATAAAAGGTAGCATCCGCGTAGGCTTTAACCAACCGCGTGGCGGACTCCTAGGGACTCTACATAATTTAGGGTATGAAATTTATGGTAACGATGGCATCATCCGAGGCTATGGCACGTTATTTCAATTATCTGGACATCCAGATGAGCCAGTACCTATAAAATTAGAACTACAAAACCCTGAACTCTGTAAATCGTTTTGTTTGACAGATGTAGAAAATATCTATCAAGCACAAATTGCTGAACATGCCGATTCTATCATAAATAAGCATCCCTTAGATGGGTCTCAAGGTTTACGAAATATCAAGCTGGTTTTAGCTTGTCATGAGTCTGCACAAGCAGATGGAAAGGAGGTCTTTATTTAATCATGTCAAAAGAAAATTCGTATACACCACGAACTGCTCTAGCTATTGGCTGCCACCCAGATGACATTGAATTCATGATGGCAGGAACGTTGTTTTTATTAAAAGGACAAAACATTTCCCTGCATTACCTGAATATTGCAAATGGCAATTGTGGTACTTTGGAATATAACCGTGAAGAAATTGAGGTTATTCGAAGAAAAGAAGCTCAGACAGCAGCAGCTTATCTCGGCGCAACATGGTATCCAAGTTTTACCAATGATTTGGAAGTAGTTTATGACCTAGATATTGTCCGCAAAACAGCTGCAGTTATTCGTCAGGTCGCCCCAGATATCATCCTAATACCCGCTTTGCTCGATTATATGGAAGACCATATGAATACAGCCCGTATAGCGGTGACAGCGGCCTTTACTATAAACATGCCTAACTTTTATACGATACCCCAAGTTGATCCTATTCGAAAAGAGGTCGCTTTGTACCACGCTTTACCGTATGGACTCCACGATGGGTTATCCCGGAAAGTTGAAGCGCAACTCTACACCGACATTTCTTCGGTCATCGACCATAAAGAACATATGCTCTCCTGCCACGTCTCACAGCGTAACTGGTTAGACGATAGTCAGAAGCTCGACTCCTATGTTCAAACTATGCGCGATATGAGCCAGCAGGTGGGGAATGACTCGGGACATTATAGCTATGCAGAAGGATGGATACGCCATAATCCATTAGGTTACAGTATGCCTAATTATAAACCACTGGAGCAGGTTTTACACGCTTATGTGCTACCTGCTAAGCCAACGTTTTAGCCAATCGAAAGCTTTTTCTTAAGCAGACGAGATGCTCGCTCTGGCATAGGTTGCACGTAGTATATTTTACAACCGCTATACCTGTTCTTAGACGATGTGGCCCTCAGTTGAGATAATCCCTGACCAAATAAGCCTGACAGAAAAATGCCTTTTACAAAAACTGATTCTACTTACCGTGCTCATAATATTTTACCTTAACACCAAACATAAAGGAATTGCTCCAAAGAGAGATCTTGGCAAACCTCAGAATACCGAGCCATAAGTAGCGTATAACTAACATCTTAATGGGTTTTTATAGTAACAAGAACTCTAATCGCTAAATAATTCGTGCAACCTTTAACGAGCCAATCGTTTATTGATCTCTGCTATTATTATTTCGGCTACTTGTTCGGGAATTAAGCTGTCGGTCTGGATGACTAAATCGGCTACTGTAGGGTCGGTGTTGTCGATGCCGTAGATTCTCTTATAACGAGCTGTATCATAAGCATCTCTCCTTTTAGTCTCAATTAGTCGATCTTGCCAAGAACCCCCTTCTCGTTTATGAATTCGAGTGACTCGTTCTTCCAACGAAGCTTTTAAGTACACTTTAAGATCAGCATCTTCCAACATCCAGATCGCTAAACGGGAACCGAGTACACAATTGGTATGCTCTAAGGCCATCGCAACTTGTCTGGCATCTAGTTCGCGATCAATCGAATCGTCTTTTTCGGCCATCTTACAAAATGTCCAAAAATCGACACCCCGTTCTTGGGCTAAGTTACGAAAAGTATAGTTAATCAGAGGATATCCCATGCGCTCAGCGACAAAAGTACTCACTGTCGTATTCCCACATCCACTTCTTCCTGAAATTGCCACTCGCATGCCTGACTCCGATTTATTCAATGTTACGTACCTGTTCACGAATATTTTCAAGATTATCTTTTAGGGCAATCACCTGTTGATTCACCTCGATCATAATACTCTTACTCCCAATCGTGTTAATTTCACGATTCATCTCTTGCGCTAAAAAATCGAGCCGTTTACCTATTGGTTCATTAGACTCCAATAAATCATGAAATGCTTCAATATGGGCTTGTAAGCGGACTATCTCTTCATTGATAGAATACTTGGCTAACAACATTGCAACTTCCTGTAGAAAGCGATTTTCATCATAGCCTTTTTCTCCAAGGAGCTCTTCAAAACGATTGATTAAATTTTCTTTTAATTTCTCTTCTAACGCATCCGCATTCGATACCACACCATCTAAACTAGATTGTAACTGCGTTCCTAAGCGAAACAGATCTCGCTTAGTCGCCGCCCCTTCGCGCTCTTTCGAAGCTTTAAAGACCACTAAAACCTCATCTAAGAGATCAAAGAGAGGCTCTTTGTAACGTGAGACATCACTATCACGTAAAGGAACCAAAACTCCTTCAGTCAGTAGAAAATCTTGTAACGTAGCTTCTTGTTGTAAACCGGCTAGACGTTGGATAGTTGCAAACGCTGTTTTATATTGCTGAACGGCAGCTTCATCAACACGTAAGTTCAAATCAGTTTTCAACTGACGCAACCGAATGTTCAGTTCAACCCGCCCGCGCGAAACTACAGTTTTAATACGTTCGTCCAAAGCAATCTCAAATGACGAAAGAGAGGGGGGAATGTTATGAATAATCTCTAAATAACGACTATTATAAGATTTTAATTCTACGGTTAATAAAAAATCTTCTGTTAAACGCTCACTATAGCCAAACCCAGTCATGCTCAGCATGATTCACTCCTTCTGTGAGAGGCAATTCGCATTGCAACTCCGTGGGTGTTTCCCGCCCCCATCGTAACGCAGAGATCACCGGGGTGCAACAGGTCTCCTAACGATGAGATTAAAACTTCTTCTGCCTCACAAAAGAGGGCACCAGTTGCCTGGGCTAATTGCTGGCCTAACGCATGCGCGCAATTAGAATCCCCATCGTGTCGTGCCGAGGTCGCTATTGGCCTAATAACAGCTTTATCTGCTAAACTGAGGGCCGTGACAAACTCATCAAAGAAAGCCATCGTGCGCGATGCTGTGTGCGGAAAAAAAACAACCACCACCCGTCGCCAGGGAAAACGCTCTCGCAAACTTGCTAGTGAAACTTCAATTTCACGCGGATGATGGGCATAATCTTGTACATATACTACACCTTCAGCTTCAAACAACACTTCAACACGGCCAGCACAACCAGGAAAAGAAGAATTTTCATTCAACAATGCCGCCAAGATAGGATCTGCCAAAAGAGATTGAACATCAAAAGAGCCACTTTTGCACCGCAGAAGAATACAAGAACCTAAAATCGCGGCTCCAACACCATCTAAACAAAGAGGAATTGAGGCTAATTGAGTATGGAAATGGCCATGAAGCGGTTCTAACCGATAAGAACTTTCCTGCAAGCCCCCGGTATACTCTGTTAAACGCAACATACTGCTAGCGTGTTGCCCATACGTTATTACAGTAAGATCTGGCCGTTCAAAACCAATCCATTCGATTAATTGGCGACTCATAGAAGAATCAGTTGGGCATACTGCAAAACTAGAAAACGGTAATTGAAGCAATAACCTCTTAAAAGATTGTAACGTCTGCTCTTCATCTTTAAACCAATCGGGATGATCATGTTCAACAGTGGTCACCAAGACCCCTTGTAAGTCGTATAAGAGAAAATGATCACGATACTCACAAGCTTCTAGAATAGAGAAATCCTCACCAATTGGATTTGCAGGAACAAGCTCTCCTTGAATATGGGTCCCATAGAGGGACAAATACGAGACTCCAGTTTTTCTAAGGATCCAATCTAAACTGCCACAGGCTGTCGATTTGCCATGAGTACCAGCGATACCAAAACTAGGGAGCGTACGACTCAAATGAGCAACAAACTGGGGATAACTAAAAACGAGAATTTTATTTTGGATGGCCCTACTTACTTGTAGGTTAGCACTAGTATAAGCTGCGCTATGGATGAGCATGGTACAATCAGCAGGCATCACTTCAGCTGAAAAAGTTTCAAACCAGGTAATATTCGCAGCCTTCAATACAGCCTCTGTAGCAAACACTTCAGGCACATCAGAACCTGTGACATTTACACCGAAACGGACTAATTGGCAAGCAAGGGTAGCCATACCGGTTCCTTTGATCCCCACCAAAAAGAGCTGTTTGCCCTGTAAATCAGAGAGAAAGCTCATCAAATTCTCCTCTAGAAACAAAAAAAGACTGCCACATCACGACAGTCTCATGCAAACGTACAAATAATGTTATTTCGCGTTTTTAAAGGTTGCATTGCACTGCTTACAAATCATAGCTTTAGCGCCATCAACCTCATGTTCATATAAAACCTTAATCCCTGTTCGTTTACAAACAGGACAATCTCCCCGGCCCTGAGACTTCTGATCTCTGATGCCGGCACCTCTATGTGCTTTTGCCATGAATTACTCCTTCATACTGGAAATCAATACGCTATGACTATAGTGAGCAAGAAAAAGATTGTCAAGCGTTGCTATCTTACACCTTATAGGATAAAACGGGGTAATTGGCAGTATTGGAATATGGTTATAACGTCCAACGCAGACCAATATGTATAGCCGGATCTTCGGTTTTTAAGGGGATGCTCGCCGAAATATCGAGAACAACCTTCCTAATTTGACCACCAATTCCAAAGGTAATAGCACCGGTTCCATGTAAGTTAAATAACGAGACATCAAGGGGCCTTTTTTCACGGTAGCCAGCACGTAGAGCAACCCAAAAATTACTTAAAAATTGGACTTTCCCTTCAAGACCTAGCCGTACCGAACGATTATTGGTATCACCGAGGTCGGTTAAATCAATAGCACTATTGATCACTACACGATTTAATTCATTATTTTCATTGTATATAGGAGAAGAAAAAGCTAAACCAACTGTAGAACTATTAAACAAATCGACAATATCTAACACCAATTCATTGGTAGTGTAATCGAAATTAAATAGGGAATTCGTTACCAATCCAATCGAAACCCACTGATAGGAAAGAAGTAGCCCAAGCCCTGTCGTAAAAATTTGACCGTCAGCACTGGTTCGGTTGTAACGTTCGAGGTGAGTTCTGGTAATGTAATCTCTGATGGCATGCCCCTCACGAATAGTGACATCGCGCTCAAACCGGTTTCCACCTCGGGCATAAAACCCAACTGAAATCGAGGGCCATCCATAGGCCAGTGTAAGTTGGATTCGAGAATCATTGTAAGCTATAAATTCTAGTTCTGAACCAGAGAGAGTCCTCTCCTCTAGTACACTGGCCAAGCCTATTGCCAAGGCAATATAGCGGTTACTAAACAACATCTCCACCGTAGTAGAGGGATGTTGTACCCATGGGATCGGATCTCCAGCAACTGTAGCAACCCCCATATTCTCACCAAATCGTGCTCCAAGATGAAACACGGGAAACTCCCACTTATACAACGCTGCTGGATTACGATAAAAAGCACCTTGCAGATCAGTTAACGCAACTCCAGTAGAACCCATAGCGACACTCCGCAAATCCGAAAAGCGAGTGATTGTAGAAAAGTCTTCCCCTGTGGCCATGAGAATATGTAGCGGAAGGAGCAATACAATGATTATAATCAGCCAAGACCTTCGCACTTTTTTTGCTCTCCTCTCATATTTAGAAACGACTTAATTCTTTGACAAGCTAAAACATCCCCATTACTTTGGGCAAGAAACATTTCAACTTTATCCAGTGTATGTTTTTCAGTAATTTTGCGCAATAACGCATAAAGTCGTTTTTCAAGACGAGCTCGTGCCTTCCCCTCCATCTCTGGCCCTAGACCAACGCAAGCTGCAACTAAGATTTCTAGCGCTTCCTCCTCCGTTGTACAAGATGATTTTTCTAACACTGCAACCTGTTTTTCTAGATCAGCAAGCGCCATATTCAAAAGAACATCACCACGAGGGAGTCCATCTAGCATCAACCCTCCAATAAACTGAAAAGGGGGAAGATTTTGGGGAGTACGAAACACTGCTGCACTGAGCTCATCTAACCGCTCCATCAAGGGCAATATTTTTAAACCGGTTCCAACGGGGACTTGTAAGCCCTCGCTCTTGCCCGTGATAAATACATATTCAACATTCTTGTTACCTGCAACTCTTTGGCGCCCTCCTTGATTCCGTTTGTAAAGCGGAATAACAGTCACCGGCTGATGCCGAGGCATTAATAACTCATGGATACGTTCAATTTCCACAATGCCGGAAGCAGGATAGGTTAAGACAATATGGCGCGCATCAATACTTCCCAGAAGGTGTACAAAGGCCTTATCGGCCTTGGATAGTGAACAAAAGGGGCTATGGGTCTGTTTCCAGTCACTTCGAATACCAGCTTTAGAAAGTAGCTGCCCCTCCTTATCCCGTTGATTAGAAGGGCTAAAGTCATCCCACATCGTAATTGTATTTAAGAGATGATACGTACTGCCATATTGGTGCACAGTAGCCGGAGGATCTAGATAACAAATATCAGCACTAGAGCGTTTAACAAATTTTGAAGCTTCACAGAGATTCATTTCTCCTCGGGGCACTTCTGCATCGGGTAACACTGGTGGGGTGAGCAAACAAGGCTCTACAATGCGTTTTCTTATAACATTGCCAGCACCTGCAAAACTTTTATGGTAAGCGGTGAACGAACCAGAGGTATTGGCCTTGCGCGAAGCTTCGTAGAGAATTGAAGCTAATACGACCGCTTTTTCATTCGCACTTATGCGCCCTTCAATCCAATCGGTTTCAATTACCTCGCGTACCGCGTCCAAAAACCGGGCATTAGCTGCGGTAAAAAACAATCGCTCGCGCTTACCATCATAATCTTCATCATCCTGCGGTGCATAGTAGCGACTAAGAAAAGGGCGTGCTAAAGCTGAAGCCGATTCACTGGCAAACAACCCTTGCATATTCAAAAGTGAGAAATAGGCATCGAGCCCTCCCATCTCGGGCAACATAGGATTTAAATCATCATTTTCTAACGAGAGATAAACGTGGTTAATCAGATAGGAGAATGGTTGAGTGTCCCCAGCACGTACAGCCATGCCCATTCCCCGCGCCAGCCGAGAAACAACACCGGAGCCACAAAAGGGATCAAGAAACAAGGGGGTGCCCCGTCTTGGAGTTAAACTCGATAATATTAGGCGCAAAGAGTCACTAATCGGACGTTTGCTACCGATTATAGAGATTAATTGGTTGGTCTCATATCTTGGTAATGCCAATGCCACTCGGCTCGACTCCTTCCCGCACTTTACCTTGTAAATTCAAAAGAACATTGGTACGATACGTGTAAAAAGGTTGCTTAATGAAAAGATTATCAGTGTTATGGACAAATAACAAGGTCCGTTCTGAATGCAGAATCCATGGAGAATCAGACCCTATGGTGAACACTGTCTCATTTTCATCACAAAGCTGTACTCCCACTTCTATTTTTATCGCTATCCAGGGTCTCCATGTTGACGGCCACTTTTATATTACCCAAGCAATTGCTAATGGAGCTCCCGTAATTGTCCACAGTGACCCACTCAAAGAATATAAAAAAGGAGTTGTCTATATAGCTCACCCTAACCCACGCCGGATTGCATCGCTGTTCTGCCATGCTTTAGCTGGTCCCCTCCCCTCCACTATTATTGGGGTAACCGGGACAGATGGTAAATCGACCACTTGTGAATTCCTCTGGCAATTACTCCAAAACATGAAAATTCGTTGTGGCCTTCTTTCAACTATTTCTAGGGATGACGGAGGTGGGCGTAAAGAGAGTCCGTATCGACAAAGTACTCCCGAAGCGCCCCAATTATATGAATTTCTGACTACCTGTTACCAAAACGGCCTCGAAACAGTCATCTTAGAAACCACCAGTCATGGCCTATCTGAAGAGGGTTCCCGTTTGGCCGACCTTACCTTTGCTGGGGCTATCTTTACTACTATCACTAGCGAACATTTGGAATTCCACAAAACTCACACCCGCTATATTGAAGCTAAAATGAATCTAGCTAAACAAGTCGCTTTAGATGGTTGGATAGTTATTCCACATGACTTTCTCTACCGCGATCTTATCTTAGCAACGGCACATAAGGGGACCCGCATCCTTACCTACGCCTTAGATGCTCCCGCAGAGGAAGTAAATTTAAAGGCAACCACTGCTAAACAGAGCTGGCTCTCTCGTACCATTACCCTCACCCCTTCTTTGTTTTTCAACATACCCTATGGCCCCCATTATTATGCTCATAATGCCTTAGGGGCTCTTTTGGCTACCCATGCAGTAACGAAAAAAGCCTTTGAACATATTATCGTGGCAAAGAACCCACTGCTTCCTGTTGCGGGAAGATTTGAAGTCATAGCCGAGAAAAGTCCGTGCACGATCATTATAGATTTCGCCCACACGGGGGATGCTTTTGAAAAACTCTTTGCCCATGTGCGCTCTTTCCAAACCAACAAAAAACTTATCGCCCTTTTCGGCGTAGCGGGCGAACGCGACCGTAATAAACGCTTTTCCATGGGAGCCAGTGCCGCTAAATGGTGCGATGCAATCTTTTTGACCGACGAAGATCCACGGGGAGAGCCTCCTAGCCAGATTGAAAGTGACTTGCGTCAGGGAATTGAAGCGGTGCCTAGCCATCCTGAAGTTTTTTGGATACCCGATAGAACACAGGCAATTGCGGCAGCCCTAGATTATTGTACAGCCTCTGACATCCTCCTTTTACTCGGTAAGGGACACGAAAAAAGTATCCAATATGCAAATTTCAGCCT
>Ga0265294_10001436_pt1 | contig 32023 bp, 45 predicted proteins | sample MunlanPumphouse3_FD_192504 | JGI IMG/M metagenome (GOLD analysis project Ga0265294, IMG submission 192504) | Groundwater microbial communities from a municipal landfill in Southern Ontario, Canada - Pumphouse #3 | ecosystem: Environmental > Aquatic > Deep subsurface > Groundwater | place...
GCCCATGATCGGCCGCTTCTGCGCGGACATGAACGAGTACAAAGAGGCTGTCATCCGGGTTGGGGAAGAGGTACAGCGGGTCGCATCCGCCATGACAAAGCGCCGGGTGGTAGTGGAGATCAACACCGGTGACAATTACGCCAAGGAAGGAGCCATCTTTTTGACCGTAAACGGCACCTCAGCAGAGATGGGAGATGACGGGTCAGTTGGCCGGGGCAACCGTGCAAACGGCCTTATTACTCCTCACCGGCCGATGAGCATGGAGGCCACCAGCGGAAAGAACCCCATAAACCATGTCGGAAAGATATACAACCTCCTTTCCACCGAGATGGCACAGCAGTGTGCCCGCGAACTGGACGGTATCGAGGATCTTTATATCCGCATCCTTTCCCAGATCGGACGCCCGATTGACCAGCCACTCGTTGCCGGTGCACAGTATGTCGCTGCAAAAGGAGCAGACACTGCGGTTATCAGTCGCGGTATCGAAGAGATAATCGATGCAGGTCTTGCCGACATCACCTCAATCACCGAGCGGGTCATCCGCGGAGAGATGAAGACCTTCTAAAACCAGACACTATGGCAGCACAGATATGACAGACACAACGCGAGAGCACCTGCGGTTGGCAATCCCGAATAAAGGGCGTATATCAGAACCAATAATCGAACTTCTGGAGAAAGGGGGCCTCCATATCAATAGTTCATCCAGCCGTACGCTGATAGCACCGACCTGTGACCCCGGTGTCGAAGTGCTCTTTGCCCGGCCGATTGACATCCCCGAATATGTAGCAAACGGCGCCGCAGATTTAGGGATTACCGGCCGCGATATGGTTCAGGAACGCCGCACATCGGTCACCGAAATTCTTGACATGAAGATGGGCAGTGCCACTCTGGTGCTTGCTGTGCCAGAGGATTCCGGCATCAAAACGCCGGAAGATCTGGCGGGGAAATGTATTGCAACCGAATTCCCCAATATGACCGAGGATTATTTCCGAAAGCGCGGTATCGAGGTCACCCTTTTTCCTGTCGGCGGCGCCTGCGAGGCAACGCCGTATCTCGGGGTGGCGGACGCGATTGTTGATTTAACCAGTTCCGGCACCACCCTCAAGACCAACCATCTCAAGGTGATTGAAGAGATTCTCCGCTCGACAACCGTCCTGATCGGCAACAATGCGGCGATGCAGACGAGAAAGGAAAAGATCGATGAGATCACCCTTGCACTGGAGAGTGTGATCTCTGCCCGGGGCAAGTGCTACCTCATGATGAATGTGAACCGTGACTCACTTGCCGAAGTAAAAGAGACACTGCCCGGCCTTGGAGGCCCCACCGTGATGGACGTCGCATCCGATGGCAGTCTCGTTGCGGTGCATGCCGTGGTTGATGAAGAACGCGTATATCAGCTGATCACCCGTCTGCGCAATGCAGGGGCACGCGATATCCTCGTGATGCCGATTGACCGGCTGATCCGGTGAAGACACCATGAAAGTATTTCCCGCAGTCGACATCTTAAACGGCACCTGTGTGCAACTGGTGCAGGGCAACCGTGAGAACGCTGTTACCTACGGCGACCCCGTCAAACGGGCACAGGAGTGGCTACAGCAGGGTGCAGACGCTTTGCACGTCATCAACCTCGACGGTGCCTTTGGTGCTGCGGAAAAAAATGTCAGTCTGATCAAAGAGATCATCCGCTCCACCGGCGCTGAGATACAGCTGGGGGGCGGTATCCGCAGTACCGCAGATGCGGCTGGCTGGCTCGATGCAGGAGTCGCCCGTGTCATCATCGGCACCCTTGCCGTTGAACGTCCTGACGCGATCACCGAGATCGCGGCTGAGTATGGAAAGGAGGCAGTGATGGCGGGCGTTGACGCCCGGGGGGGCTCGGTTGTCGTCCACGGGTGGGAAACAACCGCAGGCGATCTGATCACCATGGCCCGCCTCTTTGAGGAGCGGGGCGCAGGTTCCCTCCTATTCACCAATGTTGATGTGGAGGGACTATGCAAGGGAATCGCTACAGAACCCGTTCAGCGTCTGCGGAAAGCCGTGTCTATCCCTATCATCGCATCAGGAGGCATCACAACGCCTCAGGACGTGCGTATGATGCGTGAAATGGGTGTAGAGGGCATTGTGCTCGGTGCAGCCCTGTACAGGGGCTCTATCACCCTTAAACAAGCAATCGAAGAGGCAGAAAAATGAGACAGGCAGAAATTACCCGAAAAACAACCGAAACCGCGATCTCCCTTACGCTGAATCTGGACACCGAAGGAAAGAGTGCTATCGATACCGGCATTCCGTTCTTTGACCATATGCTCGCATCCTGTGCACGCCACGGGAGATTTAGCCTGAACATCAAAGCAACAGGAGACCTCGATATCGACTGCCACCACACCATCGAGGATACCGCAATCGTTCTCGGTGAGGCACTTGCAGAGGCACTCGGAGAGAAACGCGGCATCCGGCGATTTTCCCACATGGCAGTGCCCATGGATGAGGCCATCGCCACAGTGACACTGGACCTTGGCGGACGGGGGTATCTGGTGTATGATGCAGCATTCTCACCGAATGGGTTTGGAACCATTCCTCCTGATATCTTTGAGCATTTCTTTTACACGCTCTGTATCCGTGCAGGCATTACGGCACACATGAAGGCAGAGGGCAGAAACGATCACCACATCTGTGAAGCACTCTTTAAAACATTCGGTGTCGCACTCTCCATGGCAGCGGCAGTAGAGCCCGGACGCACTGAGATTCCGAGTACAAAAGGAATTATCTAAAAACAAAATACCCAAAAAATTCGGATACTATTTTTTTAATGCATGAAACAAAGGTTTCAGGCACGTTTGTATGAAAAATGGGTTGCCCAAAGGGGTTCCCCAGTTTCAAAGAAAGATGTGTTGTACGTTCCAAACGCGATTAGTTCGCGTTCAGTTCGTTGACTGCAAGGTCAACGTCTTCTTTCTTAATCGTCTTTCTTCCAGCGTGCTTTGCATACTTGCTTGCTTCTTTGGTAAGCTCTGCAATGTAATCCTGAGCAGCATCTGCGATTGCCTCAGCGGCATCGCTTCCGACTCTCTCAGCACCGTTGTTCTTTGCAATCCTTACGACTGCAGCGATTGGTAGATCATTCGCCATTTTCATTCCACCTCAGAAAGAAAATCAGCAAGTTAATATAAAAACTTTCTGGAAATTAAGGGATATATGCCTTGTAAAATCAACAACAGGGAGTGTATTCAGGATATTTGAAACCAACGAAACGGATCAGATGTCATTTACATAAAGCTCATAATTTGGATTCAATTGAGTATTTGATTGTGTATTTATTCTCTAATAAATTTTAAGCAACGAATTGGCAATGAATACCGAATTCGAATAATCTGACGAGGCGCGCGAAGTATCGACAAAAATACGGTCGATATTTACCACCGGTGCACCATGTCCAACGCCCCCTCCGAGGAGACATAATGTGCGAAAAATGAGGTTTCCGGATATGCCGTCCGGAGCAATGATTATCCCGTGAGAAGGCACCGCAGATTCGATCAAAATCTCTGCATGATCAGCACCAGTGCGGCATGCTACCTCCTCTGCATCCCGAATGGTTCTGTCCACCACCGGATGACGACCCACATCCCCGAGACGTCCGCCCGAGAGCACCGCCACACGGTCATTCACCCCGAAGACCGGCGCCATCCTCCGTGCCTGTGCAACGAGAGAGATCTTGTCATCAACCGTCCACCCCTCATCCACCCCAACGGGGGCCAAAAGAAATCGGTCACCGCCGGGTGTTTCTAAAAAGGCGATCCGCTCCAGACGGGAGACATTAAATGTCCGTTTCAGTGCGGATAACGTTTGATTCGACGGCAGAGTGCCCCGGACGGCTGCATCAATCTCTCCTGAGAAAAGGGCCTGCACCAGTGCCTCTTCCGGTGCCGCGGCATATACCACATCAAACCCCGAGAAAATATCCCGGTTATCAGGATGGGTAAAACAGCGAAGGGGGATGACTCCGGATAGCTTCTCCATGGTCGCCCGGACAGAGGCCGGGTCCGTCCCGGCGCCGATCCCAATAACCACCGGATGCTCCTCCTTACTCATCCATGGGAATCCCCATGATTCCCTGCTCTTTCAGATCAAATACCATCGACTCAGCATCACCATGACGAATGAACAATTTGCGCGAATCCGTCACAACACCGATATCAGCGGCAGTCATCCCGACCGCGGTAAAGAGACCAATCACCTGACTCACGTTCTTGGGAGGCACAGAAAAGATGAAAGCCATCCCCGGATACATACGCACCCAGTGCTCAAAGGTGATACCGAGAGCATCAAGGTCAGGCCGCGGTATGTTGTCAAGACAGACATCAGCACCCTTCTTACTGGTCTCAAGCATCATCCCGAGCGTACCGATAACCCCCGGGTTACTGATGTCCTTTCCTGCCGTCACCAGATTCTGTTCACCGAGCGTGCGCATCACCCTAATCTGTGCCCGCACCTCATCTGACGACCTCAGGGTAGCAGAATCCCAGTTCAAAGCACATGATGGGTGTATCCGCCCATAGAGATCAATCGCGGCGACAATCCGGTCACCCACCTGTGCGGTATGCGAAAATATTGCATGTGCAGGGTCCACCGTGCCAATAATTGCGACATCAACGGCATTGAACTCCGCATCCGGATGGAGATGTCCCCCTACCACCGGAACACAGAATTTCGCGGATGCCTCATACATCCCCCGTATTACCTCACGACAGACCGTTGAGTCCTTTACCGAGAGAATATCCACCATGGCAAGCGGTGTACCGCCCATCGCAGCTATATCATGCACATTAACCAGCACCGAACAGAAACCTGCCCAGTATGGGTCTGCATCCAGAAGACGACTCCATATCCCATCGGCTGCAAAAAGAAGGCCGGTATCTCCGTTGTATATCAGTGCCGCGTCATCGCCAAAAGAGACGGGTACGTTTGGTGTTACAAGACGAAGTGTCTCTATTATTTCTCCGATTGCACGTTTCCTCTTTACGCCATCGTAATTACGTACGGCTCCTGCAATCTCGTCAGTGGGACAATCTACCACAATACCACCATCTTAGTTGATCACATCAGTGTTATTTTAGTTAAGGATATGCATATTCCCCAAAAATAGCGGTGCAATAACGAGGCCTCACAAAACGTGCATCCGCCATGCCCTCTCCTGAAAACGCGCCTGATAAACCGAACCGGCAAAGACCTATTCCTGAGAAGTCCATAAACCAGCATCACTGCATTTTTCACCCTTCAGCCACAGAGAATATACCCATGGACTGGGCTGCACATTACCGACCACAGCGCCTGCAGGACATTGTCGGCAACGGCACAGCAATCCGGCAGATCGCTGACTGGGGCAGAACATGGCATACCGGCATGAAGCCGCTTATCATCTACGGAAAGCCAGGTATCGGAAAGACCACCGCAGCCCACGCCCTCGCCCGTGATATGGGCTGGGACGTCATTGAACTCAACGCAAGTGACCAGCGCACCAAAGGGGTCATCGAAAAGATAGCCGGTGCAGGGAGCACAACCGCAAGCCTCACGGGCAGCGGACGGCGCCTCATCATCTTTGATGAGGCAGACAATATTCACGGCAACTCTGACCGCGGGGGGGCTCGTGCCATAGCAGACGTGATTCGCTCATCACGTCAGCCTATAATCCTCATTGCAAACGATCTCTACGGCCTTGACCCGTCAATTCGTGCCCTCTGCGATACCGTGCAGTTTAAGGCCATCATGGCAAAGAGCATCGTCCCTCACCTTCGTTATATCTGCAAGTCAGAAGACGTGGAGTGCGACATCGCGGCCCTTGAACGGATTGCAGAAAATTCCGGAGGAGATATGCGATCAGCGATAAACAGCCTCGCGGCTGCTGCCATCGGCACCACACATCTCAAATCAGGGGATGTGCACACCTCACAGAAAGATGAGCGCACGTCAATATTCGAACTCATTAAAGCCATCCATTACGGTGCAGACGATGAGACTCTGCTGCGCTATGCACGCGAGGTGGACGACACCCCGGACACCATCGAACAGTGGATTGAAGAGTCCATGACCTCGGTGAAAGACGTTGGGGCCAAGGCATATGCCCACCAGACGCTCTCGGTTGCCGACCGCTTTATTGGCCGCACCTATCGCCGCCAATACTACACGCTCTGGAAATATGCATCCGCTCTCATGGTAATGGGCCCTGCGGATGCGGCACGCGGTAAAGGTATTCAGGCACGCATCATGCCGCCTGAGCGCTGGCGCAGGATGGGGACCGGACGAAAACAGAAGGCGCTCAGAAGCGGCATCATGGGAAAACTCGGAGAGAACTACCATATCCCCGGAAGCGCACTGCGCGAGGACTTTTTCACTCCTCTCGCAAAACTCATCGCGGCAGACCCGGAAGAGTATGCCCGCGCCCTGTATCTCGACAAAGACGAACTGGAGTTCTTTATCGGGGACAAGACAAAGGCCGCAGAAATAATCAAAGACCTTGCAAAAGAGCGGCGCGAAGAGGAACTCGGATACACCCGCAAAAAAGCCAAAAAAGGACAGGCGATCACCGCGGAACAGCCGAAAGAAACGCCGCTTTCATTCTCTGAACCCGATGAACCTCCTGCGGCGCCCCAGAAAACAGCGCGACCATTAGAGGAAAACCCAGTTGCTCCCCAGAAAGTGACACGAACCACCGAACCCACACCAGAACCTGCTTCAGAACCCGAACCCATCCCCGACCGCTCTCAAAAAACCCTCTTCGATGGATTTTAGATACGGGTATGATACTGGTGAAGCACCACGCCGCAGTCGATGATACGACCGCCGCGTTCATAGATCTCATTTCCCAGATGGTAGATGATGCAGTCGGCGTTCACCGATTGGGCAAGTGCGATGATGCAGGGCACCATCTCAATCCCCGGCCGCACGGCATAGATGAGTTCCGTGCCCTCATACCATGCCGTATCCGGCGCACAGACATCATCCCGCAGAAACAAGACATCTTCAGGCGGTTGTTGCGGGAAGAGATCGGTCGTTTTCACCGTAACACCGGCACGAACGGCAAACTCTGCGGTGGTAAAGTTTCTGCCGACACCAATTTCTATGGCAGAACGATAGGTTTCGATGATGAATCGGGAAAAACGTTCTTCAATATGCTTATAGGGCCCCATTACCAATGATATTTAGGATGAGTTTCCTTATCTTTTGGGATTCAACGTCACCAAATGGTCTTCAGATCCCTGTGGCAGAGGCGATAGGAGCAATTTTAGGTGCAAACGTTGAGTTGCGGGAAAACCCGATTATGCTGCGTGGTTTTGACGGAGGACGGAACCAGTATAACGCATCGAAAATACTCTCAGACATGCAGGACATCTACACGCGTCAGCATGGCATCGATGACTATATTCTCATTGTCACCGGAAAAGATCTCTATATTCCGGGCCGCGATTTTGTCTTTGGTCTGGCCCGGCCGTCGGTGCGTGCAGGCATCGTCTCCACCACCCGCCTTGAAAATAAGTATTATAAGAGAACAGGTACCTTCTACGATACCATCGACCGGGTGGTGAAGGAGGGCACCCACGAATTCTGCCATATGCTGGGGCTTGACCACTGTAAAAACGGTGAATGCATCATGTTCTGCCCCACAACCCTTGATGAACTGGACCGAAAACGGAAGACCCTCTGTTCGGTTTGTCAGCAGAGACTGGACGCCGTAACGAAACGATTCTGATGTTAATTGTGTTGTTGCATACGAAACAACACACTTAATAATTCTCAGAGAGAATTAGCACTATAACCTTTCAGTTCATCATAGTGATAAACAGAGGAATAATTCATGCGATATTACGAGGACCTCATTAAACGGAAATTCAAGGGTCTTGTCGGCTCAAAATACGAGATGCTCCAGAAAGAATACCGCGAATACATGCTCACGGAAGAGGAGATGCGACCGCGTGAGATCAAAAAAATCCTGATACCCCTTGATTTTTCGGTCACAAGCGTGCCCGATTCCATCGGAGCACTGCTCTCTGTCTACGAGACTGCGGCAGTGACCCTGATCTTTATCACCGATGAACAGGTTCACGATATCATCAAAGCATCCCTCAGTCCTGAGGCAGGCGAGGAGTTCATCCGGACGAAAGAGGAATACGGCACACACCTCCTTGACGACTATGAAAAGAGTCTCACCGCACAGAACATTTCCTGTAAACGACGCATGATAGTGGGAAACAAGCGGCAGGACATTCTGAAAATTGCACCTGACTTTGATCTTATTGCGATTCCGAAGTGCTATGCAAGCAATAATCCGAATGTCTGCACCGTGAGCGGAGATGCCATCATTCTCGCACAGTCGCTGGGACAGCCGACAATCGTATTCTGACGTGATATACCATGCTAACAATCATACAGCTCATTACCCTCGTCGTCTTTATTGCGACATATATTCTTATCATCGATGAGCGTATCCACCGCGCCGTTGCCGCCATGGCAGGTGCCGCGGTGGTTGTGTTCCTGGGGATTGTGCCGTGGGATTCGGTGCTTACCCACATCGATTTCGGCACCATCTTTTTGTTGATGGGTATGATGATCATCATCAATATCGCCCGCCAGAGTGGTCTTTTTGAGAGCATCGCCATTCGCACCGCAAAGATGGCCAATGGAAGCCCCATCATGGTGCTCATCCTCTTCTCGGTGGTAACCGCAGTCGTCAGCGCATTTCTTGATAACGTCACGACCGTCCTCCTCTTAACCCCGATGCTCCTCTACATCACCAAACTGATGAATTTAAATCCGGTGCCGTTTTTGATGGCAGAGATCCTTTCATCCAATATTGGTGGTGCTGCAACGCTCATCGGTGACCCACCAAACATCATGATCGCCTCCTCTGCGGGCCTTACCTTTAATGAGTTCATCACCATCATGGGGCCGATTGCCCTTGTCGATATGGTGATCATAATTATCTTCTTCCTCGTGATCTACGGACGATCCATGAAGGTCACGAAAGAAGAGCAGAAGGTCATCGCAAAGACCATCAACAGCCTGGATGAAAAGGGAGCAATCACTGACCCGAAACTCTTTAAAAAATCCGTCGTGGTCATTCTTCTGGTGGTCGCCCTCTTCTTTATCCACAGTTCAATCGGGGTTTACCTAAACGTGATCTTCCCGTTTGTCGACCCCGCCCTCACCCTTGAACCCGCAGAAGTCGCCTTGATTGGTGCTGCTATCCTGTTGATATGGAGCCGGGTGCAGCCGGAAGAGATCTTTGAGAAGATAGAGTGGACCGCACTCTTCTTCTTTGCCGGACTCTTTGTCATCGTAGGGGCGCTTGTTAACACCGGCATTATCGAGATGATCTCTCTGTATATGATCGACATGGTGTCAACACCGTTTGAGGCGATGTTTATCATCACGTGGTTCTCGGCCATTGCCTCAGCCATTGTGGACAATATACCGCTCACCGCGGCACTCATTCCCCTCATTCATGACATGAGTGCAACGATGGATGTCTACCCGCTCTGGTGGGCTCTCTCACTCGGTGCCTGTATGGGTGGAAACGGAACGGCCATTGCCGCATCAGCAAACGTGGTGGTGCTCGGTGTGGCAGCACGCGAAGGGATATCGATCTCCTTCATGGAATTCCTGAAGGTAGGAATGGTCGTTTTGGTGATCACGGTCGCTGTCGGCTTTGTAATGCTCTGTGCGATGTTCGGAATGCTTTAGGAGATGAAAACAATGAAGATACTCGTATTACTGGACGGCTCAATGTGGAGCCACAAAGGGGCGCTCTACGCACTCCGGATTGCAAAAGAGAAGAATGCAGAGGCAGTGCTCTTCTCGGTGATGGACAAACGCGACTCAAAGACGATGGCATTTAATTACTGCACCCAGTTGAATATGTGCAGCAGAATTGAAACCCTGGAAGCCCAGATCTGGCGTGACCTGCGCAAAAGCATCAGTGATGAAATGACACAGGTGCTCCTCTTTTTTAACCGCGAAGGTATCCCGACCGAGACAAAGATTGTCGAGGGAACCGCATCAGATGAGATCGTCAAAGAAGCAAAGACTCATGGATATGATTTGATTGTCATGGGCGGATACGGACGAAACCCGAAGTCCGGCGGCAATAGGCTCTTTCCGAAACTTGTTGAGGAAGTTCCGGTGCCGGTCTTTCTGGCACGCTGAGGTTTTCCGCGGATGAAAGGGGTGCATGTAAAGGTATTCCCTCCACCTGCCCGCTTTTGACCTCAATCCTTTATGATCTTTTTTTGATTTTGCCACACCACACCGTACCCGGTCATGCACCGATTACACCCATGAATAAATCATACCGGAAAGACATTTCTATGACGGGATTACTCTTTTAGAGACACCAATTTTCTGATCAAAAAAGCACACTATCCAAATAAACAGCGGAATAAATCACATTGAAGATCTGCTCCCACCCAATACGTATATATTCACTAATGTACAAATATATACATTGATGATTATTACGTGCTTATTCACCCCATCACGGAAAACGCATACGGGAGGCACCTGTCATGAAATCCCGTGACATTGCCATCGTCGGCATTCTCCTTGCTATCGGCGCGATTCTCCGTTACCTCATGAATGTCGTTCCGACGGCCATCGTATCAAACCCGATTATCGCTCTGTACTGCCTTGCCATCATTCTTATCCGCCCGAATGTGCGGGACACCATCGGCATTGGTATTGTAGCAGGAATCATCTCGGCTCTTATCAGCCACTCCATCTTTCCGCCGGCAAATTTCATATCAGAGCCACTGGGCGCACTGGTTTGTATGGCCTTATATGCGGCAACACGAAACCACATCCCCCTTGCACCAACGGTGGCAACCTTTGCCGCAACGCTTGTGAGCGGATTCACTTTTATCGGCGTGAGCATCGTGGTCATTGCATCCGGCTTCATATCTGCACCCGGAGAGGGTTTTACCGTCGGTGCATTCATTGTCGCAGTGTCCCCTGTTATCCTCCTCACGGCCATTGCAAACGCCGTCATCGCACAGGTGCTCTACATACCCTCTTCAAAGATTCTCATGCGGGGAGCAAAAGGAGAGGATACGCAGGTGCGTCGGAAGACGATGGAAGACGAATCAAACGACCTCCATACCCCGGCATTCAGGTTCAGCGGATTTTCCTACACCTACCCGCAAGGGACAATCCCTGCACTCACGGACGTCAACCTCATTATTCCGCGGGGTGAGTGTGTGCTGGTGAACGGCACCACCGGCGCAGGAAAGACCACCTTTTGTCTCGCAGCAGCAGGCGTCCTCTGTCACGAATACGAAGGCAAGACAGAGGGGACACTTGCTATCTTTGGACGTGATGTGCAGGGCTACGAGGACATGGGCGACATCGGCAGAACGGTCGGCGTTGTCTTTGACGATGCCGATGCACAACTGATATTCACGACAGTTGAAGAGGAAGTCCTCTCCGGACTTGAGAACCGTGGCCTGAAATCAGAAGAGGTCAAAACCCGTCTCGAAGAGATGCTTACATTCACCAATCTGACCGAACTCCGTTACCGTGAGCCTCATTCCCTCTCCGGCGGACAGAAACAGCGGGTGGCACTTGCGGCAACCCTTGCGTCCGGGACAGATTGTATCATCCTTGACGAAGCAACCGCAGAACTCGATACCGCGGCAACGGAAAGCATCATCGCCATCCTCACAAGACTCCGGGAGGCGGGCAAGACCATCATTGTCGTAGAGCAGAAACCCCGTGAACTCGCGGCAATCGCCGACCGCGTCATCACGATTGAACATGGCCGAATCACAAAAGACGAGACGGCAGAGGCGTTCTTTGCCACCTATAAGGATGAAGAGCCCGCCAGTGGAAAAATGGTAGACACAACATCCCTTTCGCAGACAGGCGAACCCCGGATTGTGGTGGATACGCTGGTTCATACCTACGGAACGAATCCGGCCCTCCGGGGAGTCAGTCTGACAATCTATCCCGGTGAACTCGTTGCCATCATCGGTGAGAACGGTTCAGGGAAGACGACACTGGTGAAACACCTCAACGGCCTTTTGCGCCCGACATCCGGGACCATAACCGTCTGCGGCATGAATGCGGCAGAAGAGCGGGTCACCCGCCTCGCAGAAAAAGCAGGACTGGTCTTCCAGAACCCTGACACGATGCTCTTTGAAGACACCGTTGAAAAAGAGATGCAGTTTGGGATGAGAAATATTGGTGTTGATTCGATTACGGCACAGGAACGCATCAGTGAGGTGCTCGAACGGGTGGGACTCAGTGGACGTCTCACGCAGTTTCCCCGTGCAATGAGCAGAGGGGAACGTCAGCGCCTCGCAATCGCCTGTGTGGTTGCGATGAAGCCGGATATCATCATCCTCGATGAACCGACTACCGGTCTTGACCCGGGAGAGGCAAATCGTATCATGCACATTCTCAAGGCTCTCTCGGAAGCGGGCCACACGGTCATCATGGTCAGCCATGACATGTCCATTGTCGCCCGGCATGCACAGCGCATCATCCACATGGATACCGGAACCATCACATCAGACAAGACCCGCACAAACGGGGGGCGAGTATAATGGCAGAAATTCTTCAGTATATCAGGATTGACGGAATGTTCCACCGCATGAACGCTCTCACGAAGATCTGTTTTCTCATGGTGGTCATCGTGCTTGCCATCCTTTCCACCAGTCCGCCGGTTCTTGCCGGTATGATCCTCTTGGTGTTCCTGTGTGCCGTAGCCGGTCGGTTTGGCCGCGATCTGTTGGCACAGGTGCCGATGCTCATCTTCCTGAGTGCAGGGCTTCTCTTGCTGACAGTCCTTACCATGCAGAGCGGTGAGGTGCTCGGATACCTGATACCTACTGCGATACCCGTGATCGGCGGCCACATCGCCATCACCTCCGGAGCACTGAACTTCGCTGCGATCCTTTCGATGCGGTTCTTTGTGATGCTCTTTGCCTTCCAGCTCATGATCATCTCTACTCAGCCCCGTGACCTTGTGACCGCACTCCAGAGACTCCGCCTTCCGGTGGACTACTCATTGATGCTTCTTATTGCCATCCGGTTCATCCCGAGCCTTCAGCTGGAAGGCAAACGCATTCAGGAGGCACAGCGTGCACGGGCATTTAATCCCGGGACGGGCCTCAAAGGGAGAGTAAAGGAACTGACACCCATCATCATCCCGCTCGTCTCCAATGCCCTTGGCAAGGCCAATGTCCTCGGACTCACGATTGACCTCAGGGGACTGCGGACGATGGAGCGCACACCCGGTCTTGACCGGCCTTTTGGTATGCCGGATTATGTGCTCGCGGTGCTCACCGTGGTACTTCTTGGTGCCGGGGTTGCGATGATTTTGGGGTGAATCCCTGTCGGGATGTTGGCTGCCAGACCGTTTGCTGGCACCTTTCCCTCACCCATACCCTAATAGCACAATTACCCCCTTTTCTGCAATTTTTACATGGCATCCGATACCATATTACATAACAATTCCCGGCGAAAATCTAATCAGGAAAAATCCCTATGCCAGAAACTAACCCCTCCCTTAAAACCACCATCGGCCCCCTTTCACTCAATAACCCGTTCCTGCTCGCATCAGCCCCGCCGACCGCCTCAGGCAGACAAATTCGTCATGCGTTTCGGCTCGGCTGGGCAGGTGCCGTCACGAAGACCATTGTCCCGGACACCATGGAGATAGCAGATGTCTCACCCCGTTTTGCGGCATGGAAAGGAAAGGATGCCGACCTTCTCGGCTTTGAGAATATCGAACTCCTGAGTAAACGAAAGGTGTCGTACTGGACAGATGAGATTGCCGCCATAAAAAAAGAATACCCCGACCGCGTTCTGATTGAAAGCATCATGGCATCACCTGATCCCGCATAATGGCAGAGTCTTGCCGTGGCAGTAGAGAACGCAGGGGCGGATGCCATTGAACTAAATTTCTCCTGTCCCCACGGCATGCCCGAGCGGGGAGTTGGTGCTGCAATCGGACAGCATGCAGACCTTGTCCGGGAACTGACCCATGTGGTGCGTGGCGTTGTCGAAATTCCACTGATCGTCAAACTCACCCCCAATGTCACCGACATCATACCGATTGCACGGGCCGCAACAGAGGGCGGGGCCGACATTCTTTCTGCGATAAATTCCGTTCAGTGCCTCATGGGTGTTAATCTCGATACGCTGGAACCCCTTCCATCCGTAGGGGGATGTAGCACATATGGGGGATACTCAGGGCCTGCAATCAAACCGATCGGGCTCCGGGTGGTCTCGCAGATTGCACAGGAACTGCCCGTTCCGATCATGGGAATCGGTGGAATTTCCTCGTGGCAGGACGCGGCCGAGTACATCGCAGTGGGCGCATCAGCGGTTCAGGTATGCACTTCAATTGTTTCATCTAATCACCTATGTATTTACATCGCAGTGGGCGCATCAGCGGTTCAGGTATGCACCGCAGTGATGTGGAACGGGGCTGGCATCATCCGTGACATGACAGCAGGGTTCTCGGGATATCTTGCAGACAAGCAGATCCCTGATCCCAATGCACTCAGATGTCGTGCACTTCCCCGTATTGGAACTCACGCATCACTCTCTCGCGATTCGTCCCGGTATGCGTATCGGGAATCCCCAGAACAATGCATATCCTGCGGTCATTGTGTCATCGCATGTCGGGATGGAGGATATCATGCGATCTCGGTCATAGAACGTCACGTAACAATTGATAAAGACACCTGTGACGGATGCGGACTCTGTTCCCTTGTGTGCTCAGGAGGCGTCATCGTCATGCGTCCCCGGATGCAGACAAAAGAATGATACCAACACTGACAAATGAGATAGCTCTGTCCGTTGTCACGGATACGGAACCAATGTAATCAGGTACAACAGGAAATACCATTGCCAAAATACTTCGATGGCAACCCCTGAAAAATATCAAAATAGAAAAACAGAAAAGAATTATCGCTTAAGACCGGCAATTGCCGCATCAACTATCGCACCAATATCTGCCACGTCCCACACCTCAGAATTAATCACGAGGTCATAGACCGTGAGATCATTGATATCGATATTGTAATATTTGAGGTATCTGCCGGCCTCACAGCTCTCACGCTCAATCGTGAGTTCTACTGCGGTCTGTTGATCAATCCCTTCGCGATCAGAAATGCGCACAGACCGGCATTCAACTGACGCCGCCACCCAGATACGAATATCTGCGGTATCAATCATATGCCCGGCAAGACGCCCTTCAATAACGATATTGTCGCGTGCTTCGCCAATTTCCTTTTGACGGGTATCAATCATCAAATCGACAGATTCATCCGTTTCTGCCATCCGTCCGAATTCGGAGAGATTCATATTATGCTCTGCGGCAAGACTGCGGAAAACCTCGCCTGCAGATATCAGGCTATAATTATGGGTATTCACGAGATATTTGGAGAGGGATGTTGTTCCACTCCCCGGCGGACCACTCACCGTGATTCGCATCAGAGCCCTCCGATATTAAGGGCCTTACGAATTACCTGTGAAATGCAGAGAGAACAGATCATATACCAGATAATCCATGCCGGAAGCAGGAATGCAATCTGATTGAGCGCCACTTCACCCATATAGGGGAACGTAATTGTTGGTAATACTTCAATGATTCCGGCATCAAATGCTGCCTGCATATTGGTAAACGTCCAGAGCATCCAGATAAAGATAGGAACCGTCACAATCAGGATCCATCCCATCGGCTTAAACTGCTCCTGCGACATCTCCATCTGCTCTTCCATCATCCGTACCCGTTTGTCATTGAGCTTCTTGAGTCGCTTTTCATCGCCTGCAAGGGTTGCTTCACGGTAAATTTTCTGGAAATCCTTCATCTTTGCCTGAACAACCTGCATCTTCTCATAGTCTATCGTATATTTCTGAAGAAGGGATGAATAACACCCGGTGATCGCTGCAAGAATGAGGATAAGGACAGCCCAGAGACTGGGATTACCCATATCGCCGGTAACACCAATGGCCGTTGCCATCGGTCCAAATATAAGATCGGCTATAGAGCCGATCGCATTACGAAGAGGGGCAATTGAATAGGCCCCCATCGCAATCAGCATAACAATGAAAAAGGTGGTCATACCACCCATGCCCTTTTTTCCTGCGGATTTGCCTGGTGTTGAGATACGTCTCACCTCAGAATAGTTTTGAGTTCTGCAACAGAATTATTGAGCAGATTATCAGCATTGACCACAACTTTCACCGTACATCCGGTCAGCATTGCATAGGAGGCCGCCATTGCACGGTTAAACTGCTGGTGCTCACAAAGAGCACGGTATCCTTCTGCATCGCGGACACGGGTATCATCCGCCATCCGCCGCATCAGAATCTGGTCTTCATCCGTTTCAACAAGAACGACAATATCAGGCATCAATTCTTTAAGCACCCATTCAGGGAGTCCCGCCAGATATCCCTTCGGGGTCTTCACCGTACAATGTGTATCGATGATGATGTTGCCATCACTCTTTGCAATAAACTGAGCAGCATTCCGCTGCAATTCACGCTGAGTTGCCTGTTCGAGTCTGCGGATATCATCACGGCTCGTTACAAGACCCTGACTTGATGCTACATCGAACATGCAACTGCCAAAATTGACATTCTGATACTCGACACCCTCAGATGCGAGTTCAGAAATTGTCTGATTAATTACGGTCGTCTTACCAACGCCGGGTACCCCGGTAATGACTACTTTTTTACCCATTCTCTCCTTCACTCCTTGCCAAAGAACCCGCGCATGAACGGGTACATCTCCATGATCTGTTCACTTGCGATCTCTTCATACAATCGGTATACAATACTGACTGTCAGCAGGAGACCAGTTCCTCCAACCATTCCGATGACACCAAAGTAGTTGGCAATCACACTGAGGAGACCCACAAAGACCCCACCAATAACGGTGACACGGGGAATGTAACGGTCCAGATACTTTACCAGCACCTGTTCCGATCTCCGGTAGCCAGGGATTGACATACCACTCATCTGAATCTGTCGTGCAACGTGAGAGGAATCAAGACCGGCAGTCTTCACCCAGAAGAGAGCGAAGATTGCACCACCGACCACCATCACCATGAGGTCAAGACCCATGCGGGTAAAGATCTGCCAGATCGGGTGACCGACATCATACGCCCACCACATCCAGTCAGATGGACCGTTGATCGGTGCGAGATAGTACATCAAACCGTTTAACGGGGTATTGCCCTGGAACGTTCCGAGGATAGTGATCCCAAGATTGTTCAGGAACAGACCAAGCATCTGAACGTTTGCCTGCAGAACACGGACAAGGATCATTGGCAGCACACTTGCGTAGATCAGTTTCACGGGGAAACGTCCGCGAGCACCACGAACAGAAGCGTGTGCAAGCGGAATTTCAATACGTGTTGATTCAACATAGACAATCACGAGGAATATCGCAATGGTCGTGATCAACGCAAGCATATCTGTCCCGAAGTACTCAAGGAATGGCGCACCATCCGTGATAACCGCAAAGAGCCGCGGGAAGAACCCGATAGGGTATGCGTCCTCAACCGCATTCCAGTTTAAAAATCCGTTGACAAGACCCTGGGAAACACCCGCAACAATAAAGAGACCGACGCCGGAGCCGACTCCCCATTTTGTAACGACCTCATCCATCAGGAAGATCAGTAATCCACCGATACATATCTGTAGGAAGATAATGAACGTCACAATACCGAGATTTCCGCCGAATAATGCATTTGCAATGGTCGGATCAGCAGAAAGGAAACCACCGATAACATTCGGCAGTGCCTCGAGCACAATCATGACAAATATCAGGAGTTTCTGCAACCCCATGTACATGACCTGTCCACGTGCACTTGATGTATCCAACCCTAAGAGATCAGCACCCTTGAGGAGCTGAAGCACGATGGATGCTGTGACTATCGGTCCGATACCCAGGTGGGCAATTGAGCCACTCGCACCGGCTAAAAGGGCACGGTAGAACGAGAAAATATCCTGTGAACCAGGATCAAGCCCAAAAACCGGAATATTGGTCAGTACAAAATACAAAATCAGAATAGCAGCAGTCCAGATTAACTTATTTTTAAAGTGGACATGCCCTTCCGGACTTCTCACTGCTGGCATCGCTGCAAGCAGAGGTTCTAATCGATCCAGCATCGCTCCCATAGTAGAATTCCCTGAAAAAAAGAGAATCAGGCGTCCAGTGCCTGGCCACCGTTCTCTTCAATCTTTTGTCGGGCTCTGTCAGTAAATGACACAGCGGAGATTTTCATCTTCTTGGTAACTTGTCCGCCTCCAAGTATTTTATCAATACCGATTTGGCTTGCGTCGATAACAATGGTGTCCCCATCCATCAGAGCGTCTCCGGATGCGACAAGGGCATCGGCTATCTGGTCGATAAGACCGATGTCAATCGCCTCAACAGCGGATGATGGGTTCGGATTAAAGAACCCATGTTTTCCGTTGTGGACTTGATCGAGAAGGAGGTAATGGGTGAACCGGTGGTCACGGTGACCTGCACGGCCTCTGCCACCACGGTTTCCTGCACCACGACGGTTCTTGGCTGTCCCACCGCCACATGTTCTTGATCCGCGGTATTTTGAACGTTTGTTTACTGGCATCTGTTTCACCGCATCCTGTAAAGAAGTGAATTAATTTCACTTCCGTAGTTTCCGAGTGCACCGCCCTGCTGGAAGGTCCTTTTAATGGACTTGAATCCCTTGCGTGGGGGGTGGAGACGGAGTACTGGCTTGAGTTCCGGAACATCAGTCATTGACGCTTCACCTGCACAGATTGCAGCTGCGAGCGCTTTGATGTCCGCGAACTTTGAGTTCTCCTTTACATACTCATCGGTCAGGCGAAGGTTTCCCGTCAGCCTGCCACGGGTGGTAAGAATTGTTCCGAGTATTTCGGAGTCAATCTCACCATACGCCACGTAATCCTTAACCTTCCGGATCATACCGAGGTATGCCGGGGTGTCGGGAATAAGGACACAGTGGTTGATGTGGTGAAGACGGAGCATTTTTAGGGTATCTTTAATTTCCCTGTTGCAATTTACGACACCGCGTACCTGAACTACCACATACATTACTCGATCCCCCCTGTTCTCATGAGATTGGAGTTTTTCAATGCTTCAAAGGTAGCCTTTGCAAAGTTAATGGTGGTGCGGGTCTGCCCGAATGAGGATGTCCAGATATCGGTGACGCCTGCCAGTTCAAGAACTTTCTTTCCAATGTCACCGGTCACAAGACCGATGCCCTGAGGTGCAGGAATCAATGTGATGGTCACACTGCTTGCCTTGCCTTCAACACGCATTGGAATAGAGTGCCCTTCACCGCAGCCGCATTCCCAGCTGCCGCAACCGCGTTTTACCGCGATGATATTGATTTTTGCATTGGATATTGCTTTTTTGATTGCATTGCCGACCTGTGCGTCCTTTGCCTGTCCGTATCCAATGTAGCCGTTACGGTTGCCCACAACGACCACTGCACGGAACTTAACACGACGACCACTGTCGGTCATTCTCTGCACCATGTTGATGTCGAGTACTTCATCCTCAAGGTCGGGGAGGAAATAATCGACAATACCTGATTCTTTGATAGGTCTGCCAATTTCAAGCACTTCTTTCAGGCTTGTAAACTCGCCAGCAGCAACCTGTTTTCCGAGGCCGGTGATAGGAATCCATTCTTCCTGTTCATAGGCCATATTACTTCAACTCCTTCATGATTGCTTCTGCTGCCTGTTCCACATTCATAACGAGGTCAGCTGCACGCTCAGGTGCATATTCTGCAATGTGTGCGCCTTTCAGCCGGTCCTCACTCGGAAGAATCGATTCACCGTGTGGGACATTCAGACCGCCATCTACGGCGCCCTTCAGTGCACCGTAAACCTTTCCTCCAGGGGTTGAACGAGTCAAACCGATGTCGAGGATGGCTTCATCATAGCCTGCATTCAGTGCACGCACTGCAAAGAGCATACCTGTCAGATATGCTGCGGGTGTGTTTCCGGTTGCACCGGTAAACCCGAATCCTTTCAGCTCACTTGAGTATGCTGCAACACGTGTCAGGTCACCCTCAAGCGTTGCTTCTACCAGCTGAATGATGGTCTGCCGGTTGGTCTTTCTTACGACCATACGCGGTTTCTCGGAGAGGAGATACCGCATGCGGGCGTAGTAATCGGTCTTGCCCTGATGTCTCCTGCGAAACGGAACAAAGTACCGTGGTCCTGATGCCATTAGTTCATCCTCTCCTTAATCTGCTCAAGCTGTGCTTTCATATGTGCCACACTGCGGAACTGACCGCCTGCTGCCTTCCGGTATACTCTGCGGTAGAGGGTAACGTCAATGCTACCGTCGTCACGCAGTACACGGAGTTCTCGCCGGATTGCACGGATCTTTTTGATCCATGCACGTTTGGACGGAGTTCGTGCACCTGCAGATCCTTTCCTGCGTCCATGACCTCTACAATGGCCATAAGAACGTTTTGCGGCAAGAAGACGTGCACGGCCGCGGCTAATGCCTTGTACCGGCTTTGCACGGATAGCGCCTTCTTCAATAAGACCGCGGATATCCTCACGGGATATCGCGTTTTCGATATCAGTCTCGCGTTCGGCGTCCAGCCAGACACGGTTAACACCGCATTTGAGAACAGATCCTGCAAGGCGGCGCTGATTTTTCAGGTCACTCATCGGAGTCCACCTCTTCTACGGTCTCAGGTTCTTCTGCAACATGTCGGGACGCATCCTTCGGGTTGATTACCTTAAGACCAAGCGTAAGTGCCTTGTTCTGAATGACTTCGCGTTTCTTGTTGCCAACAGTGGCTCCCACACGGATTGCCTGTGTCTCAGGGTTAAGTCCCTCGAGATCTGCAGGTGCGAACACGAGAACTTCCTCGTATCCACTGGGGTGGAGACCACGAATAGCAACAGGGCTTCCAAAGCCTGGCCCTGGAAGACGGCCCTTTGCACGGATCTGCTTGCGCAGTTTGCTCTGAAGACCACGAGGGCGTCTCCATACATCATCCAGCTTCTTCTTCTGGGAAAGGCACTGGCGTGTAAAGCTCACCCGCTTTCCGTTGCGGATACGAATAAGTCTCTTCTTTTCGTCAGTCATCCTAATCACGCCTTCTGTGTGATGTATATTCCGTCCTGGAACACACGGGGATCACGATTGCGCACATGCGTAGCCCGCTCAATACGGGCTGCTGTGGTGCCTACGAGTTCTTTATCGATGCCGGTGAGAGTGACTTCGTCGCTTCCGGTTGAAACGGTCACTCCCTCTGAAATCCGTGCAATCCGAGGCTGTTTCTCGCCAAGGAAATTGATAATCTCAAGAGTTTTATCGGTCTTCTTGAGCTGGATTGGGAAGTGACTGTAAACCACTTTCATCTTATATTCATACCCTTCTGTAACCCCACCGCACATATTGCGGACATGGGCTGCATAGGTTCCTATCATTGCGACCTTTCTCTTGCGCTCAGATGCTGTTGAAACGGTAAAGACCGCTCCATCGCAGGAGACGTCGATGCCTGGGTAGCGCATATTGCGGGTGAGTTTTCCTTTGGGCCCCTCAATGGTGATTATTGCACCATCCATTGTTGCGGTAACACCTGCAGGAATCTCAACTGTACGTTCATTGTGCATTTATCACACCTCAGAACACATACCCGAGCAGTTCCCCGCCGATGCCTGCTGTTCTGGCCTGTTCATGTGACAACACGCCTTGTGACGTGGACATAAACAGAAGACCAAAATTCTTGGCCGGAAGGTAACGTGTCTCCCATTCTTCAAGCTCTACTAACTTAACAGAGAATCGTGGTGTAATAACCCCACATTTGTTGATGTTTCCGTTAAGTTTCACATTGAACTGACCGCCCCGGCCATCGTCAATGAGTTCAAATTCTGCAATGTAGTTCTTCTCTTTCATAATGCCGAGCATTGAACCGAGAAGCCTGCTTGCCGGTTCAACGATACAGCTCGTCTTACCGACATCGGAGGCGTTCTTGATGGTGCTCATCGCATCTGCGATTGGATTTGATCGTGTCATACCCTCTGCCTCCTAGTTCATCTTCTTAAAGCCGATTTTTGCGGCATTGTCCCGGAAGCACTGACGGCAGAGCATAATGTTGTGCCGGCGGACAAGCCCCTGCTTTCTTCCGCACATTTGGCACTCATTTGCACCACGACCGAATTTCTTCAGTGATGCACCGGTTTTCTTATCATCTGCCATTAGATCACCTCTACATTGAATGCTTCATTCATGTACGCAACAGCGTCTGCTTTGGTGACACGCTGTTTTGTCGGGAGCTTTTTCGTCTGAATTGATCTGCGCACAATGCGAATGCCTTTGCGCTCAAGAACAACGTTGACATCCATACCGTAGATACCGATCATAGGATCGTAGCTCTGGCCGGGGAAGTCAGTGTGTTCCTCAATACCGAATGAAAAGTTGCCGCTTGAATCGAACTGGGAGGCTGAAAGGGTATTTTCTACAATGCCAAGGGCAGTGCGGACGAACTCCTCTGCACGAACGCCACGGAGAGTGACGCGGCATCCAAGGGGCTGACCCTTACGGATACCAAATGCAGGCTGAGTCCTCTTTGCATAGGAGCGAATCGGGGTCTGTCCGGTGATCGCGGTGACAATGGCTTCTCCTTTGACAAGCTTGTCACCAGCTTCGCCGACACCCATGTGTATGACTACCTTATCGATATGAAGTCCCTGCATTGCGTTCACTGGTCAATCCCCCATTCACTGATATCTGTCGTCTCGCGTCCGATCATAAACACGTAGTTCTCAATCGTCTCGAATGCAACACCTGTGCCGTCTTCTACAAGAGCGACACGGTTGGGGATGCTTCCGGGAAGAATGTCAATCCGTGTGATTTTAGCGATTTTTCCCGAGTGGCTACCACCAATAATCATGGCGGTGTTGCCCTCTTTAAAGCCAAAGTGGTCAATGACCTTGAATTTGTTCTCTGGATTCAGAGATACGACAACGGAGTCTTTCGGCTTGTATTCCTGTGTATCAACGAGGATATTTGCACCGTAGCGGAGATTTAACTGAATCTTTCCACCTTTCACGATTGTCTTGTCCAGAATCTTGCAGAGGCGGCTCTGTGCTGCTTCTGCCGTAATGGGAACTGAGACGATATCGCCGCGTTTTGCACGGAGAATCCGGAAGTACTTGTCCACAGACGGGAGAGCGATGATGTCAAACACACCGATACCCATCTTTGGGTCAGTGCAGACAGCACCGTTCACAAACATCGCACGGCTCTTGAGAATGCGCTTTACTTCACTCATCGTGAGTGCCATTCCCATGTGATCACGCAGCCACAGTGCCACAGGCATTGCGCTTGCATTGTGAGGGCCTGGTGCGGTCTTTGTCACAAATGTGTTGGTCTTCTTGGCAATACGCCATGAACCAGGGCTGTTGAGCCTCTTTAAGTGGTTCGACATTACTTCTTCGCCTCCAGCTTTTCCTCACGACGTTTGTCTTTCAGATTCAGTTTCACGATGCATACATTGGATGGGTCCACCGGGCGAGGAACTTCACTTCCGTCGGCGCGGGTTGATGTAACACCGTGGACAATGATCTGCGACTTTTCGAGATTTACCCGGTCAACAACGCCTTCATTGCTGGCGAAGTCTCCACGGATAACCCGGACAGTATCACCGGTAACAACACGCACATTACGGCGGCTGTACTGTGTCCGGAGTTCCTTTGATAGCGGAGCATTCAGGAAACGACCCCTTGCATGAAGGGGTGCATTGTAGCGATATTTGCGCTGTTTGCGCGGCTGTGTGCTTGCAATACGTACCATATTTCCTTCACCTCAGACGATCATCGTTGCCATTGAACCGATCTTCGGGAAACGCTCTGCCACTTCACGTGCTACAGGGCCTTTAATTTCTGTTCCCTTAGGTTCTCCGCGTTCATTCACTACTACCATAGCGTTATCCTCAAACGACAGACGAAGGCCGGATACTCTCCTGATCTCCTTCCTCTGTCTGATGACGACTGCCTTCACGAGCTTCTTACGCATGTCGGGAGTGCCCTTTTTGACGGAAACTGTTGCTATATCTCCCAGACCGAGTTTGGGCTGGCGGCGGCGTACGCCGTGATACAAGTCAACAGAGACAATCTCCACCTGACGTGCGCCGGTATTATCGACGCAAGTAAGGCGGCTGCCGGTTGCTAGTGCACGAGGAGTGCGCGACTGTTTCGCTTTCATTCCTTCATCACCTCAACAACGACAAAGGTCTTGGTCTTTGAGATGGGGCGGCACTCGGCAATTTTTACCAAGTCGCCTACTCTAAGATCAAGACAAGGGGAGTGGTGTGCATGGATATGTGAACTGCGCTTTTCGTAACGCTTGTATTTCTTCACATAGTGCAGGTAGTCACGAGAGACTACTACTGATCCCTGCATCCGGTCACTCACGACCTTACCGGTAATCACCTGGCCGCGCACCGGTAAAGTGCCGTGAAATGGACAGTTCACGTCATTACATTCCTTTTCCGGAATGGGGACGTTCAATCCTGTGTTTTTAGCCATTATTTACCTCAGTTTCTGATTCGCATGCTAATTCTTCTTTCAGGCCGCATAATCAGCACCGACCCATCAACCCGTACCTGGGTATCATCGGGAAGGTGCAGATCAAAGGTCGCACACTTCTTTGCAACCCGAAGGGTGCGGTCACCAACACAGATATCAATCATCTGACGCGACTCGCCGCAGACCACACCGGTAATACCGGTCTGGACGCAGTTTGACGAAGCATGAACCCGTATCGGAAGTCCGATGAGTTCATGCCGACAGATGTTTTGTGCGGTGATCATGTGTGTTTCCTTATGGCCTGAAGTGAGAATCAGGCGTTGCGGCGCTTGTTCTGCTCAGTGCCGATACGAGCAATTGCTCTTCGGATTTCACGGATGCGTCCGGCATTCTCCGGTGCGCCTCCGGCACTTATCTTTCCATTATTCTCAAGAAGTTCGAGCCTGAGCTTAGCAAGCTGCTCCTGGAGTTCTACATCACTGAATTCAGTGACTTCTGATGCACGTAAGATTGCCATAATCAGAATTTCTCCTGTATAGGAACATCCTCAGATGCTTCGAGTTCAGCGTCAATCTCTGCACCAATGATATCCTCATCGACATCTGCGCCCTCATATGCATGCTCTTTGGGAGCAACGGGTTTAGGTTCGAGGACTTCAAAGGTGTCAGGCAGGCGTGCACCCGGTGGGATGATACTAACCTGAACACCAATCGTGCCAAGCTTCTTGACACAAAGGCCAAATCCGCGGTCCACGATGGTCACAGCTGGTTCACCAGAGTGCTTTACATGGCCCTCGGTGAACTTCTGGACACGTGAACGGGCACCGGTGAGTTTCCCGGAGAGAACGACCTCACAACCGAGTGCACCGGAATCCATCACACGGCGGAGAACACTGTTCCCTGCCTTGCGGAAATACCAGCCGCGCTCGAGTGAGTTTGCAAGTCTCTCTGCCATAATCTGGGCATTGAAACTTGGCTCGTCTACCTGCTGAACCTCAATCTGCGGGGAGTCAATACCATAGTCATTCTGGAGGTCAGCGGTCAGCTGGCGAACCACTTTGCCGCCCTTTCCAATGACAATACCCGGTTTTTCGGCCCAGATCGTAATCTGCGTGCCGAGAGGGGTGCGGGATAACTCCATGCCGCCGTAGCCTGCACGTTTCAGTTCCTTCTGAAGGAAGTTCTGAACGCGTGCTTCACGGACGCCATCTGCTACAAATCTCTTCTCAATTCCCATGTTCAGGCCTCCCTGACGGCAATGTCAATGTTGACAGACTCTGCGATTTTAGGTGTGGCGCGTCCCATTGCACGGGGGAAGATGCCTCGCATCTTACGACCGCGGTTGGTAGAAATATGGTCAATGACAAGATTTTCGGTGTCAAGACCAATGTATTCTGCGTTCTTCTCAACTGATTTGATCAGGGTGATGAAGCATCCGGCTGCCTTGACAGGGTAACGCCCGGCGTCCCAGCCCTTCAGACCGCTCTTGTGTGCAACATCATGGTTGAACCGGCGGAATGCTACTGCACGTTTCAGTGCAACAACATCCTCAAGGAAGGCAATTGCCTCTTTGGTCTTCATCCCTCTGATTTCACGGGCAATCTCAATTGAATGCTTGGGGGATACCGGAAGTTCATTTGCCTTTGCACGGGCAAAATCGTCCCTTTTCTGAATAGAATATGCTGTTCTTGCCATGTTCATCACTTCAGAGGTACGAATTTACTCGACCGGGTTGCACCGATACCAGCACTGCCGTGGTTCACACGACCGCGAGTGAGCGCAAACTCTCCCAGGTAGTGGAATACAGCCTCAGGCTGAAGTTCTACTTCCATGAAAGCTTTTCCATTGTGGATTGCGATGGTCTTCCCAATCATCTCAGGGAAGATGATCATATCGCGGAGGTGAGTCCGCACACGTTCTTTCCCGTTCCTGATGTCGTGCATCAGGCTTTCATGTATGGGGGACATGCCGCGGTTAACCCGTCGACGAATCCGTGCAGGCATAATGGGCAGAAGTTCTGTCATGCTCATCTGCTGCATATTTTCTATGGTGAAGCCGTGGTAGGTGAATTCTTCTTTCCGCCTCGGCAACCGTTTCTGTGTCTTTTTTGCCATATCTGATCACTCCCGACTATTTCCTTCCGGTTCTCCTCGAGGCGATATGTCCAACTTTTCTTCCTGGTGATGTACCACGTGCACAACTCTTTGGTCTGCCGACATGCTGGTGTCCACCGCCACCGAATGGGTGGTCAATGACGTTCATACAGACAGCCTTTGAGCGAGGCCACTTCTGTGCCTGTGATTTCATCTTGTGGTACTTCTTACCCGCTGTGACAAACGGCTTCTCGCCGCGTCCGCCACCGGCAACAATGCCAATGGTGGCACGACAATCTTCGTTGAACCACTTGTCTTTACCGGAGGGCATTCTGATACCGACACGACCGATGTCCTTGCCGATAACCTGTGCCTGCACACCGGATGCACGAATGAACTTGCCGCCGTCATTGGGGCGTGCCTCGACGTTACAGACGTAGGCACCCACAGGGACACAGGCAAGAGTAGGCGTGTTTCCGTTTTTGATCGGAGCTCCAGGGCCCCATACGACCTTGTCGCCGATACCCATGCCCTCAGTAATGAGCATGAACATCTTCTTCTGACTGCCGTCAAGCTGGATCTTGGCAATCGGTGCGTGCCGGGCGGGGTCGTGCTCGATATCGATCACAATGCCGCTGACAGTCTCACCGACTGTACCAGGGTGCTTGAGTTCAGCCTTGTATTTGTGTGAAGGTGCACGGTATGTTGGGCCTCCACGGCCACGGTTCTGAGATATTATGCGTTTACCCATTCAAACCACCTCAGAGGATCCCCAGCCGTGAAAGTATCTCTTCACCGGCTTTCTTGTCTTCAAACGTGACAACAGCTTTCTTCTGGCCTTTCATTGTCATCATTGTTGTAACAGACAGTACTTTGTGACCAAACAGTTCCCCGACTGCACGAGCAATCTGGTTTTTGTTTGCTTCACGGCGGACAATGAACTGAAGCTTGCCGTCAGTGTCGAGCATCATGGATGCTTTTTCTGTGACATACGGCGTTTTAATTACCATCTCACATCATCTCCAGTTTCTTGAGTGCACCGGCAGTCCATACAGTCAGACGTCCTGCCTGGGTACCTGGTGCGAGCAGTTCAGCGTTCAGCTGGTGTACCGCGACGACATCGACGCCGGCGAGGTTTATTGCTGCACGCAGAGGTACTTCGCTTGTGACAATCAGCACACTCTTGCGCTGCTTGTAACGACGGCCACGCATCTTGCCACGGCCTGCACGTACCTTTTTGCTCTCTGCAGAGCGCTCTACATCGGCGTATACGCCTACGACAGTGAGTGCTGCCACAACATCCTTTGCAGAGGTCAGACCCTCGAATGAATCATCAAAGATGACCGGGACGCTCCCTTCATAGAGATGGCCACGTGCGGATATCAGGTCCTCGTTTAAGGTTGCTGCAATAGCAGACCGGATAGCAAGGCGCTTCTCCTGTTTATTGATCTTGCGGACGAGCTTCTTCTCCACTTTCGGAGGGTGAGCTGCACGTCCACCTACTGCCTGCGGGACACGTGCTGTACGTGATCCATTCTTGAGGCGCGGAACCATTGCTTCACCACGACCACTGCCCCACGAGACAGCAGATGTGCGCATCCCTGCCAGTGGATCGGTGCCGTGTGGCTGGTAGCGCTCACTCTGAAGTGCAAGAACAGCGTTTTTAATGAGGTCCGGACGGTATGTCTCTTCAAAGACTGCAGGGAGCTCAATCTCTCCTGCCGAACCACCGTCAATTGTTGAAATCTGTGCCTTCATTTCAGATCATCCCTGTTTGCTGGCAACACTCACGTATTGGATTGCCGGTATGCGCTCAACATGTTCACTCTGCCGGATTGCAGGCCGCATTCTGATAAGACGTTTGCATGGACCAGGAACTGAGCCTTTAATTGCAACATATCTGCCTCTGACAAGACCGTAGTTCAAAAATCCGCCTGCGGGGTTGATCTCTTCACCGGATTCGCCGATCTTTAAGAGGCGTTTGTTGAATTCAGTGCGCTGCATGTATCCCATCTGACCGGTCTGTGGAACCTGCCACTTTACGTGGTGAGGGAACCATGGGCCAAGGTTACCGATATGACGCTTCTTACCGCCGCGGGAGTGTTTTCCCTTACGGGTCTGAATGCCCCAGCGTTTTACCGGGCCATTTGTTCCCTTTCCGGTGGTAATTGCGGTTACATCGAGGTACTCGCCAGTTTTGAGGACAGAGTCGAGCTCGACTTCCTTTCCTAAAAGAGCGGTTGCATATGCAACGCGGTCTTCAATACTGCCACCTGCAATGCGCATCTCCATGATGTCCCCTGCTTTCTTTGGGACACCGGTCAGAACTGCGGGCTGGGTCTTTGTGATAGCAAAGACATCGGTTACTTTACCGGATGCTACTGCTTCCGAAAGTCCTGCAAGGGTTTCTTCGGACCATGCTTCAGCAAAGGCACGCTTACCAAAAGTGTCGTTTCTATACAGGCGTATGCCAATTACCACCATCGCTGGAATCTCAACGATAGTGACAGGAACCATGATCTCCTTGCCCTCTGAAGGGCTTTTCTTATGGTCGTCGACCATAACAATGTGAGTCATGCCCACCTTGTAACCGGCAAAACCCTGCAGTACACACTCCCCGGTGTGCTCTGGCCAGGCGCCATACTTCGGCACCTGGCTCTTCGCACGCTTGCGAGGACTGTATGCAAGTGAACCTCTGCGAGGTCTGTGTGTATCGGACATTGATGTATCAATCCTAAGTCTTGATTTTCAGTTGATGCTTCATCCTGCGATGGGGAGTCCAAAGCAGAATACTATCCGAGAAAGAATTGATTTTTCAACTCAGGTTTGAGCTGACGCTGTGGCGGATGGACCAAATGCCGTATGCCTGAACCTGCGGTATGGATTTAAAATCCTCATCGTTTGCTTCAGGCACCGGGTCCTTCACATATCTGAAAGATATTTTTCCGGTGTGGACCGGAAAGACTCATTCTCTCAAATTGATTTTGATCGTTTCCGTTTCCGCGCGCATACGAAATGCGCCGGAGTTGGGCTCGTTCCACAAAACGTCCACCCTTACGGCTCAATCAGATCCTACGTCTTTCACCCTGGTGTGTTAGAACACAACCATATCCCGGTACCCTTCCCCGCAGCAAGCTGCGAGGAAAGTCACCATACATGGTGATTCGCCGGAGCAGAGAACAGGCACGTAACCTGACCACTTCATAGAATCACCATATATGTTTCCTAAATGTTTCTGCGAAAAGGATATAAAAGTATGGAAAAAAAGAGGAGCCAAGAAAGGGGATTCACCCGAAGCAGAGGTCCCCATCCTTATTGATATACACATCAACGTCCTCGCGCACAAACCGCCCTCTGAACTTTTCGGGGTTTGCCTCCTTTAACCGGTTGATCAGATCAAGGGAATCATAGCGGACTTTAATCTTCAGTTTTTCTGCCTCACTGAATATTTCGCCTGCCGCATCAAAAAGATCGGTCCCGGCTTTAATGGTACACAGATGGGTTGCATCAAGCGTATAGATGAATTCGAGTGTTTCTTTTGCCTTTTCGATATTTTCATATGCCGCTTTTTCAATCGTGCATACATTCGCCTTGGAGGTATTGATGATGTCTGCTATCTGCTGTTGCGTCAGGCCCTGTTTCCGGTACCTGAGCACCTCCCTCTGACGCCCAGTGAGAAGACCTTGTTTCATTAAGTTTACTATATATTCCCTTAACTTAAACATTTTGCGTTGACAATCTTTGACTGTCAGATAATGACAGAAAATTCACAATGCTTATTACTGACTATTCTAATAGTAGAATGTTCTCAAATTTGAGAGGTTTAGTTATGGTAGTTAAAGTAGGAGTTGCAAAATTAGGCAACATAGCAAGCGGCGTTATGGTCGAGCTTCTGCTCGATGAGCGCGCAGACCGGACAGATATGCAGACATTCATGGCAACGAGCGGAACAAAGCTCGAAGTTGAGGATGTCGATCGGGTCGTTAAAAACCTTATCGCATACAAACCAGACTTTGCAATCGTTGTTTCACCAAACGGCGTCCTTCCAGGCCCAACCGGTGCACGTGAAGCATTGAAAGCAGCAGGAATCCCTGTTGTTGTCATCACCGATGACGTCACCACAAAGAAAGAATGGGCAGACCTCAAAGAGAGCGACTTCGGATACATTATCCAGAAGGCAGACTCCATGATTGGTGCACGCCGTGAATTCCTCGACCCAACCGAGATGTCTGACTACAACGGCAATCTGGTAAAGGTCCTCACCATTACCGGTGCATTCAGAAAGATGCAGATTGCACTTGATGCAGTCATTGACCAGGTTAAGGCAGGCAAGTCCGGTAAAGATCTTGAACTCCCAAAGATCGTCATGACCGCAGACAAGGCAGTCAAAGACGAGTTCTCAAACCCCTATGCATGTGCAAAGGCACGTGCAGCATTTGAGATTGCAGCAGCAGTTGCAATGGTCAATGTAAAGGGCTGTTTCATGACCAAGGGATTCGAGAACTACGTTCCCATTGTTGCATCCGCACACGAAATGATGCGCTCTGCAATGCTCCTCTGTGATGAAGCACGTGAGATGGAGAAGGCAACAGATGCAGTCATCCGTATGCCACACAAGAACGACGGCACCCTCGTCTCAAAGACCACCCTCATCTCCAAACCAGAATAACCCAAATACCCTTTTTTTCTAACGTTCTGCGTTTGCTACATAGTTCAGTCAGATACGCTACGGTGTAGTGAGTTGTTTTTTAAAAATGAAGTGTATCTCCCCGAGAGGCATCCCATACGAGAGCTATTTTTTCATAAAAGCAATTCCACAGATGGGTCTGCACCGCACTGAACTTCAACGCTATCCCCGTCTTACGCGAAGAGCCTTCAAAAAAAAAGAGTCAGGGCAGAAGACCGCCGATTTCTTCCGGAAGGGTCAGCACAATGGGTTCAAGGTGCATGCGCTCCATAAACGCCGAGTCGCTCATTCCGGTAGAACAGGGGTTAATCCGTGCAATAAGAGAGCAAAATGCACGGAACCCTCTGTCCTTTCGCCCGGCTGCATCACAGACGAGTGCCATGTTAAACGCATAATGACCCGCGCCACGATAGAGAGAGATAATTCGCTCCATTCCTTCTGCGAGAAGATGGCACCAGGGTTCGAGCTCGCCAATGCAGCGAATAGGAAGATAGGCACGCACCTCTTTTTCACCCAAAGGAACCGCGTGGGCAAAAAACGGCAGTTCATCACCAAAGAGATGGCGCGGCCCCCCTATCTCGTGGTCAAGAAGACAATCCCGATACTTCATGCCTGTTTTTTGGCAGAAGGCCTCCGACTGGTGGATTACTATTCCTGCATGATAGGTCGGGGCT
>Ga0265294_10001437_pt1 | contig 32018 bp, 21 predicted proteins | sample MunlanPumphouse3_FD_192504 | JGI IMG/M metagenome (GOLD analysis project Ga0265294, IMG submission 192504) | Groundwater microbial communities from a municipal landfill in Southern Ontario, Canada - Pumphouse #3 | ecosystem: Environmental > Aquatic > Deep subsurface > Groundwater | place...
ATTTGTTCTCTTGACTTTTTGTGGGTACTAAGATAGCTTACAGAAAAAGAATCGTCGTGATTTTGCCCGGAAAAAGTTTTTGTTTTTTGTATAAAATTCTTCTTATCTAATCAAAAATATGTATTTTCGGCGGGCAAAAAAATCTAACACCTTATCAATATACATTTTATGTCAAAATTGTTTATCAGAAAGTCGTTAACCCAACTTTTAAAAGAAGCGGAACTCAATGAATACGGATTAAAGAAGCACCTGACAGCCTGGAACCTTATTCTACTGGGAGTCGGTTGTGTCATTGGTGCGGGAATTTTTGTAATTACAGGGACGGCTTCTGCCTTATATGCAGGTCCTTCTCTGGCCATTTCATTCGTTTTATCTGCCTGCGCCTGTGCCTTTGCCGGTTTGTGCTATGCAGAATTTGCTTCCATGATTCCCATTTCCGGCAGTGCCTATACTTATGCTTATGCAACCATGGGGGAATTTATTGCCTGGATTATCGGTTGGGACCTGATTTTGGAATATTTGTTCGGTGCTGCGACGGTGGCAGTGGGGTGGAGTGGTTATGTGAACAATTTTCTGAACCACTTGGGTTTGTATTTGCCTCAATCCATCAGTGGCAGCCCTTTTTCCATCGATATAAACGGGTGGCATGCGACAGGGTCTCTCATCAACTTTCCTGCTATGTTTATCATTTTGCTGATGACGGCTTTTTTGGTCATCGGCATTAAGGAATCTGCCAAATTAAACGATATTGTTGTGTTGATTAAAGTGACTGTTATCTTGCTGTTTATCGGTTTCGGAATTTCGTATATCAATGTGGATAACTGGGTGCCTTTCATACCTGAAAATGTCGGAAAGTGGGGACATTATGGATGGTCTGGCATTTTGACGGGGGCAGGAGTGATTTTTTTCGCATACATTGGGTTTGATGCTGTATCCACAACTTCTCAGGAGGCTATCAATCCCAAAAGGGATTTGCCCATCGGCATTCTGGTTTCATTGGCTATTTGTACCGTACTTTACATTGCCGTGTGTCTGACAATGACGGGCATCGTAAATTATAAGGAGCTGAATGTCCCGGCACCTGTAGCCTTGGCTATCAGCCAAGCCGGGCCTTCGCTTAGATGGTTACGTCCGATCGTCGATATTGGTGCCATTGCAGGTTTGACATCGGTGGTGCTTGTTTTGATTCTGGGACAGTCCAGAGTGTTTTTTACCATGGCGAGTGACGGTTTGCTCTGGAAAAAATTTGCCAAGGTGCATCCCAAATATAAAACACCTTATGTGACCACTATAGTTACCGGATGTGTCTGTGCCTTGATTGCCGGCACTCTTCCCATCGGATTGTTGGGTGAAATGGTCTCCATCGGTACTTTGCTGGCTTTCACCATTGTGTGCTTTGGTATCATACTTCTTCGAAAATCAGAGCCTGATGCTCCCCGTTCTTTCAGAACGCCATGGGTACCATTCATACCCATAGCAGGAATGGTTGTATGTTTGGCGGAAATGGCTGCATTGCCGTTTGGTACCTGGATGCGCCTTTTGGGGTGGATGGCGATAGGTTTTGTTATTTATTTCACATACAGCAGGAAACACAGCAAGATTAGAAAGGCCGCCAAAAGTCGTTCAAAGTTACGTAACTGATTTATCACAACATATTCGAACCGATAAAGAAGTATACCAATGCTGCAAGCAAAGCACTGACAGGAATTGTCAGTATCCAGGCAACCATCAGTGTTTTGGTGACCCCCCAACGTACCGCTGAAAGTCGCTTGACAGCTCCAACACCCATGATGGCTCCGGTAATGGTATGGGTAGAACTGACAGGAATGTGAAGGAATTCAGTCAAATAAAGGGTGATGGCACCGGCTGTTTCTGCGGCTACACCTTCAATGGGGGTTACTTTTGTGATTTTGGAGCCCATCGTTTTGACAATTTTCCAGCCACCTGTCATTGTTCCCAAGGATATGGCGGTAAAACAGGAAAATGCAACCCAATCAGGTAAATCATTTGTGTTTTGAATTTGAAGGAAAAGACCCTGAGAGTGAGATGCAATCATGGCAGCAGCAATAATACCCATTACTTTTTGCGAGTCATTGAGCCCGAACCCTATGCTGAACAACCCTGAGGAGGCCAACTGCAAATGTTTGAACCAAGTGTTTGCCTTGTGAGGGTTGGTTTTTCTGAAAAACCATTGGATAGAGATGGTGAGTACGGAAGATATAGCCATACCAATGGCTGGAGCCAGGATGATAAAGAGTGCAATGTTGAGAATGACATCTCCTTGTATGGACTCAAATCCGCTTGTGGTATACCCGTTTTTCATGATGGTACTCATGATGGCCGCACCCGCAAATCCACCGATCAATGTATGGGATGATGATGATGGAATTCCAAACCACCAGGTGGCCAGGTTCCAGGTGATGGCAGCTATGATTCCTGAAAATATGACCGGAAGTGTGATATAATGTTCGAATACGGTTTTGGAAACTGTGTTGGCTATCCCAAATTCGCCAATAATGTATTTGGCGACAAAATAAGCAACAAAATTCCAGAATGCAGCCCACAAAACTGCCTGAAAAGGTGTAAGAACTTTGGTTGATACGATTGTTGCGATGGAATTGGCTGCATCGTGAAAACCATTGATATAATCAAAGAGCAATGCAAGGACAATAATTGCAATTAGGAGACTCATCAATTGATACGATAAAGGTTATGCATACTTGACAATGATCGTTTTAATGATTTTTCCGACATATTCAGCTACATCAGTGGCTTTTTCAAGCTCGAACATAATTTCTTTCAATTTGATGATTTCAATACTATCTTTTTCTTTTTCGAACAAGTTGATGATAAAATGTTCATAAACGTCATCAGCCTTATTTTCTATGTCGTGGAGTTCTTGACAGTAACCTTTAATTTTCTTGGCATCTTTTTTCAGGACATCCAGTTCATCAACAGCCTTTCCGATGCAGATGACACCTTCCTTGATGAGTGCTGCCATTTCACCTGCACTGGGGGGCATGCTTGCCGGATTGTAAAGTACCATACGTTTGGCACAACTGTTGATGTAGTCCGTGACATCATCCAGCCTTCCGGCCAAATGATTGATGTCTTCCCTGTCGAAAGGGGTGATGAAGGTTGTGTTCAGGTCATCAAAAATCTTGTTTGATAACATGTCGCCTTTTTTCTCTTGTTCCTTGATCTTTTTGTAATAGTCAGCAGCTGTGGCGTGATCATAATTCCGGATAAATTCGATCAGAAGATCTGAAGCAACCAGCATGACATCTGACATTTCTTTTAATACAGGAAAGAATTTTGGCTCTTTTGGAGTAAACTTGCTGAAAAACGAGTTGTTCATTGTAAAATGATTTTTTTTCTGAAGTTTTATGGAGGTGAGAAGAAAAAATACACCCCTCTGTCATTGCTTGCAAAAGTAAAAAAAAACAATGGTACTGAAGATATTTTATGATTAAAAATTCAAGTTTTTTATAACTGGAATTTTTTCCGGATATGCAATTTTATGAAGAATGACAGGGCTCTCATACGTGTTTTGCAGCCTTAAGTTCCTGAATTTGATGCCCGATCAAAAGGAGATCATGATTTGTTATTCATTGTTCTGCAGTATATAGTTGTATATTCATCCTTTTTAATTGGGACTTAATTTCAGTTGGAATTCCTTTGTCAGTAACAATAGTGTTTATTTTATTGACAGGGGCAATAAAAGTAAAACTTCTTTTGTTGAATTTTGAAGAGTCTAAAACAGCTATCGTTTCTTTTGACATTGACATCATGGTCTGATTAATATTGGCTTCTTCAATATTGGGGGTTGATACACCTTCTTCCATATTAAAGCTATCCACACCGAGGAATAGTTTGTCGCAATAAAAGATTTTAAGGGTCGATTCGGCCAACGGACCAACGGTGGAAAGAGATGATTGTCTAAGACGTCCGCCTAAAAGTATTACTGTAAAACGGTTGTAGTTTGATAGTTCTACAGCGATGTTGATGGCGTTGGTAATGATGGTTAAATCTCTGAAAGAATCCAGGTTTTTTGCTATCTCCAATGTGGTAGTTCCCGAGTCGAGAATGATGGTTTCGTTTTCCCTGATTAAAGAGGCCGCAAGCTTTCCAATAGCTCTTTTTTCTTTGAAGTGGTACAGTTGTTTTTCTTTAATGGCAATATCAGCTCCGGCACTAATTTCAGGTATACGGAGAGCTCCGCCTCTGATGCGGGTTACAAGATTTCTTCTTTTAAGTTCATTCAGATCTTTACGGATCGTAACTTCCGAAACTCTAAATTTATTGCTCAATTCAGAAACCGAAACTTCTGGTTGGTTTTGCAATTCTTGCAAAATATTGGCTCTTCTTTCTCTAGTAGAATGAGATGTTTCCATAATATGTTGATTTAATTGGTCTTGTCATTTTTCTGGAAGTCCTTTCATGTAAATGGTATGTTCATGTAGCAAAGTTATAAATAAGTTTTGAAATATCATATATAAATGCAATAAACGAAACCTTCCGAAACCTTTTGTTTTTGGTATAAACTTCTATAAGTATAAGTTAAACAGCAATATATAAATTTATACCTGTTTTTTGTGTTATATAACATATAAATTATTTATTTCGAAAGTTTCGTTGGTCGCTACTTTTGCAAAACATAAAACGAAAAATGTTTCAAAGCAATAAAATATACAAAACAAAATGCAATTAAAAAATTATACATATACGTATAAAGAAATTATTCAACAGCCTGATATGTGGCTAAAAGAATATCAGTTAATTTATAACCAGAGAGAAATGATTAAGACATTTCTTTCGGAAAACAATGTTTCGAAAGATTCCGAAATAATTCTGACCGGAGCAGGCACTTCTGCTTTTATTGGAAATGTACTTGAATGTATTTTACTACAAAAGGGCTTCTCGAATTGTAAAGCAGTAGCAACGACCGATATAATTACGCATCCAGGAGCTTATTTGAGTAGCAACCGCGAAATAATACTTGTTTCATTCGCCCGTTCCGGAAATAGTCCTGAAAGTTTGGCTACTGTAGAAATAGCAAACGCTATTGCTAAAAAAGTACTGCATATTGTGATTACCTGTAATAAGGAAGGTAAACTGGCAATGACTGCTAACAATACAAATACACTTTTATTATTTTTGCCGCCTGAGACAAATGACCAGAGTCTGGCAATGACCAGTAGTTTTTCCACGATGATGCTTGCATTTTTATTGCTGACTGATATTGAACAGATTGAGAAAAAGAAATTAATAATCGGACAGCTTTGTGAGGGAGCTCGGGAAATGCTCGATAAATATGAACAGTCTATTGAAGAGATTGCAGGGCGCGATTTTTCACGTGCCATATTTCTCGGATCGGGCGAACTGAAAGGTATAGCCGAGGAATGCCACTTGAAACTTCAGGAACTTACAGATGGAGATATTATATGCAAGTTCGATTCTTTCCTTGGATTTCGTCACGGTCCAAAAGCTGTGATTAATGATAAATCGATTCTGATATATTTATTATCAAGTAATAAGTATATCCAGCAATACGAGAAAGATCTAATCAAACAGATAAATCTGAATAATCAGGTTGTTGCTCAGGTTGCAGTTTCGGCTGACAAGGCAGTAGTGGTAGAGGGAGTTAAATTTGATTTACAGGTTTCTATGGATAATTTATTTTCTCAAACGAAAGAATATAGTTTTATACCTTATGTGATTATGGGACAATTGCTCGGATTCTTCAAATCTTTATCAAAGGGACTAAATCCCGATAATCCTTCTATATCGGGTAACATTTCAAGAGTTGTTGAAGGCGTTATTATATACGATTTGCCTGAAAAGAATAAGAATTATTGAGATGAGAATATCTCTATTTAATTTATAATCGGGGCATAGTTAAACCCCCAAATATATAGAAAAGAAAAAATGCCAAAAGTAGAAAACATATTACAGCAGATCTCCGTTCTAGAAGAAAAGACTGGTGTAAAACGCACATTATTGGCCGTGTGTCCTAATTCAACATCGGTAATAAAAGCAGCTTTCAGAGCAGCAAAAAGAAATAATGCTCCTATCATGTTTGCAGCAACACTTAACCAGATAGATGGTGATGGCGGATATACAGGTTTAAATCAATCGGAATTTGTAAAGATGCTTTGTAATGAAGCTGAGGCAGTCAACTATCAAGGTCCATATGTTGTTGCAATAGACCATGGCGGACCTTGGTTGAAAGATATTCAGTCGATTGAGAAATGGGATACGGAAAGAGCAATGAACGGAGTAAAGAAATCGTATGAAGATGCCATCTCTGCCGGCTATGATTTAATTCACGTTGATCCTACCGTAGACATCTCCCTTTCGAAAAGACAGATTATCGATATTAAGATTGTTGCATCCCGCACTGTAGAACTTATTCTCCATGCTGAAACATTTCGTCGTGCTCATCACATTGCTTCTATTTCATATGAAGTAGGAACGGAAGAAGTACATGGCGGACTGGCTGACGAATCTGTTTTCGATATTTTTATCAGTGAACTAAAGAAGGGGCTTGACAAAGCTGGTTTGAATGAGGTGTGGCCATGTTTTATTGTAGGAAAAGTAGGTACGGATTTACACACTACCACTTTTGATAAAGAGGTTGCTTGTAAACTGACGACTAAAGTTCGTAAGTTCGGTAGTTATATTAAAGGGCACTATACAGATGGCGTTTCGAATCCGCAGGATTATCCGCTTTGCGGTATGGGAGCAGCAAATGTAGGCCCCGAGTTTACCATCAGCGAATATGAAGCATTGATAGAACTGGAACAAATCGAGAAGGAGTATAATCTCAAAAACGAGATTGCCCAGTTGTCAAATATAAAAACAACCTTGTGGAAACTTGTCATCGAATCGAATCGTTGGAGAAAATGGTTACACGAAGGAGAAAAAGATTTTCAGGATCTTTCAGAAGAAAGAAAGAGCTGGATTATCAAAACCTGTTGCCGTTATATCTGGCAGAATCCCGAAGCATTAGTAGCCAGATATAGATTATATGATAATCTGAAACGTTTTGGCATTGATTCAGAGTCGATTATTTTGGGTAGAGTTGAACACGATATGGATAAATATTTTTACGCTTTCAATCTCGTAAATTTAAATGATCATTTAGTATGAAGAAATTTGATGTAGTCGCGCTCGGTGAATTGAATGTAGATCTTATTTTGAATAAAATTGATGGTGAACCGGAAATCGGGAAGGAGAAGTTTGCTCAAGACATGATTCTGACATTAGGTAGTTCGACAGCCATTTTTGCGGCCAATATTGCGTCAATGGGAACAAAGACAGCATTTGCAGGAATGATCGGGAAAGATAGTTTTGGAAAACTGGTAAAAGATAGTCTTGCCGCCAAGGGGGTGGATACTTCACTCCTGATTGAAACCAGTAAGGGCGCAACCGGAGCAACTATTGTTTTGAATTACAATGAGGACAGAGCCAATGTGACTTATCAGGGTACCATGGATATGATGTGTTTGGATGATATAGACAAATCAATCTTTCAGAAAACAAAGCATATTCATATCTCATCTGTTTTCATGCAATCAGGCGTTAAAAAGGATTTGATTGATATATTGAAACTGGCACAACAAAACGACGTAACCACATCTCTTGATACACAATGGGATCCTACTGAAAACTGGGATTTCGATTATTCTAAAATTCTTCCGCTTGTGTCGGTATTTATGCCCAATGAGAAAGAACTGATGCTTATAACACGTTCCGAAAATTTAGATGAAGCTATTCGTAAAATCAGTCCTTATATTAATATCTGTATAGTAAAGAGAGGAAATCAGGGATCGTTGCTGGTGCTTAATGACGGAACAACGCACAATCAGCCAGCATATCTGAATACGGATGTGGTTGATGCCATTGGTGCTGGTGATAGTTTTAATGCTGGGTTCATTCATCAGTTTGTAAAAGCTAAATCTCCGATTGAATGTCAGTTGTTCGGAAACTTGATCGGTGCAATCAATACAATAGCCCCCGGAGGTACGGGAGCTTTTACATCAAAAGAAGATATTGTGAATATCGCAAAAAATATTTTCAAGCAAAATATCACATTATGATCGTTCAAGAAATATTAAAAAAATGCCAAGCTGAAAAGAAGGCTGTGCTTGCAACCAACTTTTATAATCTGGAAACACTTCAAGGGATTCTGAAAGCTGCTTCGATTATGCATGTTCCGGTTATTTTACAGTTGACCAGAAGTTCAATTGATTATATGGGTCTTGAACAAGCTGTTCAAATGGGACGCGAAGGTTTGAGAGATTATGGACTGAATGGATGGATCCACTTGGATCATGGAAACTCCATTGAGCTTGTTCAACAGTGCTTAGATGCAGGATTCGATTCTGTAATGATTGATGCCAGTGAAAAAAGTATAGATGAGAATATTCATATTACCAGTGAAGTTGTAAAACGTGCAAAATCTTATAATGCCAACGTGGAAGCAGAGCTGGGTTATATAGCCAAGCTCGGGCAAGATCAGTCGGGAGGATTTACCACAGCCGAAGACGCTATCCGGTTTACAGGCGAAACCGGTGTAGATGCTTTGGCTATTGCCATTGGGTCAGCTCATGGCTTCTACAAATCGGCGCCGAAACTGAATATAGAAAGGTTAAAAGAAATACATCAGGCTGTGGACACTGTATTGGTTTTGCATGGAAGTTCCGGTATCCCTTATGATATGGTTCAGGAAGCTATCCGGAACGGAATCAGCAAAGTAAATTTGGCTACCGAAATTAAGGATACGTTTATGAGGACTCTTAAAAAAACACTTCAGGAAACGGATGAGATAGACCTACGTAAAGTATTTCCAAAAGCTACAAACTCTGTGACGAACTTGCTTTGTGAAAAATACAAAATGGTAAATACTGCGAATTGTTAAAAGAATAGTGAGATGAAACGTTCGTTGTTAGTCAAAATATTAATATTGGTTCTTCTTTGTTTTTCATTCGCAAAGATCTCGGCTCAAAGTCTGAAGGATACATTGAGGATGGAATATTATCAACCGAAGTCAATTTTCAATATTCCGATAACAATAGTAAATAAAGCTAAATATCCTGTTATTGATGTTCATTCACATAATTATGCAAATACTGATGCCGAAATCAGGGAATGGATAGCCAATATGGATGCATGTGGTATTGAAAAAGCACATATTCTGAGTTGCAATTGGATAGGTCTCCCGTTTGAAGAATTTGCGAAAGCTTATGCTCCATATAAAGATCGTTTTGCGCTTTCGTGCAGCTTTGATTATACAGACTTTGGCAAACCCGATTGGCAAGAACGAGCAATAAAAGCATTGGTGCATAATAAAGAACTGGGAGCGATTGGAGTAGGTGAAATGGGAGATAAAGGGCTAGGTGATTTGTATGGCTATCCGACTGAAGGACGTAATATACATATTGATGATCCAAGGCTAAAGTCGCTTTTGGAGAAATGTGCCGAACTCAAGATGCCTGTGACTATTCACATTGCAGAACCAAGATGGATGTATGAACCAATTGATAGATATAATGACGGACTTTTGAATGGAGACTTTTGGAAAGTTGATACAACGAAAGCGGGATGTCTTGGGTATGATGGCTTGATGAAATCTTTTGAAAGTGCAGTAGCAGCTAATCCGAAGACGATATTTATAGCTTGCCACTACTTGAATATGAATCAGGATTTAGTTCGCTTGGGTGTTTTACTCGATAAATATCCTAATTTGTATATTGATATTGCAGGGCGGGCAGGAGAGTCGTCTGTTACACCACGCGCCACCCGTGCTTTCCTGATCAAATATGCCAACAGAATTATGTTCGGTACTGACAATGGGACAAGTAAAGAAATGTACCGGAACGTTTTTAGAATTCTTGAGACATCGGACGAACATTTTTATATACCTGAGTTTGGATACCACTGGTATTATAATGCATTCGATTTACCGAATGCAGTGTTGAAAAAGATTTATTATAAAAATGCGAATAAGATCTTTCGTTAAGCAATTGATTATCATTAAAAAGAAAATCTAATTTCAAATGAAAAAACTATTATACTTAGCTATTATTCCTTTGCTCTCACTCACTGCATGTAGTAAAGAGACTAAAATTACCAGTGGAGATCTACAACTACATATCAATGATCAGATGCAGGTCGCATACTCTTCGTTGAATAATAAAATGCAGACATTTTATTCCGATTATTATACCTCTGATGAACTGATTGCTGATGAATTAACTTTTGGCAAATTCAAGCTTAAGCAGATAGAAGAGAATAAAGACAACAATGGTATTCATTTCTTATTGAAAGGCATTTATTCTGGGAATGGATTTTTGATTGAAAAGCATCAGAAAGTTACCATTCCTGCTGGATACCCCGGTATGCTCCTGTTTGAGACCTATTATGTAAACACAGGTAAAAAAGAAGCAACAGTAAAGGCTTGGCAAAATCACAAAATACGTATTTCTCCACAGAATAATGATAGCGTGATATGGTCGTTCCAGCCGTCAACATCCTGTGAACGTAAGGATTGGATATTGCCGGTGGAATCTGGTTTTTACCAGAAAAATTTTTTGGGAATGAATAATTCCGATTATGGTGGCGGTATTCCTATGATCAATATGTGGCGTAAAGATGGAGGTCTGGCTACAGGTCTCACGGAGAATACGCTAAAGATGATTTCGATGCCGGTAAAATGGATCCGTTATGAAGATTATGCCACTTTCGGACTTTTATATGAATATGATGAACCAGTTGCTTTTGGCGAAAATGATACAATCTTTACCTATAACACTTTTGTTGCTATGCATACAGGTGACTTCTTCAATCCGTTGAAACAGTTTTCTGAATATATGCAGCATAAAAAAGGATACAAAATAGCCGAACCAGAACCCGAAGCGTTCGAACCAGTTTGGTGTGCCTGGGGTTACGAACGCACTTTCACCATTGACGAAGTGATAGGCACATTACCAAAAGCCAAAGAACTTGGATTTAAATGGGTGGATGTTGACGATGGTTATCAGATTGCTGAAGGTGACTGGGAAACCAACTCACGCTTTCCCGGCGGTGATAAAGATATGCGTCGCCTGACTGATGAGATTCATAAGAACGGCATGAAAGCTAAACTGTGGTGGGCTCCGTTGGCTGCCGATCCGGGGACAAATATCCTGAAAAAACATCCCGAACTTCAGTTATTAACTAAAGAATATATTCCTCAATATATCTCGTGGTGGGATAGCTATTATCTTTCACCTGTAAATCCGTTAACGACCGAATATACAAATGATTTATTGAAACGCTTTCTTGTAACATGGAATTTTGATGGATTGAAAATGGATGGCCAACATATGAATTGCTGTCCGCCAGATTACAATCCCGCCAGCAAGCTTGATTATCCTGAACAGTCCATAGAAAAATTACCAACATTCTTTGAAAATGTATTTAATGTGGCAAGAGCCTATAAACCATACGCTGTTATTCAGTATTGTCCATGCGGAACAGCAGTCAATTTCTTTAATATTCCATATATGAATCAGGCTGTGGCTTCTGATCCGAAATCGAGTTGGCAAATAAGACTGAAAGGGAAAGCCTACCATGCCATTTCCGATAAAATAGCTTACTATGCCGATCATGTTGAACTCAGTGATGACGGAAATGATTTTCCGACTCAAATAGGTATTGGTGGAGTTTTGGGGTCGAAGTTTACCTATCCAAAAGACAATCCGAATGTTGAGAAAAGTTACCTTTTGACTCCCGAAAAGGAGATACTTTACAAAAAATGGGTAGGTATCTACAATCAGAAAATGCTTTCGAAAGGCAAATATTTGAATTTGTACGATATAGCTTATGATAAACCTGAAACACATGTCATTCAAAAAGGAGATACCATGTATTACGCTTTTTATGCAAAGGAATGGGTCGGAGACATAGAGCTTCGCGGATTAAAAAATATAAAATATACTGTATGTGAGTACACAACAGATAAGATGAAAACATACACAATAAACGGATCAAATCCGGTTATAAAACCAGCGTTCAAAGGCAGTTATTTAATTGAGGTGTATTTGTCTTCTCCAAATAAAAATCATAATAACTAAGTATAATTATATATAAGTGCATTTTTAAATTTTAATATTTAATATCTAATATGAAAAAAAACATGATGCGATTAAAAAAAGTGCAGTTCATCTGCTTATGCTTCCTCTGCTTTTCGATTGAGACTTTTGCCCAATCAATTGTTAAGGGAACCATTATCTCTGCGGAAGATAAACAACCTTTGCCAGGGGTAAGTGTTTTGATTAAAGGAACTTCAAAAGGTACGGTGTCGGATATTAATGGCCAGTATTCAATAGAAGCTCAACAAAATGCAGTTTTACGTTTTTCATTCATTGGATGCAAAACAGTAGAAGAACCGGTTAACATTAGGAAAACGGTTGATGTCATGATGGCTGCAGATATCAAGAATATAGATGAATTTGTCGTTATGGGCTATTCAAGTCAAAAGAAAGCGGAAGTGGCAAGTTCTGTAGTTACTATTTCGGCAGATGCATTGACCGATGTAACCACATCAGATATTGGAAACATGTTGCAAGGCAAGGTCGCTGGTGTATTAATTGCTAATGCCAGTGGTCAACCCGGTAATGCTGCAGAGATTCGTATCAGAGGTACAGGCTCAATCAATGCCGAAGCCGATCCTTTATATGTAGTCGATGGAATTCCAGGGGGAACCTTCAATCCGAATGATGTTGAAACTGTTACCATTTTGAAAGATGCCGGAGCGACTGCATTATATGGAGCTGCCGCTACCGGAGGTGTTGTTGTTGTAACCACTAAGCAGGCAGGAAAAGATCAACCTACAAGTGTGAGTCTCAAAACCAGTATTGGTACAAAAACAGCCTTGTTCGGACGCATGAAAATGATGGGTTCTGAAGAGCTGTACTATACACAAAAAGACATCTATAGCAAGACCTTATTTAAGATGATGCGACCCGCAACATTGTTGGAGAAAGATTTTGACTGGACAAATGCTGCTTTTTCTTCCGGTAAAGTACAAGATTACTACTTGTCGGTTTCAGGAAGTAAAGGGAATACAGGATATGTAGCCAGTTTAGATTGTTACAATGAAGACGGGACCTTGATTAATACCAATTTTGAAAAAATTTCAGCTCGCTTAAATTTAAATACTGAATTGACAAAAGATTTAGATATGGCCATTCGGGTATCGTATAATAATTCAAACGATCAAACCGTTTCCAGCTGGATGACGTTGGAAGATGCATATAAGACTTTACCGTGGGATATACCTTATGACGCAAACGGAAACTTAGTTCGTATTGACAGCTCAACTCGTCCTGATGATCAGAGTGATTGGTATTCGCAAGACAAACGAAATATGTTACATAGTGAACAGTATAACTATGCAAAATCGAAATCGAACCAAACTGCAATCGATTTTAAATTGAATTGGCAAATGAACGATTGGCTGAGTTTGAGTACCACCAACCGTTTTGATCAAGGAGTTACAAAATATGTGACATTTATTGATCCACGCTCATACAATCCATCTTATGCAAAAGGTTATTCTTCAAATCAGGTAAGTGATTGGTGGAGTTATCAGACAACTGAAATGCTGAAAGCAGGCAAATCTTTCGATCAACACAGCATTAACGGTTTTTTAGGTTATGAATATAGCTATAATTTAAGTTCTTATACTTTAGCCTCTGGTACGGGTATGCCTAATGGCATGTCTGCTTTGAATACCTGCGTACCATACGAGATTGGTGGAAATGAAGTTCCAGGAGCCTCTTGGTCTGCTTTTGCACAGGCTCAATATAGTTATGCAAGTAAATATATGTTTACCGCATCATTTCGTTCTGATGCCAGTTCTGCATTTGCTCCCAAAAAGAGAGTTGGCTATTTTCCCTCATCCTCTGTAGCTTGGGTGGCAAGTAAGGAAGATTTTCTGGCAGGAAATGACGTAATTTCATTCTTGAAGTTGCGTGCAAGTTACGGTGTTACAGGTAATTCAAACATCGGTTCGTTCGAATATTTGTCTTCTTATGCACTGACTTCTAAATATGAAGACGTGGTGGCAGCCACTCCTACTCGTTTGGCAAATGCTTATTTGGGTTGGGAAAGTGCTTATATGACAAATTTTGGTGTAGATGTTAATTTATGGAAAAACCTGGAATTAAACATCGACCTATACAATATCGATAACAAGGATTTATTGCTGAATGTACCTGTTGCCCCAAATACCGGATTCTTCGATATTAAACAAAATATTGGATGTGTACGTAATCAAGGTGTTGAATTGCAATTGACTTCAACCAATATCAAAACTAAAAATTTCGGTTGGAATACATCATTCAATATAGCATTTAACAGAAATGAGGTAACCGATTTACCAACAAGAGACGATGGTGAAAAATATGTTTTCCTCGAAACTTCTGATGGACATAGACAGATTGCCAAAGTAGGACAAAATATTTACACATGGTATATGCCAAAATGGTTAGGCGTCGATCCTGCTAACGGAGATCCTTTATGGGAAAATATTATTTATGACGCTAACGGCAAAGAAGTTAGCCGCGAATCCACAAATGATTATACTCAGGCAGATCAACAAAGTGTTGGCGAAGCCACACCGCTATTCTCAGGAGGTTTTATCAATACCTTAACCTACAAAAATTTTTCATTAAACATTAATTCAAATTTTGTTTATGGAAACAAGCTTTACAATGCTGGTCGCGAAAGTTTGGATGCAGATGGTGCTTATCTTGGTTACAATATGCTTTCACTTGACAATGGTTTAGGTTGGAACCGTTGGAAAACCGCTGGAGATGTAGCAACTCATCCGAAACTTGTAATGAATGGAAACAAAGCCTCCAACAGCATTTCATCTCGTTATTTGGAAGATGGTAGTTACTTACGTATCAGAAACGTCACTTTAGGTTATCAGCTTCCTAAAAATTGGATGAAATCTATTAAAATACAAAGTTGTAAAATTTATGTAACCGCTGATAATTTACTTACATTAACCAAGTTCTCCGGCATGGATCCTGAAGTTACATTGACCCACTCAGATTATCAGTTAGCAGGATTATACGACTATAATTATCCTGTCAGTCGTCAAATTTTGGTTGGTTTTGAAATTAAATTGTAACTCTTTAAATAAAATACAATGAAAAAAATAATATTATTTATTCTACCGCTCATGATGCTGATGACAGCGTGTAATTTGGACTATTTTCCATCTGATGCAATGACTCCAGACCAATTAAAAAGTGATCCGAGTTCAGCAACTTATTTGACGGATGGTAATTATTCTATGTTGAAAGACGTGTTGGAATATAAAGGCACGGTAAACACCAATTACACCTATGTACGACAACTCTATCAATTAACTGAGTTCCAGAGCGATAATGTTAGTTTATCCGGTCGTACTTCTGATCCCTTGTACGAAGCAAACTGTTACAAGAATAATTCGACCTTAGGTAATCTTGCCTATTTTTGGTGGTGTTCCTATCGCATTATTAACAGTGCCAATTCCGTTATTGAAACTATTACAGACGGAGTTTCAACAACATCTGATCAATTGAAAGGAGAAAATTATTTTCTTCGGGCTTTCTGCTATTTTAATTTGGTAAATCTGTATGCGAAACCATATGCTTTGGGACGTGATAACGAGGGTGTAATTCTACACACTACGAGTGATACTTCTGGTGAAAAGAAACGAGCCACAGTGGGTGAAGTTTATGACCAGATTGTAAGTGACCTTAAACAAGCTATAGTGTTGATGAATTCTTCTCGTGGTGATGCCGGTTATGCATCAAAAGCAGCTGCACAAGGTTTATTATCACGTGTGTATTTGTTTATGGAAGAAAATCAGAAAGTGATTGACTTAGTAACCAATGATATGTTAGCCGGTGCTGATCCAAGTTCTAAACTAGAACCCACAGCATCATTCCCCCAATATTATGCCAATACTCGAACTTCCGGAGAGACACTTTGGTGTATAGCTCAAAATGCATCCGATGATCGTGCTCAAGGTTCAATTGGTTCTATGTATTTAAATGATGTACAAGGCTGGGGTGAAGTATATTCTTCTGATCCCTTGAATGACCTTTATGAACGTTATCCGAACGATTTACGTTACACATCATTTATCTGGCCTCAGTATAAAGATGAAACTAAATGGGTGGTACGGTTCCCAGTTTACAATGCTGCTGATGATTGTCGTGCAAATGAAATAATTGTTGCAACGCCAAAGGGAGATGGAAACTATACTTTCACTTACAATGGAAAAACACTCAGTACCGAAACAAGACTAGATGCTGGCAATTACAAAACACTATGGGCTAAAATTGATATTGGTGATGGTAATGGAGAACAATACGTACAAGTACGGGCTACCAAACAAATAAAGGATCGTTTTTCCTTTCCTATTTATTACGTAAAGAAATTCAGTTATCAGGAAGGTAATCCAATGTTATGTTCACCAGCTGTAATTCGTTGGGGAGAAGTTATTTTGAATCGTGCTGAAGCTTATGCTAAAATCGGTGGAAAAAATGCCGAAGCATTGAATGATGTAAATACCATTCGTACACGGGCTGGTTTATCTGGCAGTGAATTGTTCTCCGCAAGTAACATGCACGGATATTCCTCTGTTTTGGATGTGGTTTTGGACGAACGTCGTTTGGAACTTTCCTTTGAAGGTTTACGCACATTCGATGTTTATCGAAACAAACGTAATCTTGACCGTCAATTTGCAGGTGTTCAGCCATGGGAAATTATTAAATACACCGATAATAAAATACAATACCCCATTCCGTTGGATGAGATAAGTGTATCAGGTATTTCTCAAAATTTGGGTTATTAATGCGAATGTTATAAAGAAATATAAGCCGAAACGTATGCTAAATTGGGATAAGATGATAAAGCATTAAATGATGTCAATACGATATTCCGATAGATGAGTGTGATGTGAGTGGCATTCCGCAAAACCCATAATATATATTTTGTTTACTTATAAAATAACAAATTCTCTTTTATTAAATTTTAAATTATAATTTATATGAAAAAAGCTCTTTTCAAACTAACTACTTTGATAGCTATTGTATGCGTAGGTTTTGCTTGCAGCAAATCAGATGTCGAAGCACCTACCTCTTTATTTGACTATTCTTCTGATGGATTGATAGTCACATTTACAAATATGTCAAAGAATGCAACTTCCTATGTATGGGATTTTGGTGATGGTGAAACCTCTACCGAAGCAAACCCTGTACATACTTATACAACCTATGGTGAATTTGATGTTACTTTAACCGCAACTAACGAAGGTGGAAGCAAATCAGTCTCTGAAACCATATCGATGGCCAAGCCGTTAATCTTAATCGATGGTGATTTTTCCGATTGGTCTGAAGTTGCAGCTAATAAACTATTTACAACAGTAGTTCCTAGTGAAACAAGTTATGGGAAATTGAAAAAAGTAAAAGTTTGTGCTGATGCAGATTTTATTTATTGTTATGTCGAAGTCGACTCTGTAAACGTTGATCCATTTAGTATTATGATAGATTGCGACAATAATTATTTGACCGGTAGACAATATTATTGGAATAATGCAGGCTTGGATATTTGTATTGAAGGGCGTATCCAAATACATGCTGATACATATCTTATGGATGGCGATGTGTATAAGGGTGTTGGTTCCGGTGAAAGCGGCGCTTGGGAAAGTGATCCCACAATGCTTGCAGGCAGTAATGTTGTTAAATGTTCTTCCGTTAAAACCGTCAATGGTGTTCAGGCTTTTGAAATAGGAATTATACGTGCCATGTTACCTACCCCTATTTCAAGCTCAACGATCAAAATGTGTTTTAAAACAAACGATGCTGGTTGGAATAAAAACGGTATACTTCCTTTGAATGCGGATGGTTCATATAATGGTCCTGCATTGGATGTTACATTGTAGAAATTGCTCTTCGAATACAGACATAAATATGTCCGTTAACTAGTGAAAGATGTAGGTATGGTCACTCTTTAAAACAGACCATACCTACTTTTTTAATGATAAAAATTTTAAGAAGTCAACTTTACAGAACTTCATTCATTTTAAACTTTACTGTTTTGGAATAAAAACATTCCAATTATTAACAGACGACAATTATTACATGAAAAAATTTTTAATTTTAACATTTTGTTGTGCACTTTGTTTTTCTTGTTTTGCAAGTAAGGAAAATAAGCCCAATAATACTCGTAATCTATCGAAATACGTTGAAAATAAATTTGCAGATAACGAGATTTATCAAACGCAGTCTCCTTATGAAACAGTAAAAGTAGTTCAGCCAGTCGGCAAAAAAGTAAAAAACATTATTCTAATTATTGGAGATGGTATGGGATTGACACATGTCAGTTCTGCTTGGGTGGTTAATCGTGGAAAACTGAATCTGGATAACTTTCCGTTCATTGGTTTTTCTCGAACATACAGTGCCAACCATTTAATTACCGATTCTGGAGCTGGAGGAACTGCTCTATCTACCGGACATAAAACAAATAACTATGTCGTGGGTGTCGATACACTGGGCAATCCGTTGGTGTCGGTGATTGAGGAAGCAAGAAAAGTCGGAAAAAGAACGGGTGTAAGCGTTGTATGCAGATTAAATGATGCCACACCGGCTGATTTTTGCTGTCATAATACAGATCGTGAACAGGCTGAAGCTATTGTTGCCGATTATCTGAATTGCGGAGTCGACTATATTGTTGGCGGTGGTATGAAATACTGGCGTAACCGTACGGATAACCGGGATATGATTGCTGAAATGATTCAAAAAGGTTATCACGTGGCAGAAAACGATAGTGTTTTGATGCAAACCAGACAATTGCCTGTATTGGCTGTACTTGCAGATCTGGAATTTCCAATTGCATTAAGACGGGGCGATTTGTTTCAGCGGACAACCATGAAAGGTGTACAAATGTTAAGTAACAAAAATGGTTTTTTTATGATGGTCGAAGGTTCGTGTATCGATGACTGGAGCCATGCAAACAAGGCCGGTAACATGTTGGAAGAAGTACTTGATCTCGATCGTACCATTGGTCAAATTTTACAATGGGCTGAGAAAGATGGCGAAACGCTGGTAGTAGTAACTGCTGATCATGAAACCGGTGGACTTACTTTGCTTGATGGTGATATTAAAGCAGGAGTTGTGGGTGTCCATTTTGCAAGCGAAGGTCATAGTAATATGGTAGTTCCCGTGTATGCTTATGGGCCACAAGCCGAACAATTTATGGGTATCTACGAAAATGCACAACTTGGACAAAAAATACTGAATTTATTAAAGGGTAATTAGATTGTTGATATTTAACTGTGTTTACAGATCAATGGGTTTAATTCAAAAATATATATGAAACGAGCATGTTTGTAAAAACGTCCAATTTTATAACAATCTGACATGCGAGTTCCATAAGACTTTAAACGAAAAAAATATTATCGTATGAAATCAAAGAAAATTTTAGTTTTGGTAGGAGTATTTCTCCTTTCTTGTTTTGGCACAAAGATTTGTGCACAAAACGCAGATGATAACAGTAAATCAGGGACCTTTCGTTTAGAAACACCCGTACGACCAGAAGGGCAACAAAATGTTCTTCAACTCCGTTGTGATCCGATTCCAATTGTCCGGGTTGCATTCATCGGACTCGGAAGTCGCGGTCAAGAAGCCATTCGACGTTTCATGTATCTCGAAGGTGTTGAGATTGTTGCACTTTGCGATATAAATAAAGATTTTGTAACTAAAGCTCAGAAGCTTTTGGCAAATAACAACAAGAAACCGGCTCTGGAATTTTCAAATGGTCCCGAAGACTGGAAGAATGTATGTAAACTCAAAAATGTGGATTTAATTTACACCTGTACGCCATGGAATCTTCACACTCCGATTGCTGTTTATGCCATGGAAAACGGAAAACATGTTGCCACGGAAGTTCCTGCAGCATCGACAGTTGAAGACTGCTGGAAACTGGTAAACACCGCCGAAAAAAATCGACGTCACTGTATGATGCTCGAGAATTGCTGTTACGACTTTTTTGAAATGGCAACGTTGAATATGGTTCAACAAGGTGTATTGGGCGAGATTGTTCATGCCGAAGGTGCTTATATCCACGATTTGCGTTCTTTAAATTTTGGCGATCCTAAAAAAGATGGTTATCAGGGTATGTGGCGCTTGAAGCACAATGAGAAACATACAGCAAATCCTTATCCGACACATGGTTTGGGACCGGTTTGTCAAGCATTAAATATTCACAGGGGAGACAAATTGAACTCATTGGTTTCCATGTCATCCGACCAGTTTGGAATGAGTCAATACGCCAAAAAAACATTTGGTGATTCTTCTGCCTTTGCCAAACAACACTATGAGCTGGGTGATATGAATACAACAATTATTCGTACACAAAAAGGTAAAACCATTATGATTCAACATGATGTTACCAGTCCGCGCCCATACAACCGAATTCATATGCTGTCTGGAACCAAAGGTTTTGTAGAAAAATATCCCGTTCAAAGCATTGCGCTGGAACCAAATGCCCATGAATCATTATCTCAAAAAGAAATAGATAAGATGCTGAAGAAATATGAACATCCGATTGTAACCGAGGTTGGCAAAAAAGCAAAAGAAGTCGGTGGACATGGCGGTATGGACTTTATCATGGATTTTCGGTTGATTTATTGCCTACGCAACGGTTTACCTCTCGATGAAGATGTATACGATGCCGCCGAATGGTCGTGTCTGACAGAATTAACAGAAATTTCCGTACGAAATGGTTCGATTCCGGTAGAAATACCTGATTTTACTCGTGGGGACTGGAATAAATTGCAGGGACTACAATTTGCAAAATAGCATCAATTTATAAAACATAAGTCACCTACTTGAATGAGCTTGTTCTCTTCTTGAATCTAAAGAAATGGCGTTAAAATATCTATTTACTTTTTTGATAATTCCGCTTTCTTGTATATCTGTCGGTTGTGATTTGACTAAAAATGATCCGAGAGGAGAAACGGATGAATTTTATCTTGATGGTTACCAAACAGTCCCACTGCAAAGTAAAATTACATCGTTGCAACCAATGACGGGTGTTGTATTTTGGCCAGAACAGGCGGCAAGAAAGGATCTAACTTATAATAAATCCATTGCTCTTGAATTTTCTTATTGTCTTCCGTGTGATGTGGTTATAGGAAAGACGAACGGGAAAATTGATTACGACTGGAGTTCGTTTGAAACCCTTCTGAACGATATCTCCAGCCGCGATCACCAGGCTATTATTCGTTTCCGGTATGAATATCCGGGAAAAATGACCAATGGTGTGAAAGGTGCTACAGCGGTTCCTACCTATATCAAAGTATTGCCAGATTACAAAGAAACCTTCAACGAAAACGCCGATGGTTCGACTTATTATGCAGATTGGAGCAACAGTGAACTGCAATGGTTCGCTAAACAGTTTTATACCGACTTTGCTGCAAGATACGATAATGATCCGCGCATAGCTTTTGTACAGGCAGGGTTCGGGCACTGGGCAGAATATCACATATACGGAACAGCTCTTAAACTGGGAGTGAATTTCCCTTCTCATGCTTATCAAGCATCGTTTTTACAACATCTCGATTCTGTTTTCGTTGAAACTCCTTGGAGCATTTCCATTGATGCGGCCGATGATACTTATACACCGATATTGAAAACAAAGGCACTTATGGATTTGAAATTCGGGTTATTTGATGATTCGTTTATGTGGAAAGAACATGATATTTCGGAAGGAGATGGTTATAACGAAAGATGTTGGACTCGCATCGGAACCGATCGTTGGAAGAAATCGCCGTGCGGAGGTGAAATTAGTTATTATTCAAGCAGTGACCAGAAAAACTTTCTGAACCCGGCAGGAATGTATGGTGTAACCTGGGAACAGGCTGCAGCAAAATACCATATGACTTATGTGATCGGTAATGATGCTCCGAGCGGAAGCTATGCTACTCCTGCCCGGATAAAAGAAGCCGGACTTGCCAGCGGTTACCATTTTAAAATAGTTGATTTTCGTGTAAAAGGAGATTCTTCTGCCGTGAGAATTACAAATACAGGGATCGCTCCTATATACCGCAATGCTTATGTTGCCGTCAATGGTATTCTTTCTGGTAACTCATTAAAAACACTACTGCCGGCTGATACTATTTGGGTGAAGGTTCCATCAGGAGGCGATAGTCCGGTTTTGACCATTGAATGTGATCATTTACTTGCCGGTCAGAAAATTGATTATGATGCTGATATAAAATAATTTATGATACCAAATTTTTATACATAGATACTATCATGAGTTTATAACTGATCATCATAAAAAAGTAAACAAATATATTATTAAGATGAAGAAAAAATGGTTACTTTATGCACTTATCACCACCATTACTTGGGGTATATGGGGTGCATTGATTGAAATTCCCGAAAAAAACGGTTTCCCTGCCACTTTTGGCTACATTACATGGGCATTGTCGATGATTCCCTGTGCAATTGTGGCATTATTCCTTATTAAGGGAAAACTAGAGGTTGATTTAAAGTCCATTTTTCTGGGTTGTTCAGTAGGTTTTCTGGGTGCCGGCGGACAGCTTATACTGTTCGAAGCGTTACGCCTTGGACCCGCTTATATCGTTTTCCCGTTCATATCTATGTCGCCTGTGGTTACCATCGCTTTATCGTTGATTTTTCTTCGTGAGAAAGCAACTGGTTGGCAAATATTTGGAATTTTGATGGCGTTGCTTGCTATTTTCTTCCTGTCTGTGAAGCCTGCCGATTCGAATGTCTCAGGTTATGTTTGGATTATTCTGTCCTCATTGGTTTTCCTGATGTGGGGTTTACAGGGCTTTGTCATGAAATTTTCCAATAAAACGATGAAAGCCGAAAGCGTTTTTGTTTATATGGCCATTACCGCTGTAGCACTGACTCCGCTGGCTTATTACATGACCGATTTTAATGCAGAAATGAATACCGGTATTGGCAATATTTGTGCATCTTTTTTTAGTCAGATTCTGAATTCAATCGGTGCCCTAACATTGGTTTATGCCTATCGTTATGGCAATGCCATTATTGTATCGCCTATGACCGGTTTAGCTCCGCTTATTACTATTGTACTGTCGCTTATAATATATGTAGTTTTCCCAAGTACAATTTTATTTGTTGGCTTGATTCTAGCATGTTTTGCGTTGTTTGCGTTATCGAAAGAGTAAAAAATAATTCATTTTAACCAATTCGGTTATTTTTAACTGGTTGAATATCTGGGAATTTTTGCCGGATAATAATGGATAATATTTTTTCCGGATATGCAATTTTATGAAAAATGACAGGGCTCTCATACGTGTTTTTCAGCCTTAAGTCCCTGAATTTGATGCCCGATCAAAAAGGAGGTCATGATTTGTTTTGTCAATAAATTCATTTACATTCGTGCAGAAATTTATGATACCGGGAAAACGCTTTTAATTCAATGATCTGATGAAAAATTTAATCGCTCTGAGTGCCTTTTTTATGATTTTATCTCTACAGGCTTTTTCACAGGAAACCAATGAAACGACTGAACAAACTTCCGTTAAAAAACCAAAATTTTGGATTGGCCCTAAATTTGGTCTTGACATGTCTCCGATTACCTATAACTTTAAGGAAATAAGTAATCAATTGAAAACGAACTATCAGGCTGGAATCATGATGCAGTATGGCCGTACATTATATCTGCAGCCGGAAGTCTACTACGCAAGCTATCAGACGGAAGGTTCGGAAACATCTGTCAATTTTATCAAGGTGCCGGCTATGCTTGGACTTCGGTTTGTCAATCTGGGCCTTTTCAGTCTCCATTTGATGGGAGGGCCGGCCTTCAGCTTTCAACTTGACAACAAAGATTCTTATACAGGTAACAATACATTCTCATGGCAGGTGGGGGCAGGAATTGACGTGTTGGGCTTCATCACGTTGGATGCGCGGTATAACTTGATCAAAGACCTGACCATAGCAGAGCAGATTTCTCAGTTCAATCAGGAAACCAGTATGTTGAACGTTACAGCTGGGCTAAAATTTAGATAGATATCAGGATTTCACGTCTTCAATCTTGTCTTCATCCACATACCACAAAAATCCCTGAATTCCGGTATATCCCATCTTCTTGAGTAGTGCCATATATTCCTGAACTTGTTTTTGGTATTTTGGAGCGGCTTTTCCGAATTTGAAATCGACAACGATGACATTTTCCGGCGTTTTTATGACGCGGTCGGGACGCTTGAGTTGAAGATTGCCGTTCTCGTCCGGAAAAAGGATGGAACATTCATTGAATAGCTTGTATTTGTCAGAAAACCAATCGGATACCTCAGGTTTGCTGATGGCTTTTTCTACAAAAGCCAGATATTCATTCGCTTCGGCTGTGGTGACAAGGCCTTCATTCAACAAATCTTGCATGGCTGTGGGTATATCCTCCTTGCTGCGTATTTCGGAGAAAAGTTTGTGGAGCAATTTGCCCCGGTCGATGAAGCTACTGCCGAAACCTTCGGGGTTGTGTCCCTTGCTGAATTCCAGCGAACGGTTGGATTGTTTGAACTTGGTCTTATGGATAAAGCTTTTAAAAGGTAATGCGATGTCTTCGCCTTTTTGGCTGAGTCCTTTTTCTTCTAAAATTCCTGAAACTGTTTCAAGACTGAGTTCTCCGAAAGAAAAAGTTGCTTCTGAAGCAGTACCGGATTCTTCCGAAGATGCTTCCCGGTAGTATTGCCGGAGTCCGGCCGCTTGCGGGTCTGATGTTTGTGATAAACCGTTTTGGAAGATATCTTGTATCAGGTCAGAAATCGTAATCAGATTTCCGGTTCCCTTTTGAGGATCCTTTCCCTGACAAAAAACGATCAGGTTGTGCCTGGCACGTGTAAACGCAACATATAGCAGATTGATACTGTCAACCCAAAGCTGCAGGGTTTCTTCTTGGTATTCCTTGTGGAAGCAGGACTCGTTCATCTCATTCCTGTAATCAATGGGCAACAGGTCAAGCTGGTTGTATGGTGCTGTCTCCGGCTGACACCAAACCTGCATGGACTTTTCATTCAGAAGTTTCCAGTCGCAGAAAGGGATCAGTACAGTGTGAAATTCCAGACCTTTGGATTTATGGATGGACATGATGCGGATGCCGTTGATACCTGAACCGGCGGGAATGCTTGTGGTGGACATTCTTTCGTCCCAATGCTTGAGAAAGGATGCAATATCTGACAATCCGTGCTGCAGATACTCACTGAGCCCGTCCATAAAGGCATACAGGTAGCTGTCCTGAGAAGGAATGCGGCAGAGTTGGAACATCCTGTATAATTCTTCCGCCAATTCGTATAGCGGCATGCGCTGGAGGGTATCAAAGGAATCAATAAACTCGGATGGGAGCAAAGAATCTTCAGGATTGGCATCAGAGAATGTTTTCTTGTAACTCGTTTTGGAGGATACATGATTGCTTTTTTGTTGGTCCGTTCGCTTGAATATCGAGCTCATTTCTCCTTCGCGGTTGAGAACGTCTTTCTGATAATCAAGTTTCAACATGGCTTCGTAAAGCGGATTTTCAGGGTCGCAGAGCAGGCGCAAGGCGTCGATGATCAGTTGAACAGCCTTGGAAGATCCAAGCAAAAAAGCCTCATCCGAGATGATATCATAGCAATAGGGGCAGTTTTCACCTTTCGTCTTTTTGTAATTGGCGAAATAGGCTCCAATCTCCGGAATGTATTTGTTTTTGCGGATCAGGATGGCAATCTGGTTGGGTTTTACGCCTTGTTCCTGCAACTCCTCCACTTTTTGTACCAACCGTTCCAGGACGAGTTGATGGTAATCGGAGCTTAGCTTGGCGAATGGAAAGGAAACCTCGATCAGGCCTTTTGTATCCTTTTTGTTTGATTCCTGGGCCACATCCTTGTATGCTTTTTCCAATTCTTCACTTTCGCTTTCAAATTCTTCTATATGTTTTTGGTTGATCCGTTTTTCGATCAGTTGGAAAAGGATGTTGTTGAATTCAATGATGCGGCGTTCGCTTCGCCAGTTGTTTTTCAAGACTTTTTCCTGCACTTCGGCCGGACGCATTTCCTTTCCGATATTACCCAATATGCGCCAGTCTCCGTTCCGCCAGCGGTAGATGGATTGTTTTTCATCTCCCACGATGAGGCTTTTGTATCCGTTGGCCAGACTTTCGGCCAGGAGTGGGCGGAAAGTATCCCATTGCATGCGGGAGGTATCCTGAAACTCGTCAAAAAGGATGTGGTTCAATTCTGTGCCTGTCTTTTCGTAGACAAAGGATGCGTCAGAGCCGTCAATCAGGCTTTTCAGCAGAGCATTGGTGTCAGAAAGCAGAAATCGGTTGTTCTCGCGGTTCAGTTCTTTTACTTCCCTGGATATGTCTGTCAGAAGACCCACTTTGTTCAGGTGTGCTCCTGCAAGCCTGCAGGAAGTAATGTCCGGGTAATATTTGGCGCGGATTTGTTCGGTCTCTTCGAGCAGAGGTATGAGCTTTTCAGCTGCCAAAGCAGATATTTCCTTGTGCCTTTGGCTTTTGACCGTAGACCAACTATCCGGGCTTTCGCGGCAGGCCTGAACCCGTTTTAATTCAAATCCGCTTTTGTCGAATTTTCCCTGCTTCAACTTCAGGAAATAGCCGCAGATACCGCTTTCCTTATTGCTGAAATCTTCGACATCGAGTTCCTGTTCCTGGATGGTGTTGAAAAAAACATCGGCAGCCTGATCAATTTGTTTGATGGAATAAGATTCGAGTTCACGCAACTCCTTTTTGTATTTATTCAGAAAGCCCTTGTCGCTCAGTTTTTGATTCAAGACGCCTTCTTTTTCCTTGAAGTATTCCTTAAAAATGGTTTGTCCGAAACTTTTGAGTGCCTGATCAATTTTCCAGCTTTTGCCTTCCTGTACCAGATCCTCGATGTAGTCCGTCATCCATTTGAGAAGTTCCGGATTATTGTCGGCTTTGTCAACCATGGCGTCAACGGCATCGCTCAGCACTTCGGAATTGTTTAGCTCAATGTTGAGGTAAGCACCCAGACCCAATTCGCGTGCAAGGTTTCGGAGAATGGACTGGAAAAAACTGTCAATGGTCTCGATGTGGAAACGTCCGTAGTCGTGAAGGAGGAAACTCATGGCGGAGATTGCCTGACCTTTGACAAAGGTTGGTGTGACATTCAGTTCTGAACAGATGGTCTCCAGCATGTCGGTCGGTTTGGCTGCCGGATCGATCCGCATCATTTCGTAGAGGGCATTCATGATGCGCTCTTTCATTTCACCGGTAGCCTTGTTTGTAAAAGTGACGGCCAGGATGTTGCGGTAGGATTCCGGATGGCGCAACAGCAACTTGAGGTACTCCACCGTGAGACGCCAGGTTTTTCCGGAACCTGCAGAGGCTTTGTATATGGTCAGTAATGGAACGGTACTATTCATCTGTTTCTGAATCTGCTTGTTCGTCTCCGATGCTTAGCGGCGGCAATAAGTTCTGGCTTTGGTCGGGTGGCAGGACTTCTATATGTTTCAGGCTTCGCTGGATGGCTCTGGTTCGGACACCACGGACTTTTTCCAGATCATCGCCGGCTTTGCGCAGGTTATCCTGGACTTTATCGAGCATCCCGCCGAATTTGTCGAATTCGGTTTTGACCGCTCCCAGAATTTGCCAGACTTCGCTGCTGCGTTTTTGGATGGCCAGGGTTTTGAAACCCATCTGCAGACTGTTCAGGATGGCACCGAGCGTGGTGGGTCCGGTAACGATGACCTTGAGCTCCCGTTGGAGGTATTCCATCAATTCCGTGCGTCGGATGATTTCTGCATAAATGTTCTCAAAAGGGAGGAAGAGGATGGCAAAATCTGTGGTGAAAGGAGGATCGATGTATTTGTCGTGGACGTCTTTGGCCATTTTTTTGATGGTAGCCTCTAATTGTTTTGAAGTTGCAGAAACTTGTACCGTATCGCCGGAGTCGTAGGCATCGGTGAATTGTTCATAGATGTCTTTCGGGAATTTGGCATCGATGGGCAGATATACCGGTTTATCCTTGATTTCTTTTCCGGGAAGTTTGACGGCAAATTCCACGAAGTCATTCCCACTTCTGCTGGTCTTGACGTTGGTGTCATATTGTTCGGGAGAAAGCATCTGCTCCAGCAGCGCGCCAAGCTGAACCTCGCCGAAGGTTCCCCTGACCTTGACGTTGCTCAGCACTTTTTTGAGACCACTTACATCGGTGGCCAGATTTTGCATTTCGCCCAAACCTTTTTGTACGCTTTCCAATTGTTTGCTGACCAGTTGAAAAGACTGGCTGATACGCTCATTTAGTGTTTTTTGCAATTTTTCGTCGACGGTGGCACGCATTTCATCCAACTTCTTTTCGGTGGAAAGGATGAGGTTGTCCTGCTTGTGTTCCATCTTGGTCGTCAAATCTTTCTGGTTGGTGGAAATCTCTGTCCTGAAGGCTGTTTGCGCCTGCGCCAGTTCGCTGCGAAGCTGGCTCATTTGCTGTCCCAGTTCATCCCGTTGTTTGTTGAGTACGCCGGTCAGTTCCTCCCTCTGTCTGTTGATGGTGGCACTAAGCTCTTCGCGGTTTTCCTTCATCCGGCTGTTATTTTCTTCGCGATTTGTTCTCAGCTCCTCGCGAATAGCCTGCTCGAGGCGTTTGTTCTCTTGCAAGAGGGTATCGAAACGGGCAGAATAATCTTCAACTTTTCCGGATTTTTGCTTCATCAGAAGAAAAAGAAGCAAAAGAAGATTGAGGGCGGTTAAAAGAATGATGATGATTTCCATTTTATTTATTCAGGATTATACAGTTTTGTCGATAAAATCAACCTCTATTTTTTCGTTTCATGACAAATATCGTCATTCTATTTGATACTGCGATAAATTCAAACAAGAAGAATATTTTTTTATTGATAAAATATAAATATATTTGTCCGTCGATTTCGTTATATTTTATATGAAATTTATCATATCAAACATACGATATCTACGATATTTCTGATATTCCATTCGTGTTTTTAAATGATTATTTTCAAGATAGTGCTCTTAACCCCTTTATTTAATAAAAAGATAAAACTATGGAAAGTCTAAAAAAAATTCTTTTGTTTGCAAGCATGAGCCTTTTTGCATTAACTGCTTGTAATGAAGATAATGAAGAAGTTTACACCAAACAGTCAACCGAAGAAGTTAAAGCAAATTTGGAGGAGGATGGAATACAACTCCTTGACGATATGGATGGATTGAAAAGTCTGAAAGCCGTTGAAGTACTACAGAGCTTTAGTCAGCTTTTTGTTGGGGCAAGCAACAATTATCAAAGATCCAAGACCATGGAGTATATCGCATCATTGAATAAATCGCAAGGAATTCCGGTATTGCGTTATTCCGATGCTTCATACGACATGAGTAACATGTCAGATTTTTTTGATGATAATTCCGGCGTTTATACCTATGATAAATCAACGGGAGAGTTTACACGTACGAGTGATGCCACTCAAATTAAATTTATTTTCCCTTCAGAAGGTTCCTCCAGTAACAATTCGACACTGACTATTTCAAATTTTAGTGTATTAAAAACAAGTAATTCGGATTTTGAAGGTGCAGAATTTTTGAAGTCGGTTAGGATGACCTTGATTGTTGATGCTCAGACGCTATTGTCTGTTGAAATGAACGGAACCTATAACAGTGACGATATTCCATCCAACCTGACGGAAACGATAGAATTCAAAGAAGGCTATAAGATATCCGGCACATTTGTCAATACGGAAAAATCTGTTTCAATGGATCAATCTTTCAACAAAGGAAATACAAATATTTTAGGCTTACATTTTGATACAAAGGGCGACTATGATTATACTAATTTGAAAGATATTGATATTAAAGATATTGATGATGTCAATGATTTTCTCGAATCAGTTAATATGTGGGTTAAAGTCAAAAATATAAAAATGGTGGGTGCCCTGAACTATACTTCTTTCTTTAAGGCATTTGATGCAGCAGGATATAATAGCAATAACGGACCTAAGACGAAGGGTGAATATGATCAGGTTGTCAAAATGTTTAACGACAATGTCAAAGGTTATTTCAAGTATGATGACAGCAATGAAATCATTGCAAAACTTGTCTTTTATACGCATGAATATCAATATAATAATTCCGATTATTATGCATTAGGGACCAAGCTGGTTTTCAATGATGGTTCGTCTGTAGATGATAGCTTTTTTAATACCGGATTCGAAGACTTTATGGAAGCTGTGGATGATTTTATGGCTGATATGTAATTAGATATGAAACGAGCATGTTTGTAAAAACGTCCAAGTGGATGATAAAATGGACATGCGAGTTCCATATGACCTTAGACGAAAAAATGATTATCATGTGAATATGCATATATGGAATGAAGGCTTGAGCCTTCATTCCTTTTTTAGATACTTTACATAATTATGAGCAAAGGACGGATCTTATTCTTTTTTATACTCTTCCTGTATCCGTCTTGGAACCAAACATTTGGTCTCTGTCTGAAAGGCAGGATCGTTGAAGGTGGCTCCGGACGTCCGGTTGCCAACGCTCTTGTGCAGGTCTTGCATGAGAACAGAAGTCTTTTATGTGATACTTTAGGTCGTTTCGAACTGTGCGACCTGAAAAATAGAAACTGCGAAATAAAGGTTTCTCATGCATCGTACAAACCTAAAACTGTTCGGGTCAGGCCAACTTTGGAAGAGTTCCTTCTCATTGAGATGGAAGAGAGAGTGGTGGAAACGAAAGAGGTGGTAGTCTATGGGGATCATCATTATTCTTTGAATGCAGCCATGCCGGGTATGGAAACTGTCGGTCAGAAAGATATCCAGAACATTCCGGCTTTCTTAGGGGAAAAAGATGTGCTTAAGGCCATTCAGGCATTACCCGGGGTTCAATCGGTCAGTGAGGGAAATGGCGGAATTTTTGTCCGTGGTGGCGGTAACGGCCAAAATTTATTTTTGCTGGACGAGATGGAAATCATGAACCCATCGCATATCATGGGCATCTATTCTGTTTTTAACCCCTTGACCACTGACAAGGCTGAATTGTTCAAAGGCAGTGCTCCTGTTTATTTACAAGGTCGGCTGGCTTCAACCATCTTGGTATCTACCAAAAATCCGCTTCTGGAACATTCAGGTATTGAAGCCAATATAGGGAACATCAGTTCGACGATTTCTTTAGACAAGACTTCAGCTGATGGGAAGGTGGGTATCATCATGGGATATCGTCGCAGTTACCTGGATGGTTTGGGTTGGATGTCTTCCCTGTTCATACCGGATGAAAAGAATTATTTCAAAAAATATGGCTATAACTTTTACGATTTCAATGGAAGGATACAGCTCAAATTGTCAGATCAAGCTTCCATTTCTGCGGGATGGTACACCGGTAAAGATGTGTTCTCTCTGAATAATGCGGATTTGATGTATAGGGCTTCAAGCAATTGGAAAAATCAGGCTTTTGATATCACATACCGGAAATCCTCGGAAAATGGTTCTGTCTTCAGGCATTCTGTCAGCTACAGTTCAACCAGTTCCCTGTTTGATGGAGAAATCATAGAAAACGACATCTATTTGAAAAGTGTTTTTTCCAATTGGCAGCAAAAGAACCAGTGGTTTCATTCCTGGAGTCATCATGACGTACATGCAGGACTGGACTTTTTTTATCAGAAAACGATGCCGATGGATCTGAAGTATTACTATATGGACGAGTCTTTTGACAGAAAAGCGCAATATCGCAATGAAGGTGCCACGATGTATGCAGGTGACCATTTCAAGCTTTCGGAGAGAAGCGAAATCTATTTTGGCCTTCGTTCAACAATTGATTTGGCGAAGGATTCCACATACAGAAAAATACACTTTTCAGTTTCTCCTGTCATCTCTTTTTCCATCCATCCAAATACGGAATGTGCCTACAAGGCTTCCTATTCAGCCAACAGTCAGCATCTTCATTTGGCA